>Ga0209443_1000422_pt1 | contig 28458 bp, 24 predicted proteins | sample LauGreBMM110DCMD_2_FD_187571 | JGI IMG/M metagenome (GOLD analysis project Ga0209443, IMG submission 187571) | Freshwater lake microbial communities from Lake Michigan, USA - Su13.BD.MM110.DCMD (SPAdes) (version 2) | ecosystem: Environmental > Aquatic > Freshwater > Lake | place: Lake Michigan... | reverse complement strand
TGGCCAACGGAGACTTTGGTAATGCAATCAATTTAGGGCCTAGGATCAACACAGCGGGGAATGAGTTATTTCCGCGTGCCACAAAGGATGGGAAATTTTTCTTTGCTTCAGATGGCCACCCAGGTTTTGGAAAATTAGATCTTTTTGTGGCGGATAAAAATCAAGATGGGATGCAAGTGGTCACTAATCTAGGCCCTACTTTTAATAGCAATTCAGATGATTTTGGAATTTTCTTTACAGATTATTCCAAAGCCGGTTTTATCTCCTCCAACCGTGCCGGAGGCAAAGGGGATGATGACATTTACTTTTTTGAGGACAAGACGCCCAAACCAAAAATTGTGAATGTACTGCTCAATGTATTTACCAAGGAAGTCAAAGTAGATGGGAAGGAAGTAATCTTGCCTCAAACGCGAGTGGTTTTGTATGGTGCCGACAAGAAGCAGCTAGGAGGGGATTTCTCCAATGCACAAGGAAGAGTACGCTTTACACTCTCTCCCGAAAGTGAATACAGCATCATTGCCTCAAGAAGCGGCTATTTCTCTAAATCTTTTGCCTACACTACCAAGGGGAAGACCCCAGATCCTGCTAGCCTGATTCAAGAGGTAACAAACATAACGCTGGATACAACCGTGATTTTGGATCAGTTGATTCTTGAAAAGACTATTGTCTTGGATAATATTTATTACGATTTGTCTAAGGCAGATATTCGCTCTGATGCCGCCTCGGAATTGGATAAATTAGTGAAAATTTTAAAAGACAATCCTTCGATTCGAATTGAACTGAGCTCCCATACAGACGCTAGATCTGGCGATGACTTTAACCTCACGCTGTCTCAACAAAGAGCTCAATCCGCGGTGGATTACCTAGTTTTGCAGGGCATAGCAGCAGATCGACTAGTGGCGAAGGGATATGGAGAAACTCAGCTTCTTATCCAAAATGCCCAAACGGAAGAAGAGCATCAAACCAACAGGCGTACGGAATTTAAGGTAATTGAGATTAAAGGGAACTAGCTTTAGTTTCAGCTTGGGAAATAATCTCGGCTGCCTTCCCTTTCTTGACCTTATTTAATAATCGCCTCATAAATAAGATCATGGATTTGTGTACGAATACCCAAATCAATTAAGGTGTTATTTTCGGCTTTTGGGTAAACCCGGTTGGAAAGGAAAATGTAACTCAGTTGATTTTCCGGATCTGCCCACATACTGGTACCAGTAAAACCCGTATGCCCGAAAGTGCTTTTTGGAGCTAATCTTCCTGCAGGTCCGCCTTTTCCTTTTTCAGGATCCGGCTTATCCCAGCCCCAGCCTCTTCTGCTTTGTGTGGATTGCCTCTTGGTGAAAGTCGCTATCGTTTCAGGTTTCATAAGCGTTACATCCCCATAGCTCCCTTTATTCAGGAGCAGTTGAAGGATTACGGCGAGATCCTGTGCGGTGCCAAATAACCCAGCGTGGCCCGCTACCCCTCCGTACATGGCAGCACCCGGATCATGAACATATCCTTGGATTTGTCTTCCCCGAAAGATTACATCCTTCTCTGTAGGCGCGATTCGGGAAAGCGGCATTTTTTCGAATGGCTTAAAGGTTAGGCTTTCCAACCCAAGAGGAGCATAAAAATTTTGATCTACGAATTCATCTAAGGGTTGACCTACAATTCGTTCGATCACCTCTTGCATAAAGTACATGGTTAAGTCTGAATAGACATAGCCGTGAGGTTTGGGCAATAGCTCGGAGTTTACCGTCCATTTCCACAGGCTATCTCGGAGACTTGGTTTGGCAAACATTTCATTCGAAACTGGAAGAGTAAATTCTTGGCTGCTGGAGTCAGTGTAGTAGGAGGGATTCCATTTTCCTGAACGCATTGTTTTTGTGTAATGAGGAATAAAAGCCTTTAAACCAGCTTCATGCGCCAGAAGGTCTTTTAAGAGAATACCACCTTTGTTTGTTGTTGTCAGCTCGGGAAGGTAGTGCCCCAATGTTTTTGTCATATCTAGTTCGCCACGGCTATGCAAAAACATAGCGGCAAGAGTGGTAGCGGCTACCTTGGTGATTGAGGCTAGGTCATAGACAGTTTCTGAAGTCACTGGAGCAGATTTCTCATAATCCAAGTGCCCATAAGATCGGTCAAAAATGACTATTCCATCTTTCACTACACATACTCGGCCTCCAGGAGCAGCTTTTGATTCGATCATTTGGGCAACTACTGCATCAATTTTGTCGAGCTTTTTTCCATCCATCCCCACACTTTCAGGACTACCGTAGGCCAAGCGGTTTTGGGGCGCCAATAGTCCGCCTACGCCTTGGGTAAACTGCTCACTTACGGTTACTGGCAATATGCCTTTTGCAGGTCGGGCACCAAATAAAATTTGAGGGACTAATTTTTGAGTGAATGGGGAATTTTCATAGGCAAAGACTACATGTTCTAAGCCTTCTAAATATTTGGATGCGTACACATTTCCAAATAGCACAGTCACCACCTGCTGTCTTTTTTCCAAAGCACGGATCAACTCCAAATCTCCAGGGGCGATTCCAAATCCGCGTTGCGGGCTATTGCTGACGCCCATCAATCCTACCACAAGTACATCGTAGTCCTCCAGCTGCTTCATCAGGTTGAAGTGAGCCGACTCTCCGGAGGCCTTAGGAATCTGGAAGTGGTCCACTTTTGTATAGCGGTTGAGATAGTTACTGAAAGTATCGCCTGGATCGCCAATACTTAGGCTGGCAATTTTTTTCAAATCTAACTGACCCAGTGGGAGTAAATCCCCCTTATTTGAGGCTACGGTGATGGCTTCACCGTAGAGTTTTTCGATGATCTCTGAGGTAGCGTTGGTGGTAATTCGCTCTGCAATCTTGTAGGTATCTATAGGGGTATACCGATGTAGGCCTGCCCAATACTTTGCTTTCAAGACTTTTTTTACGCGCCGATTAATTTCTTCTTCACTAATTAGTCCTTGATTTACAGCATCAAAAATCAGCGCTTTGGCTTTGGGGACGTTCTCGGATAATAGCAAGACATCATTGCCTGCCAGAAGGGCTTGAAGGTCTACTTCACCGGGTTTATTTTTGATGATTACCCCCTGCATATTCAAAGCATCTGTAAAAATTAAGCCTTGAAAATTCATTTTTTGTTGGAGTAAATCGGTTACTATCGGCTTTGAAAGGCTAGTGGGGATGTTTGTTTCTTGGTTGAGGCTGGGGACGTTTAAATGTGCCACCATCACAGACATCAAATTTTCTTTAAATAGTTCTTGGTAGGGATACAGGTCCACCTCCCAAATTCTTTTTTCGGTATGAGCGATCAAGGGTAGGGTAAAATGGCTGTCTGTTTCTGTATCACCGTGCCCAGGAAAATGCTTTGCATTGGCAAGGACTCCATTTTCCTGGAGGCCTTTCATGTAGGCAATGGCTTGTTTTGTTACTTGTAACTTGTTCTCTCCAAAAGCCCGAAAACCAATCACTGGGTTTTCAGGGTTGGAATTGACATCGACCACAGGGGCAAAGTTGACATGCATACCCAAAAGCTTAAACTGGCGTGCAATTTCGGCTCCCATTTCTTTGACCAGATTAGGGTCTTGGACTGCTCCCAAAGTCATCGCTTTGGGAAAATTGAGCGTGGAATCCAATCGCATCCCTATCCCCCATTCTGCATCCATGGCAATCATGAGGGGGGTTTTGGACTGTGCTTGGAATAAGTTGGTCAGCCTTGCTTGGCGATTGGGGCCGCCTTGAAAAAAGACCAGTCCTCCCAAATTTTCTTTTTGAATCAAATCACTAATTTCATCCACATGCCTTTGATCCTTATTTGAGTAGGCAGCCACCATAAACAACTGTCCCAATCGCTCTTCAAAAGTGAGTGCATGAAACACACTATCCACCCAAAGCTGCTGGAGGGCGGTTTCTTTGCTATCAAGAGAATCCTTAAAAACCTCAGTAGTGACTTGCTTCTCAGGTAAAAAAATCCCTAGTAAACTTAGCCATAGAAGGTTGAGCAAATGCAGTGTTCTCATTGAATAGAATACATTTAATTCTGTATTTTTACCTAAATTTATCGACTGATTTAGGGTTTTTTATTTCGGCTTGAGGCTTTCACCTTGAATAAGTCTCTGAAAAAAAGACCTATGAATCAAGTTACAAAAGTTTCTAAAACTTCAATCCGACTTTGGGATTTTCTGAGTTCTAAAAATCAATATTTAGTGAGGTTAGCTCAACACCTTCAGGAGAAAATCCAATATCTTATTTCGAAAAACTGACGCATAACATGAAACTCCCTTCCATATTTAAGACTGCCTCTCACCAGCGATTTGCAATCAAGCCTAGGTACTATGATCCGATTAAAGAAGAGATAGAAGAGCGTACTTCAAGAATAAAAAAGGAGCTTGAGCAAGAAGGATTGATAGAGGCGGAAGAGGACGGTAGCTCCCCGGACCCTAAGCGGTCAGCGATGAAGGGCTCATTTTCTTCCTATCGAGGAATGAAGACCCGAGATTCTTCTGTTTTCAATTCCACAGGAATCATTCGCACCCTACTTTTTTTGGGAATGGTCTCGGCGGTTTTTGGATACATCTATTTAGGACCATCAATTTTTAGGTACATGGCCTATATTGGTATCGGAGGTGGGTGTGGGTATTTTCTGGTGAAATTCCTCAAAAAAAGGAAAAATGCCTGATTACATTCAGCTACTTCCAGATGCCATAGCCAATCAAATTGCAGCTGGAGAGGTAGTTCAACGCCCGGCTTCTGCGCTCAAAGAGTTGCTCGAAAATGCCGTTGACGCTGGAGCCACACAAATTCAGGTAGTAGTTAAAGATGCAGGGAAGCAGCTGATTCAAGTGGTCGATAACGGAAAGGGAATGTCCCCCACCGATGCACGCATGAGTTTTGAGCGACATGCTACTTCCAAAATCCGTACCGCACAAGATCTATTCGCCATTCGCACTTTTGGGTTTCGAGGAGAAGCCATGGCTTCTATTGCCGCTGTATCGCAGGTCGAACTAAAAACGCGAACTCAGGAAGCTGAAGTAGGGTCCTTGATTCATATTGATGGGTCCGAAGTTAAAAAACAAGAACCTGTAGCGGTACCAGTAGGAACTTCAGTGTCCATGAGAAACTTGTTTTTCAATGTTCCCGCCCGAAGGAATTTCTTGAAATCCAATCCAGTGGAAATGCGTCATATCGTGGATGAATTTCAACGGGTGGCTCTTTCCTACCCAGAAATTGCCTTCTCCCTGTACCAGCAAGATTTGGAAACGTACACCCTTCTTCCTAGCAAACTGAGCCAGCGCATTGTGGGGATTTTTGGGAAAGGAATCCAAAATCAACTCGTTCCCTGTGATGAAGAAACACCACATCTCAGTATCAAAGGGTATGTAGGCAAACCAGAATACGCCAAAAAAACGCGGGGCGAACAATTTTTCTTTGTCAATAATCGCTACATCAAAAGTAGCTACCTCCACCATGCAGTAAATACTGCCTACGAGGGATTGATTCAAGCAGATCAACATCCTTTCTATGTCTTGTTTTTAGAGATAGATCCCGCGACAATCGATATCAACGTACATCCAACCAAAACAGAAATCAAGTTTGAAGACGAGCGTACAGTATATGCAGTGATTCGTTCGGCTGTCAAGCAAGCCTTAGGGGCCCATCAGGTGATGCCTGCACTGGATTTTAGTATGGATGTAAATTTTCAAGAAAATTGGACGAAGAATCCACAAGTATCCTTGGATGTAGACCGTGAATACAGCTACAAAACCTACAATACTCCTGAGTTTCAGCGAGCCTCTGTCTCGGGTTGGGAGCGACTTTTTGAAGGAGATTCTCCAGCTTCCATTTCCCAAAAATCTCCTGGCTTTTCAGCTGAGGATCAAGAGCTACTTACTTTCCAAAGTAGGGCTTCAGCTGGAGAGGTGTCGTTGGCTTTACAACAAGAAGCTGGAGAAGGAACCGGAACGACCTTTCAAGTAGAGCGAAGCTATATTGTGGCCCAAATGTCTACCGGACTGCTTATCGTCGACCAGCAACTGGCACATGAGCGGATCCTCTACGAGCGTTACCTCAAGCAACTACAAACGACGCAAGGAGCTTCGCAACAATGCTTGTTTCCGACGGTACTGACCTTGAATCCAGCTGACTTTGCTTTGGTAATGGATATGCTGCCAGAGTTGGTTAGCCTCGGCTTTCAAGTAGATGAATTTGGCAAAGACACGGTAGTCATCCGAGGGGTCCCTGCAGAGACGCAGGTAAAAAATGAAAAGGAACTCTTTGAAGGATTGATTGAGCAGTATAAAAATTTTAAAAACGAGCTTTCCTTAGATAAAAAAGAAAATCTGGCCCGTTCGCTAGCCAAAAGATCCTGCCTCAAGAAGGGACAAAAGCTGGATGCACAAGAGATGGAAACCTTAGTTGGGCAACTTTTTGCTTGTCCAAACCCAAATTACTCTCCTTCTGGAAACAAAACCTTCGTGAAATTGGATTTAACTAGCATTCACGCCTTCTTCGCTAAATAATATGTTTAGAAACATCACACCGGTCGTTCAAAATCTATTGCTGATCAACATCGCTGTTTTTTTGGTGGCCAATTTTGTGTTCCCTCCCTTGAACGAATGGTTTGCCCTCTACAACATCCAGAGTTCGTATTTCAAGCCCTTCCAATTTCTTTCCTACATGTTTATGCATGCCGACTTTTGGCATCTATTCAGTAACCTCTTTGGGCTCCTGATTTTTGGTCCCCTACTAGAGCAGTTTTTGGGTCCCAAAAAGCTCTTTATCTTATGGATGGTCTGTGGGATGGGAGCCGGTGTATTGTACTCTGGCTATACCTTGGTGCAGTACCGAAGCCTAGAAGAAAAGGTATTGGCATTTGAGGCCGATCCAGATCCTGAATATTTCAACCGGCTAGTGATTGAAAATAGAGGCTATTTTTCGCCCGAAGTATTTGATTTTGTAGATCAGTATAGCAGAAATCCAGAAGATCCCATATACATTGAACGAGCAGAAGAAACCTTGGCTTCTATTTTAAAGCTGCAAGTTAACCAGCCCATGGTCGGCGCTTCAGGAGCACTATTTGGGATATTAATTGCTTTTGGCATGCTGTTTCCAAATACACAACTTTTTTTACTTTTTCCACCAATCCCAATTAAAGCAAAGTACATGGTATTTTTCTACGGGCTTTATACGGTATACAATGTGTTGTTGACAAGCTCTACTGATAACGTGGCCCACTTTGCACACCTTAGTGGTCTAGTGGTCGGCGCGATCCTGGTTTACTTTTGGAAAAAAAATAGAAATAGCTTCTACTGATATGTATTCAAGCTTTTGGGATAATTTAAAAAACGCATTTAACCGGCGTGACAATAGCTTATACAAGCTTATTGCCATCAACTTGATTGCTTTTTTTGTGCTGTTGATTGCCCGCGTAGTGCTGACACTTAGCGGCTTTGGTGCACTCTACAAAGAAGGGCTGAAGTGGATCATGATGCCCGCGTCTTTGTCTACGCTAGCCAAACAACCTTGGTCTATCTTCACCTACTTCTTTTTGCATGAGGGGCTTTTCCATATTTTGTTCAATCTCCTATTTCTGTATTATTTTGGACTCCTCGTCCACCAATATTTAGGGAGTAGGAAATTGACCAACTTGTACCTTCTTGGAGGTGTTTTTGGAGCAGGATTTTACCTGTTGATGTACAACATTGCTCCCTACTTTTCAGGTGCAGTTGACACCTCTTTTATGCTGGGAGCTAGTGCGGGAGTATTTGCTGTGGTGGTAGGTGCAGCTACGCTTGCGCCACAAACGACCTTTGTGCTTTTTCTGTTGGGGCCAGTCAAAATTGTCTACATCGCTGCATTTTATGTGCTCCTTTCTTTTGCCAATTCTATAGGTGAAAATGCCGGTGGAGAAATAGCACATTTGGGAGGAGCCATGCTTGGCTTCGGCTATATTTTCTTGTTAAGAAAAGGCTGGGACTTGGGAATACCTATCCAAAAAGTGGGACTATTTTTCGAAAATTTGGGGGCTAGACGTGCTCCTAAAGTAAGCTACAGAAGGACTTCTTCGACCAAATCAAACGGTACAAATCCAGCGAACAAGGAGGCCCTCAGCCAAGAGGAAGTGGATAAAATCCTAGATAAAATTGCTGATAAGGGGTATGATGGGCTGACGAAGGAGGAAAAAAGAAAACTTTTTGATTACAGTAAGAAGTAAGTGCAGTCGGGCAACGGTCCACTGACCACAGCCGAGTCGTGGTCTGACTGGGTTTAGAATCCATACTTCGTACCTGGTACTTGGTACATTGTACTGTGGTGTGGTCCGTCGACCGTCAACTTTGAACCATTCTGTCAACAGCTAACAGTCCACTGTCGACAGCTGAGTCGTTATTTGACTGGGTTTAGCATCCATACTTCGTACCTGGTACCTGGTACATTGTACTGTGGTCCGTGGACCGTCAACTGTTGACAAGTTTCAGCCCATTGTCCACATTACATTCTCTTCCCCTTCAAACCTTATTTTCCAATTGGGAATTGCAGGCCGAAGCGGAAGTAGGTTTGTTGTATGCCTTGACTTTGGAATTTGAACTCCGAGCTAATTCCTACCCAGCTGTTGATGGGAACTACTGCACCCACACCTACATTGGCCCCACTTAATTTTCTGCGGGTGCCTGCTATTGAAGCTTGGGAATTTTCAGTAGTCAAGCTGTAGCCACTGACCACATAGACCTGTGATTTGCCTTGCGAGAGGTAGTAGCGTAGGTCGGCACTAAAGTTGCTTGCCCGGCCTACCGCTGGGAAAATTTGGGTATAGCTCGGCATCAATCCAAATTGGGGAGCAAAAAAATACTCCCAACCAATACCAATACCAGGTTCGTCCATTCTCAAGCCATATTGGCCCAAGACATGAAGCCTTGAATCACCTTGTTCCTGAGCTTGCAGCGCATTTAATGATCCAAAAATCAGGAAACTCAAGAGCAACAAGTTTTTCATAGTAGCATTTTTTACGAAGCTAATGAATCCCCCCTAATCCTCAAATTACTCCACAACTTGGACCAATCGGCCCAACCTTCCTCGCTGATCTATCCCTTCTAGGATCAGCAAATGACGCGTTGCAGTTTCAGAATTGTAATAGGATAGACTGGCTTTTCCTTCTCGATCGGTAGCAATCTGTGGATTCCAATACAAGGTAGCGCGCTGGTCAGTCATGGAATTGGCCGAGGAGTTTTCCTCGTATTTGGGACTGTAGAATATACGAGGAGTGGAGTAGCCGCTGTATTTGGTTACTAAAGTACCTCCCACGCTGCTGTAGACTGTGCTGGCGCCTGACTTGGTGTAGACGGCGATAACGCCATTTCCTCCTTGAGAACCAAATATTGCCGTGCGAGCAGGGTCCTTAAATACTTCTACACTTTCCACATCTCGTGGACTGATTTGGGCGAGTGTGTTCGCATCTACTGGCACATTATTGAGCATGTACATGGGTTCTACCCCTGCTTGAAGCGAGCCTACTCCGCGAATAAGTACCGTTGCATTGAATCCATCAAAGGTGACGCGTACCCCGGCTACTCGCCCCTGGATCAATTGAAAAATATTGATAAATCCTTGACCGCCTGGAATGTCCTCTGGCTTGATCACCGCATCGCCTTCTCCATAGATTTTTCGGGCTTGGGTCTGCTCCTCCTGAAGGGTCTCCGCCTCGACTGTGATCCCTTCCAACTCTTTATCTATAGGAGCAGCATTGAGCTCTTGCATCAGGTTCCGCTTGCGGACAGATGCAGCCAATCCTTCCGGCCAAATGCTATTGGTTGGATAGACGCCTCCCAGCTGGAGAAATGGTAGTTTCGGAACTGCAATAGCTAGATCTATAAAATTCCGAGCGCGAAGGTCATTAGCAGTAAGTGTTACTGAAACAGAATCTTGGTACCGAAGATCTGTCAACAAAAAGTCCCCATCTGGACCATATTCCGTGGAAAGGAGTTCAATTCCATCCCCTACAAGGGCAGTAATTTTTCCTCCCCCCAATCCCTTTTTTGTAGGGCTTTGTTCCTTTATTTTTCCGGAAATGGTGATTCCTTGTTCGATGTAAAATCCCTGATCTGGCAAGCGGTTTTGGAGTACACCCGCCCAATCAAATCGAGTCCATCCATGGGTAAGCATCACCAAATCTAGTTGCTCGGCAACATTGGGAATATCTTTTCTAAAATAATTCCCAGGCCGATAGATAGCGCCCTTTAGATCACTCGTCAACAGTAAATGGGAGAATAATGTGCCTTGAAGGCCACTTTGATCCTCCACTTGATCCAGATCGACCACCGACAATGAGAAGCTTGCCGGGGCAATGCTATCCTGGAAAGAACTCTTGAGTTCCAGGTTTATTTTTCCGCGAGGTTGAAGGGCTGCGTTTGAAGTGGATAACTCAAGGGTTAACTCATCCTTATTTTGAACAAACACGAGTCGCTCCAGCAAGGGTCTGCCTTGCTCATCTAGTAGGGTAAGTGTATGTATTCCGCTGGGGAGATTTTTCTTTGGGATTCGAACGCCCCATATGCCATTGTCCAAGGAACCTTCCGCCATGTAATTGATCAACCCTCGGGTATGGCTTACCAGCAGGAGCTTTTCTGTGATGCCTTCGCCTTGGATAATTGCGGAGATAAAGGTGCCATCTTTTGGGTTTTGCACTTGAATGCTGAGGCCTTTAGTTAAGGCTTTTGGGAGTGGAATTCTACGTGTCACTCCAAAAATCGAGTCTTGAATGACTGCGATGTAATCGGATTTTTTGGGGCTGAATTCAAGTTTCCCCAACCCGGCTTCATTGGTGGTAAATTGAGTTTCTCCCTCACCTTCTATACTTCCTTGAAGGATAAGGGGGCTACCATCTGGATATACCGCACGAAAGGCTAGCGTTGATTTCTTTCCGATCACCCAATTTCCACCTTCCGGTAAAAATTGAATATCTGCAGCTTCCAAGGCATAAGGAAGCTTTACTTTTTGAATGATGTTGTACCCTGGGCTTTCCTCGAATGAAAGTGCAAGGTGTTGGGAGGGATGGGGGGAATTGGAGATGGAAAAACCAAATTCCGTAGTGCCTTGGGCATTCAGTTGAAGAGTTTGACTGTACAGTTCCTCGTCTCCCGCGATTGCCTGTAACTTGATGGGTCGATTGCTCAAGGGCTCACCGGCTGCATTGACCCCTTGGAGGGACAATTTGTACCGAACCTTTTCATTTTCAACCCGAATGTCGAGCACCTCTACTTTAGGTAAAAAAGTACCACCCAGGCCATCTATTACTTGCACTTGCTGCGTAAAAAAGTAGTCTTCTCCAAAATTGCGCATCCAAGTGGTGTAGGCCTTGAGTTGGTAAGTGCCTGCCTTTCCAAAGTTGGGAAAGTTAAAATCTCCAGCTCCCCGCCCATTTTCAAGTGATATAATTTTTTGAGCAACGCGCAAGCCATCCCCGTCAAACAAGTCTACATAGAGGGTTTTACTGAGTGGGGAAGGGAGCTGCTCACCTCCTGCGACTACATAGGCCGAAAACCAGAGGTCATCTCCTAGCGTGTAGGTAAATTTATCCAGGTGGAGGTAGGCCTTTTCAACCGGGAATTCTTCCTGATAGCTATTGAAGTAGTCTTGAATTTGTTTGGGGAGTCCTTCTTGAGCTAGCGTAGGAACTGAAAAAATCAGGAAGCCAAGAAAAAAAAGTGGGAAAAGGATGTGTTTCATGGAAAAATTAGTGTGGTACTAGAAGCTTAAACCGATTAGAAGGCCTTAGAGTTGTTCGGTGTGATTATTTTTAATTTCCGTAGACTGGAGTTGAGCCACCTCATTCTTGTTGGCAAGCTGTCCACAGGCTGCATCGATGTCCTGTCCTCTGGACTTGCGCACCTTGGCAATAATTCCTTGTCCTTCCAGTACGCGAAGGTACATGTCCACGGCTTCTTGGGAGGCCTGTCTGAATTCTCCTTCATCGATGGGGTTGTATTGAATCAGATTCACCTTTGAAGGGATGATTTTACAAAATTTGGCAAGGGCCTTGGCATGCCGCTCGTCGTCGTTGATTCCTTCCCAGATGACATATTCATAGGTTACTTTTCGCTTGGTACGGGTATACCAAAATGTCAAGGCTTCTGCTAGGTCTTCCAGCGGGTTCACCTCGTTGATGGGCATGAGGCGGGATCGAGTCTCATTAATGGCAGAATGGAGGGAGACGGCAAGGTTAAATTTTACCTCATCCTCGGCCATTTTTCGAATCATTTTTGGGATGCCTACCGTGGAGAGGGTGATTCTCCTGGGAGCCATACCTAGGCCCTCTGGGGAGGTTATTTTATCGATGGCATCGATCACATTGGCATAGTTCAGCAATGGCTCTCCCATACCCATAAAGACGATGTTGGTGAGCGGTCGTTTAAAATAAGTTTCTGCTTCGTCTTTGATGGCGACTACCTGGTCATAGATTTCATCAGAGTTGAGATTTCGCATGCGCTTCAATCGAGCCGTAGCGCAAAAATTACAATCCAAACTGCATCCCACTTGGGAAGAGATGCAGGCAGTAATCCGTTTGGTGGTGGGGATAAGTACAGATTCGACAATCTTGTCATCGAAGAGCTTAACCGCATTTTTGATCGTACCGTCACTGCTATGCTGCATCAAATCCACGCGAATGTGGTTGATCGTAAAGTGGGTCTTGAGTAGTTCGCGAGTGGAAAGAGAGATGTTACTCATCTCATCGAAATTTTTCAGCGACTTATGCCAAAGCCATTCGTACACTTGCTTGGCTCTAAACTTTTTTTCTCCCTGCTCGAGAAAGAATTCTTCCAGTTGGGGTAAACTTAATTTACGGATGTCTTTTTTCTGAAGTTCCACGGCACAAAGGTAGGGATTGAAATTGGGAAAGCAGACAGAATTGGGGGATGGCGCCCAAAATTAATGGGGTGATACCTTCTGTTTAAATTGCGAGTTTCCTTCTTCCTTTTCTTGGAAAAAGAAGGGGATTCAAGAACATATCCCTTATTTTTGTAGGGAAAATTCAAACCCCTTACTATGCGCCAATCTTGGTGGAAATTTCTTACCGTAGGGCTACTCTTGTATACACTCGTTGGAGGCTTGTTGCTTGAGGTTCCTCGGCTTCCCATCCTGAATGAGACCATCCGTGCGCTCCATTTTCATGTGACCATGTGGTTTGGGATGATATTGATGCTTCTCGTGGCAGCATGGCATAGCGTGAAGTATTTGAGAAGCAATGATTTGAAGCACGATGATATGGCTTTAGAGTTTACCAATGCGGCGATTTTGTTTGGCGTACTGGGGATCGTTACGGGCATGCTTTGGGCTAAATTTACTTGGGGAGATTATTGGAGTGGAGACCCCAAGCAGAATGCCTCTGCGATTGGCTTGCTCATGTATTTCGCATATTTAATTTTGAGAGGGAGCCTTTCAGATGCACAGCAGCGGGGTAGAATTGCTGCGGTGTACAATCTTTTTGCCTTTGCTGCCTTTATTCCCTTGATATTTGTATTGCCTCGACTCACCGATAGTCTTCACCCAGGAAATGGGGGGAATCCTGGTTTTAATGCTTACGATTTGGACTCCAAACTCCGACTTGTTTTTTATCCTGCAATTCTTGCTTGGACGCTATTGGGAACTTGGATAGCAACTGTTCGTGTTCGTATCCGTAGGTTAGAACGAGAAGTGGAGGAAAACCGTATTAACGATTGATCGATGAAAAAATTTGTAATATTCCTTTTGATGAGTTTGTCCTTTACGGCTGTTCAGGCCCAGGAAAAAATTGCCGTTACTGCTGCCGATTACAGCAATAATGAGGTAGAAATGGCAGACCTCATGCGAAGTGAAGGTAAAATATATGTATTGGTGGGGGTTATTGTATTGATTTTTATTGGCCTGCTGGCCTATGTGATTCAAACAGACCGTAGGGTTTCCAAGTTGGAGAAAGTAAGACAAACTAAATAGGGATTGGTCATGAAGAAGGGACATATAATTGCCTTAGGAATTATTGCAGTAGCAATTACAATCATTCTCAGCTCGATTGGTGATGCAAGTAGTTACGAGAGTTTCACTACAGCCTTAGAGATGAAGCAAGATGGAGAGGATAAGGCCATCCACGTGGTGGGTAAGCTAAAGAAAGATGAAGCAGGGCAAGTAGCAGGAATTGAAGTTAGAGAAGATAAGACTTCCTTCACCTTTATGTTGGTGGACAATGAAGGCACCACTCAAAAAGTTTTTTACAATCAGCCCGTGCCGGCGGATTTTCATCGATCCGAGCAAGTTGTGGTCATTGGTTCCTACCGAGATCAAGAAATCTTTGTGGCAGACAAAATCCTCATGAAGTGTCCTTCCAAGTACCAAGAAACAGAGGTTCAAGCTGCGGGCATCTGATGGTAAATTCTATTCCAAGTAAAATCGTATGATAAATACCTTTGTGGGCAATTTTGGTCACCTGACTACCTTGGTAGCTTTCGTGAGTGCCTTGGTTACAGCTTTTGCGTACAGTCAATATTTTAGAGCCAATGAACTGGAAAAAGCCAGTTGGCGAAGATTTAGCCGGGTAAGTTTTTACATCCACGCGCTTTCCACCAGCTTGATTGCGGTATCCTTGTTTGAAATCATCTACAATCAGCGCTACGAGTATTTTTATGCATACTCGCACAGCTCTAAGGCCCTTCCAGTGCATTACATGATCTCCAGTTTCTGGGAAGGTCAGGAAGGGGCATTTATTTTGTGGGCGTTTTGGAATGTAGTACTTGGATTGATTTTGGTGCACACCAACAAGTTTTGGGAAGCGCCCGTGATGGTGGTATTTTCCTTGGTGCAAGCTTTCCTCGTTTCCATGATTCTTGGTGTGGTGATAGGAGATCTTAAAATTGGAAGTTCGCCCTTTATTTTACTTCGGGATGCTACGCAAGCGCCGATTTTTGACCTAAATCCAGACTTTGTACCCGAAGATGGTACGGGCCTCAATCCATTGTTACAGAATATTTGGATGGTGATTCACCCGCCCACTTTGTTTTTGGGCTATGCTTCTACTTTGGTTCCCTTTGCTTTTCTAATTGGAGGTCTAGTCACCAAAAAGTATGCGGAATGGATTCGTCCAGCCTTGCCTTGGGCGATTTTCTCGGCGATGATTTTGGGGATGGGAATTATCATGGGAGCCTATTGGGCTTATGTCACCTTAAATTTTGGGGGTTATTGGAACTGGGATCCAGTAGAAAATGCAGTCTATGTGCCTTGGCTGATCTTGGTGGCGTCTATTCATACCATGATTACGTTTAAGAAGAGCGCTACTGCCTTGAAGACCTCCATTGTCTTGGTGATTCTCAGTTTTATCTTGGTATTGTACGCTACTTTTTTGGTTCGCTCGGGAGTTTTGGGAGATGCTTCTGTGCACTCCTTTACCGATTTGGGTCTTTCTGGACAGCTCTTGATCTACTTGCTTTTTTTTATGGGGGTGGCTATTTTTCTTGCTGCGCGAGCCTGGAAGTATTTGCCTACATCCGAACGAGAGGCATCGGTTTATTCCCGTGAGTTTTGGATTTTTCTAGGAGCGATGACGCTTGGACTGATGTCCTTTCAAGTGATATTGCCTACCTCCATTCCTGCTTGGAACGCTTTGGTGGAAAGCTTTGGAGGAATTTCAAATATGGCTCCTCCAGCAGATCAAATAGGTTTTTACACGAAGTTTCAACTTTGGTTTGCGGTAGTTTTAGCGCTATTGACTTCCGTAGGGCAGTTTTTCTGGTGGCAAAAAATTGATAAAAAGACCTTGGGAGAATCGCTAGTTGTCCCTTATGTGGTCTCGATAATCCTTTCCACAGCGGTAATTGTCTTGGCCAAAGTATATGACTGGAAATACATCATCATTGTATTGACGGGGATGTTTACCATAGTGGCCAATGCGACGATTCTCATAAAGCTTCTTAAAAAATCTACCTTCAAGCTCGCTGGAGGCTCCTTTGCGCATATCGGATTGGGGATGATTTTAATTGGAATCATGTTTAGCTCAGGCTATTCAGAAGTAATTTCCATAAATATGTCGGGCCTCACCTACAGCAACAGCTGGGAGGATGAAATGAACAAGGAGCACGTATTGCTTTGGATCAACAAGCCAACCCAGATGAAGGACTACACGGTGATTTACCGAGGTAGACAAAAGAAAGCAGTAGGGATATCCGAATACGTGCCGGCCAAAATTTTGGCTGCTACGGGTGAGGTGAATGAAGCGATAGCTTTGGAAGATTTCAAAGCCCACTTCAAAAAAGGAGATACCGTTCAGTTGGTTTTGGAAGAGAACGATTACTTCAAAATTGATTACCTGCAGAACGAGGCTTTGCAGTTTTCGCTTTCGCCCATGTCCCAGTTTAACGAAGGGATGGGGGGCTTGATCTCATCTCCAGATTCCAAAATTTACCTCAATAAGGATTTGTACACCTATGTGGCTGCGATGAATGATTTCGCGGATCCAGAGTGGAAGGAAGATGAAACCTATGAGGTTGCCCCTGGAGAGCAATTTTATGTGGCCGATTTTGTAGCCTATTTCGATGGGGCTGAAGTGCTCAAAGAAATTGATGGGTATACTTTGAAAGAAGGGGATGTAGCGGTAAAGGCAAAAATCCGTGTTCTGGATTACGATGTTGAAAAATTGCTCGAGCCTACCTTTATCATTCGAGACAATCAGGTAGGGAAACTCCCTGTAATTGATTCGGAATTGGGGGTTAAAATCAGCTTGGAAAATATCCTTCCAGAGCAAAATAAGTTTGTGTTTAAGGTAAATCAGTACCAGAAAGACTATGTGGTCATGAAGGCAATCGTAAAGCCCTACATCAATGTATTGTGGATAGGAACGATTGTGATGTTATTCGGATTTACAGTAGCTATCTACCGACGATTCGATGAGTTTGTCAAAATGCGAGACAAGGGAATTGAATAAGGAGGCAGCCGCAATTTTTCTGTGCGGATAAAGCTTTGGGTATTGTTCAAAGTACAAAGTACCAAGTACAAAGTAGGGATTCGTACTTGGACTAGAATTCTTTTCTCGTCTTGCTACTTGATACTTATTTTTTGTATAGGAAAATCCGGGCCAAGGTGCTCGCTACGCCATCTTCTTTGTGGTGCTTGGTGATCTCATTGGCGACTGCCTTTACTTCTGGAAAAGCATTTTCTACTGCCACTCCCCAACCCACCTGCTGAAGTAGGTCAATGTCGTTGTAGCCATCGCCGAAGGCCACTACTTCATTCATCTCGATGGCATATCCATGTTCTAGAATTTTTTTCAAGCCTGTGGCTTTGGAGATCGGTTTCGGCGCAATTTCTAGGTAGGTGTCTTTGGATCGGTAGAGGTGCAATTGGGTCCCCAGCCTTTGGAGAAGGGTTTGGTATAGCTCCTCGATTTTTGCTGCATCTCCCATGCACATCACCTTGTGGGCTCCATGATTGTCCCCTTTCCAAAGTTCAATGACTACCAAGGGGTCTGTCCAAGAGGGGACAACTTTTGTGTTTTCAATTTCGCGGAGCGCAAAATAATCTTCATTCAAGGTATGCCATTGCTCTCCATAAAGTAGGCTCAAATGAAGTGTAAGTCCATTGGCTAGGAGCACAATCTCTTCGACTAAGTGGATTGGAATGGGGATTGATTCGAGTTCTTTTCCTTCCGCGTCCAAAACCAATGCACCGTTGTAGGCGATGAGGGGTTCCTTAGGACGATTCAGGTCTTGAAGTAGGTGTCGCATGGCTGCAGGCATACGAGCACTTGCAAGAAAAAATGGGATCTCTGGAGAGATGGAGGAGACAATGTAGATAAGGTTTGGAGAAAGCGAGCGCTCTGAGTTGAGGAGGGTGCCGTCTATATCGGAACAAATGGCTTTAAAAGTCATGGATGAATTGGATCGAGAATTATTGAATGGGCTGATCACTAATCTAGGAAAACTCCTTCGTTCGAGGTTTAAAAATCCTTGGTAGCGAAGACGTATTCTTCCATGGAAACATTTTGTGGATTATAGGAATCAGTTTGGACGAACTGTATCGTTATTTTCTCGTAATCCGCTGCTTTTTCAAAGTCTTTAAGGTAGAGTTCGGCACATTTTCGGGCTAAGAGTTCCCGCTGCTCTGCCATGATCTTTGGATCTCCATTTTCTAGCTTTAGGAAAATGGTGGACTCTTCTAGGCCATCTTGGGAGGAATTAGATAGGTTGACACTGGTGCTTTCAAATTTTCCTAAGGCTCGGATTTCTTCAGATGGCATGAATCCCTCCCCTAAAAATCCTTCCATGTTACTAAAGGCAAATTTAGCGATTTCTTCAGGGGCACAGCTGCAGCTCCAAAGAAAGAGAAAAAGCAAAGGAAGAAATCGGTGAATTCTCATGAGGAGGAGGAACGTACTTTTGGGATGTACTAAAATCGTATTTGGTAGTAAATAAATCGCTTGTCCTCTGGATTTTTTATACGAGTGATCAGGGAGACACCCTTTTTCTCCTCATACTGGAGGTTGATCCCTTTGATCAGTCTCGCTCGCTTGATTCGTTTGGAATCAAAATTAGCAATTTCAGCGATACCTAAAATGCGGTCAAATTCTTCGGTGCTCAATTTTTGCCCATCGTATGCCAAGAGCCTGTCCACTAGGCTGTAATCTTCAGTTTCTTCCAAAACTTCTTTCTTCCTCTTTTTGCGCAGGTGTTGGTACCGGGCAACGCCTAATCCCAGAAGTAGTAGGGTGAACCCAGAAATGAGTAGGGGAATGAGGTATTTTTCGCTAAAACTGCCTTGCTTAATAGGGCGTTCTTGGTAATTAATTTTTCCGATTTCTTTAGAGTTTTTTCGTATTTCCTCTAGGTCTATGGTTACTTCTTTTCCCTCGGTATTACTTCCTTCATCGTAGTCAAAGTAGACAATTTTATTTCCAAGGACCTCTCTATAGGGAGAATTCATGGCCTCATTACTTTTTGGTCCTTCGTACAAAAATAATTTTCCACTTGCTTTTTCAACAAGTACCCATACATTCCAACCCAAGTTTGGTAGCTGGGTGTTGGATACCAGTAATCCGTAATCTTGCGCTTCCAAGAAATAGCTGGGGTTGGTAGTGATGATTTCCGATAGGTTCAAACCAGGAGTTTCGATACGGATAGGAAGCCATGCTTTTTGTTCCCAGTCAAGGAAGAAACCCTGGAATTCTTTTTCTATTCTAGGAATGCGAGGGTTAGTGTAGTCCCCGAAAAGTGTAGTGGTTCCTTTTTCTGTTTGAAAAACCCCAATAGGGAAATAGTCTAGTGCTTGATTTTTTGTTTGGGTAAATTCCCATGATCCTGCTGGGGAATCAAAGCGTAATAAATCAATATGATTGGTCCAGAACCCTTTTCCTCCTAAAAGATAATAGTTCCCCTCTTTGAGGAATAAGCTGGAACCACAGGTGTAGCCTCTGTTTTGAAATAGATATTCCTTGATTAGTTTCCCATTCGCTACGGTGTAAAAATCCAAGGAGCAGTGAACAAATACTTTAAGGGAGTTGGTCTCTTTGGAATAATGAAACTCGTAGGTATTAGGTGTTTTTTTGTAGATACTATCCAACTGTTCAAGTACTGTTCTTTGAACGATACCATTCAAAAAAGAATCTCGGTTTCCATAGGCCCACTTATTGGTAGAGGACTCCAGCCGAAAAAACGGAGGAGTGGCCGACTGTACTGTCGTGCAAAGAAGTACTAAAAAAATAAGTACTGTAAACCTAATCTTCATAAAAATCGATGAATGGAAGTTGTAAGCTTTCCAAAAAAAAGGAAGGATTTGAAAATCAACTTTAAGTTAGCAAAGATTTTTTTAAGAGTCAAGAGGAAGATGCATAGAAGAGAATCGCTAATCAAAGTCTAACCTTCCTTTGAGGTCTTGGAGACCTCGAAGGTTTTAAAAATAGTTGCGATTTTTTGAGACCTCGAAGGTTTTAAAAACATTTGCGATTTTTTGAAACCTCAAATGTTGTCAAGACCTCGAAGGTTTCAGATGAGTCTCCCTTGCAAGTCATCGGTAGAACCCACCTAGTACTTGTTGGTTTTCAGGCTAAAAAGGATGTAGATGGAATACATAGTTTAAAAAAATTTAGATAAAAAAAAGGCAAGCGATTTGCTTGCCTTAGTGGAGGATAACGGATTCGAACCGATGACCCCTACACTGCCAGCGTAGTGCTCTAGCCAACTGAGCTAATCCCCCATAGAAGTGTGCAAATATAGAGGCTCTTGGTTTGCTTCCAAAAGAATTCTTTATTCCTGCGAATAATTTATTCGGGTAAGGATACTTCGTCCGAGGGTTACCTCGTCGGTAAATTCCAGTTCACCTCCAACAGGAATTCCTCGTGCGATGCTGGTGAGTTTTACACCTAGGGGAGTTAGCCTTTTGCCCAAATAGAAAGAAGTGGTATCTCCCTCCATCGTGGCGGAAAGGGCCAAAATGATTTCTTTTATCTCTCCTTGCTTGACCCGCTCCACTAACCTTTCACAAGTCAACTCCTCAGGTCCAATGCCTTGCATGGGGGAGATGACTCCTCCCAATACATGGTACAGTCCCTGGTACTGATTTGTATTTTCTATAGCCAACACATCACCTATATCCTCTACTACACAAACCAAGGAGCGGTCTCTTTTGTGACTTTGGCAAGTGGAGCAGAGTTCCTCATCTGCAAGTGCATAGCAATTTTTGCAATAGGAAACTTCAGCTCTCATTCTAGTCAGAGCCAAGGAAAGCGCTTCTGTGTGTGCTTCATGTTGCTTGAGCAAGTGTAGCGCTAGGCGAAGAGCCGTCTTTTTTCCAATGCCAGGAAGCCTGGAAATTTCTGTAACTGCGTCTTCAATCAATTTGGAGGGGAAGTTCACGTGCGGGTAGATTTTAAAGGATGGCTGCTTGGATACCTTCCTCAATAATGGCTTCACAGAGCGGCTTTAGCTCCTGCCTTGTTCCTTTTTTAACGGCACACTTTCCTTTGTAATGGATGAGCAAGGTGCATTGTTCTGCTTGCTCATGGCTATGCTTACACACCTTCATTAGTACCGCTGTAACATGTTCAAAGGTATTGACATCGTCATTAAACACAACTAGGTCAAGTGCCTCCTGGTCAACGAGATCCTCGAGGAGGACCTCAATTTCTTCTAGATGGGGAAGGGGTGAGCTGAACTGGTTCATTTTGCAAAATTAAGAATAATGGGCAACTTAGCGAGCGACAGACGCTTACAATATGAATCCGCAACTCGTTTTACTAGTAATTTCAATTTATTTTTGCTTTCTTTTTTTAATTTCTTGGTGGACCACCAGAAAGGTGACCGGAGACACCTTCTTTACAGGGGATCGTAACTCCCACTGGTTTTTGGTTTCCTTTGGGATGATTGGTGCTTCCCTGTCTGGTGTAACCTTTATTTCTGTTCCTGGGGAGGTAGGTAATTCTAACTTCTTTTACTTCCAAGTTGTTTTGGGTTACACCCTCGGGTACTTTACGATTGCCAAGGTTTTATTACCGCTCTACTACCGGTTGAATTTAGTTTCCATCTACAGCTATTTGGAGGATCGATTTGGTTTTTGGTCCTACAAAACTGGAGCTTTTTTCTTTATTCTTTCTAGATCCTTGGGATCTTCGCTTCGTCTCTACTTGGTGGCCAGTGTCCTTCAGCTGATTTTATTTGATGCATTGGGCATTCCTTTTTGGGTGTCGGTGTTGATAACGGTGGGCCTGATTTGGCTATATACCTATCGAGGTGGAATCAAGACGGTAGTGTGGACGGATACCTTTCAGACGACGTTTATGCTGGCTTCCGTACTAATTACCATGGTATTAATTGGAAGGGATTTAGAACTGAAGAGTTTGGGTGACTACATCAGCGCGATAAGCGAAGACGAGCGTTCGACGATCTTCAACTGGGATTGGAAGGCGGGAACAAATTTTTTCAAGCAATTTATTTCGGGAGCATTTATTACCATCGTGATGACGGGGCTTGACCAGGACATGATGCAAAAAAACCTCACCTGCCGAACCCTCAAGGATTCGCAGAAAAACATGTTCTGGTTTACCGGAATTCTGGTCGTAGTCAACCTGCTCTTTCTTTCTTTAGGAGTGATGTTGTACCTCTATGCAGAAACTAAAGGCATCGCTATACCTGCCAAGTCGGATGGTTTATTTCCCCTCTTGGCTACTGATCATTTTACCCCTTTTGCAGGGATTGTCTTTGTACTTGGGATTGTGGCGGCAGCCTATTCCAGTGTAGATTCTACGCTTACAGCACTAACTACCTCTTTTTGTTACGATTTCCTTCAAATCGAACGAAATTATGCTCCAGAACGGCGCCTTGTTGTCCGCAAACTTGTGCATATCGGCTTTACGTTTTTGATGTTTTTGCTCATTCTTGCCTTTTATTGGCTCAATGACCAAAGCGTCATCAATTCAGTATTTATCCTTGCTGGCTACACCTATGGACCACTTTTGGGACTCTATTCCTTCGGCTTATTTACCCGTTATCAAGTTAAAGATTCCTGGGTACCTGTAGCTGCGTTACTTTCCCCCTCCCTGACCTATATCATCACCTCCAATTCTCAGGCCTGGTTATGGGGCTATACTTTTGGGTTTGAGGCACTCATTCTGAATGGAGGGCTGATGTTTCTTGGGCTTTATTTACTTCGCAAAAAGCCTTAGACGCCTAGCTCTATTTCTGGATTCCAAAAGAGAGTTGGGAAGTCGAGCACTTGATCATTTTCTACCCGTACTCCTTCTGCAAGGAGCAGTTCCTCCATACGAGTAGGGGTAGCAAAGTGATGCTTCCCCGTCAGCAAACCTTGCCTATTCACCACGCGGTGGGCAGGTACCTCTGGGAGGGAATGGGCGGCATTCATTGCGTAGCCAACCATCCGGGCGCCTGATTTGAGACCCAAGTAATGGGCAATTGCTCCATAACTAGTAACGCGGCCCTTAGGAATTTCCCCTACCACTTGGTAAACGAGTTCAAAGTAGTTCGGCTTGTCTGAGGGCATAGTTCCAGTCAATAAAGGCTTGATTAAGAGCTTTTTTCACCAAAATCTCCGTCGGCTTCTCCCCCGATTTGATTGGGAATTGGTAGCGGATCAGGAGATTTTCAGTTTTACGCTCTAAAATATTGAGCTGCGCACCTTCTTTAACTACCACGTCAGGATATTGGACTAAAATCTGTTGAAGTGCCTCTTCGAGTTGGTTGAGGTGGATCTCATTTTTTGAGATGATTTCTGCATCAAAGATGACTTGATGGGTATTGTTTTTAGAAAAATTGACTACATCTGCAGCCAAAGCCATGGTGTTGGGGATCAAGATAATTTCTCCCGCATCATTTTTTAGAATCAAATTGATCAAGGTGATGTCTCGAATAAATCCGGTATGCCTGCCAATTTGGATCTTATCCCCAATCTCAAGTTGATCCGAAAACATCATGATCAATCCATTCACGATATTGGTAATGTAATCTTTGGTCAACAAGGCAATAGCCGCAGCCACAATGGTAATACTAGTCAAAAACTCCAAGGGCTGAATACCAAAAGCGAGCATCAGGGATATCAAAATGGCAATTAGATTGAGTAAAAACTCGATTCGGTCGATTCCAAGCATAAAATTGGGTTGTACCTTGGTTTCTTCTCGCTGTTGTAGGTAGATGCGAAGTGTGATAATGCGGCCAAGGGAAAAAATTAAGTTGGCGCTCAAAAGGAAAATCAGCGCGCGCGCAATGTGATTTATAATTTCGTATTTCTCTAAAAAAGGAGCAACGATGGTGTCTCCAGCATAGAAAATCTGTAAAATAATCAGGATAATAAGTTTAACCGCAAAGTAGGTTTTGCGCACATTTTCCTTTACCCGGATACTGCTTTTGAGGTGATTCATGGTTCTATCGAAAAATTAACCCTATTTTAGCAAATATAGGAAGGATTTGACGGACTGATGAGCAGAAATATTGTAATTACTGGAGCTGCAGGCACCTTGGGCTCCGCAGTGGTTGAGAAGTTTAAAAGAGAAGGATACTATGTAATTGCATTGGTGCGTCCTGAAGCAAATGAGCAGGCAGAGGAGGCAGATGTGACCTATGAGGTGGACGTAACGGACGAACAAGCGGTAGCTGATTTTGTCAAAGAATACGGAGAGCAGTTTGGTGATTTGGAAGCGATCGTGATGCTAGTAGGTGGATATGCTTCTGGGAACCTTGAAACTACCACTCAACAGCAATTAACCCGCATGATGCAGCTCAATTTTTTCAGTGCATTTACAGTAGCCAACGCCTTTTTACCTCTCCTAATTAAGCAACAGCGGGGAGCTTTGTTTTTTGTAGGCGCACGGACTGCAGTAGAACCCAAAGAGGCAAAGGAGGCGGTAGCCTATGCGTTGAGCAAGCAATTGGTCAGTGGCTATGCAGCACTTGTGGCAGAAGAAGTGAAAGGAACGGATATTCAGACGCATGTATTTGTCCCAAGTATTTTGGACAGCCCAAGCAATCGAGCAGCCATGCCATTAGAAGATTTTTCTAAATGGGTGAATCCTTCCGATATTGCAGAAGCAATGCACTACGCCTTGAATACCCCTGCCTTAAGAAACATGACCTTTACCCTGTATGGAAGAGTTTAAATCAATGAAAAAAGTAGGACTTCTTGTTTTATTTTTGACTAATCTAGCCTGTTTTCCTGCAGTTGCACAAACGGCCGAGCAGGAAGTAGAAGCGGTAATCCGCTCGCTTTTTGATGGGATGAGACAGAAAGATGCAGCGAAGGTAGCAGATGCCTTTTACACTGAAGGGCTGATGCAAACGGTGCAGCAGAAGCCTGAGGGAACCACAATAGGCAGCAATGCTGTCGCAGATTTTGTAAAACGAATTGCCACTACGCCGGAGGGAACTACCCTAGACGAACGGATATTGTCTTATCATATACGGGTGGATGGGGCCATGGCATCGGCTTGGACTCCCTACCGTTTTTATGTCAACGACACCTTCTCCCACTGCGGAGTAAATTCTTTCCAGCTAGTGAAAATGGCCTCAGGATGGAAGATCGTTTACATCATCGATACCCGAAGAAAAGAACCTTGCGAAGAATAACTTTATGAATGAATTTAAAAACGCCGTATATCAGACTGCAATCGCCCAGCTAAAGCAAAAAGAAGCTCTTCTCGCAGAGGAGCGCAAAAATATCATTGAGAGCATCCTTGAAGAAGAGAAGAATAGCGCTGGGGACAAGTATGAGACCAGCCGAGAAAACATGACTCAGGATCTCAATTCTTTGGAAAAGCAAATCAAACAAAGTAAGCTAGACCTGGAGGAGTTGTATCGCCTTCAAGCGATTAAGGACACCCCTCCAACCGTACAGGAAGGAGCTCTCCTGCAACTGGGTACGGATTGGTTTTTACTTGCAGTAAGTATAGGACAGTTGAAGGTGGCCGACAAGCAGGTATTTTTACTCAGCAAAAATTCTCCGCTTGGAGAACTGTTGGTAGGAAAGAAAAAGAATGAAGCCATTCAGTTTAGAGGCAAGCCACAAACCATCACTACGCTGATCTAATTTTAAGGTGATGGCAGCCCAGGTATTTAGAAATGTGAATTGTATTTATTTTAATTTTTTGGACTAAAAAATAAAAAAACGTCAATAAAAGTTCTATTTTATTTCTATTTTCTTTGCATTTTACCTATTTACTTGTTTGATTCGGGATTAGATTTCTGTTTCATGATTTTCACCAACCTTGATTTAGTTTTTGGCCTACTTTTTTCCTCTGGAAAGATGAAACCAATTCTTTTTTTCAAGTGGAGAGGCAGGGATTTTTTTGGTGGATTGACGCCCATGCGAGATTAATTAGTAGATCGCCCGCCGCAGTTTCTTTCATCCTATTTTTCCCCAATTGCTATGAAAATAATCAAGTTTGGAGGCTCCTCAATTGAAAGCTTCAAGAATATTCAACAGGTGTTTCGCATACTTGAAGACAAACTTCAAGGCGACGAGATGGCTGTGGTTTTTTCTGCATTTGGAGGGGTGACTGAGCAACTATTTTCTTTAGCCAAGATGGCAAATGAAGGAAATCTAGGGTATCATGAGGTCTTGAAAGCTCTAGAAGAAAAACACCTTGCCCTAGTGGAGGAGCTTCTTCCGAGCAACCAAAAAATTCAAGTAGTTGATTTTGTCAGACAGAGATGCCTGGAATTGGAGGATCTGTACCAAGGCATTTACCTGATCAAGGAACAGTCGACACGCACCCTGGGTTATGTGGGCAGCTTTGGGGAAAGGCTAAGTACCTTTATTCTTGCAAAGGCCCTAGAATGCCGAGGGATACCCACTTATTTTGTGGATGCGCGAGAAATCATCCGCACAGACGACCATTTTGAGCATGCTAGAGTAGATGAAGTTCAGACTACTTCCCTTATCCAAACCTATTTTGCCAAGCACCAGGGAATTAAGGTAGTCACAGGATTTATTGCGGCTACAGAAAAAGGAGAGACCACCACTTTAGGTCGGTCGGGCTCAGATTATACCGCCGCCCTATTAGCAGCTGCGTTGGATGCTGACTCCCTGGAAATTTGGACGGACGTATCGGGGGTGCTTACCTGTGACCCGAAGATGGTATATGCCGCCTTTACTATACCGCAATTGAGCTATGCCGAAGCCATGGAGCTCTCCCATTTTGGGGCAAAGGTAATTTTCCCTGCGACCATGCTGCCGGCGATGAAGAAAAAGATCCCGATTCAGATCAAAAATACCTTTGAGCCCCATCATCCTGGTACGCTTATCAATGGAGAGGTGCGTCAGGGTGGATGGATCAAAGGTATAAGCTCCCGGTCCAACCTTTCTTTACTCACCCTTCAAAGTTCGGAGTGGATGGCTGCAGGCGGAAACTTGGGTAGAATTTTTAACGTTTTAGCTGAGGCAAGGCTCTCTAGCCTACTCATATCTCAAGCTTCCTCTCAACATAGTATTTGCCTGGCATTGCCATCTCAAGAAGCTGTGGTGGCAAAAGAAGTGATTGAGCAGGAGTTTTTCCATGAGATTAAATCTGGAGAAATGGATGCAGTGACGGTGCTCCCTGGCTTGGCTTTAGTAGCAGCAGTAGGTGAAAACATGAAGCATGACCCGGGCACCTCCGGAAGGATGTTTCGAGCCCTTGGTCAAAACAACATCAATGTAGCAGCCATCGCTCATGGGAGCTCCGAACTGAATATTTCTGCGGTAATTCCTCAGGCTGATTTACAAAAAGCCTTAAATGCACTTCATGAGGCTTTTTTCCTTTCCGAGCACAAGGTAGTTCACCTTTTCCTAGTGGGTACGGGCCTGATAGGCAAGGCACTCCTTCGTATGATGGCCCATCAAAAAGAAAAACTCCTAAAAGAAAATCAGTTAGACATTCAAATCCATGGTATAGCAAATAGCCGCTACATGGCCTTTGATGAAGATGGCTTTGACCTTAAAAATCTACCAACCCTTACCGGAGAAAATGAAAAAATGGACTTGGGTAAGTTTATCACAACAATTGAGGAAATGAATTTTTCCAATGCAGTGCTAGTAGATTGTACCGCAAGCCAGGAGGTAGCCTATTGTTATTCAAGAGTTTTGGCGGCAAAAATCGCGATTGTTACTCCTAACAAGAAGGCCAATTCGGGATCCTTGGATAGTTACCTGAAGCTGAAGCAACTAGCAAAGAGTCGTGGGGTTCATTTTCTGTACGAAACCAATGTGGCTGCAGGCCTTCCAGTAATTACTACGCTGCACGATTTGATGCTCTCTGGAGATCGCGTCATTCGAATTGAAGCGGTATTGAGCGGCTCCCTAAATTTTATTTTTTCAGAATTAGAAAAAGGAGTTCCTTTTTCCGAGGTAGTGGCTCTAGCCAAAGAAAAGGGGTTTACCGAGCCTGACCCTAGGGACGATTTGAGTGGGATGGATGTGGCTCGGAAAGTGGTGATTTTGGGAAGAGAAGCAGAACAACCACTCGAAGTGGAAGATGTAATGGTGTCATCCCTAGTGCCAGAAAAAGCGCGACAGGGGGTTTCGGTGGAAAAATTCATGGAACTTCTTAAAGAAGAAGATGCATCCTATGCCCAGCTATTGCAGCAGGCCAGAGAAAAAGGAGAAAAACTCCGGTTTATGGCGACTTTGGAAGATGGTAAAGCCGAAATCGGGCTTCGTTCCATCCCAGCCTCACATCCTTTTTATGGGTTGGAGGGCTCCGATAACATGATTTTGCTTACTACAGATCGATACTACGATCGGCCCATGATCATTCGCGGCCCAGGAGCAGGAGCTGAAGTGACTGCCGCAGGGGTATTTGCAGATGTCATCCGCGTGGGCAACTATACGCGGGATTAGGTAGGGAAAATGTGCATAGTACAATGTACCAAGTACCAAGTACCAAGTATGGATCCTAAACCCGTCCCAACAACGACCCGGCTGTCGACAGTGGACTGTTAGCCGTTGACTGTCTATTTGGCGGATAATCACCCCCTACTTTTTCCGTTCG
>Ga0209443_1000420_pt1 | contig 28565 bp, 52 predicted proteins | sample LauGreBMM110DCMD_2_FD_187571 | JGI IMG/M metagenome (GOLD analysis project Ga0209443, IMG submission 187571) | Freshwater lake microbial communities from Lake Michigan, USA - Su13.BD.MM110.DCMD (SPAdes) (version 2) | ecosystem: Environmental > Aquatic > Freshwater > Lake | place: Lake Michigan... | reverse complement strand
AATGAACCTATACAAAGGTCATTTCTATGCACCATTTTATCAAAATTATTTTTAGGTAACAAAAGTATATAGAAGTGTACTTTTTATCTTTGATACCTTCAGATACTATCAAATACTTTTATTCTATCTATTTAAGGTTCGATGATACTTTCTGATACTTTCTGATACTTTCTGATACTTTTTAACAAAGATTCATATAAAAGTATTTCTATAGTATAGACAGATGGAATTTAAATGCGATTGTTGTCATTATACTACAGAAATTAAATCCAATTATGCTAAGCATATTAAAAGTATCAAACATCAAAAAAATTGTATAAAACCATCCAGGATAGGGAAAAAATACATTTCAAATAAAAAGGTATCCATAAATGAAAGTAGTCCTGATTCCGAAGTTAGTCTAAGGGTAGTCGAAGTGAATCCAAACTCTATTCAAAAGTATCATTGTAAATATTGTGAAAAGGAATACAATCATAAGTCTTCTTTATCCAAACATATCAAATATTCTTGTCCGAATAACAACGATGAAGATTTAAAAGAATTGGTTCGATTGCTGAATTTGAAAATAGAAATGGAACGAAAAGAGAGAGAGATAGAAAGAAATGAACGTGAGACAGAGCGTAAAGATTTTCAGAAACAATTGGAGAAACAACAAAAAATGTTTCATAAAAAACTGCAAGTACAGGACAAACAAATCGAACGCCTCATGGGTAAACTCGAAATTCATGGCAGCTTCAATAACAACACCATCAACAACATCACTTTGTTAGCGTATCGCAATACCGATGTCTCTCACCTCAAAACGGAAGACTACATCGGGTTCTACAAAAAAGTTAACCACTGCGTCAAACAACTCATCGAAAAAATTCACTTCAATCCAGAAAAACCCGAAAATATGAATATCTATATCTCGAATATGAAAGATAAATACATCACCGTATACGACGGAAGCAACTGGAACCTGGCGAACAAGAACGAAGAACTGACACGCCTGTACGAAGAGAAAGAACAAATGCTGGAAGAATGGTTGGAAAGTAATCCAAATCCAATGCTGAAAGAGAAATTTATCAAATATTTAAACAATAAAGAATCGGACGATTGCCTGCAACATATCATGGAAGAAATCAAATTGATGATGTACAACAAAGGGAACCAGAAGAGACTGGAATAGCGCGGTATAAATTCAGACTGATTTCTGAAAATTCCGACTGATTTCTGTGAATACTTATGCGTGTCCTGCGTAGATACCCTGCATAAGTATTTGAAAGATAAGAATGTAGAGTATAGTAAAAACACCAGAGTCGTGAAGGGACGATATCCTTCAGTGCATAAGTATTTGAAGGTATTTGAAGGTATTTGTCTCAAAACAAAAAGAGTCGTGACCCTTCATTAGAACGGAGTCCCTCTTCCAATAAAGATAGAAAGAAGATTATTGTTTTTTTGAGTATGGAAAGAAGCGTCCCATAACAATTTATATTGTTTGACCAAGTCCGGATTGGAAAAGACCACAGCATCCTTGTTTTGGTGATACCCAGTTAGTCGTCCGACAAGTCCCTGCAGAATGGTATCCATTTTTGGTTTTTTGGTAAACCGCTCGTAAAGAATGCCGAGGTAGTCCTTGCACAAGGTCTTGGCGCAACGTAACTTTTCTTTGATAAAGAGGAAAGTATGTTTTTCCGGTTTGACGGAAAGGACGTCGTCCAATTGAATGTCCATTTCAGAGAGAAAGATGGCGCGTGGAAATACTTTACGAACATTGAGAATAGTGACATCGTGGAAGTAGGAATGAGAGGTGCGGATGATGTGGTAGCGCGGTTCGCCTTGCAAGAAGGGACGAAGTTCCCGAATGCGTTCAAATACTTCGACATCGACGTCGTATCGAGAATCCGGGTCTTTCCAGGAAACCTTGGAATAATCCTTATCCGGAAGACACCCCGCAAGGTCTTTGTATTGTAAAATACGACCTTGGTCGAGTAAATCAAAGGCGGAGACATAAGAAGAGTCGTGTTTCATGAGGACAACCTTGGAGAAATCGGATTGAAGAAAGTCGGAAGTATTGGAAGGAGTTGCGGTGAAATGAACAATACGAACCTGTTTATTTATCAAATCATGAAGTTCCATAATTTGCGCAGCAACAAATACGTTATGAATGGTTTGTTTATCCTTGAAAGCGATTTGATTTTCGTCGATGATAATCAAAACGTCGCGTAAAGATTGAACCTTATGGGCGAAGCGCTGCAACTGGTTGCGATGGAAGATAGAGTCATGGTATTGCGGCGGGAATCGCGATCGCGTCTGTTCCAACCAGTCCACAGAAGAGAGACCGGTAATGATAAAAGCGTGCTTGTGAGGAACATGTTGAATGGTACTCAACATGGAACCGGTTTTACCAGACTGGGTAAGCGCCACCGCTAAAATACTATGAACGCCCTTTTCCTTGAACGCCTTAGCAATTTGTTTGCCGAAACGAATCTGGTTAGGGAACATGGTTCCATTGTACCAGTATAGTATAAGAAAAGAAGAGTATCAATTTTGAATATAGAAATTTAGAATAAGAATAAGAATGGAATTCCCGAGAGAAATACAAATCTATATCTATAGATTTTTGTACGACAAATGGCGTCCCGTATGGAAAGAAGTGATGCAAGAATTAATGAAATTAGAATGTAAAACAAAGATATGGAACATCAGTAGGTTTATGATAAAAGAATGGAAATTAAAAACCCCGAAAGAAATCAAGATATGTCTCGAGTGCGGAAATTTTTATAGTCTGCCGTTGTACGGTTCAATGTCGATGTGGTGTGACTGTCCGTAAAGATATAAAGATTTAGAAAATCTTTAAGCGAACAATAAAAGAATCAAAGCAAATCAAAGCGAAATAATTTAATCGACTTCAGGCATAGGACATTCATTGGGTTTATCAAGCATCGGTTTGTCAAGCATGAGCGCCATAGCGGCGTAATTGTGAAGGTCTAAGAGTGTGTCTCGAATGGACTCGTCGACCAACGTGACTTGATTGTGTTGAATGGTAAGTGCACGTTTGATTTTATCTTCAATGCGAATGAGTACCCCAATGAGACCAAAGGTAGCGAAAGCATCGCCATAGTCTTTGTTTTTTCGAGTGAAGAGTTCCAGCGCCTCCGCTTGAATTTGTTTGAGTTGAGACACCCTATCCATTGAATAAAGAATAAAAGAATGTTTAAATAAAAATAACCGATAACCCATTAGACCTCTATGATTTCAAGAGTCCAGTCTTTGGTCATTCGTTCCACTTTGCGTTGCCGGTCATGCGCGCGTTTGGATTCGTTGTGTTCGTACTTACGTAGCATTTTTTCGACATACGTCCGCTTGACAGGTTTAGTCTTGGTCGTGTTGGTCGTTTTGGTCTGAGCGTTTCCCATGGTCATGGTTTGGATACCCTACATCCTTGATTCAAATACTTGTCAATTTTATTTTTGAGATTGTCTCAAGATTTCATAGAGTACAAAACGAGTAACTGATAGAGTCTGTCGTGTTTGACCGATTGTAACAGTTGAGTGTGTTCTTTGGCAGTGAGAGACAAAATAGAGTCGACCAACTCGTCGTATTCCATCAGAACCTCTTCTTTGAGAAACCGCTTGTGTTTCCGAAGAACGGGGTCTTTACGAGCGCTACGTAATTCCCTGCAACATTGTCTCCATACCCGGTAGGAAACTTCCACCCGTTGAATTCCTTCGAGATGTACCCACTCCATTTTTAGTTTTATCCAATAAAAAAAAATAGACTCCATTCAATTTTCTATATCCAATGAATTATTGTTTCAAATAGGTCTCCCGTAAGTCAACCATCTTGACCCATTCGTCTTGAACCAAGGTGCGGCATTCCATCCATCCATTCGCCGTAGTGCGCGTAGGATGAACCTCGCGATAGTGTTGCTGTGCAAACGCTGTGAGAGAAGTGTATTGTTGGTCGTTCCAGTGTAAAAGTCCTCCGCGATAAACTCCGACGCGATAAAGCGTGTAATCCTTGAAGCGAATTTCGTGTCTCACGGGTTGGTCGGACAACAAGACGAGCGCGAGACGCTTCATGGTGGCGTAGAAGCGACAGACGGATTCGAAAATCTTTCGCGCACGAAGGGGAGGTTTGGTTTCGATACCTAACGCATGAAGACGCGCAACGACCAACTTGGGGGTTTTCACGGAACGCGTTTGTTTGACTCCGGTATCCAGCGTGACGGAGGTGTCGTCATGGGTAATCACGTTCATATTTGCAGACACTTTGCATGATACTTGGATAAAAAAGGTAGATTCCTTGTCAATTTTATATTATCCATACCGGATTGTATTGAGCGCACTTCGATAAGAGATGCGACGTACCAGTTTTCGCATCTGGTGCCGGCAGTCACATTCACAGTCGTGTAAGTTTTTGCATTCGGGAACATAACTCTTGCTGAGGTCAGTCGCAATCCATGTAGTGGTATATCGTTTTTCCAACCATAATTTGGGTTTGTTGTGACAGTGACGAGTGCAGCACATGCAACGACGTAGAAAGAAGAATTCCATCAGCATTTCTTGCATGTTCATGTCGCCCATGGGCGCCGCGTCGATTGAAGTGTATGGATATTGAAAGGGTACTTTCGAAAGCATAGGTTTGAGTTCGAGACAAATCCGACGCATGTGGTCGCGGTGGTTATCGCCGTATCCGTAGATGTGGCGAAGAAGGTCGTCGTTTTGAAATACTTTTCGCGCCATGCATAGGATATCTCAAGAAACATGTTTAGGATATCTTCAATTTTAAGTATCTGTGTATTTATATGGACCCTGAATTAGAAAGTCAACGACAATACTTTGAAGAGTTGTATACGAAGGGAATCGAATGGTTTAATGAAAATTTCGGAACACCCTCTGAAGATACAGATATTCCGAAACTCGAACCTCAAGACTTTGAGGGTTGGTACAGAAAACTATTTAATGACTTGTATAAAAATCGAAAAGGAGTGATAATAGATGGTGAACTGGACACGAGTCGTTTAAATAAAATAATTCAGTATGGTAATTTTGGAGTGTCTCAACCAACCGGAGGATTTGTACTCAATGGATACATTTCCAAAGAGTTTATCAAAGACCAATATAAGAATGCGATAAAAAATGATACACCCGTGTTGATGGTGATTACAGAACCGTTCACACAAAGTTTTTTTAACAACGATGGTACGGTCGTTCCGGACGTCAATTATAAAATCATTGATGGAACAGAGAAATGCGGTCTTTTATATAACGATTCATTTAAGGCTGCATATTCGATTGAGTCATTTTCGAGGGGTCTTTATAAGTATGACCCAAAAGACACATCAGATAAAGTAGAATTACCAGAAGTATTAACAATGACAGGTACAAGTGGGTTTATATTGGTGTCAAAAGTGGATAAAGAACCCATCTTTATCGTTAATTTTCACGGAGACAGTAAAGGAAATGTTGACCAATTCAAGGATTTCATTGAAAATAGTAAAAGGGATAAGGTTCATTTTATTACAGGAGATTCAAACGTAACTATGGCAAAAACAAAAAAAAAACCAACAACTACACAAGAAGTATTAGAAGACAAGTGTCGGGGTGCACCTATCGCATGCAGTACTCAAATGGTATCTAAGGAAAGATTTAAACTTGATATTTTATTGAATAATCAGGTAAATAAATTCGGAGGTACTTCGGAAATAGATGGAATGTTTGCAGTAGACTTAAATACCTACCCTACATCTGAAGTTTCTGAAGTGATTTGGAAACAGACTGATAAAAGGGTAACTGCATTTGAAACACCTTATAGTCAGGATAACCCAATGTTAGGAGACCATAGTGTAGTTGGACTGAATGTTACTGTGAAGGTACCTTTTACTTTATTGTCTGCAACCGGTTCTTTAATGGACGACCCAACGAATGGTGTATTTGGAGATACAGATAAATGGGGTAACGTGAGGATTAAAGAGTTTCATGAAAAAGTTGGAGAAAATTATACGATAGGATGGTTACATATCTACAACACATGGAAAGAAAGAGAAGATAAAAAAAGTTTTAAATCTTATGTTAAATCTAAAAATGCTATATTGAAGGTATTAATTGATTTGGACGAAGAGATGGAAAAGATAATACCTGCGAAAAATATAGTTGAAAAAATAAAGTCATTATCTTTCTTTAACAAACCCGCGAATAGGTCAAACAATGCCGCGAATAGGTCAAACAATGCCGCGAATAGGTCAAACAATGCCGCGAATAGGTCAAACAATGCCGCGAATGGTCAAACAGTGCCGCGAATAGGTCAAACAATGCCGCGAATAGGTCAAATGTCAAAAAATCAAAACAATGCCGCGAATGGTCAAACCAATGCCGCGAATGGTCAAATGTCAAAAAATCAAAACAATGCCGCGAATGGTCAAACCAATGCCGCGAATGGTCAAATGTCAAAAAATCAAAACAATGCAGCGAATGTTCCAAACAGTGCAGCGAATGTTATCAGTAAAAAAAATAAAGTTCCCTTTAATTCCAAATATACATTTCTGTTGAGAAATTTAAGAGAAAAGAAAGAGAAAGAGAAAGAGAAAGAGAAACAATCAGAACGAGGTCTATTTGGAAGAACCTACAATAGGTTAAGGTTTAGAGGTGGACGTAAAACGCGAAAGAAACGAAAGACCAAAAGACGTTAACCCTGTGTCGCCAATTCATCCGCTTGCCAGTCGTACGTCCGTATACGGTTTTCATACCAGTCCCCATCCGGTTGCACAGGTGCAGGCAACCATTGAATGATGTGTTGTAACGCACGTCGCCGTCCGTGCAAAGTCCATGAAGCAATTTCGTACGCCATGTTGCGTGTCTCACTGTAGACCGTCCATGAATGGTTTAGCGTATACTGATTGTGCCAAAGAATGACGTTCGATTCGTGTTGTTTGCACGTCCGCCAATCGAGGCGCGTACCGATAGGTTTAGAGAAGTCCCGAATGACTTGAAGGATATCGTCCGGGAATTCCATCACGTAGTTTAACGTGGTCAAACGTAAATAGATTGGTTCAATAATTTATGTGTATAGTATATATGCCGGAGAGACGTACACCGAAAGAAATATTAAAAAATGCAGAATCAATGAATAATAAAATAAAAGAAATTTTGATAAAAGCAAAAGAATTGAGTAATGAACTTGACAAATATGAAGAAAGAGCAAGGAAAGAAGAAAGAGCAAATAAAGAAGAAGAAATAGGACGCATTGAACAGGTCATTGGAAGTCAACAATTACTTAAAGAAATGAATCAAGAAGATGACAGAAAAACCATTATAGAACCAGGGAATAATTTGTTGAAATCAAGGTTGAAAGGATTCTCTAAAAATGGATACTCAACCAATACAGAAAATAATGGATACTCAGAGGCAGAGGATTTCGGTGGCGGACGAAAGTCCAGACGAAAGTCCAGACGAAAGTCCAGACGAAAGTCTATGAAATCGAGAAGAGTCTGCGTTTAGGTTCAACCCTATTCTTGGTATTCACATGAGTCCTTATACATTCAATTTAGGGATTTGTCTCGATATCTTTTTTCTCACTCATTTCTTGATTTTCCGACTCATTTCTTGAAGTGTCGAAATACCGTAATATACAGTATCATGTGACCGTATCCTAGGGTCTTATGATAGAGTGCAGAGTATTAAGACTTTTAAAATACTTATCGGAAAGAGTCCTGAAACAAGTCATAAACGGGGCGCTTATCCGCGTAGAGCGAATAAAATTGACAGGAAAATGCCAGAGTGAATGAGTGTGCCAACTGTATACCAGTTACAATGTTCTCTATCTGCATTCCACGTGTTTCTACCCACTACGACGAAGTTGATGTGCGCGATGCACTCAATCACGGATTGGATGGAGAATTCGTAGACAAGATAGACGTTCGATACACCGAAGACAGTCGCGGAACGAAATTCCAAGTGATGTTTGTTCACTTCCTGGAAAAGGAGGGCAACGAACACACCGTGGGGTTCTTTCAGCGACTCGAGCAAAACGGAGAAGTCAAGTTCTACACGGGGTCGGTCAACAAGAAGACAGGCGAACGATTCTACTGGAAGGTACGTAAAATCATCTCCAAAGCACCTCGCCTTGTTCATGCACCAGGAATGATGAGCGAGGAGGACGAGGCGCGACTGAAGCAGAAGACGAAAGCACCTGAAGCGGAGAAAGCGGAGCAACCTGAAGCGGAGCAAGCGGAGAAAGAACTCGAAGAAGGAGAGGAGTAAGACGAAGACGAAGACCAAGAACTGGCGAGTTTTTGATTGAGATAGGATTTTTTAGTGACTAAATTAGTGACTAAAATTGATAGAGAATTATAAGTACCTTGTCCTGTATCACACGATGAAACTCTCTACAATCTTTACCGACGAGCAACTGGTGTACCACACCACACAGGAAGGAACATGGATAGGTCAGTTTGACGCATCGCAGGATGCAATCGTATACGATGGTGCAGTATACAAATCCTTGTGCGCATTCGCAAGCGCTCATTCAGGAAAACACTCCAGTGGATGGCGTGAGTGTCGCGTCGAATACGATGGTGAAATCGTAGAAGCGTCCGAACTCAAACATCTGCAGCATTTCCATCAAGGATAGGTTATTTTTTACCTACACTTTTTCCGCCAGTAATTGTGAAGTTCGTCAAAGGCGCAGGCGTACCAATTGAACTCGGTCGCGAGGGGCGCATTCCGAGACAAATACCATGAGTTATCTCGTTTGGTGAGTAGGATGAGATACCATCGACCAAAGAGCGTCCACTCGTTCATGTAGATGTCCAACTCTTTTTGACGAAAGAGAATCGGAAATTCCATCTTAAAATCATTGTCATACCAATAAGGTTCTTCGTCGACCAAGACCCGTTTAGTCCACCCGTTCCAATCTCGAATGAGCGACGCTTCATGTGCACGACACGTTCGCCAATCGGAACGAAGGATGTAACCCCCAATGTGTTGAGACAACTCCGCAGGATAGCGATGCAACACGCGTAAAAGTAGAATGTCCATGTCACTCTTTTATACAAACCTAATAAAAAAGAGAAGCATCAATTCTGTTCAGAGACTCTTTGGGACTACCTTGCCATGGTAGACTCCATTTTTTTTGATGATATACGCATGAATATCCTCTATCCATTCATTCGCAAATAAGGTCAAAGACTCTGCCGTGTGTTTTCGAATCGCAACGAATTTCTCTTCAAACTCTTCCGCTCGTCCCAAGACGTTGAGTACATTGTCTGCAGACTGCTCCGAGATGTGTTTGTGTTGGTCCATCCACTGGAGAAGTAAACGTTCAAGCGTGGGTTTCAAGGTCTCCGGATTCATATAAAGAATCAAACAAAAAAAGAGAGTTATCAATTTTATAGATTATACCTTGGATAGCATCGTCCGTTTGACCAGACGGAGCAACTCCAACTCATTCTTGATTTCGTCCAGCATCAGGTTGGTTGCTTCAATCATTTCGTAGAAACGCCAGGCAATTGCCGCATCGTAGTTCGCTTGAGAAAACGGTACATACTCTTCGGGTGCACAATTCGTGCAACACACGTTGGAACGTGCATAGGTATCGTTGTCATATCCGCACAGTCCTTCCAAGGGAACGTCCTTGTGACAGGTTTCGCATTTCGGCGTAAGGTCAATCACTTGTCTCAAGTCGTATCCTTTCATGGGAAGAATGTTGCGCCGATAGAGTTCACACACCCTTTTGCACATCTCATTGTAATCGCGTTCCACTTTGCGTCGAAGAATACGATACATTTCGGTGCGCTCAGTGGTTCCGGCGGAACAAACCACGAATCCATGCTTGAGTACCGCTTCAAACAATTCTTCCGTTGTGAAGTGCGCCAAGACGTTCACGGTAAACATGGTGTGTTGAATGAGTTCCATTTTGTTTGTGTCCTGTGTCCTGTAAAAAAAAGAATATTCAATTTTATGTCTCATTGTATTACGACTCAAACAGTCAGAGAGACCTGAGACATGTGGGTTTCCACAGGAAAAGGCATGTTCCGGTGAACCCCGTCGTCTATTAAAACGAACCGCTTCTCGTACCATTGACGGTCCTGCTCAGTAGGTTCTCCTGTCACTTGCGTCCAAAACCGTATCCGACTTTCGTAGACCAGGTGGCGTCGTCCGTAAAAAGTCCAGTCACTAATTTCTTGATACAACGGATGAACGGCGTACAAAGGATGGTACCCTAGAATCCACTTGTACCAAAGTAAGAGAGCGAGGTTCGACCCTTTGATGCGCCTTGATTCGTTACGTTTGCACCGTCGCCAGTCCAAACGTAACCCAATAGGAAGAGAGAATTCCCGAATAATCTTCAGCACATCGTCCGGTAAAATCATGTTTGTTTTTGTCCTTGTCAAAGGAAGGTTCATCCTTGTCACGTTCATCAAGTATTTGAATAAAAGAGTAGATTCAATTTTGATACACGTTATCAAAACCACCAATAGAGGAAGAGAGTATCTAACTCATTCTCTTTATCTTCATCATATTCTTCTTCATAGTTAGAGACAACTTCCTCCTCTAGTTCGGGTTCTTCTAAGTCCGGTGGACTTTCTTCGAGAGAGTGTGATGCACCCATTATTATCTATCTAGAAAATGTATTTAAATTCTTTATTAATAAAAAGAATCACTTACCTTACTCTGGAATCCATGCCAGGAATTCTTCAAGCGCTAGCGACGGTTCTTTGTCGAGTATCGGATACAATGTCTCGAGACAAAGGAGTGCTTCACTCTCGCTTTCGAAAACCCGTTGACCGATTTCTTCTTTATTCATGACCAAATAGACCGTAAACGTCGGGAAACGTTCCGACCCACTCGCCTCTAAACTTAGATGGGAATCAGGTTCACAGGTCATCTCTTTTTCAGGTTCTTGTTCTTCCGGGTAAACGTCTCGTTCGTAATCAGGTCTGTCGTGAATGGAAAACCGCGCCATTGTATATGCACTATACTCTTTTTAATATAGAGAAGCATCAATTTTCTGAATAAAAAAGGATTCACTTGCCATGTGAAATGAACTTTTCGCGCGCAGTCTGAGGCAACAGGGTCTTGATGTAACAAAGGTCATCCATGAATTGCGCCGCCTCTTCCCCGGTGTTGAAGATTCGTGATTCTTTTTCTTGTATGTAGACTCCGTCGCAGTCGTCCAGTCGTAGCACCACCTTATATTCCACCTGTGTCCCACGAAACGATGCGGTTAAGTGTATATGATTCTTGTAACCTTGAGTCTTGTATTTCTTTTGAAGCAGTCCTTGCAGTAGGTCCCGCGGAACATCGTGTGTCATGTCTCGAGCGCTTTGTCGAACGAGTTGCGGCGGAAACGGCGGCGGTGGCGGCAAAAGCGCCGCGTATTTCTTCTCGAATTCCGCCACACGCGTGGGAAACTCGACGCGGCGCTCGAAAGAGTGTGGTAGAAAAGTCGCTGAGGTTGATGTCATTTTATTCCTGAGGAATGGCACAGATAAGTATTTGAGACAAAGACTGTCAATTTTATCATGGATACACTGAATCAAATAAAAAAGGCAAAGACAAAGACAAAAGACAAATTTAGATTCACTTACCATAGTCCAGGAAGATTCGGTGCGCCGTCTGAGGTAGAAGGGTCTTGAGTTTGAGCGTCTCTTGAAAGCAGCGCATCGCATCCGCTTCCGTGTTGAATTCTTTGGTTTCTTCCACGTCGTCGTAGAGGTCTTCGGAGTTGTCCAGTTTCAAGGTGACCAAGTACGTCTTGACTCCGCCACAATTCACGGTCGACATGTAGATTCGGTTCTTGTAATGGTCGCCATTGCCGCCGCCGCCGCCACCTCGGCATTTTGGTTTTGTCTCGGGAACCTTCAGAGTTGCAAAGACCTCCAAGACGTCTTGCGAAGCGCCGAATTTCACAGTCGAAAGGTAGATTAGGTTCTTGTCGTTGTCGCCATTGCCGCCGCCACCTCGGCATTTTGGTTTTGTCTCGGGAACCTTCAGTTGAAGGCGGCGAGGCGGGTGAATCTTCTCGAACTTTTTCTCAAAGTCCACCACCCGCGAGTGCCATTCCCACCGGCGCTGAAAGAAGTTTGGTTGCAGTTTCGACATTCCACTGAGGAACAAGGGTTACCCATAAGTATTTGACCAGAGTCCTGTCAATTTTATAAAGATTTGGTAAATCTTTAAGCAAACAATATATTTAGTAAAAAAAGAGTCCTGTCCTAGAGACGTGACCGCGTATTCAACTGAAGTGCAATGTCTTGAAACGGTGCAAGGAGATTGTCGTTGTCTTTCACCGAACAACACACCCGAGATTGCAGTCGGCGCACATCACTCTTGTTCACGATGAATGAATAGGGTATGTCTTTCGGCATGCGACTCATGAGTTTTCGCGCACCTTTTAGGTCTCTCTTGGACGCAGTCGTGACGACAATGTAGGCGTCATGTTCTTGTGTAATTCCGCGGAATTGCTCCTGTCCTGCATATTCTGTCACTTCGAAACGGACTCCTGGCAACTCGACGACATGGTATTCTTTGCCTTCCGTAGGAAAGTACCGAGGGTCAAACGGAGCACCTCCCAGACGACGTAGCATAGACGATTTACCGACTCCACCCGGACCAATCAAAGCGACTCGGATAGTCTTCATGTTTTTATCAACGTACCGTTTTAGTGTTAAATTCAATTTTTAGAAAGAATATATATGAAGACTCGAAAGAGAAAGAGAAAAAGAAAAAGAAAAACAAAAGGGGGTGACTTGTTACGAAAGTTGGGCATCAAACGGGGTTAAGGTTAACCTGATTTCCAGGTTTCACCTTCTCTAAATACGCCTCGATACGGCGTACCGACTTTCCGTCGTATTTCCCACATTTGTCAAAGTGCTCGCGCGCCTTGTCTTTGCCCTTCCGCTTCACGTCTTTGGACTTTCGAGGCATTTTTACCTAGGATATAAAGAAAGGATGTCACTCAATTTTAAATTTTAAGACATTTATGACTTAAATCGTGGTTTGCTTAAAGATTTATCAAATCTTTATAAAATTGACCACTTTTTCTTCAAATACTTCACTGTGAACGGTTCAATCCAACCTTAACATGGATTTTGACGCACAAACGCTCCAGTTCTTCGCAACGCTGATTGGGATTCTCGCGACGCAGACCAAGACCGAGACCAAGACCGAGTCCAAGGGGGAGATGCCCGAGGTGCTTCAGGCGATCATCCAAGATTTCGCTCGCCCACTCTGCCGTGGCGATTGGCGGACGTGCAAGCGAGAGGAGTCGCGGGCGATTCATCTTCTTTTGCGAGACAAGCGGGACGTGGCAGCGGATTTTCTAGGTGGAGCGGAGTTTTGGGACATCGTCGTCGGGCACAGCTTCTACGAACTCCTCAAGAACTACCCAGCGGGACCACCAAGCGAGGAGGGACAGACGACCATTCAACTGCGGCGACACTGGGGATAAGCGGAGCGGGACAAGCGGGAGCGGGACATCGACTACGAAAAAATTGGTTAATTTTTTATTGAATTAGAATAAAAATTAACCATTTAACCGTAGTCTGGTAGTTCCACACTTTCTTGTACCATTTTTTTGTACGAGTCGCTCGCCAGAATCAGGTCGTTCAACTTTTGCTCCGCCCTGGTCGAAAGCGCTTTGTATCGCCCCATGTTGTAGTAGAGTTCTTCTTCTTGTTCCCAATGCATTTGGTGTTTCTGAATGAAGTCCTTGTATTCCTTGTGCGCCCGCAAAGAAGCGATTTCCGCGTCACGATAGGCGAGCAGTGCGTCCAAATAATGAGCGCCATCTTCGCCATGCATTCTCTCTTCCACCAGCGTCCAACGAATGACGCTCAAATCGTTGAGCGCTTGATTGAGGAGGTAATCGCGAATTTCAGTTTGGAGCGCTTGGATATCCATAGTATAAGGTTAGAAAACCGTTGCATCGTTAAGTATTTGATTAAAGAGTAGGTCAATTTTTAAAGATTTTAAGCGAACAATAAAAATTAACCATGTAGTCGATGTCAGGTCGTTGAACTTCAGGTCTTAGGCGAGGTTGTTGCGCTTGAAGAGTCGGGCGTAGTGGCGGCAGTTGCATTGGCAGTCCTTGTCTTTGCTCTCGGGAACGGCGTCGTCGGGTTTGTGCTTGAGGTCCTTGTAGTGACTGTGACGAGAGCAGCATTTGCACCGCATCAGGCGTTGCATCATCACGCGCCGTTCATCTGGAGTGTAGCAATCTTTGAGAAAGAGGACAAACGCGGATGATTTGCGGTCACAGTAGTCGCTGCAGACAAACTCGCCCACTTCATTGTTCACTCCAACGCAATTCACACAGATATCGCGCAGAATCGGCGTCATTTGTTCCCGGTGGTCGTAAAGGTCGTTTTCAACGGTGGATGCCATGGAGCATATTCACATGTAAGTTTTTGAGAAAAAAGACGTCAATTTTCTAAAGATTTAAAAAATCTTTAAGCAAAGATAAAAAACATGATTAAACCTGTGATATTCTAATAAAAATTAACCAATCATTCATTCATCAGCGCCAGTAACTCGTCGTACAAAACCGCTTCCTGAACCCGGATGTAGTGCAAGTCGCCCTCGTATCTTGATTTATCCGCCCAGTATTTCGCGACCTTTTCCTGGTCGGTGTTAGGTGTGCAAGAAGTATTCCACGCTTCGTTGTAGTCGTACAATTCGTTCTCGAGTCTCTCGCCCTCCGCGGACGCTTCCAGGTACGCCCGCATCGCTTCTCCGATTTCTTTTCCTTTGTCTCCGCGTAATCCGTCGGTGAGCGAGTCCCACAGGAAATCTGACATGACGGTCAGCATCGTTTTGTAGTCTCGCCTATACGGTTCAGGAACCTCCAAAGACTTGGTCTCGCGAAACTCCTCCTCCACCGCTTCGCGTTCCGCCAAGGTGTTGGCGCCCCACCACCGCTCACGAAGGTTCATCGGTAGAACAAAGAAATTCATAGACATGTTGTCTTTTGCACATAGAGGTGCTTTATTCTCTTAGAATCAATTTCTTTAAAGATTTAGAAATAAGCAAACGGATAAATTTTATAAATCAACCGAATAAAAATTAACCAATTCTTGTCGTCCATGTCCTCGCTCCGCTTAGTTCAAGTCCTCGTCGTCCGTGCTTGAGTAGTCGTAGTCCTCGCCCAACAGGTCCAGCAGCGCGAACCACGCCGTCTTCCGCCGTTTCCGCGACAGGGTGCACGCCCGCCGCAACTGTCCCGCCTTGTTCCAATGCGCTTCGAGTCCCGCTTGAGTCGTCGGCGTCGGCCAGACGTGCTCGTCGTAGGCGTCGTGCTCTTCGATAGCGTACTTGTCTGCCATGACCGCGTCCAGGTAGTTGTGAAGCGCCGTCACAACTTCCGGTTCTCCCATCAGCGCTTGGAGAGAGGGAGGCAATTCGCGAAGGTCGTAGGTCGTGTTTTCGTAGATGTATTCCATGGTTTCCAGGGTTCACAGATAAGTATTTGAGAAAAAAGGGTCAATTTTATAAATTTTATAAAAAATGAATCGAGAGTTTTGATTTCATAAGTATTTGAACCAATGAAATAAAAAAGAACAAAAAATGTTGCAATTGGGATTGAACCAATGACCTCTGGGTTATGAGCCCAGCGCGCTGCCAACTGCGCCACACAACAATCACACAGTAATTGGACTCGAACCAATGACCTCTGGGTTATGGGCCCAGCGCGCTACCACTGCGCCATACTGTGATATACATACTTACCTGTTCTCTTTATATCTTCTTTATAATAGAATAAAACACCGTCAATTTTATTTTTTTGACTAGATTGCGATTAAGATTTTTTGATGTTTTATTTATTTCATGAAGTATTTGAATACCGATGAAATAAAAAAGAATGTTGCAATTGGGATTGAACCAATGACCTCTGGGTTATGAGCCCAGCGCGCTGCCAACTGCGCCACACAACAATCACACAGTAATTGGGTTCGAACCAATGACCTCTGGTTTATGGGACCAGCGCGCTAACCTCTGCGCCATACTGTGATAGAGATACCTGCTTGTATCTCTTTATATCTTCTTTAAAGTAGAAGAAAATATCGTCAATTTTATTTTGATGAACGGTGATTTAAGAGGTTTGAGGGTTTTCATCATTTCATTAAGTATTTGAACCTAATGAAATAAAAAGAATGTTGTAATTGGATTCGAACCAATGACCTCTAGGTTATGAGCCTAGCGCGCTGACCTGCTGCGCCATACAACAACGAACGTGGTAATTGGATTCGAACCAATGACCTCTAGGTTATGAGCCTAGCGCGCTGACCTGCTGCGCCATACCACGATATGTATACATGCTGATTGTCTTTATATTCTTTTTAATAAAAATGAACCATCTTAGATGGAGATGCCGAGTCGAGCGCCACACGTACACGCGCAGGTGCATTGTTTGACTGGGGTCTTTTTTATGTGTTTTATGTGGCGGTTTGCTGCAGTGGTGATAATACGAGGACTCGTCTTCCTGGCGTAACAAACTGCCCAGCAATTGGGTAGAGGTTCTACGGAAAACAATATCCTGTATCCGTTGAAATCCCCCTCTTCACGAGGCGTCTTATCCACGTAGAGCGTTCCTTCTATGTCAAGACTTTCGTAAAACTCGTCCCATTCTACGAGTTGTTGTTCGTTGTCTGGGTCAAAGTGAATGATTCGTCCCTTACCTTTTTTTTCAACCAGTTCAACCGCGACAAACGCGTAGTTAAACGTATGAAAGATTTCTTCGTTGGTCATTTTTTCCTCCTTGATGCGCAATGCAGGGAAGTAACGTCCAGTGTTTCGCACCATTATCTCTATCTCTTCATTATGTGAATAGAAGAGTATCAATTTTTAAAGATTTTTTAAATCCTTATAAAAAATTAACCAATTTTTCGCGTAGTCCTTGCTCCTTGTCGCTTACTCGTCCTTGTAGTCGTCCCATCCGCTCTCGTCCCGCTCGTCCTCCGAATCCGAAAACTCCTCCAACTCCCAGATGACGTTTTCTTTCCCGTACAGGGCAACCTCGAGGTCGTAAAACGTCACGCTCTGAAGTCGCATGGCGTAACGCGAATCGTGCATCAGTCGAGTCTGCTCCGCCCAGCAATCCATGAGACGATGCGTGTCGGGTCCTGCATATCCGGTGTACTCCTCGAGTTCTTCGTCCGCTTTCTGTCTCGCCAACCACGCCGTCACGTAGGTCTTGAACGCCTCCATCACTTTCGCCGAATCCTCTCCGCCTAACTTTCGTTTGACGTCCAACCACTCGCGCCGTCCGAGTGCATTGACCAATCCGTAGTATTCGCCCAACATCGCAGAAGAAAGTTCCATTGTTTATTCTCGGGGGTTCCGAGGTCACCTTATCTGTTTTGGGCGAAAAGTCGTCAATTTTTATAAAGATTTAGAAAATCTTAAGCAAATCATGATATTCAATAAAAAATTAACCAATTTTTTCGTCGTCCATGTCCAGCTCCCGCTTATTCCACCCAGCGCAGGTCGTCGTCGTCGTCGCACTCGTAGTAGGGCACTCCTTGCTTCATCACTCCTCGGTCGTCCAGTCCGTACTTGTTCCGGTCCTCCTGCTCGATGATGTCCCGCTCCTCCTGTGTCGCTGCCGCCATCCACCGCGCTTGGTCCTCAGGCGAGAGTCCCCAGAACGCGTTCGTTTGGCGCACCAGCGGCGCTGGCGGCAGGAGCGGCGGGAGCCAAACGCGCAGCCAGAGAACTTCGAAGTTTGCGATGCGGGCGTCCATTTCACTGTTATACTCTGTGAATGAGGATTCACAGTGAAGTATTTGAGACAAAAGTTGTCAATTTTATATTTTTCGTGATTTTTTCGTGAAAAAATCTTAACCCCTAATCAAACTCAACGAATTGCCCCCATTCGTCGTCGAGTTCAACCTTTTCTTTCTCTTTCGGCGAGACTACGATGATACAGTACCAGAGTATTTCAAGCATTGCATTCGATAGCATTGTACGTGAGAGCATTTAACACATTAAACTTATTTAAGAGTTTTTTATCAATTTTATAAAAATTGACGGATTTTTCGCAAACAATGTCACTGTGTCTACATCATGAGCGCCAAACCAGTCCACTACAAAGACACCGATGCTCCCCGAACTCCGCCCGTCGTCGCGGATTACAGTGCCGTCATTGAGGAAGCGGTACCCAAAAAACGTAAGAAAAGCGCTAGACGTATAGTCGTTTCGTCCACGAAGTAGAACACCATTTTTATTAAACATCCTTCTTGCACGCCCTAGCGCCGTGGTACGCATGTACGGAGAAAAAGAGACGTTTTTAAGACTTTTGGGGGGTGTTTTAAGACTTTTGGGGTGTGTTTCAGGAGACCTACAGGAGATTCCTAGGAGATACGTATGCACCTACGTAGGCGGCAAATCCCGAAAATTGACGCATTTTTCACGGAAAAAAAAAGGTCGACCCCAGTTCGTTAACAATGTCAGACATTCTCAACAAACTTGCTCTTTCCCAAGTGTGCATGATTCTGCGCGATACCTTGAAAAGCGAAAACTCCGACATTGTGTTGCCAGAGGATTTGCCCGACAAGATGTTCCGTACGATGTGCCAGGGCGAAGCGAGTCCGTTGGTTTCTGTGCGCGATGTGTTACCTTGCCGGATTCCGTTGCCGTTCATGCCTGACCGAATCGATTACAAGATTGGAAAGGGTTGCTGCGACGAAATCTTGAAACGTGATGGATTGTTTGTCCCTTGCTCGCATCACTGCGAGGAGGGGTCCAAATGCTCCAAGCACCTCAAGGAACCATCGGGTTGCGGAGACTACCAGGAACGCTACGCCGCTTGGAACAAGAAAGAACTCTACTGCGTCGTCATCGGAGACAAAGAAGTCAAAGAAAAACCGTACGGGACGTATCTGCACTCCAAGTCGCTGGACTCCATCGCCATCGAGGAGGAACTCCGCAAGTGGGGCATTCCGCTTCGTCTGGACTTCACTCAGTGGCGCGCTCCACCCAAACCCCTCAAGAAGAACCGCGGTCGAAAGGCAGTTCTCAAGGTGACCCCTTCGGAGTCGGACTCGGAGCAGTACGAATCCGACGAGGAACTCAAGGGGGTCAAGGAAGCGCCCAAAGCGGAACCGCCTACGGAAGTCACGGAAGCGCCTACGGAAGCGCACGGACCCGACTCGGACGTGGAACTCGAAGACCCAGATGCAGTGCCCGAAGTGAAAGAAGAAAAGAAGAAACGCCCCGCGCCCAAGAAGACCAAGAAGGAGAAAGTCAAAGGAACACCGCTCGACGCCGGAACAGAACTCACGGCAGAACTCAAGAAAGAAGAGATGGAAGAAAAGGCGCCCAAAAAAGGTAAGTATCGCGGGAAGAAGGAACTGCTGACCGAAGTCAAGTGGAACGAGGAGGATTACCTCATCAAGGACGGACGCTACTACGCTCCAGAGACCCTTGAACTCGTCGCTTGGACCAAGGTCGGCGGTGAAATCATCCTGTTGTAATTAAAACACAACACCTGTGCAACTGGTTCCGCACAATTGTTTTTTATAGATGATAAATCTTAAGCAATAAAAAATTAACCAATTTTTTCGTCGTCCAAGTCCAGCGCTTCAGTAGTTGACCCACTCCATGTCGTCGTCGTCGTCGCACTCGTAGTAGGGGACAGGAATCCGTGCGTCGGTCAGGTCGTTGTAGAGGGCATTCATTTCGTCGTCGCTCAAGTCTGCAAAGGGGAAGTCCATGTTGTTCATCTCTTCGTAGTCCACCTCGAAGGCGTCGTAGTCCGGTTCGTCTTCGTAGGTCGGATACCAGCATCCGTTGTACGCGACCATCAGAGTTCCGTCAATCATTCGCTCTTCGTAATCCATTTTAAGGTTGGGTTTAACCGTTCACAGATAAGTATTTCACGGAAATAGCGTCAATTTTCTAAGAATTTAAGCAAAACCGGATAAGTCTTAAACCATTCGCTTAAGCAATAAAAAATTAACCAATTTTTTCGTCGTCCATGTCCAGCGCTTCAGCACTCGTCCAAGTTCCAGGTCGTGTCGTTCATGATGTAGTCGTAGTAGTGCACCGGCGCCTTGTAGCGAACAGGTTCCTCGTAGTCGTCGTAGTCCATGTAGAGGTCGAGGAACTCGTCGTTGTCCAGCTCCGCGAAGGGTAAGTAGTCCAGTCTCGCTTCTTCGCCTGGGTACCAGCATCCGTTCCACTTGATCCAGACCACTCCGTCCTCCACCTTCTCCTCGCCGTCGTCCAGCGTAGGCTGGAGTCCGAGGTCCGACATCACGTACCAGCGCCCGTTGAAGTTGATGTTCCAAACTCCGTCGATCATTTTCTCTTCGCAACTCATTTTAAGGATGGGTTCAACCGTTCACAGTTAAGTATTTGACTGAAAAGGTGTCAATTTTATAAAAAAGGGCAAAAAATCTTAAGAAACAGTATATAACTCTTAAATGAGTGAAGTTTTCTTAAATTTTTAGAAAATTGACACCTTTTCCGTCAAATACTTCACTGTGACGTGTGAAAAACACAATGGAATACGAACTGAACTTTGACATTGAGGAGGAGAAAGTGGAGGACGGAATGGTCTGGGTCAAGTTTGGCGGATGCTGGTATCCTGCGGGGGAGGCGCCCCCGGACTTCCCCTTTGCGGACCTGAACGACGACGAGTTCTACAACCTCTTCGCGGACCTGAACTTCAACAAGCTCTACCCTGGTGGACTCTTCTTCGACTACCCGACCAAGCCTTCCTACTACGAGTGCGACGACGACGACGACATGGAGTTCTTCAAGTTCTACGACATGCACTGAGACCGCTGAAGCGCTGGACATGGACGACGAAAAAATTGGTTAATTTTTTATTGCTTAAGATTTTATCCTAAGATTTATCCTTTTGCTTAAATCTTTAGAAAATTGACCGATTTTCCGTCAAATACTTATCTGTGAATCCTCAGTCACAGAGTATAACAGTGAAATGGACATTCCTCGCCCAACCATGTTGGTCCGCCAAACGAACGCCTATTGGGGACTCTCGCCGGAGGACCGCCTGAGGTGGGATGCGGCGACGACTTTGGTTGCGCGTGAAGCAATTGTCCAGGAGCATCGGACGAGACATGGACTGGACGACCTGTTTGGAGCAGGACGAGCGGGTGCGCAAGCGGGAGCAGCGGAGCAAGCGGGGCGGGCGGAGCGGGCGGAACAAGCGGAGCAAGGAGCAGCAGCGGAGCAAGAATACGAACCAGAGAACAACCTGTTTGGCGACTTGGACGCGTTCGGCACATAGAAGACCACACTTGGGGGAAACCCCTTTTTATTTAAAGATTTTTTATCTTGAACCGTCTTTGAGGGACGGAACCCTCAAAAATTGACCGCTTTTCCGTCAAATACTTATCTGTGAATCCTCAGTCACAGAGTATAACAGTGAAATGGACTTTGAACCTCACCCCAAGTTGGAACGCTGCGACGGAATCTTCTGCGACCTCTCGCCGGAGGACAAAGTCCGGTGGATTGCAGCGACGAAAGAGGGGCGCGACGCGATCGAGAAGGAGCACTGCATCAAGAATGGGACCCGTTTGGGGACCAGGATTGAAGAGGACGACGACGGAACGCTAAGAGTGTCTGCAGAAATACCACCGGCGCCAGCATTTGGAGCGACGCGGATTTTGAGCGAGAACAACCCGGACTACAGCGAAGCGCGTTGGCCCGCGCCGTTGACCGCACCGCTGATCACGGACTGGCCAAGCAAACTGAAGCGGGAACGCTTCGACGAGGAATGGGTTCGGGGACCGGACGGCAAGTGGCAGACGAAGACGAAGACATCGCAAATCGAACCCTTAGGATCGGGTTGGGTTCGGCGACCGGACGGCAAGTGGGAGTAGGACATGGACGACACGAGGACTACACGAAAATTGGTTAATTTTTTATAAGGATTTAGAAAATCCTTAAGCAAACGGTTCAAGTAAGCGAACGGTTTAAGACTTATCCTATTTTTTCTAAATCTTTAGAAAATTGACTCATTTCTTGTGAAATACTTAACTGTGAATCCTCAGTCACAGAGTATAACAGTGAATGAACGCCTTAGCGAAGCCTGTTCTCGAGCGAAGCACCTGCTTCTTTTGGACCCTCTCGCCGGAGGAGCAAGAGAGGTGGAACGCAACGACGAGTGAAGGGCGCAAGGCGATCGAGAAGGAATACCGGACGAAGAGCGGACTGGACAACATGATCGGACGGGAGCAAGGACCAGCGACAGCGGAGCAAGTGGCGGAGGCGTGGGCGCAAGCGCGCTACTGGACGGAGCAACTGGCGGCGGGAGCGGCGGAAACAGAACCGTGGGCGCGCTTCTTGGCGGAGCGGGCGGGAGCAGCGGGAGCGGAGCAGAAAGCGGAGCAGAAAGCGGGACCAGTACCCTACTACGAGTGCGACGACGACGACGACATGCGCTGGCTGGAGTAGAAGACCACACTCGGGGGAAACCCCTTTTTATTTGGATGCAAGAAAGTCTCAATATGTGAACAAAAAAGAGGGGTGATAATACGAGTTTGATATGTGCAAAACAATACGGGGGGACTTACTTTAATCGTCGTCCATGTACTCGTCGTCAGACTCGATGTAATCTGGCGGACCGTAGAGCATGAGTAAGAGTTCCTTGTGAAGTTTGTGGCGTTCGTCCATGGCTTCGCGGGCGAGTTGCACCCAAAACTTGAAGTTGGACCAATCCTCGGACGTCATGACGCAACCGCTGCCGCTGGGTAAACCGTCGCGCACCCGCGTGAAGCGATTGGCCGCGACGGCGGCTGCGATGTAGGGCACGAAGACCTCCATGTAGTTGGCCGCCTCAGGGGTGAAGAGCTTTGCCTTGACGTCTGCTTGAAACTGCGCCGCAACAACCAGGTGGTTCTCGTCGATGGCGCGCCGCGCTGCTGCCCACTCGTTCACGAACTGCATTTGTGGGCGAGAGAAGGCGTAGATCTCAAGGACGACATCGCTAGGTAATTCCATAGTTTATTCTCTTTGGTAAGAGGTCACGCTTAAGTATTTGAGCGAAAAGTTGTCAATTTTCTTAAAGATTGATAAATCTTAAAAAATTGACAACACAACAACAGGACTAAGTAACCATGACATACGACAAATGACGAAATTCTCAGGACAACTCCCCAAAGAACTCGAAGGCATCATTCGCGAGTATTCACGCCCTCGCCTATCTGGCGAACTCTACGATGTCTACCATGACATGTTGAGGACGTGGAATCTCAAGCGTTGGCCTGAACTGGCGAAAAAACTCGCCGGAACCGACGGACAGCGGATGTTGGCGGTGGCGAAGGTCTTCTTGGTTGCGCAGAAAGGATTTAGGCAAGCAGCTTTCGCGTGTGAACAGGGGTCTGGCGACGCGGCGACCATGATGCGGGACCTCGCGGTGCGTCGAACGTGGTCCGACATGCTAGGACCTGCAAACGATGCTCTCCTCATCATGGTATTCGGTGAAAGACCCGACTCCAGATGGTGGTGGACGTATTCGGTCGAAGAATGGATTCCCATGGGTTAATTTTTATCTCACTTAACGTCTTCTAGTCATTCTGCCTCTTGACCGCGACCGAGTCCGCGACCGCGACCGCGACCGCGACCGTGACCGTGACCGCGACCGTGACCGCGACCTTGGTCTAGTATGTAAACGATTGATTTCGGCAGTTATCCTGACAGATTCCAGTCTCAAATCTCTGCGTTCGCGTCTTAACCCATTATGTCTCAAAAGTGCATCTACAGGTGCCTGTCCTTCCCGAGCGGGAGGCAAAACCGTTACTATTTCTTGATCTATTGCGGCTAATCTCTCAACTATCTCGTTTTTTCTGTTTTCTAATGCGGTTATTTGGCGTAAAGACATTATAAAATACGAGAATAATTTATTTTTCTTAAAATTGACCGCATTCGTTCAAATACTAAAGTGTGAACCTCTGTCACAGAGTATAAACCGTGATGTTCCCGAACCTCGCAGACGACATTCGCGCCGCGGCGCTTCCTCGCGTGAAACTCGTTCGCAACTACGACCAGACCATCTTTCGCCACCAGAGCGAGATCGCCGCGACCAAGCGCGCGCTACTCCGCGAAGATTTGCGGTTTCTCCGCGAGGATTTCGACGGGGATGTGAGCCGAGCGGTGCTCTTGTTGCAACTCTACGTCGAGGTGTTTCAGGAACGCGAATATGCAGACATGCGACTCCACGACTACATGACACGGATCGGCGACACGGGCACGGCGACATGGGACCACGCTACCCAGACAGTGACCCGCCCCATTCTCACGGAAGACCAGAAGAAGACCAAGGAACCTTTGAGCGCCGCCTCCGCCTACTGGCAAGTGGAGCAGCGCACTCAACGAACCAAACTGCTGGAACTGATGTACGGGCGCCGGCGCGACGAAGACGACGACGAAGACATCTACGGGTGCGGAGTGGACGAAGACCCAATGTAAGTGACCTCTCCCAAAAAAATGGTTAATTTTTATTAACCTTATTATTTTTTATTCATTTTTATTTACCATGCGCTCTAGAGTACGTAGTCTCGCCTGTACTACCCCTAAGTGGGCGCTGTAGTTTCGCGAGGCGAGCAACCATACCATATGTTCTATACAGGTGCATTCCTGCGCCAAGACCGGAACATCCGCCTCCGCCTGTCTCGCCATCACCACGCCATCAGCGTAATACGCGAATTGGTCTAGGATACTCGCTGCATCAGGACCTTCTAATTTTTTCTTCACAGGATACCACTCAAAACCCAGGATGCGAACAATCTCGTTGTACTCGTGGATGAATTGCATACGGGGTCGGGCGTATTTCCGAATGATGGACAGGACGTCGTCTGGGAACTCCATGGGGTACTCCATGTTTCGATTTTATAATGAGACATAGAATAAAAAAGGAATCAATTTAATAGACTCTTCGAATAGGGTTCTTTTTTTCCACTCATTTCTTGAAATTCCGACTCATTTCTTGTGTATACTAAAAGACCCACTTTGCACCGTGTTTACGTGTAAGCGAAAAAAACGAGAGGGTTATACTGTGTATGCATCAGGAGGCGGAATGTACCCGGTTCATTTTTCCGACTCATTTCTTGAAATTCCGACTCATTTCTTGGATGTAATAAAAGACCCACTTTGCACCGTATATGCGCCGCAATAAGCAATTGAACGTGTACATTCTATAGGACATTCCAGAGGACATCTTATCCATTACACGACATCATACGCTATTTTAATAATGCTTCTATATCCTGTTGAGACAGGAGTCACCTTGTGATAAGCGCCGTTTCCTTGAGTAATCAGAATGGAATTATTTTGAGTCACCACTTCATGCGTGACTTCCTGGTTTTTTGTCTCCTCTATCCACAATGTTTTAGAATCAGAATTATTTTCCAAGGTAAACACGATTTCAATTTGAGGACAATTTCGAACCAGACTATGTACCACGTCTCTGTGCCAATCCATCATACCCCCTTTTTCATACATTCTAAATTCGATAGGAATGCTGGAAGGTCTTACTCTAAACCCTAATCGTGTATGAAGATAATCTAGAAAAGGATTCCCATAAAAAAGAGTAGATACATAAGAATGGGGTTCAATCTGTATCGTTTTTCTTTTTATCCGTTCACCATGATTTTCTTTAAGATAAGGTTGTAATAGATGACATTCGTCTAGGACACGATGGTATTGTTCTTGTGTCAGAACATTTGTAAAAAATAAAACATGTTTAAGCATACCGTTGGATTGAACTGTTGTCTTTGTATAACTCAAAAATAGTATCAAAATCATCACAATCATCAAAATTTTCATCATAAAATTCATACTATAGTATGAAAGAAAAAACATACCTTATACGTAGGTCTCATTCAGAAACATCTTGTACCACATGTCGTACATCTCTTCAGCGTGAATGCGACAATACGATTGGAAGATGGTAGGGACATCGATAGACGGAAGATTCGCATGCCAGTTGTATGCCTTGTGTAAGATAAAGTTATAAATCCATGCGTTGTTGTGAATTTGTTCCAGATACTCATCCTCCGTCTTGGGACGAATGCAGAACGATTCCAGTAGACTCTTTTTCAGCGTATCCTGTCGATAGTGACGCAGGTCGAACCCGTTCGCATACGCCTCGCGTTCGGTCGCATTAAAGATTTCCCACATGCGCGCTTTGATTTCTGCGTGAAGAGGTGTAAGCGCCATTTTGATACAGGACAGGACACCATTTAACTCTCGTCAATTTTTTTTCAAAACCTTGATGCACTAAAAAAGGCGTATTGCACATCTTTTATGTATAAGTATTTTAACAAATACGTTGTATTTATGCATGAACCATTGCAACAAGTTTGCATTCTATTAGTGTACATTGTAATTGTTTGAGGTTCGCCCATTGTTTGCTTTCTCGAACGACCTTGTCATGACACGCATGAAGGTTTCTTCTTGACATATAATACTCCATTTGATTCCGATACACCACTATCTTGGAATCAGGAGGAAGGTAGGCGTCTCTCGCCGCCATAGATTCCATGTGCGCTTGTATAAACTCGTTCAGGATAGGCAAGATACGTTCCAGGTGATACACGAGACAAGTCCGGAGTTCTGGAAAAGAGTTTCGTCCCATGAGCGCCAATACGGTTTTATACAGTTTATAATGTTTGAACCAAGGTTTGGCGTAGGCGCGAATGTGTTGCAGGACATCGTCTGGGAATTCCATGATTTGGGAACAATAAAAAAATAAGATTGCATCAATTATATATGATTTGAGTCAACGGAAAGACAACGTTTATTTTTTTAACAAGAGGTCTAACTCTTCTCCAAATCGCATCCTTTTCTTTTCCAAATAAAGGTGGGAAATTTTAAGTTGTATTCCGCATACAACTGGATGTGATCTAGGTGCGATTTCTCGTATGCTGCAAGAACGTGCATGATACGTTCGGGAGTGTTCATGAGGCAATCTCTGAGTTCTGGGAAAGACTTGCGCGAAAGAAGACGAAGCGCGCGATTATACTCTTTATGATATTTGAACCGAGGACGAGAGAACTCGCGAATGAGACGCAGGACATCGTCTGGAAGTTCCATGTTGATGGAAGCAAATGCAAATGTGAGGATTTCAATTTTCTGAACCTATACGGTTATTACACCTTTTTACATTTCAAATGCCCAATATATAAATCTATTTTTATAAATGATTATATTCTTTACATTTCTCTATCATTGTTTCTATCAAAGTTTGTTCGTCTGAAAAATCAGATAAATTTATTGAGAAACAATTATCTGTATCTACAGAATAGATTTCTTCTCCTGATGAACTGTAACTGTCTATTGTGAAGTAAATTTTGCCAATAAATAATATATAATTTATATCTGTACTATTCTTTTCGGTGTATTTTGTTATATCTACAAATGATTTACCATCATTTTGAAGTTGTTTTTTTGTAAACATTGGTTTACTTTTTATAAACAAGTTAGAAATATCCTTCCATTGCAAGAAATTGTATTTCTTAGCAAATTCTGCAATAATAACCTCTATACGTTTAGTATCAATCATATTTAATTGCATTTACATTTTATTATTTAATATGTTTTAATATATACATTTTAATGTCGCAAAAATCGGCATTTGAAATGTAAAACGGCGTAAAAGATTATAGGCGAACCGGATAGTCACGCGGACGAGGGGATTCTGGGTAGAAAGGAAAGAGGTTCTCGAGGAAGGTATGGTGTGCATTTATTAGGTCTTGTTTTTTCATAAGATAATCGATAAGATAATCGGTTCGTTTGAAACACATCACCCAAGGATAATAGAGGTTATATTGGTCACGAGCAATTTCATAGTCTAGGCGCGCTTTTTCATAGACGAGAATAAAGGGGAGGATGAAATCTGTATGAAAGGTCAGCATTTGTTTGAGTCTCGGACAAGACTCCACTCCTAACAATCGGAGGACGAGATTATATTCTTTGTAATGCGTAAACAATGGTTTGGTATATTCACGAATGAGTTGCAGGACATCGTCTGGAAGTTCCATGTTTAGGATTCAGAGAATAAAAACATAACATAAGTTTCAATTTTCTAAACCTATACCTATCTTAAAGGCAACCTATTCGTATATCAGTCGCAGGATATTACGTTGCGCTTCACATAGGTCATGTCTCGTTCGAAAGACATCCATTTGTTTTGAATAATTAATACTGTTTTTGTTAGAATATAAGAATTGTTGTCGGGTTTCCTCAAATTCTAAGTGCGCGACGTCATACACATGAAGAGCAGGCAGGATACGTTCTGGATATGTCTCAAGACACGCCTTGAGTTTCGGCAAGGATTGGACACCCATAATTTGCATCGTGCGATTGTATTCTTTGAAGTATGTGAAACAAGGTTTTGCATACGCACGAATGATGCTCAGGACATCGTCTGGAAATTCCATTCTAATTCTATCAAAAAGTATAGATTCACATCAATTTCTATGAGATACTTTTCACTAATTCCTGAAAGGTTATCGCTCTTTCGTTTTGCTTTCGAAAATATCCTCTGCGAATCTTTTCCTGACGGTCTAGGATTTCAAGGTACGCCTGAAGCCACGCGGTCTGCGCTTTCTC
>Ga0209443_1000419_pt1 | contig 28596 bp, 36 predicted proteins | sample LauGreBMM110DCMD_2_FD_187571 | JGI IMG/M metagenome (GOLD analysis project Ga0209443, IMG submission 187571) | Freshwater lake microbial communities from Lake Michigan, USA - Su13.BD.MM110.DCMD (SPAdes) (version 2) | ecosystem: Environmental > Aquatic > Freshwater > Lake | place: Lake Michigan... | reverse complement strand
AATATAAGGTGTTCTTTTTCCATTTTGCAAAGATAGAATAAAGTTAGTAAGCTACAAAGTTTTTAAAAATTGGATTTAAAACTGATGTGAACAATTGAATTTGAGAGTTTTATAACCTGGTCTTTTGCGCTTCCATTGGCATATACAATATTAAAAAGTCCATTTTTTGTAAGTAATCCAAACCCAAAACCAAGTCCCAGACCTAATAAAGTGATCCTTTTTGAATTGACGGTATCTTTATAATAGCCGTAATCCAATATTGAGTCAACACAAATACTTGGTATAAGCAATTTTCGATACTCGGTAAACAAATATTTGCCTATTATGAAATAAATAATAAAAGAGACTGTAGATATTTATAATGCAAAATGACCTCTTTTACCAAATCAAATTCATAAACAAAACGAACTCATAAACAAAACCTATAAAAACTAAAAACAGCATCAAAAATGTTTTTGATGCTGTTTAATTTATCTGATAATCAGTATAGATTATTTAGGACTAGTCATAACTCAATATTACCAGCCTGGATTTTGTTCAGCTAGTAATACTGGATTGGTGTTTGTTTCTAATAAAGGAATAGGCCATAAAATTCTAAAATTAGAGCTAGGTATTGCCGCTTCTCCATAAGAGCCAGTATAAGGCCCAGCACCACTAAACATAGCGGCAGTAGCGGATCCATTGCCTATTTTTGCAGGAATACCATCAATAGGAAACAAATCATCGTTTTGTAATCGGTGAATATCAGACCATCTGCGACCCTCCATTAAAAATTCGATTCTTCTTTCTTTAAGAATAGCACCTACGACCCCGGCTTGATTTATCAAAGGATTTATACCAGTTAAAGTATAAGCTTGAGTTGTTGGATTAGCAAGAGATCTATTTCGTACAGAGTTTAATAAAACAATAGCGTCGTCTAATTGTGCTGTTGTAGTAGCTAATCTAGCTTGTGCTTCAGCTCTATTCAATACTACTTCGGCAAAACGAATTACAGGAGCTGCATCAGTATAAGAAACCCCATCTTTGTATTTATTAGTATATTTTATACCAGACACTGTTTCTATTAACGTTCCTTCTGTTCGTCTTTTGTCATCAGCTAACCAGCTAGGATCTCTCCAAATAATCGGGCTTATACAAACCAATCGGCGAGTTTTGTATTGAGACGCTAATCCAGCATTTACTCCTGGATTTTGACCACTTGCCGCGCCATGTTTAATAGAAAAGATGGATTCTGTGTTAGAAAGATTACTTGCTAAAACAAATGGCGTCTCAGGTGAAGCAGTAAGTGCTATACCTGCCATTGTTTTAGAAGCTTCTGTTACAACTCCTGCCCAATCTCTTTTATGTAAAAGTACTCTAGTTTTAAAAGCAATAGCTGCGTTTTTGGTTGCTAAACTTTTGTCAGTTGTTTGACTAATTTTTGCTTCAGCATCAGTTAAATCAGCAAGAATTTTTGTGTAGCATTCTGCGACTGTATTTCTACTTTTAGCTGTTTCTGAATCTATTTCTGACTGTGTATCGACTCCTACTTCTCTATATGGTAAGCCAGGATGAGTGGCGCCAGCAGTAAAATTGTAAGGTCTTGCGAAATAAGTAAGCAATTCGAAATGTGTGATTGCTCTTAAAAATTTGGCTTGCCCTATATAGTTGTCTCCAACAGCAGCTGTAATAATACCACCAGCTACGGCTTTTGTCACACCTTCTATCACGAGGTTACAACGATTAATTAAACGAAATCCATCTACCCAATAATACACATTGTTAGCTGTGTTTAGGTCATAAGTAGCTTGATAAGTAAATTGGTAGAAAGCTTGCAAATTAACAACGTCTTCGCCTCTATTATCTCCTTGTTGAACAAAAGCTGCCCCCCAAACATAACCTCTTCCTGCGGTTCCGTTGTAATATCCTATCTGTGCGGCATTGTACATTCCATTGACAGATAATGCAATTAATGATGGGCTAGAATATGAAGCATCATTAGAGATGTTATTTACAGGTTCTAAATCTAATATTTTATCTTCACTGCATGAATGAATCAAAAACGATAAAACCATTACAGTTGTGAGTTTTATATATTTTTTCATAATTATTATAAGTTAATGTTAATACCCATTGAGACTACTTGGGCACGTGGAGTACCATTTAAATCTACGCCATAAGTTTCCATTTCTGGATTTATTCCTTTGTAATCGGTAATGATTAGTAAATTTTGTGCTTGCACAAAGAATCGAATTTTTTCTACTTTTATTTTTTCTAATAGTGAAGATGGGAGGGTATATCCTAGTGAAATATTATCTAAACTAATAAAATCCCCATTTTCTACAAACCTTGTGCTAGCAGCACTTGCAAGGTTTATAAAGTTACCGCGTCCTGCATATAGTCTTGGAGTTACACCGTCACCAGGATTAGCTACACTCTGCCATCTTCCTAATATATCAGTGCTATTGTTGTTCAAATCTTGATTCATCATATCTCTTAATGTAGAATTGAAAACTTTATTACCGCCACTAAAACGAATTAAAAATCCAAGGTCTAAATTTTTGTATGACATAGTAGAAGTGAATCCACCAAAGTAAGTAGGTAATGTATTCCCTAATATTTTTCTGTCAGAACTAAGTAATGAGGATGCTGTTGATACGTTTGACGGATTAGCAGGATCAAATACGGCATAAGTTTGTGTGTTGATGTTTCCTTGAACCAACTCTCCGTTTGCTTTGATATATACTGGGTTACCGTTTGCTGAATTTACCCCCCAATATTGATACCCGTAAAGTGAATTAGGAGATTCATTTGTTCTGATTATAATATTTGGATTGATATTGATATCGGAAGAAGAACCTCCAATAAGATCAGCATTATTGCTTGGCAACGAAGTCACAAGGCTTTCTTGCAATGTTAAATTTGCGTTTACATTCCATTTGAAAGCTCCTTTATTAAGAACGTTTGCTTCAATTCCAAATTCATATCCAGTGTTTTCCATAGAACCAATATTTTTGGCTATTCTATTGAAAGGCACACCTACAGATGGAGCAGTAGGTACATTTAAAATCATACCTTCGATTTCATTTTTGAAATAATCAAAATTAAATTTAATTCTATTTTCTAAGAATCCTAAATCTACTCCAAAATCAGTTTTTTTACTAGTTTCCCATTGCAATTGATCGTTACCAAATTGTGAATATCCAATTCCATTAGAAGTTCCATATTGAGCAGCAGAGGTCAATCCTAAATACGGGAAGTTCCCGATATCTGTATTACCTACTTCAGAGTAAGAACCTCTTAGTTTCAATTCTGATACGATATTTTTAATGTTAGACATAAAGCTTTCATTTGCAACATTCCATCCAGCAGAGTATCCAGTAAAGTTATTCCATCTTGTATCAGCACTTAATTTTGAGATTCCGTCACGTCGAACAGATCCTTGCAAGAAATACTTTTGCTTATAATTATAAGATAACCTTGCTACATATGAAACGATTGAATTTAGGCCAACACCACCATTTGCACTTTGAACAGAGTAGGCTCCAGTTACAAGGTTTTGATTGTAAAATGCATTTGCTAAATCAGTTCCAACACCTTCAAAGTATTTATTTTTCTCACTTTGGTATTCTGCAACAGCCGTTGCAGAAACATTGTGAGACGCTGCAAATGTTTTGTTGTAAGAAAGAATGTTTTGAACGTTCCATCTCAAAGCATTAAGATTGTCATTTTGTAATCTTCCGTTACTTCCTCTACCATCACCGTGAATCGGATCCCAATATAAGAAACCTCCTGTAATTGCGTTATCTGAACTTGCCTGTAGTCTGTAATTTAAGTCTTTAGTAATATCTGCAGATGCAAATACGTTTAGCATAGTTCTTTGAATGCTTGAAGTTTGAACGTTTTTATCTAAAGCATAAACAATGTTCGATAAGTTTTGTCCAACTGGTTGAAGATTGTCCCATTGTCCTATGTTACCAGAAGTAAGGTTGATGTTGTATCCGGTTGGGTTTAAAGGATCATAAATAGGAGTATTTGGTAATTGTCGTGTAGCACTGAATATATTACCTGATATAGAATTACGTCCTGTGTTTAGGCCATTATAATCCGTTTTTGTAAGTGCTACATTACCTCCAATGGAAAACCAATTGTTCAATTTATGTTCGATGTTGGTTCTAAAACTGTAACGACTCATTTCATTTGATTTTGCAATACCTTCTTGAGTACTATAACCCATAGACATATAGTATTTAGTATTGTCTGAACCTCCGCTAATAGAGAGGGAATGATCTACTTGTAGAGCATTGCTTCGTAAAACAGCTGCTTGCCAGTCGGTATCGTAAGTACTTCCAACTGCCCACGCCGCTAAACCAGCATTTGTTCTTTTTTCATTTGCAATCGTTAAAAACTGAGCGGTATTTAATAAATCAAATGTTTCGATTGGAGAAGCAAAACCTACAACGCTGTTATAGCTTACTTTAGCACTTCCTTTTTTACCTTTTTTGGTTGTAATTAAGATTACACCATTTGCTGCACGTGAACCATAAATTGCTGTTGCAGCACCATCTTTCAATACATCAAAAGTTTCAATATCGTTAGGGTTTATGTCTCCAAGACCGTTTGCATTGGCATATCCACCAACATCTCCAGAGTAAATAGGCATACCATCAACGACATATAAAGGTTGAGTTCCAGAAGATATAGAGGCAACACCTCTAATTCTTACAACCGGTGCTTGTCCTACAATTCCAGTTGATGTCGTAACTTGGACACCACTTGAACGTCCTGCTAAAAGACTTTCGAAACTTGGCGAAACAAGTCCTTTTATTGCGTCTCCTTTAATTTGGGAAACAGAACCTGTAACTTCTTTTTTCTTTTGAGTGCCATATCCAATAACAACAACTTCTTCAAGTGTTTGTGAATCGTCCTGCATTTTAACAGTAATTTTTGCTGAACTTGCCGTAACTTCCTGGCTTTTCATCCCAATAAAGCTGAAAACCAAGACTTGGCTTGATGTTGCTCTGATAGAAAATTTTCCGTCAAAATCTGTTTGTGTCCCCGATTGAGTTCCTTTAACTAATACGCTTACGCCTGGCAAAGGCATCCCTGTATTATCAGAAACAACTCCTGAAACAACTCTCTCTTGCGCAAATGTAATTTGCGCCACAAGTAGTACTACAAATAGCACTGAGAATCCATTGAACTTTAGTTTCATTTTTAAATATTTTAAATTAGTTTTACAAATATCTTAATAATTTGTTATCATACCTAACGTTTTGTTTTTTTTTTATGCGTGCATACTAAATTTAACATATGACATATTTTATATTTAGTTATAAAATTGTTTTTCGGCTTTTTTTAGTATACTAATTTAAAAAACAACATTGTAACGGATAGTAACTATAGAATCGTAAAATTTTATTTCTTGGGCCTTTGTGCTTCCATTCGCCAAGGATATTTTTATCAGTCCATTTTTTGTTTTTAATCCCATTCCTAGACCTAAACCCATTAAGCTGCCTTTATTGTCCGAACTCTTGTCTTGATAATAACCATAATCAATTATGGTATGAATAAATAGATCTTTTGAAATAATATAGCGATATTCAGAAATTAGGGCAGTCATAAAATTGGCTTGTAACGTATTTTCGGAAAATCCCCGGATGGAATTGATGCCTCCAAAGCGATATAATTCATTAATTATGTAAGTGTCACTTTTTAAGAAATAATTTTGATAATTTATGTTTAAACAATTTTTTCGGTTCAGATAAAAGTTGTGCATCGCATTTATGTGAATATAGGTTTGTTTATTTGTTCCTAATGTTTGCGCTAATTGATTTGTTGTTCTTTTTCCAATTCCCATTTTAAGTGCGATAGAGGATTTTTTGGGGAATGTTACGTTTTCAGAATCCTGTTTTGTGTATTCTAAATTCGATGTCAGAAAAGTGTTTTTGTAATCACTAATAATGGCGCTATTTTTATTTTGAATATCACTCGATTCAGCCGATTGATATCCTAAATAAAGTCTGCAATTGTAATTGAAAAAGTAACCAAGATCAATCGTAGTTCTTGTGTTTTGAAAGATACTATCTTGTTTAAAAATATTTAGACTTGCTTTAATCCCAATGGGACTTTTGAAAATATACGGCACTTCGACTCCTAAATTAAATGTTTTTTGATTGCCGACATCGCTTTTCCAATAGAGCGAAAATTCTTCGCCTGCATTCATAACATTAACCAACAATAAATCCAAATAACCATTGAATGCTAAATTGCTATTATTGTCATTTGAAAATCCAATAAAACCATCAAATTTATTGGGCTTTGATTTTTCCAAATATACATAAACTTTGGTAGTGTCTTTTGTGAATAATATTTCTGGATATTTTGTTTGATTTACAAATCTAAATTTTTCAAAATCGCTATATATTTTCTTTAGATTTTCCTGATTGAAAGTTTTGTTTTTATGAAGGCGTACTATTTCTTTTTTGTGTCCTTCTGGAAATTTATCGTAGCCATTAATTACAATGTCATTCAATTGGTGATGTTTTCCAGTTTCTAAAACTAAATCTGCGAATAGATAATTTTTATTTTTTCTGAAATTAACGAGTTTCAATTTGGAAAGCGAATAACCATTCGTTTCTAATTTCCCTAAAGTTTGATTCAAAAATGCTTCTGTTTCGCCAATTGACATTGTTAATGTATCGCTTTTAGATTCAAAATTAGCAAATGATTTTAAGGGGGAATTTCTACCTATATATATATGTATAAAATTCGTTCTTTTTCCAAGTTGAATTTGGAACAAAAAAGTGCTGTCATTTACTTTAGAATTTTTCAAAATTTCAGCATCTATAAAACCTTTCTTCATCAATTTATCAGAAACCAATTGAATTTCATCAAAAACATCTTTCACATTGGAATGTTTTTTATTGTATCCAATGGAGTCTATTGTTTTATTTTCTAATTCTGAAGCGCCAAAAATTTTTAAATAGCTATTTTGAGCTGAAGTCGAATAGCTTACGAAAATAAATAAGAATAAAAGAAGTGTTCGTTTCAATTTGAGAGCAAATTTTTATAAATATAACGTAAAAATACCAAAATAGTATAATAATAATTAGGGTTTGCAAAATGGTATGAAAATTAATGGTTTATGATTTGGATAGAAAAAAATAATTTGTATATTTGCAACCCCGTAAAAAGCGGGAAATTTAATATATAAGTAATTTTTAGTATTAATTATGCCAACAATTCAACAATTAGTAAGAACAGGAAGAACTCAGATAACTAAGAAGAGTAAATCGGTTGCTTTAGATTCTTGTCCTCAAAGAAGAGGGGTTTGTACGCGTGTTTACACTACTACACCAAAAAAACCAAACTCTGCAATGCGTAAAGTAGCGCGTGTACGTTTGACAAATGGTAATGAAGTAAATGCCTACATCCCTGGTGAAGGACACAATCTACAAGAGCACTCGATAGTATTAGTTAGGGGTGGAAGGGTAAAAGATTTGCCAGGAGTAAGATACCACATTGTGCGTGGTGCGCTTGATACGTCAGGAGTAGCAGGAAGAACGCAAAGAAGATCTAAGTACGGAGCAAAACGCCCAAAGGAAGTAAAAAAGTAAAAAATTAATGGATAATGGATAATGGATAATGGATAATAGCAGTAGCTAATTATCAATTGTTAATTATCAATTGTCAATTATTAAAAACAAAAACATGAGAAAAAGAGCGGCAAAGAAAAGACCACTTTTACCAGATCCAAGGTTTAATGACCAATTGGTAACCCGTTTTGTAAACAACTTAATGTGGGATGGTAAAAAATCAACAGCTTTTAAAGTGTTTTATGATGCAATTGACATTATAGAAACTAAAAAGCAAGATGCAGAAAAATTATCATTAGACATCTGGAAAGATGCTTTAACTAATGTTATGCCTCACGTAGAAGTACGTAGTCGTAGAGTAGGTGGAGCTACATTCCAAATTCCAATGCAAATCAGACCAGACAGAAAAATTTCTATGGCAATGAAATGGTTGATTCTTTATTCAAGAAGAAGAAACGAAAAATCAATGGCACAGAGATTAGCTTCAGAATGTTTAGCTGCGGCTAAAGAAGAAGGAGCTGCTGTTAAGAAAAGAATGGATACTCACAAAATGGCAGAGGCTAACAAAGCTTTCTCTCACTTTAGATTTTAATTCTTAAGAAATGGCTAGAGACTTAAAATACACAAGAAATATTGGAATTGCTGCTCACATTGATGCTGGTAAAACAACAACAACAGAGCGTATATTATTCTATACTGGAAAATCACACAAAATTGGTGAAGTACACGATGGTGCTGCAACAATGGACTGGATGGCACAAGAGCAAGAAAGAGGGATTACAATTACTTCTGCTGCTACCACTTGTGAATGGAATTTTCCAACTACACAAGGTAAAATCTTACCTGAAACATTACCTTACCATTTTAATATTATTGATACCCCAGGACACGTTGATTTTACTGTTGAAGTAAATCGTTCTTTACGTGTACTTGACGGGTTGGTTTTCTTGTTTAGTGCAGTTGATGGTGTTGAACCACAATCAGAAACTAACTGGAGATTGGCAGATCAGTATCGAGTTCCAAGAATTGGATTCGTAAATAAAATGGACCGTCAAGGTTCTAACTTTTTGATGGTTTGTCAGCAAGTTAGAGATATGTTAAAATCAAATGCAGTTGCAATCACTTTGCCAATTGGTGAAGAAAATGATTTCAGAGGAGTAGTTGATTTAGTGAAAAACCAAGCTATTGTTTGGGATGACGCTGGTATGGGAGCAACTTATGAAGTGGTGCCTATTCCTGATGACATGCTTGCAGAAGTAAAAGAATACAGATCCATTCTTATTGAAGCCGTGGCTGATTATGATGAAAATCTATTGGAAAAATTCATGGAAGATGAAGAATCTATCACAGAGGAAGAAATCAACATTGCGTTGAGAGCCGCTGTTATGGATATGGCTATTATTCCTATGATTGCAGGTTCATCTTTTAAAAATAAAGGAGTTCAATTCATGTTAGATGCAGTATGTAAATACTTGCCATCGCCAATGGATAAAGCGGGTATCGAAGGAATTCATCCTGATGATGCTGATTTATTAGAAGAAGATCAAACTAAAATATTACGTAAGCCAGATGTTAAAGAGCCATTCGCTGCTTTAGCGTTTAAAATTGCTACCGATCCTTTCGTAGGGCGTTTAGCATTCTTCCGTGCGTATTCAGGACGTTTAGATGCAGGTTCTTATGTTTTGAACACTCGTTCAGGAAACAAAGAAAGAATCTCTCGTATTTATCAAATGCACGCTAACAAGCAAAACCCAATCGATTATATCGAAGCAGGTGATATTGGAGCTGCTGTAGGATTTAAAGACATCAAAACTGGAGATACATTGTGTGATGAAAAACACCCAATTGTTTTGGAGTCAATGAAATTCCCTGCGCCAGTAATTGGTATTGCAATTGAGCCTAAAACAAAAGCTGACGTTGATAAAATGGGTATGGCTTTGGCTAAATTAGCTGAAGAAGATCCAACGTTTACTGTTAGAACTGATGAGGCTTCTGGGCAAACTATTATCTCAGGAATGGGAGAATTACACTTGGATATCCTTGTGGATAGAATGCGTCGTGAATTCAAAGTTGAAGTGAACCAAGGGGAACCTCAAGTAGAATACAAAGAAGCATTTACTAAAAAAGCACAACACAGAGAAACATACAAAAAACAATCAGGTGGTCGTGGTAAATTCGGTGATATCGTCTTTATTTTGGAGCCAGCGGATGAAGTTGATGGTAAGCAAGTAGCTGGTTTACAATTTGTAAATGCAGTAAAAGGTGGTAACGTTCCTAAAGAATATATCCCATCTGTAGAAAAAGGTTTCAGAGAAGCTATGAAAACAGGTCCTTTAGCAGGATACCAAGTTGATAGTTTAAAGGTAACTTTATTAGACGGATCTTTTCACCCTGTCGATTCTGATGCACTTTCATTCGAACTTGCTGCAAGAATGGGTTACAGAGAAGTAGCAAAAGCTGCTGGTGCAATTGTTCTTGAACCAATCATGAAAATGGAAGTGATTACACCTGAAGAAAACATGGGAGATATCGTAGGTGATATTAACCGTCGTAGAGGTCAAGTGAATGATATGGGTGACAGAGCTGGTGCAAAAACCATTAAAGCAGATGTGCCATTATCAGAAATGTTTGGTTATGTTACCACATTAAGAACATTGTCATCTGGTAGAGCAACTTCTACAATGGAATTTTCGCATTACGCAGAAACACCTTCTAATATTTCGGAAGCAGTAATCAAAAAAGCAAAAGGAAACGCTTAATCTTTAAGAAAATGAGTCAAAAAATCAGAATAAAATTAAAATCTTACGATCACATGTTGGTAGACAAGTCTGCTGAAAAGATTGTAAAAACTGTAAAAAGCACAGGTGCTGTTGTAACTGGACCAATTCCATTACCAACTCACAAAAAACTTTTCACTGTTTTGCGTTCTCCACACGTTAACAAAAAAGCGAGAGAGCAATTTGAAGTAATGTCATACAAGAGATTAATTGACATTTATTCCTCTTCATCAAAAACCATTGACGCTCTAATGAAATTAGAGTTACCAAGTGGTGTTGAAGTAGAAATCAAAGTATAGGTATATTGTATTAAATTATGCGTTACAAATTATATTAAGAACTATCTTAATATAATTTGTATACTATAATATGCAATTTTTAATAATTAATAAATAATAATTATGTCTGGGTTAATTGGTAGAAAAATCGGCATGACTAGCATTTTCGACGAGAACGGGAAGAATATTCCTTGTACAGTAATCGAAGCTGGACCATGTGTTGTTACCCAAGTCAGAACCAAAGGTGTTGACGGGTACGAAGCGTTGCAACTTGGTTTCGATGACAAAAACGAGAAACATTCCACAAAAGCGGCCGTAGGTCACTTTAAAAAAGCGGGAACTGTAGCTAAGAAAAAAGTCGTTGAATTTCAAGATTTTGCAACAGAACAAAAATTAGGAGATCTTATTGATGTTTCTATTTTTCAAGAAGGAGAGTTTGTAGATGTACAAGGTGTATCTAAAGGTAAAGGTTTTCAAGGGGTTGTTAAACGTCACGGTTTTGGTGGTGTTGGTCAAGCAACTCACGGTCAACACAACCGTTTAAGAGCGCCAGGATCTGTTGGAGCTTCTTCTTATCCATCTAGAGTATTCAAAGGAATGCGTATGGCTGGAAGAATGGGAGGAGACAATGTAAAAGTTCAAAACCTTAGAGTTTTAAAAGTATTGACTGAAAAGAACCTACTTGTTATTAAAGGATGTATTCCTGGATGTAACAACTCTTATGTAATCATTCAGAAGTAATGGAAGTAAAAGTATTAGATTTCAACGGAAAAGATACTGGAAGAAAAGTTCAACTTTCTGATTCAGTATATGGTATTGAACCAAATAATCACGCAGTATATTTGGATGTTAAACAATATTTAGCAAACCAAAGACAAGGAACTCACAAAGCTAAAGAAAGAGCCGAAGTTGCCGGAAGTACACGTAAGATTAAAAAACAAAAAGGTACTGGTACGGCTCGTGCTGGTAGTGCAAAGAATCCATTATTCAAAGGTGGAGGAACAGTTTTCGGACCTAGACCAAGAAGTTATTCATTCAAATTGAATAAAGGCTTGAAGCGTTTAGCAAGAAAATCTGCGTTCTCAATCAAAGCAAAAGAATCCAACATTATTGTTGTTGAAGACTTTACTTTTGATACTCCAAATACTAAAAATTTCATCAATGTTTTGAAGGCTTTAGGATTAGACAATAAAAAATCTTTGTTTGTGTTGGGCGATTCAAATAAAAATGTATATTTGTCCTCACGTAATTTAAAGGGGTCTAACGTGCTAAGTAACTTAGAATTAAGTACTTACGCCATTTTAAATGCTAATAATTTAGTATTGTTAGAAGGCTCATTAGAAGGAATTGAAGATAATTTAAGTAAATAACTAGGATATGAGTATCATAATTAAACCTATAGTTACAGAAAAAATGACCAAACAAAGTGAAGTTTTAAATCATTTTGGTTTTTTTGTTGACAAGAAGGCAAACAAAGTACAAATTAAGAAAGCTGTTGAAGCTGCTTATGGAGTATCTGTTGTTAGCGTGAACACAATGAACGTAAGACCAGATAGAACTACAAAATTCACCAAAAGTGGTTTAATAAGTGGAAAGACAAATGCTGCTAAAAAAGCAATTGTACAAGTACAAGAAGGAGAAACAATTGATTTTTACAACAATATCTAGACTAGAAAAATGTCAGTAAGAAAATTAAAACCTATTACCCCAGGTCAGCGATTTAGAGTTGTGAATGGTTATGACGCCATTACAACTGATAAGCCGGAACGCTCTTTGATAGCACCGATAAAAAACTCTGGAGGTAGAAATAGTCAAGGAAAGATGACCATGCGTTATACGGGTGGTGGTCACAAGCAGAGATATCGTATTATTGATTTCAAAAGAACTAAAGAAGGAATTCCTTCTTCAGTGAAATCAATCGAATACGATCCAAATCGTACTGCGTTTATTGCATTATTAGCGTATGCTGATGGTGAAAAAACTTATGTTATTGCTCAAAACGGATTGCAAGTTGGTCAGAAATTAGTTTCTGGTCCTGATGCGCAACCTGAAATTGGTAATACATTGCCTCTTAGCAGAATTCCTTTGGGAACTGTTATATCTTGTATCGAATTAAGACCAGGTCAAGGTGCTGTAATAGCACGTTCAGCTGGAACATTCGCTCAATTAATGGCAAGAGATGGAAAATACGCAACAATTAAAATGCCATCAGGTGAAACGAGATTAATCTTGTTAACTTGTTCAGCAACAATTGGAGCAGTATCTAATTCAGACCACCAATTAGTTGTATCTGGTAAAGCAGGTAGAACAAGATGGTTAGGAAGAAGACCTAGAACAAGACCTGTTGCAATGAACCCTGTCGATCACCCAATGGGTGGTGGTGAAGGACGTTCTTCTGGTGGACATCCACGTTCAAGAAATGGAATACCTGCTAAAGGTTATAGAACGCGTTCTAAGAAAAACCCGAGTAACAAGTATATTGTAGAACGTAGAAAGAAATAATAAGATATGGCACGTTCATTAAAAAAAGGACCTTTCGTTCATTATAAGTTAGACAAGAAAGTTCAAGAAAACATTGAAAATGGTAATAAAGGAGTTGTTAAGACATGGTCTAGAGCTTCAATGATTACTCCAGACTTTGTTGGACAAACTATCGCAGTTCATAACGGTCGTCAGTTTGTACCAGTTTACGTAACAGAAAACATGGTAGGTCACAAATTAGGAGAATTTTCACCAACAAGATCTTTTAGAGGTCACGCTGGAGCAAAAAATAAAGGTAAAAAATAAGAAGCAATGGGAGTTCGTAAAAGAGAAACAGCAGATGCGAGAAAAGAGGCTAATAAGTCTTTGGCTTTCGCGAAATTGAATAACTGCCCTACTTCACCTAGAAAAATGCGCTTAGTAGCGGACTTGGTAAGAGGTCAGAAAGTAGAGAGAGCACTAAATATTTTAAGATTTAGTTCTAAAGAAGCTTCAAGAAAATTAGAAAAATTGGTTTTATCTGTTATTGCCAACTGGCAAGCAAAAAACCCTGACGCTAATATGGAAGAAGCAGGCTTATTCGTAAAAGAGATTAGAGTAGATGGTGGAATGATGTTAAAAAGACTTCGTCCAGCACCACAAGGTCGCGCACACAGAATTAGAAAACGTTCAAATCACGTAACAATCGTGTTGGGAGCTATTAATAACACACAAGCAATTAATAATTAAGATGGGACAAAAGACAAATCCAATAGGAAATAGACTTGGTATCATCAGAGGATGGGACTCAAACTGGTATGGTGGAAATGATTACGGTGATAAACTTGCCGAAGATTATAAAATCAGAAAGTATATTCATGCTCGTTTATCAAAAGCTAGTGTATCAAAGGTATATATCGAAAGAACTTTGAAACTTGTAACCGTTACTATCACTACTGCTAGACCTGGTATTATTATCGGAAAAGGTGGCCAAGAGGTAGACAAGTTAAAAGAAGAACTTAAGAAAGTTACCGACAAAGAGGTTCAAATCAACATCTTTGAAATTAAAAGACCTGAATTAGATGCTTATTTAGTTGCTACAAGCATCTGTCGTCAAATCGAAAGCAGAATTTCTTACAGACGTGCAATCAAAATGGCTATTGCTGCTACAATGCGTATGAACGCAGAAGGTATCAAAGTTTTGATTTCTGGACGTTTGAATGGTGCAGAGATGGCGCGTTCAGAAGGTTTCAAAGAAGGTAGAATTCCTCTATCAACTTTCAGAGCTGATATTGATTACGCACTTGCTGAAGCACACACTACTTATGGTAGAATGGGAATCAAAGTGTGGATCATGAAAGGTGAAGTTTATGGAAAGAGAGATCTTTCTCCACTTGCTGGAATGGATAAAAAACAATCTGGACCAAATAGTGGTAAAGGTGGAGATTCTCCAAGAGGAGACAGAAAGCCTTTTAATAAAGGTGGTAAACCAGACGCTCGTAAAAGAAAGTAAATTTTTAAACTAAAGAAAAATGTTACAGCCTAAAAGAACAAAATACCGAAAGGTACAAAAGGGTAAAATGAAAGGAAATTCTCAAAGAGGACATGAACTTTCTAATGGAATGTTTGGAATTAAATCTGTACATGAAGATGGAATGTTCTTAACCTCTCGTCAAATTGAAGCTGCGCGTATCGCTGCAACTCGTTATATGAAAAGAGAAGGACAATTATGGATTAAAATATTTCCAGACAAACCAATCACAAAGAAACCTCTTGAGGTACGTATGGGTAAAGGAAAAGGAGCAGTTGAGTATTGGGCTGCCGTTGTTAAACCCGGAAGAATTATGTTTGAAGTTGGAGGAGTACCTTTGTCAGTTGCAAAAGAGGCGTTACGTCTTGCGGCTCAAAAGCTTCCAGTAAAAACTAAATTTGTTATTGCTAGAGATTTCGAAGCATAATCTATATTATATTATGAAACAATCAGAAATAAAAGATCTTTCTGCAGCGGAGTTGCAAGAAAAACTTAGTCAAACTAAGAAGATATATGCTGACCTTAAAATGGCACACGCCATTTCACCAATTGAGAATCCACTTCAAATTAGAAGTGTAAGAAGAACAGTTGCAAGATTAGCTACAGAACTTACTAAAAGAGAGTTACAATAATTGTAATCTGCTGAAAGATGGAAGAAAAAAGAAATTTAAGAAAAGAAAGAGTTGGTGTTGTTACTTCAGACAAAATGGATAAATCTATTGTTGTTGCAGAAGTGCGTAAAGTTAAACACCCGTTATACGGTAAGTTCGTGTTGAAAACTAAAAAGTATCACGCACACGACGAAAAGAACGACTGTAACATTGGAGACACTGTAAGGATTAGCGAAACGCGTCCTTTAAGTAAAACAAAATGTTGGAGGTTAGTTGAAATCATTGAAAGAGCTAAATAATTATGGTACAACAAGAATCAAGACTAAAAGTAGCAGATAACACAGGAGCAAAAGAAGTTTTGACTATCCGTGTTTTAGGAGGTACCAAAAGAAGGTATGCCTCTGTTGGTGACAAGATTGTAGTTTCAATAAAAGATACATCTCCAAACGGAAGCGTTAAAAAAGGAGCTGTTTCAACTGCAGTTGTTGTACGTACCAAAAAAGAAGTGAGAAGAGCCGACGGTTCATACATTAGATTTGACGATAACGCTTGCGTATTGTTAAATGCTGCTGGTGAAATGAGAGGAACTCGCGTTTTTGGTCCAGTAGCAAGAGAACTTCGTGAAAAACAATTCATGAAAATTGTATCATTAGCACCAGAAGTGCTTTAATTAGTTGTAAGATGATAAAGCTAAAAATAAAAACAGGAGATATTGTAAGAGTTATTGCTGGAGACCATAAAGGTTCTGAAGGTAAAGTTCTTAAAGTTGACCGTGAGAAGAACAAAGCGATTGTTGAAGCTGTAAATATGGTTTCAAAACATACCAAACCAAGTGCCAAAAGCCCTCAAGGTGGAATCGTTAAGAAAGAAGCTGCAATTCAAATTTCAAATTTATCTCTTATAGACCCTAAAACTAAGGAATCTACAAGAGTTGGAATCAGAATTGAAGGAGATAAAAAAGTAAGATTTTCAAAAAAATCTAATCAAGTACTATAGTGATGGCTTATATACCTAGACTAAAAGATGAATATAAGAACAGAGTAGTCTCTGCTCTTAAAGAAGAATTCGGTTACACAAACGTAATGCAAGTTCCAAAATTGGAAAAAATCGTTTTGAGTAAAGGAGTTGGTGCAGCAGTATCTGACAAAAAACTAATTGACTATGCAGTTGATGAGTTAACAAAGATTACTGGACAAAAAGCAGTTTCTACAATTTCAAAGAAAGACGTTGCGTCATTCAAATTGAGAAAAGGAATGCCGATTGGTGCAAAAGTTACCCTTCGTGGAGAAAGAATGTATGAATTTCTAGATAGATTAGTTACTTCATCTTTGCCACGTGTTAGAGATTTTAGTGGTATCAAAGCTACTGGTTTCGACGGAAGAGGTAATTATAACTTAGGTGTTTTAGAACAAATCATTTTCCCTGAAATTGATATTGATAAAGTAAATAAAATTTCTGGAATGGATATTTCATTTGTTACTTCTGCAAAAACAGATAAAGAAGCAAAGTCGTTATTAGCCGAACTAGGATTACCTTTTAAAAAGAATTAAGACATGGCTAAAGAATCAATGAAAGCCCGTGAGGTTAAAAGAGAAAAAACGGTAGCAAAATATGCTGAAAAAAGAAAAGCTTTGTTGGAAGCTGGAGATTTTGTAGGTTTGCAAAAGTTGCCAAAAAATGCTTCACCTGTTCGTTTGCACAATCGTTGTAAATTAACTGGTAGACCAAGAGGTTATATGCGTCAATTTGGACTTTCACGTGTTACATTTCGTGAAATGGCAAATAACGGATTAATTCCAGGTGTTAAAAAAGCATCTTGGTAGAAACGTAATTTACGTTTTTTTATAAACATTTATAAATTGGTTTCAGGTTCGAATAATAGTTATTTGAAAACCAAAACCGCAAATCAATAAACATGTACACAGATCCTATTGCGGATTATTTGACAAGAGTTAGAAACGCCGTGGCCGCAAACCACAAAGTTGTCGAAATTCCTGCATCTAATCTAAAAAAAGAAATAACTAAGATCTTATTTGATCAAGGATATATCTTAAGTTACAAATTTGAAGACAACGCCGTTCAGGGTTCAATCAAAATAGCTTTGAAGTATGATAAAGATACCAAAGAGCCAGTAATCAAAGACATCCAAAGAATTAGTAAACCAGGTTTACGTAAGTATGCAGGTTCTTCTAAAATACCAAGAATCTTAAACGGTTTAGGTATTGCGATTGTTTCTACATCAAAAGGTTTGATGACAGGAAAACAAGCAAAACAACTTAATGTTGGTGGCGAAGTAATTTGTTACGTATACTAATTTAAAGTAAGTAAGATGTCAAGAATAGGTAAAAACCCAGTTGTAATCCCTGCTGGCGTAACTGTTGAAGTTGCTTCAGGAATCATTACAGTAAAAGGAAAAAAAGGTCAACTAACACAGGAGTTTTCGGACGTAACTGTAACAGTTGAAGGCGATCAAGTTCAAGTTGACAGATCGTCTGATCATAAAGACCATAGAGCAAAACACGGATTATACAGATCTTTAATCAATAATATGATTATAGGTGTATCTGAAGGTTTTACTAAAGAATTGGAATTGGTAGGTGTTGGTTATAGAGCATCTAATCAAGGACAAAAATTGGACTTAGCTTTAGGTTATTCTCATAATATTGTTTTGGAAGTTGCTTCTGAAGTAGTTTTGGAGACAATATCTGAAAAAGGTAAGAATCCAATCGTTAAATTAACATCATTTGACAAACAACTATTAGGGCAGGTAGCTGCAAAAATTAGAGGTTTTAGAAAACCAGAACCTTACAAAGGAAAAGGTGTTAAATTCGTAGGTGAAGTATTAAGAAGAAAAGCGGGTAAATCAGCTTAAAAAATATAACATTATGTCATTAACAAAATCTGATAGAAGACAGAGAATTAGATATAGAATTAGAAAGACAATTAGTGGTACTGCTACTAATCCAAGACTTTCTGTATTTAGAAGTAACAAAGAAATTTATGCTCAATTAATTGACGATGTTTCTGGAGTTACTATTTTATCTGCATCTTCAAGAGAAAAAGAAGTAAGTAAAGGTACAAACGTAGATGTTGCAACTGCAGTTGGAAAACTAGTTGGAGAAAAAGCGTTAAAAGCCGGAATTGATGTAGTAACTTTCGATAGAGGAGGTTATTTATATCACGGTCGTATTAAATCATTAGCTGAAGGCGCGAGAGCTGCTGGACTTAAATTCTAATATAGTATGTCTAATAGTAAATACAAGAATGTAGAGTTAGTAAAGCCTAGTGGTCTTGAATTAAAAGATCGTTTGGTAAGTGTAAATCGTGTTACTAAGGTTACAAAGGGTGGTAGAGCTTTTGGTTTTTCTGCCATTGTAGTCGTAGGTGATGAAAATGGAGTAGTTGGTCACGGATTAGGAAAATCTAAAGACGTTTCTGAAGCAATTGCGAAAGCAGTAGAAGATGCTAAGAAAAATTTAGTGAAAATTCCTTTGAACGGTCAATCTGTTCCTCACGAACAAAAAGGAAAATTTGGTGGAGCACGTGTATTCTTAATTCCTGCCTCTCATGGTACAGGAGTTATTGCAGGTGGAGCTGTTCGTTCAGTACTTGAGTCAGTTGGAATACATGATGTATTGTCAAAATCACAAGGATCATCAAATCCTCACAACGTAGTTAAAGCAACTTTTGATGCTTTATTACAAATGAGAAGTGCTCATACTGTTGCAAAACAAAGAGGTATTTCTTTAGATAAAGTTTTTAAAGGTTAATTCAAGGAAATTATGGCTAAATTATTAGTAAAACAAGTAAGAAGCAAAATCAATTGTCCACTTACTCAAAAAAGAGGATTAGAGGCTTTGGGACTTCGTAAAATGGGTCAAGTTGTAGAACATGATTCTAATCCAACTATCCTTGGAATGATAAATAAAGTTAAACACTTAGTTTCTGTTGAAGAAGCTAAATAACAAATACTGTTATGAATTTAAGTAACTTACAACCTGCTGAAGGTGCTACACACAATCAAAACAAAAGATTAGGTAGAGGAGAAGGTTCTGGAAAAGGAGGTACTTCTGCAAGAGGTCACAAAGGAGCAAAATCTCGTTCTGGATATTCTAAAAAGATTGGTTTTGAGGGAGGGCAAATGCCACTTCAAAGACGTGTGCCTAAGTTTGGTTTCACAAACATCAATCGTAAAGAATACGAAGGTGTTAATCTTGATACACTTCAATTACTAGTTGATAATGGTGTAATTACAGATACTGTTGATATGACAGTTTTTGTATCAAACCGTTTGGCTACCAAAAATGAAATCGTAAAGATTTTAGGTAGAGGAGAATTGAAAGCGAAATTAAAAGTAACTGCTCACAAATTTACTGCAACCGCTAAAGCCGCTATTGAAGCTGCTGGTGGAGAAGCTGTAACATTATAATTTTCGTAAGATGAAGAAATTTATTGAATCATTAATTAATGTTTGGAAAATCGAGGAACTTAAAAATAGAATCCTAATTACTTTAGGACTACTTTTAGTTTATCGTTTTGGAGCACATGTTACGCTTCCAGGTATTGACGCTACACAATTAAACAGTTTAGCAGGCCAAACTAAAAACGGTATTGGTTCAATTCTTGACATGTTTACAGGTGGTGCTTTTTCAAAAGCTTCTATCTTTGCATTAGGTATCATGCCTTATATTTCAGCTTCTATTGTAGTTCAGTTAATGGGAATCGCGGTTCCTTATTTGCAAAAATTACAAAGCGATGGTGAAAGCGGAAGAAAGAAAATTAACCAAATTACACGTTGGTTGACTATCGCAATTACGCTAGTTCAAGGTCCTGGTTATATCTATAACTTGTACAGAACTTTACCTAAAGCAGCTTTCTTATTAGGTTCTGATTCTTTTGCATTCTTATTCTCATCAGTTATCATTTTAGTTACAGGTACAATTTTTGCCATGTGGTTAGGAGAAAAAATTACTGATAAAGGAATCGGAAATGGTATATCACTATTAATTATGGTGGGTATATTAGCAAGATTACCACAAGCATTTATTCAAGAATTTACAACTAGAGTAACAAACAACAACGGAGGTCCAATGTTATTGGTAATCGAAATTATTGTATGGTTACTGGTTATTATCTCTTGTGTACTGCTAGTAATGGCAATCAGAAAAATCCCTGTTCAGTACGCTAGAAGAACTGTTTCAGGAGATTTCGAAGAAGATATGATGGGCGGAAACAGACAATGGATTCCTTTAAAGCTTAATGCATCTGGCGTAATGCCAATTATATTTGCTCAAGCGATAATGTTTATTCCAGCTGCTTTAGCAGGATTGTCTAAATCAGATGTTTCATCATCTATTGCAGGTGCATTTAGTGATATGTTTGGTTTTTGGTACAATTTAGTTTTTGCAACTCTTATAGTTGTATTTACTTTCTTTTACACAGCAATTACTGTACCTACGAATAAGATGGCAGACGACTTAAAAAGAAGTGGTGGATTTATCCCTGGTATTAGACCTGGCATAGAAACATCTGACTTTTTAGATAAAGTGATGTCTTTAATTACTTTTCCAGGTTCTTTATTTCTTGCTTTGATAGCTGTGTTCCCAGCGATTGTTGTAAGTATAATGGATGTTCAACAATCTTGGGCAATGTTCTTTGGAGGTACGTCACTTATAATTATGGTTGGTGTAGCAATTGATACTATGCAACAAATCAATTCTTATTTGCTTAATAAGCATTACGATGGTTTGATGAAAAGTGGAAAAAATAGAAAAGCGGTAGCTTAATTTATGGCAAAACAATCAGCAATAGAACAAGACGGATCAATTATTGAAGCATTATCAAATGCTATGTTCCGTGTAGAATTAGAAAATGGACATATTGTGATTGCTCATATTTCTGGAAAAATGCGAATGCATTATATCAAATTATTACCTGGTGATAAAGTGAAACTAGAAATGAGTCCTTACGATTTGTCAAAAGCAAGAATTACTTATAGATATTAATAAAGGCTATTCACAATGAAAGTTAGAGCATCAGTTAAAAAGAGAAGTCCCGAGTGCGTTATCGTGCGAAGAAAAGGGAGATTGTACGTAATTAACAAAAAGAATCCTAGATTTAAACAAAGACAAGGATAGTTATGGCAAGAATTGCAGGGGTAGATATCCCGAAAAACAAGAGAGGTGTTATTGCACTAACCTACATCTTCGGATTAGGAAAAAGTAGAGCTATTGAGATTTTAGAAAAAGCTCAAGTTAGCCAAGACAAGAAAGTTCAAGATTGGAATGATGACGAGATCGGAGCAATTCGTGAAGCAGTATCAACATTCAAAATTGAAGGTGAATTGCGTTCAGAGGTTTCTTTAAACATCAAACGTCTTATGGACATTGGTTGTTATAGAGGTATTCGTCATAGATCTGGTCTTCCATTAAGAGGACAAAGAACTAAAAACAACTCTAGAACACGAAAAGGTAAGAGAAAAACTGTTGCCAATAAGAAAAAAGCAACTAAATAATAAGTAGTATGGCTAAGGCAAGTGCAAAAAAACGTAAAGTAATAGTTGAAGCAACAGGAGAGGCGCATATAAGTGCAACTTTTAATAACATCATCATTTCTTTAACTAATAAGAAAGGTGAAGTCATTTCATGGTCTTCAGCTGGTAAAATGGGCTTTAGAGGTTCTAAAAAGAACACTCCATATGCAGCTCAAATGGCAGCAGAAGATTGTAGTAAAGTAGCTCTTGAAGCAGGACTTAAAAAAGTTAAAGTCTATGTAAAAGGACCAGGAAACGGACGTGAGTCTGCAATCCGTTCTTTGCATAACGGTGGAATTGAAGTTACAGAGATTATCGATGTTACTCCAATGCCTCACAATGGATGTCGTCCTCCTAAAAGACGTAGAGTTTAATAATATATTTAAGTATAACTAGGTAGAATATACGATTATCGAAGGATATGACCTGAATTCATAATCTCTACCTTAATTTAATTTTTTAAAATGGCAAGATATACTGGTCCAAAAACTAGAATTGCTCGTAAATTTGGCGAAGCAATCTTCGGAGATGATAAATCTTTCGAAAGAAGAAATTACCCCCCTGGACAACACGGGATGGCTAAAAAAAGAGGAAAAAAATCTGAATATGCTATCCAGTTAATGGAGAAACAAAAAGCTAAATATTCTTACGGAATTTTAGAAAAACAATTTAGAGGCTTGTTCAAAAAAGCAGCAGCCACTAAAGGTGTAACTGGTGAGGTTCTTTTACAATTGTGTGAAGCAAGATTAGATAACGTAGTTTTTAGAATGGGTATCGCTCCTTCTAGAAGAGGCGCTAGACAATTAGTTTCTCACAGACACATTACCGTTAACGGTGAAGTTGTTGATATTGCGTCTTACCACCTAAGAGCTGGTGATAAAGTAGCAGTTCGTGAAAAATCTAAATCATTAGAAGCTATTGAGCGTTCTTTGTCTAATTCAAGTCATGTATATGAATGGATTACTTGGAACAACGATGTTAAAGAAGGTACTTTTGTTTCTGTTCCTGCTAGATTGCAGATTCCAGAAAATATAAAAGAACAATTAATCGTAGAGTTGTACAATAAATAATTAATTGACTTAGTCGAAATTATGGCAATATTTAATTTTCAGAAACCCGATAAAGTTATCATGATCGATTCTAACGATTTTGAAGGTAAGTTTGAATTCAGACCTTTAGAACCTGGTTACGGATTGACCGTTGGTAACGCACTTAGAAGAGTTTTACTTTCTGCTTTAGAAGGATTCGCAATCACATCTGTTCGAATAGAAGGTGTTGATCACGAATTTTCTACTATACCTGGAGTTGTTGAAGACGTTACCGAAATTATTCTTAATCTAAAACAAGTACGTTTCAAACGTCAAATTGAAGATGTAGATAATGAAACTGTTACAGTTTCTGTAAACGGTAAAGACCAACTTACTGCTGGTGATTTTCAAAAATTCTTTTCAGGTTTCCAAGTACTGAACCCAGAACTTGTAATCTGTAATCTTGATAAAAAAGTTAATTTGAATTTCGAATTGACTATTGAAAAAGGTAGAGGATATGTTCCTGCTGAAGAGAACAAAAAGCAAAACGCAGCAATTGGAACAATTTTTACTGACTCCATTTTTACTCCGGTAAAAAATGTAAAGTATGCAATTGAAAACTTCCGTGTGGAGCAAAAAACAGATTATGAAAAATTGGTTTTTGAAATAAAAACGGATGGTTCTATTAATCCAAAAGATGCTTTAACTGAAGCTGCAAAAGTTTTAATTCACCATTTCATGTTATTTTCTGACGAAAGAATTACACTTGAAGCTGACGAAATTGCTCAAACTGATTCTTATGACGAAGAGTCATTACACATGAGACAATTGCTTAAAACGAAGCTTGTTGATATGGATTTATCTGTTAGAGCATTAAATTGTTTGAAAGCAGCTGAAGTTGATACATTAGGTGACTTAGTATCATTCAATAAAAATGACCTAATGAAATTCCGTAATTTCGGTAAAAAATCTTTAACTGAACTAGATGAACTAGTAGCAATTAAAAATTTAACCTTCGGAATGGATTTAGCAAAATACAAACTAGATAAAGAATAATTTACTTCATATTTTGCTCTCCATAGTGGATTGTAGCAAGATGAAGTTAAAATAAATTGGTCATGAGACACGGAAAAAAATTCAATCATTTAGGCAGACAGACTGCTCATAGAAAATCTATGTTAGCTAATATGGCCTGTTCTCTAATCGAGCACAAACGTATTAACACAACTGTAGCAAAAGCCAAAGCGCTAAAACAATTTGTAGAGCCCTTAATAACTAAATCAAAAGCAGATACCACGCATAACAGACGTATCGTTTTTTCATACTTACGTAGCAAATATGCCGTAACTGACTTGTTCAGAGACGTAGCTGCAAAAGTTGGAGATCGTCCAGGTGGATACACACGTATCATCAAAGTTGGAAATCGTTTAGGAGATAATGCCGATATGGCAATGATCGAATTGGTAGATTTCAATGAACTTTACAACGGTGGTAAAAAAGAAGTTAAAAAAGCAAAAAGCCGTAGAGGTGGAAAAACTAAAAAAGCTGACGAAACTTCAGAAGAAGTTACAGAAGCTCCAACAGCTGAAGCCGACACTACAGACGCTGCAGAATAATTTAAGCATTATTTAACAAATAGTAAGGACATACTTTAATTAGTTTGTCCTTTTTTTGTTTATTTTTGCATCAATTAATCTCTAATATAAAACAAAACTATGAAGAATCTATTTCTCGCCGCACTAATGTCTTTTATCTCTTTTCAATCTTTTAGCCAAACAACTGATGCTAAAAACACTTCTTCAAATTTTAATATAGGATATCAAGGTAATATAAATACTACTGGAATTTGGACTCCAGGGACTTATAAGCAAAATTTTATCGACGGAAGCGTATATTTATTTCCAAATTTTAACGGTCAATATACTGTTATTACTAAAAAAGGAGATTCACGTAACCTTTTCAATTTGAATTATAATCTTAAAACACAAACATTAGAATCCTCTATTTCAAAAGACTCTATTTTTCAATATGATTTAGATCAATTTGATTACATTATTGCTTCAAATAAAAAATATAAAGTTTTAAATGAAGCACAATTAAAAGGATTAGTTCTTGAAATTTTTGACGGTCAAAAAGTTAAATTATACAACGAAATTCATATTGAAATCGAAAAAGGTGTTTTAAACCCAATGACACAAACAATGATTAGCGAAGATAAATTTGTGCAAGTCTTCACGTATTATTTGGTTCTTAATGGCACCCAAGTGAAAATTAAACTCAGCAAAAGCGATATTCTAAAACAATTAATTGACAAAAAAGACGCGTTAAAGGAGTTTGCTTCCAAAAACGATTTGTCTTTCTCTAAAGAAGAAGACGTCAATAAGATACTGAAATATTACGATTTTTTATAAAACAAAAAGGACACTCTTTAATTAGTTTGTCCTTTTTTTTTGGAGCGAATTTTTCGGTATTATAAACCAATCGCATTCCTGCTGTACATTGCAATCCTCGAAATTGCTTCGTGCCTCACAATACCGAGGGATTTCCATTTCCATCAGGGCTAAACAGATTTTTTTGGCTTCTCGAGAAATTATACCGCTTGTTATTTCAAATTAGTTCAAAAAAAATGAACTAAATGAAATATACTGCTGCATAATACCAGAAAAACTGGATTAATCAATAATTTTATTTGGTATTAAATTTTCACAGCATCATATTTTAAATTAAATTTGCAACCACAACACAACAAATCCAAAATGAAGTACTCAAACAGAAAACCAGCAATTCTACTACTCAGTGATGGAACTATTTTTCATGGAAAATCTATCGGTATCGAAGGAACTGCATTCGGAGAAGTTTGTTTTAATACCGGAATGACCGGATACCAAGAGATTTTTACAGATCCATCGTATTATGGTCAAATAATGGTAGCCACCAATCCACACATTGGAAACTACGGCGTTCACGAAAAAGAAGTCGATTCCGATGGAATTAAAATAGCAGGATTAGTATGCAAAAACTTCAGTTTCAACTATTCTAGACCCGATGCTTCTGAAAGTCTGTATGATTATTTTGAAAAAGTAAATCTTGTAGCCATTTCCGATGTCGATACAAGAGCATTAGTGAGTTACATCCGTGAAAACGGAGCCATGAATTCTGTGATTTGTACCGATGGAACAGCAATTGAAGAATTAAAAGCAAAATTAGCTTTAGTTCCTAATATGAAAGGACTAGAATTGGCCTCTAAAGTTTCTACAAAAATGCCTTATTTTTTCGGAAACGAAAACGCAACCTATAAAATTGCAGCTTTAGATTTAGGTATTAAAACCAATATCTTAAGATGCTTAGACACTAAAGATTGTTATATCAAAGTATTTCCATACAATACCCCTTTTGAAGAGTTAAAAGCCTTCAATCCCGATGGATATTTTCTTTCTAATGGTCCTGGCGATCCAGATCCATTAAAACAAGTACAAGAAGTGACGCGTCAAATATTGCAAACCAATACGCCAGTTTTCGGAATTTGTTTGGGACACCAAATGATAGCTTTAGCCAACGGAATTTCAACCTATAAAATGTTCAACGGACATCGAGGAATCAATCATCCTATAAAAAATCTAATTTCAGGAAAGGGAGAAATCACTTCTCAAAATCATGGTTTTGCCGTAAACAAAGAAGAATTAGAAAACCATCCAGATTTTGAAATTACCCATTTACATCTAAATGACGGAACAGTTGCAGGAATGAGAATGATAAGTAAAAGCTGTTTTTCAGTACAATATCATCCTGAAGCAAGTCCAGGACCTCACGATGCAGCCTATTTATTTGACCAATTTATAGATAATATGAAACTTTCAAGTAACTAAAACGTTTGAGTTAATAACATTAATTTGTTTCAAATAATCATTCCGATAGTTATGATATATTTGTCATACAATTTACAAACTAGTATTAATCACTTATAAAAAAGAAAAAATGAGCATTATTATCAAAATTCACGCAAGACAAATTTTCGATTCAAGAGGAAATCCAACAATTGAAGTTGATGTAGTTACAGAAAATGGCGTTTTAGGAAGAGCTGCGGTTCCTTCTGGAGCATCAACTGGAAAATACGAAGCGGCAGAATTACGTGATGGTGGTAAAGCATTTCTTGGAAAAGGAGTTTTAAAAGCAGTTGAAAATGTAAATACCAAAATTGCAGAAGAATTATTAGGAACTTCAATTTTCGAACAAAATTTAATCGATCAAACTATGATTGATTTGGATGGAACACCTAACAAATCTAATTTGGGTGCCAATGCCATTCTTGGCGTTTCTTTAGCTGTCGCTAAAGCAGCAGCCAATGAATTAGGATTACCATTATACAGATATATTGGTGGAGTTTCTGCCAACACTTTGCCCGTTCCAATGATGAATATCATCAACGGTGGTTCTCATTCTGATGCGCCAATCGCGTTTCAAGAATTTATGATTATCCCAGTAAAAGCAGCAACTTTCACACAAGCAATGCAAATGGGAACGGAAATTTTCCATAACCTTAAAAAAGTATTACACGACAGAGGTTTGAGTACCGCTGTTGGTGACGAAGGTGGTTTCGCTCCAAATTTAGCTGGAGGAACGGAAGATGCACTAGATACAATCAAAAAAGCGGTTGAAGCTGCTGGATATTCTTTTGGTGATGAAATCATGGTGGCTTTAGATTGTGCTGCTTCAGAATTCTTTGTAAACGGTAAATACGACTATACAAAATTTGAAGGACCAACTGGAAAAATCAGGTCTTCAGAAGAACAAGCAGATTATTTAGCGGAATTGGCGTCTAAATATCCAATTATTTCTATTGAAGATGGAATGGATGAAAATGACTGGGACGGATGGAAATATTTGACAGACAAAATCGGACATAAAACACAATTAGTTGGGGATGATTTATTTGTAACCAATGTAGCGCGTTTGTCTACAGGAATTGAAAGAGGAATTGCCAATTCAATATTAGTAAAAGTAAACCAAATTGGCACTTTAACGGAAACAATTGCGGCGGTGAATATGGCTAAAAATGCTGGATTTACTTCAGTAATGTCGCACCGTTCCGGAGAAACAGAAGACAATACCATCGCCGATTTAGCAGTTGCCTTGAACTGCGGACAAATAAAAACGGGTTCGGCTTCAAGAAGTGATAGAATGGCAAAATACAATCAATTACTTAGGATTGAAGAAGAATTAGGAAATACAGCATACTTTCCGGGTGTAAATGCATTCAAAACAAGATAGTTTTTCTAAATAAATTTTAGACGTCCAACTAGTAAAAATACTTATTGGACGTTTTTTTTTCTCGTTATTTATGAGATTTTATCTATATGTATATCAATTCTACAATTTTTATACACAATTTAACGAAATCGTTAGCGTATTTCTTTTATAATTAATATGAATTACCTTATTTTTGTTACTTATTATTTAATAAGATTATTTCCCACATATTATGTCAAAAATAGCTGTTTTAGAATTAGAAGGCAAAAAATACGAGTTTCCAGTAATTGTTGGAAGTGAAAATGAAGTTGCCATTGATATCAATAAATTACGAGATTTATCGGGAGCAATTACCATAGATCCAGGTTATAAAAATTCAGGTTCTTGCAAAAGTGAAATTACTTACCTAGATGGTGAAGAAGGAATTCTGCGTTACCGAGGCTATGCAATTGAAGATTTAGCAGACAAAGCCAACTTCCTTGAAGTTTCTTACTTATTAATTTTTGGTGATTTGCCAAACAAACAAGAGTTGGAGAAATTTGAAAATAATATCAG
>Ga0209443_1000417_pt1 | contig 28630 bp, 26 predicted proteins | sample LauGreBMM110DCMD_2_FD_187571 | JGI IMG/M metagenome (GOLD analysis project Ga0209443, IMG submission 187571) | Freshwater lake microbial communities from Lake Michigan, USA - Su13.BD.MM110.DCMD (SPAdes) (version 2) | ecosystem: Environmental > Aquatic > Freshwater > Lake | place: Lake Michigan... | reverse complement strand
GCAAAACCACAAAAGCCTAATTCGGCAAAATTTTGAACATATTGATTGTGAAAATTAAAAGATCCATATCCTGGATAAAGATTGTGTTTTTTCTCTTTTTCTATAAGTTTGACTTGTGAGGCGCTTAAACCTAATCCTTTCCAAAACAAGGGTTCATCGCTAAAAATTTCTAAAAACATTCGGAATTGATATACCCTAAAGGCGGTACCGGGGAAATAATCACCAGGCGAAAAACCATCGTTATTCCATGCTTCATATATGCTTACGTAGTTTACGCCTTCATCTGCCTCATTGTATACGCTATGACTTACGCTAGTTTTGGTATTGGATTGAAACTCGACTAAAAACCTGTTTTTTATTTTACTAAAACTAAATACAGCTACTAAAATTAAAGTTAAAATAATTAAATTTCTCAATCGCATTTTGTTTGACGATTTTGAAAAATAAAAAAAATGTAGTCCAATTAAAAACACAAACACAATAATTATGTTTTTGGAAGACAATAAAAAAATAAAGCCAAATAAAATCGAAGCACATATAACATCTATTTTCTTTTTTATTTCCTTATTTAAGAAGTAAAAAAATGCCATTGCCATATAAACAGATACGTGTATTGCGTTTAATAATTTTGGCACCAAACCAAAATCATCGTCATATTCACCGTGATAGAAAAACGCCCTTTGGTCTCCTGAAATCATATATCTAACCACTGCTCTTAAAAGAAAAAAGCTGGCATAAAACACCATAGCATAGCTATAATATTTTATTAATTTATGAACTTGATTTTTATTGAACGGCTTCATAATTAAAAACGAAACAGGAATAAAAAATAGTGTAGTTTCTTTTAAAATAGCTGGTATTGTAGCGGCCTTATCAATTGACCAAAAATAAGAAGAGGCCATCCAAATAAATAACAAAATTGGAACTAAAAAAGCGTTTTGAAGTGTAATTTTATTTTTTCTATTAAAAAACAAAACCGAAAAAATGAAAATTGCGGTGCTAATAGAATTTATTGACAAAAGTGTTGGCAAAGAAATAAGAAGCAACATAAAAGGTAAAAATGAGTTATTTAGCTTTTGTTCTAGAAGTATTTCTTGCCAAACATTTAGTAAAAAACTGTAAGTATTCTTCATTTATTTTAATCCAATTAAATTTTTCGGTAATTGCGTCATAATTGTTTTTAACAAACTGCAAGTTATCAATTTTTTTAATTGTTTTGAACCCTTTTATAAATATTTTCTAATTGCGTAATATTTTTTTCAATATTAAAATTAGATTCAAAGAGTTTGTATGATTCCAGACCAAACCTTTCTCTTTTTTCATTAGTTTTCAATAAATCAATTATTTTTTCTGCAAATAGACTTTCGTCTTCTTCTTTAATAATGAAACCATTTTCATTGTTTTTTACTAAATCTCTGTTGCCATCGCAATCCGTAACAACCAGAGCTTTTTTTAACGCCATTGCTTCAATTATGGAAAAAGGAAGGCCTTCGTATCTTGCGGTTGAAATATATAGTTTAGATTTGCTTAAAATATTTAAAGCGTTATTTCTATCTATCCAGTCTATTAATGTAATTTTATTTGTAAGGTTTTTATAATGTATTTTATCCTTAACTGATTGCAAATGGTCAGAATGTAATCCAACTCCCATTATCACTAAATGACAATCGACATTTGATGTTACATTAGCAAATACGTCTATCATAAATTCTATGTTTTTTTGATAACAAGGCCTTCCAATTGTACAAATAAAATCGGGTGGTAGATTATACGTGTTTTCGTCTTTTGAAATAAATTGAATTGGATTAATACAATTATTAAACAAATAAACATTTGAATCAGGGTATTTTACCTCAATTACGGCCCTGTTAAATTCAGAATTTGAGGAAGCGATAATATAATTGTTTTTCGTTTTTAATGCTTTTTCAATTAATAAATATATGTTCTTTTTAAGCTTGTTTTGTGTTGAAAGATAAGAAAATGCTTGTGGCGTATAAACAACTGGTAAATTCAGTAAATATCCTAAAACTCTACCTAATACTCCCCCTTTAGCACTATGGGCATGAATTAAATCTGGTTTTTCCTCTTTTAAAACTTTATAGCTTTGAAATAATGCAGTTAAATCTTTTATAGGGTTAATATTTCTAACAATATTTAATTTATATGATTTTATTGTTTCGTTTTCTTTATTTTTAAATGTCTTTATTGTGTCTTTTTTTCCATGAATAACAAAGTTTTCAAATTTTTTTGAATCCATATTCATAAGAATTAATCTTAATGAAATATCTACACCACCAACAGAATTAAGAATGTGTGCTATTTTCATTTTTTTCATTATTCTCTTGAGTTAAAAATAAAATAATAATTGCTATTATATAGCAGCCATATTGTCTGTAAAAAATGTTTTCTAAAATTAGAAATAGTATAAAACTTATCCAAATTAAAAGTTTATAAATGTTCTTATATGATGATTGTAGTAATTGATATAATAAGTAAATAAAAATAATTAAACCGATTATTCCTCCAACTAAAAAAAAACCTAAAAACTGGTTGTGACTATTAAATTTTCTTTCTAAGTACCAATCTCTTTTGTTTTCGTTATCTATATTCTTATAATAACAATTACACAACTCATTTTGTGTTTCAGTAAATCCGCCTGAACCAATAATAACGTTTGTTGTGTTTTTTGTTATTAAATTTATTACACATGGCCAAATAACAAATCTTGGTTCATAATCTATGAATGAAACCAAGCCTTGATTAACAACCAATCTATTAATAAAGTTTTTATTAATAACTAAACTTGTTACAAAAAGAAAAGTTAGCGACAACAAGATTAATGCTTTTTTAAAAATAAATACTAAACACAATATAAAAATTGTTAGCATTGCTAGTCGAGCCGCAATAATGTAAATTAATAAAATTGAAATTATTGTTAATGTATATGTTAAATATTTATACTTTTTATATTTTTCTAGATCATTTAAATTTAAAATTATTCCAATTAAGGAAACAAATCCAAAATATGGTCTATCAATAAATAATAAAGTATTAAATTCTTTAACCGCAACGAATTTTAAATCACCATAGTTAATATAATACAATATAATTTTAATTAAAACAAGAAAAGTTAGCGCTATATAAGAAAACCTGAAGGCTTTAGAAATATTTTCTGTGTTTCCTTGGAGTAGAAGAACTAAAAAAGCAGGGATTATTAATAATCTCGCAAGCATGGTTATATTGGCAAATAATTCCCCTTTTAATGTGAAATTAAAAGCTAAAAAAACAACTAATAAAACAATTGTTTTAAGCGATTTATTGAATAAGGATTTTTCCTTCTTAAAAGCTTTAATTATAAAAATAAAGACACTCAAACCTAAAAGGATATTTGGAATTCCCATAGAAAAAGGAAGAAATAATATTGTTAAATACAACAAGTATTCAGCAATATTATTTAGTGTAAAATTACTATTTAAAAACAGTCTCTCTTTAACCATAAAATAAATTTTTGAGGAATAATGTATCTTAAAGCATAATTTCTAAATAAACCATATATTGGCCAATACCCAAAATAAAAATTTTCTTTTATTATTTGAATTCTACTTGATACTTGTTGGTTTCTTTTTGATAAAGAGATCCCGTTTGGATTTATTTCATACTTTAATAGGAATTTCTGAATATTATGGGTTTCGTGTTTTTGTGCTATGTTAAAGAAAAAAGCATAATCTTCAGCTGCTTTATAATCTGTTGGGTAAAATCCAATTTCATTAATCAATGAAGCACAAAACATCACGGTTGGATGCAAAAACATAGCATTTACAAACATTTTGTTTTTAATTTCATCCGAAAACTCTGGAAATATTGTTTTATAAAGTGCTTTCCCTTTTAAATCAATTGCTATTGCATTGCTTCCGACCAATTTACAACTAGTATTATCTTGTAAAATTTTTTCTTGTAAAAAAAATCTATTTTCTAAACATAAATCGCCACAGTCTAATCGGGCAATATATTTGTATGTATTTATGGAATAAATATACCGCAACCCTTGATTTAACACATGCTCAATACCTAAATTTTCTTTGTTATAAATAAATGAAATTGTTCCTTTGAATTTTTGAAATTTTAAAAGCTCTCTTTCTTCTATTTGGCTTGTAGCACTTCCGTCATCTACAATTAGCACATCAACCTTTTCTTCTTTTTCAATTGAAAAAATAGAATCGCACAACCCTTTGAAATTGTTAAAATGCGGTATTAAAATAATTACATTATTCATATTTATATGATGATGTTTTTATAAGAATTGCTAAAGATATCCAAACGCCGTAAATTCTAAAGGTGTCAATTTGCATCCAATTAATAAATAATCCTATTGTAGTAACAAACAAAATAATTCCTAAAATTTGAAAATCTTTATTTTTAAATCTTGAAAGTCTTTTGGCTTCTTTTAACATTAAAAATTGAAAATAGGCAAAAATTAAAAAACCAAATATTCCTAATTCAGCTAATAGTCTAATATATAAATTATATCCGGGAGGAAATGATTTTTCGCGCTGATTGTTGTACCAAATTTCAAACTCATAATTATCTCTTGTAACCCATCCTGGATAAAGTTTTCTAGCAATATAAGCTTGCTGGCCGAAACCTACACCAAAAATTGGGTTTTTTACAAATATTAATAAAGACGTATATTGAATTCCTAACCTAGATCGGTTCGAAACATTAGATTTAATATTGCCTATAAAATCTAATGAGTCTGCTTTTTCTAAAATTGCTTTATTAAACTTAATACCCGCAAAAATTCCAACAAAAAAAAAGATTATGGTAAAGTATTTCAAAGAAATTAAAATTCGATGTTTATACCCATAATACTTATACAAATAAACTAAGAAAATAATTAATTGTATCGTAATTACTATTAGGGCGGTTCTGGAACCTGAAAAAAATGTAAGAATTAAAATCAATAAAGTAGGAATATACCTAAATTTTGAAGAACTTGTTAAAATATAACTAAACATCCAACCTGCAATAGTGATTAAGTAAATTGCCAAAAATGGGGGCTCATAAGAAACACTGGAGATTCTGCCTTCAGCATGGTAATCAACTTCAATAAAAGGTAAATAATTAAATAAATCCAATACTGGCTTTAAAAAATATAATCCAAAATATGAAATTAACGTTTCTATTATGCCGTAAAAAGTCACAAAAACAAATGAAATAAAAAATGTTTTTCTAATTAATAAAGTAATGGCTTTTATGGTCTTGTCTTTCAGAACAAACCAATAAATCTGAAAAAAAACAAGTGTTGAAAGTATGGTTGAAAAATATTGTCTAATAAATCTAATTATTCCTGGAGTTTGCTTAAATCTAAAACCAATAATGTTATATAAATTTAAGATTATGCTTATAAAGCATGATGCCAAAAATATAACAAGCACAATAAATATTTTGTTTTTGTAGGGTAAATAAACTTTATTTGTGTACACTGAATAAAAGCAAATTAAAAGAAAAGAAAAAAGAAAAAACAAGGCGGCTGCTTCTGACTTGTATTCGCCTAATAACGAAATCCCTTCATACTCATTGAATGGTAAAAAAAATATACCAACTATAAATAATACTTCAATTGTTTTTTTTAATCTCATTGTTTTTTTAGAAATGTTAATTTTGAAAAAATTGCATTTCAAATATACAAACTATTTTTATTGAAACTTGCAATAAAGTAAGTGCTATTTTTCTTTTAAGATTTTGTAATAATAATAGAAAAAACCAACAACTACTGAAAAAAGAGCGGTTAATTGAGCAATTGCAGCTCCTATGTAACTATAATTATTAATAAAATATAAAATTATAGGAATGTTAACTAGTGCCACAATTAAAATAACTTTAAAAATCTGTTTTTCTTTTTTTAAATTTAATAAAATCTGTTTCCCTAAAAACGAATCTAAAAAAGTAAACAATGGAACAAATGATAAAATCTTAAATACAATTATGCTGTTCCTCATTTCAGCGCCTAGAATAAAAACTATTATATTTTCGGAAAAATGAAAAAGAAAAAATGAAAAAACACATAAAACAAATAAAGCAACTGGTAATGTTTTATTTATTAATCTAAAAGTTGCTTTTTTATTCTGATTGAGATTTATCGCTAAGATAGGTAATAATGAATTTTGTATTGGTGTAAACATATTACTAATAGCCTTGATTATTTTTTCAGCTCCAACAAAATAAGCAACAGCTATATTTCCAAATATAAATCCTAATAATAAAACATTAAAATAAGATATAAAATATAACTTGAGTTCTGAAAGAAACATAAACCTACCTTTTTTTAATTGATTTTTAAATTCTTCTAAACAAATTGTCGTGAATTTAATTTTAAATTTTTTATTAATTATAGTAAAAGTAATAATAAATGAAATTAAAAATCCAATAGCATTAAAAATTGGCACTAACAAATAATTTTTTTCTGATTTTAAAAAAAGTAAAATAAGTAATAAATAAATAAATCTACCAATAAAACTAGAAATAGTAATATATTTAGATTTTTGTAGTCCTTGAAAAAACCAAAAAGGTATTAAAGACTGTAAAATAAAAGAAATAAAAGTGTAAATATAAATTTCAATATCTGAGTTAAATTTATCGAAAAACAGAATAATACTTAGGAAAAAACAACAACAAATTAAAGACAATATTATTTTTGAATTCAAAGTTTCATTAAAAATTTGTGAAACTTTTTTAAAATCTTTTTTATTTAAAGATATATCCCTAGTAGAAATAGTATTAAACCCAAAATCTACAAAAAGTTGAAATAGGAAAGAAAAAACAATTGCAAAACTAATAAGCCCAAATTTTTCAGCACCTACTTTACTTATAATTATTGGGATGGTAATAAGCGGAATTAATAGCTCTATGGCCTGAAAAATAGTTAGCGAGAAAAAATTTAATATAAAATCTTTTCTCGCTAACCGTTTAATTTTTTCTAAGTTTTTAGAAATCATTATTTTAAAAAGTGTTAAAACCTAGTCATTAAAACCGCTTCCATTTGAGGGAAAATTTTTGGTGTAGTAAAAAATATTGGGTCATAACCACCATTAATTTCTTTTGTAGTAATTAAACCTGATTTAGCATCTAAAGACATAAATTCATTTGGTATAAAAAACTCATTAAATTTATCTTTTAAAATCATAAATGAACGACTTTCTTGTTCTAATTTAACGTAATTCAATATAATTTCGTTTTGTTCTTTTTTAGAACTAATATCTAATCTTATGTCATTAGGTATATCACCTTCTTGAAATTCAAACACAACTTTTTGAGGGGCTTCACTTCCTTTAATTCCTTGATAAATTGTGTGGTTGTCATCAAAAAAAGATATAGATTTATCTTTCCAAAACAAAATTAATTCATCATCTTTTTTAAAAACCCCTTCAATTTCTACTTTAAATGTTTTAAGATTCACCTTTAATGTTTCATCCTTAACCTCTTCTTTTTTAACACATGAAGGCAGACCTAAAACCATGATAGTAACTAGTATATAAATTCTTTTCATCTTTTTTTGTTTTTGTTTTTTTTGCAAAAAAATGTATTTTATTTCAATAACGAAATTATATAGTTTTTATTGTGTACAAAAATATAGATTATAAAAAATAATTAAATCTTCTTTAAACTTTCCTTCCAATCTTTCACCTCAACACCAAAAACACATTTAATCTTACTTTTGTCCAAAACACTATACGCTGGTCTTTTTGCAGGTGTGGGATATGCGGATGATGGAATAGGTTGTAAATTTATGGAAATATTATTCAATCTGAATATTTCTTTGGCAAAATCGTACCAAGAACACTGGCCTTCGTTACTGAAATTGTAAATTCCATAGCAGTCGAAAGTTGAAAGTCGAAAGTCGAAAGTAATAATAGTTAACAAACATTCTGCTAAATCCACAGCATTTGTTGGTGTACCAATTTGGTCTGAAACTACCGATATACTATCTCTTTCCGATGCCAATCGCAACATCGTCTTCATAAAATTATTAGCAAATTGCGAATATACCCAAGAGGTTCTAATGATAAAATGCTTCTCCCAAGTGCTTTGAATAGCTTGTTCACCTTGTAATTTGGTTTCTCCGTAAACACCTGTTGGATTTGGAATGGCTTCTTCTGAATAAGGTTGAGTTGATAATCCGTCAAAAACAAAATCAGTTGAAACATGTAATAAAATGGTGTCATGCGTTTTACAAACCTCCGCTAAGTTTTGTGCACCAGTTACATTTATAACAAATGCTTTTTCTGGTTCCGATTCCGCTTTATCAACAGCTGTGTAAGCAGCCGCATTAATGCAAAATTGTGGTTTATATTTTTCAAAATCAGATTCGCAATTGGATTTATCAGTAATATTTAATTCTACTGACGAACAAAACACAAAGTCAACTGAAGGATAATTACCTACAATCGACTGAATAGCTTGTCCTAATTGTCCATTTGCACCTGTTACTAAAACTACCATGCTTTTTTTGCGTTAACTAAAGTGGGTAATATTTGGTCTTTTTCTGAAATAATTAGTTGTTCGAATGGAAAATTCCAATCAATATTTACGGATTTATCATTGTATATTAATCCGCCTTCGCTTTCTTTATTGTAAAAATTATCACACTTATAAAAAAATGTGGCTGTTTCGCTCAATACTAAAAAACCATGTGCAAAACCTCGTGGAATAAAAAATTGAGTTTGATTTTGTGCGGTTAATACTACCGATTCATATTGCCCAAATGTTGGTGAGTTGGGTCTTAAATCTACCACAACATCTAACACTTCGCCTTGTAAAACACGGACTAATTTAGCTTGCGCATATTCACCAGTTTGATAATGCAAACCTCGCAACACACCTTTAGTAGAAAACGACTGATTGTCTTGAACAAAAGATATTTTTTGACCTACGCCTTCAGAAAAAGTGTTCTCGTTGAAACTTTCCATAAAATAACCGCGGTCATCTTGTATTACTTTTGGCTCTAAAATAAAACAGCCTTTTAATTTGGTTTCTATAAATTTCATGTGTTCAATTTGTCAATTTTCAATATTCAATGTGCCAATTCTTTATTCAATGTGTTAATTTATTCGAAAAACATTGGCACATTGATTATTGACTAATTGAGAATTAAATAATACTCATTAAATGCGTTCCGTAACCGCTTTTCAATAAAGGTTCGGCTAGTTTTTTCAACTGGTCTGCATTGATGAAGCCCATTTTATATGCTGCTTCTTCAATGGCTCCGATTTTTAATCCTTGGCGTTCTTCAATTACCTGAACAAACTGTCCGGCTTGCATTAACGATTGAAATGTTCCGGTGTCTAACCACGCAGTTCCTCTGTCTAAAATACTTACTTTTAATTTTCCTTGTTCTAAATAAACTTTGTTGATGTCGGTAATTTCTAATTCACCACGGTGACTTGGTTGTATGTTCGCCGCAATTTCTATTACTGAATTATCGTAAAAATAAATCCCTGGAACCGCAAAGTTTGATTTAGGTTCTTTAGGTTTTTCTTCAATAGAAAGTACTTTTCCTGTTTCGTCAAATGCTACTACACCGTAACGTTCAGGATCGTGTACGTGATAAGCGTAAACAATACCGCCGTCTGGATTATTGTTTGCTTGAAGCAATTCGGCCAATCCTGTTCCGTAAAAAATATTGTCGCCTAAAACTAAAGCTACTTTATCTTTACCCACAAAATCTTTTCCTATAATAAATGCTTCAGCTAATCCGTTAGGATGCTCTTGTACTGCGTATTCAAATTTGCATCCTAAACTACTTCCATCACCTAATAAATGTTGAAATAATGGCAAATCGTGCGGCGTAGAAATGATTAAAATTTCGTTGATTCCTGCCCACATCAAAGTTGATAATGGATAGTAAATCATAGGTTTGTCGTAAATTGGCATTAATTGTTTACTTACCGCTAATGTTAACGGGTGTAATCTTGTTCCTGAGCCTCCGGCTAGTATAATTCCTTTCATAGATTTTAAAGTGAAAAGTGAAAAGTGAAAAGTGAAAAGTTGAACTATCAACTATTAACTCCTAACTTAAAACTTATTAATATACCATTCAATTGTTTTTTTAATTCCTGTTTCAAAATTTTCGTCTGCTTTCCAGCCAAGTTCTGTTTCTATTTTGGTAGCGTCTATGGCGTAACGTAAATCGTGCCCAGGGCGGTCTGTTACAAATGTAATTTGTTCTTGGTATTTACCTGTTGCTTTGGGTTTTAATTGGTTTAAAATGTTGCAAACGGTATCTACAATTTGTAAATTATTTCGTTCGTTTCTTCCTCCAATATTGTATGTTTCTCCTGATTTTCCAGTTTTAAAAGCCAATTCAATTCCTTTACAATGGTCTAAAACATATAACCAATCGCGTACGTTTTTTCCGTCTCCATAAATTGGAATATTTTCTCCAGCTAATGCCTTACGAATTATAGTAGGAATTAACTTTTCGTTATGTTGTTTTGGTCCGTAATTATTAGAACAATTTGAAGTGACCACATTCATTCCGTAAGTATGAAAGTAACTTCTTACAATCATATCTGAAGCCGCTTTTGATGCGGAATACGGACTGTTTGGCGCATAAGGTGTGGTTTCTTCAAACAAACCAGTTTCGCCTAAAGTGCCATAAACCTCATCTGTGGAAACATGATGAAAACGGGCGTTTATAAATTCTGCTTTGTATTGATTAGGCGCTGTCATCCAAAGTTTTCTGGCAGTATCTAATAAATTAAATGTTCCTAGAACATTGGTTTTAATAAACGCTTCTGGACCAGAAATAGAATTGTCTACATGACTTTCTGCAGCAAAATGAATTACATCATGAAATTGATATTTATCAAATAAATTTTTAATGAATTCTCCATCAACAATATCACCTTTCACAAACGTATAGCGTTCGTGATTTTCAACTTCTGATACGTTTTCTAAATTTCCCGCATAGGTTAATGCGTCTAAATTTATCAAATGATAATCAGGATTATTTATTATAAAATAAGGGACAAAATTTGCGCCAATAAATCCGGCTCCGCCAGTTACTAAAATATTTTTCATTATGCTTGAATGCGTTGTTTTTGTTGTGTATATGCTTTTGAAAACCAGTGCCCTAATAAATAAAACAAAACAAACAATATTGGTAAAATAAATTTCATTTTGTTGTTTGCGCCTTTATTGTTCATTTGGTTTCCTATTATATTTTGATCTTTAATTATTTTTTCAAATTCCAATCGGTTGGTGGCTAATTTTTGGTTTTCAAAAATTAAATTGTCCTTTTTTTGAATAAGATCATTTATACCTGTGTTTTCAGATATTGAAACACTGCTTCCTATTTTGTTTTGACTTAAGCTTAAAATAATTTGATCAATCTGAGTGATTAATAACTTATTAGATGCTAATTTTTCTTCTAAATTATTTTGATGAATTTTCTGAAGTTTAATAAAATATTCCGACTGCTGTAAAAAATTTAATAAAGGATCAATTAAGTCTTTTTGCTGGTAAGCTATAGCGGTTTTAATATTTATGCCATGTAAATAGTAGTTTTTACTTGTAGTTTCTTCCTCAATAATTTTTTCTAAATCGCCATCTTCTGCCATTAATTTAACGAGTTCAAAATTGTTTTTTTGACTATCTGAATTAATAAAATTATAAATTCCGTTTACGGGTTCAATTTCAATAGAAATAAAATCTTCACTATTTTTAATTCCTATTTTAGTAAAAAAGGCTTCGTCTTTTTCTTTTAATTTTAAAGAAATTAAATTTATTTTATTGTACAAATAATCGTTACTCCCAAAATTTGGGAAAACGGTAATGTCGTTGGTATAATTTGGTTCTTTGTCTACATAAAAACCTAAACCACCACCAATAACTAATAAAACAAATACAATTAGTAGTTTCTTTTGTATAAAAAATAACAAGTCGAAACACCTGTTTATTCCTTTTTGAAATACTTTTGAAATACTTTTACCAATTTGGCTTAAATCAATTTCCTGCTCTTGAGAATTTGTGCTCATAATTTTAGTTTACGTTAAAAATTTGTTCCAATATTTTAATAGTAATTAAATACGTTGGTTTTACACCAGTGGTTCCTAAACCACCAGAAGCCAATGTGCTTCCTGTTTCTAATGGATTGTCTGAGGCGTAATAGGCATATCTTACTTTTACATTTGTGTTTATGCTTTTTCTAATTCTTGAAGCGGATTGAATGGCTTTTTGATAATACGATCCTTCCATTTCTAAACCAATGGCTTCCCAAGTGGATTCGTGGAAAAATTTTAGTAAATCTCTATTTTGTAAAGACGTTCCTAAAACTGTAATCATTGGGCCTGAAAAAACAGGTATTCCATTTCCTTCGAACATTTCTTTTGTAAGTTGGTTTTCGAAATGATAATTATCTGCTGTGCCTTCATTTACGTGTGCGTTAGGAATCATAATGTCTCCTTTGCCGCCTTCTAAAATTCCGGCTTTACCCATTATAGAAACCGATTCTACATTTAATAATGTCTTGGTTTTATTAACTTTATAAGGTTTTAAAAGTTCGTCGATAGTTTCGTACGCCTGTTCGCCAAAAGCATAATCCATTACAATAAGAACGGGATTTTCTTTTGAAGCAACTGTTGGAAAGGCTGTTTTTTTCCAATCAAATTTTGCGGTATCAAAAATTTGTACATCAATATTGGTTCCTGAAGTGTCTGGCAATGAAATCATGCCATTTTGCAAAGCCACATCCTCTACTTTTTTTCGTAAGTCTTTGTGTGAAGACGAACTTAAATCTTCATAAATTTGAAACGCTTCTTTTCCTTTATATTTTGTAGCCAAAACTGCAGGTGCAAAAATCGAATTCATTACACTATGCATATTTGCACTAATCACATGAATGGGTCTTTCTAATAAATTGTTTTTGCTAAGCGTTTCTTTGATGTTGTTGGCCCAAATTTCACCATAAATATGATGGCCTAATCGTTCTCTTAAAATCGGACTAAAAGTAATGGTGCGTTTGTTATTATCTACAATTTCTTCAATTGCAATTTTTCCTAACCAATATACAATTTGTAAAAAACGTTCTGGCGCCTCTGTTGTAGCAAAGCTTTCATAAATGTCTTGAACTTCTGAAAAGGTTCTTCCCAATACGTTTGCCGCGTGCGACATCGCAATTTCTCTATCTACTGGTGTTAATTTTTTAGTTTGAAGTGCAAATTGTGCAAGTTTATCCCAATCGCGAGACACCAAACCTTCATCGTCAATTAAAACACGGTCTTTAATTTTGTGCGATTCTATGAAAATAAACGTTAGATGCGTTAAAATATCATAAATATCTGAACGGCCACGGGTAATTTCAATATTCATTTGTTCGTTATCTATACGATAACAATTTCTTCTTCTTTTTGGTGGAACAATGGCTTTAAAGTGCGAATTCGCATACCCTTCTTCTGACGTTAAATTAATATAACGACACTGCTCGATTCCTACTGGTAAACGCTCAATGACGTATAATAATCCGTTTAACTCAACTTTTTCTTCTGCTATAGAACCATAAATTTCTGGTCGTAAAGATAATAAAGCTTCACGTAAGGTTTCGCCTGAAACACCCATTGGTTTGTAAAAACCTCTGTTAAATAAGTGTCGCATGGTAATGTACAATCGTTCGATAGCTGCCGACGATTCTTGCGCCCGAGAACGCGAAATGTTTTTAATGTCTTTCATTAATTTATATTATATCACCAACAAAGGTAATAAATTTATTTTTTAGTTGGTAAGTGTAAGCTATACACCTAAATCAACTGGTTTTGAATTCTTTTTATGTTTTGCATTAAACAAAATACTTCCTCTATTATTTATAATCCAAACATTATATTCTTTGGCTTCATAACCTCTAATTGAGGGTTCGTAACTAATTCCTTTCATTTTTTTATTACTCCCCTTGATAGTGTAGGTATATTCGTATTTGTTTTCTTCAATATTTAAGTTTTCAAAACCAATAAATATGCCTTCTTTAGGAATTGTGATGTTGTAATTTTCTAAATTAACTATATTTTTATGTGTCCCTTTTTTAACGGTTACAATTATTTCATCAAAAACAATATCATCTAATGGTTTACCTTCACTATTTGAGCTCAAAAACCTTAATTTTAATTTTGCTGCTTTAACATCAGAAGTAGTTGTAAATTGTATTGTTTTTATAAATGGGTGTGTTTTAATTTCTTCTGTGGGTTTTATAAATTTTGCCCAAATTTGACTACCTCCACCATTTGAAAAACTCGTTTTTAGATTTTTATAATTGCCAACAATAATTTCACTTGTGTTTTTTCTATTAGAAATTATAACTTCTTGAATTACTTCTTGCTTTGGTGAAAGATAAATATCGTTACTATTTGATATTTGAAGTGATTTTGTTTTATAACCCAAACAAGAAACGTTAATTATAAAATTGTTTTCAAGTTTTGTAAGCTCAAACTCGCCTTTTTCGTTGGCATTTGTACCAATTTCGGTGTTTTCATAAACTAGAGCGGCATAAGCAATTGGTTCTTTTGTAATACTATCTCTCACCACGCCTTTTATTTGAGCGCTTGCAGAAATGGTAAAAAGAAATAATAAAATAAGGTTTTTCATTAATTTAATTATTAGAATCTTTGTCAAGCTGAACTTGTTTCAGCTTCTCTTTTTAGATCCTGAAATAAATTCAGGATGACAAATTAGTGATTTTACACTTCAAAAAAATCTGCAATTTTTCTATCGTTGCTTAATCTGGGTAATTTGTTTTGTCCGCCTAATTTTCCGATAGATTTCATATACTCTTGAAAACCATTTTTTGCCACTTTCGTAATTACTAAAGTTCGCAACACATTACCTTTTATCAAATCGTCGTAATACACATTTTGTTGGCGCATTGCTGTATCAATTTTTAATGCAAAAGTTTCCAAATCTTCTGGTTCTGAATCAAACTCAATGGACCATTCGTGATACGGTAAACCGCTTTTCGGATTAATTTGTGGCGCAACTGTAAACTCGTTTACACTTATATTTGTTCCTAAAATAGCAATTTGTAACGCGTTTTCCACTTCTTTTCCGATCACATGTTCGCCAAAAGCAGAGATGTAATGTTTGATTCTTCCGGTAACAATAATTCTATACGGTTTAGTAGAGGTAAACGCAATTGTATCGCCAATATTGTACGCCCAAAGTCCGGCGTTGGTAGAAATAATCAAAACATAACTTACGTTAATCTCTACTTCGCTAATTGTCAAGCGTTTAGGGTTTTCGGTGAAAAATTCGTCTGCTTTAATAAATTCGTAGAAAATTCCCGAATTCAGAAGTAATAACATTCCTTTTTCGGTTTGCGAATCTTGATAGGCAAAAAACCCTTCGGAAGCAGGAAATAATTCAATCGAATCTACTTTTCTACCAATTAATTGTTCAAATTTAGCACGATAAGGTTCGTAATTCACGCCGCCATAAATGAATAAATTGAAGTTTTTAAACAAATCGCCAACAGGCAAATTCGATTTAGTTTTTAATTTTTCAAAATACATTTGTACCCAACTCGGAATGCCTGAAATCACCGTCATATTTTGATGCAGCGTTTCTTCTACAATATTATCTACTTTAGTTTCCCAATCTTCTATGCAATTGGTTTTCCAACTTGGCAATCGGTTTTTTTGTAAATATTTGGGAACATAATGCGCAACAATTCCTGAAAGTCTGCCTAATTTGATTCCGTTTTTTTCTTTCATTTCTGGACTTCCTTGTAAAAAAATCATTTTTCCATCCACAAAATCAGCTTTTCCTGTTTCGTGAATGTAACTTAAAATGGCGTTTTTTGCCGCTTTAATATGAAATGGCATTGATGCGGCTGTAAGCGGAATGTATTTAGCACCCGATGTAGTTCCAGATGTTTTGGCAAAATATAACGGTTTTCCAATCCATAAAATATCAGACTCACCAGCCACAACTTTATCAATATACGACTTCAATTGTTCGTAATCTCGAACTGGAACTTTTTTGGCAAAATCTTCAAATGATTTGATATTTGAAAAATCATGATCTTTTCCAAATTGCGTGTTTTTCGCTTTACTTAATAAAGATTGAAAAACTTTTTCTTGAGTAGCAACAGGAGAATTTGCCCATTTTTGAGTTTGTATGTGCGAATATCTGGCGAGTATTTTGGCTGCAACTGCTTTTATTGACATAGTTGTCGGATTTATTTTTTTGCTTTTTGTTGAAGTTGATTTACTTCTTTTCTTAGTTGTATTTCTTTTTCAGAAACGGTAACATCAATTTTTTCTGTGGCGTTTTCTGCCACTTTTATAGAATCTTTATTAAGTTTTGCGAATTCTAAATCGCCATTTAATACCGATTTTACAGACTGAATATAGGCGTTATTCTCTTTTGTAACTTTTAATAAAGAATCTGATTTAATTGTTAATGCTGCAGCTTGTTTTTTTAATTCTGTAGAGGCATAACCCGGAACGTACTCGCGCAAAGGCGTAAAAGCAATAATAAACGTGGTGATAAAAACAATTAAAATAGCACTTAAAGAAGACGCTATAAATACATTCATTAAGGTAAGTTTTAATGAAAATGATTCTTCCAAAGTGTCTTCATTATAAATAATGAGACGTCTTTTGCTTACTAATTTTTGTTTTAGTGCCTGAAATTTTAACCTTTTTTGAGACATATCTCTTGATTTTATACAAATATAATACAATTAGCCAATTTGTCAATTAGTAAATGCCCCGATAAAAAAAGAATAATCTTATTTGTGTTTTAATTTTTTATGTACCTTTGTAGTGTAAATTTTAAATTTAAAAACATGAATTCTTTATATATAATATTAGGTGTTGTAGGTACACCAGAAATCATTCTTATAATTGCTGTCGTAGTTTTACTTTTTGGAGGTAAAAAAATTCCAGAATTAATGAAAGGCCTTGGTGGAGGCATCAAGGAATTTAAAAAAGCTGCTAAAGGTGAAGATGAAGCGCCAGTAGCTAAAAAAGAAGAAGAAACAAAAGAGTAACTCTTTTAAAATTCCAATAAAAAAAATTCCAAATTCCAAATTTAAAAACTTGGAATTTGGAATTTTTTGTTATTTATATTACCATCGTCAACTGAATTCGCTTTCTGGCTTCATCAACCTCAACAACTTTTACTTGCACGTGTTGGTGTAGTTTTACCACTTCATTTACATCGGAAACAAAACCTGCTTTTAATTGCGAAATATGCACCAAACCACTCTCTTTTGTGCCAATATCAACAAAACAACCAAAAGCGGTAATATTATTTACAATTCCGGGCAAAATCATTCCGGTTTTTAAATCTTTTATTGTTCGAACATTCGGGTCAAATTCGAAAACTTTAGCGGCTTTTCTTGGGTCTAAACCTGGTTTTTCTAATTCTTTTAAAACATCTTTTAACGTTAAAATTCCAATTTCTGGAGTGATGTAATTTTCAGGAGAAATTTGTGATATTTTTTCTTTATTCGCTACTAATTCATTTGTTTTTATACCTAAATCTTTAGCCATTTTTTCAACAATTGCATACGCTTCTGGGTGCACTGCTGAATTATCTAACGGGTTTTTTCCGTCTTTAATTCTGATAAACGCTGCGGCTTGTTGGTATGCTTTTTCACCCAATCGCGGTACTTTTTTCAGTTGTTTTCTGTCTTCAAAAGGCCCATTTTCAGAACGATAGGCGATAATGTTTTCCGCCATTTTTTCGCCAATTCCAGAAACATAACTCAACAACGATTTACTAGCAGTATTTACGTTAATGCCAACAGCGTTTACACAACTCATTACCACTGCGTCTAATTGCTCTTTTAATTTGTTTTGATCGACATCGTGTTGGTATTGCCCAACTCCAATTGATTTTGGATCGATTTTTACCAATTCTGCTAACGGATCTGATAGTCGTCTTCCAATAGAAACCGAACCTCGTACCGTTACATCATAGTTTGGAAATTCATCACGCGCAATTTTACTCGCCGAGTACACCGATGCGCCTGCTTCTGAAACCACAAAAACCTGAATAGGTTTGTCAAAAGCAATCTTTTTAATAAAAAATTCTGTTTCGCGTGATGCGGTTCCGTTGCCAATAGAAATGGCTTCAATATTATACGCATTAACCATTGAGCGTATTTTTTTCATCGCCATAGCACTATCATTTTGTGGTGCGTGCGGATAAACGGTTTCGTTATTTAGTAAATCGCCTTTTTCATCCAAACAAACCAATTTGCAGCCACTTCTGTAACCAGGATCAATAGCTAAAATTCGTTTTTCTCCTAATGGTGGCGCCAACAACAACTGACGTAAATTTTCTGCAAAAACATCAATCGCTTTTATATCGGCTTTGGTTTTTGCTTCTTGCAACGTTTCGTTTGAAATGGCTGGTTCTAATAATCTTTTATAGCTGTCTTTTATGGCTTTTTCAATTTGTTCGCCGCTTTCATTATTAGTTTTGATTAAGCTGTCTTCCATAAAACGAATAACTTCGCTTTTGTCTTCCTCAATTTGATAAATCCTTCGACTTCAGCACGCAACATCGCTAATAATCTGTGTGATGGCGTTTTCACAGCATTTTCTGACCAATCAAAATATTGGGAAAATTTTTGAGCGACTTCGTCATCTTTTTTGGTTTTGACAACTTTCGTGGTAATTTCGGCTTTACGTTGAAAGGTTCTTCGTAACGATTTGCGAATGAAAATATTTTCATTTATCCATTCGGCAATAATATCTCGAGCACCTTGAAGTGCTTCGTCTTCGTTGGTAACTTTTTCGTTTAAATATTTTGAGGCTAAAAACTCAATATCATCATTTTTTTGAGACATTATAATTTTAGACAAAGGTTCCAATCCGTTTTCACGAGCGGTGTCGGCTTTGGTTTTTTTCTTCTTTTTGTATGGTAAATACCAATCTTCTATTTCTTGTAAATCAAAACTAGCATCAATTTTAGATTTCAATTCGGGCGAAAGGGCGTTTTGTTCTTCAATCGATTTTAAAACACTTTCTTTTCGTTTTACAATTTCTATAAATTGCTTGTTTAGTTTAGAAATGGTTTCAATTTGCACCTCATCTAAATTTCCAGTTTGGTCTTTTCGATAACGAGAAATAAACGGAATTGTACAATCGTCTGAAAGTAACTGTATGGTAACTTCAATGCTTTTTACAGCAATATTGGTTTGGTTTTGTATGAATTGGATTGCGGTCATTGAAAAAAATAATATAAAATATAAATTCCGCCACTGCTGACGGAATTCCTAAAAGTAATGTTTAAAAAATATTATTTACAAGCAATTTTAATTACTCTGTTTGCGTGTCTTCCGCCTTCAAAATCGGTTTTTAAAAATGTAGCTACCATTTCCACAGCTTGTTGAATTGAAGTATAACGCGCAGGGATACTTATAATATTCGCATTATTATGCTGACGGGCTAATTCCGCAATTTCTTTGGTCCAACATAAGGCAGCGCGAATATCTTGGTGTTTGTTAGCTGACATGGCTATTCCATTTCCAGAACCACAAATTATAATTCCAAAATCTGCTTTCTTACTTGCAACATCATTCGCCACAGCATGACCAAAATCTGGATAGTCTACACTTTCAAAATTATTTGTTCCATGGTTAATAACTACATGTCCGTTAGACTCTAAGTAGTCAACTATTGCTGTTTTATAATCTGGACCCGCGTGGTCATTGCCAATTGAGATTGTCATAATTGTGTATTGAGTTGTTAATATCGTTTTACAAAAATAATCAATATGTAGCGTTTCGTAAAGTAAATTTGTATTTATTATTGTTTCCCTTTTGCTATGTAATTAATGCAAAAAACACTAATGTTAATAAAATAATGTAATTGATTGATAATCAGTTAATGTTAAATTAACATTAAGTGTTGATAACTAAAGATAGAAAATAAGAAGTTTTTTATAGTTGTATTTATAAAATTTGTAATGCAAAACGTGAAATTAAAATCCTAATTAAGTTGTTACAGTTTATTGTTTTTTTATGAATAGTTTTTTAAAGGTTATCAACAAAAAAGCAAAACTTAGTTATGTACAAAAAACTATTAGATTTAGATTTTAACAGGTGTTGATAAAGTTTGTTTTAAAAATAAAAATTCGTTGTAAAATAAGTAATTAGCAAAATTTTTGATTGTTTATTAAGTTGTATAACTTACAATAAGTTTGTAAAACAACATTTGAAAATAAATTTATACTACATATTAACACGCTATAATAACTATCATTAATTTAAATTTAATTAAAATCTTTTTTTGTTGTTTTTAATATATGTTGAAAACTTTTAAGTTTTAGAAAATTTTAATTTTATTAAATCTTACTACTTAATTCCGTTTTCTGATTTCTTCTTTGTACTTTTAATGCATATTAAGAATGATATATGAAAAAGAATTTTAGAAAAATGACAAAAAAAGCCAAAGATTTTTCGGCTCACGTATATAAAATACTATCAAAAGAACCTACAAAAGACTTTAATTACAAACAAATTGCTGCAATAATTGAAGTTAATGATACTCAAAGTAGAAATGAAATCATTAAGGAATTAAAAATTTTAGAAAAAGCTGGTAAAATTGAAGAAACTGAACGCGGTAAATTCAAGATAATTTCAAAAGCAGAATATTACGAAGGAACTGTAGATATGACAACTCGTAAATCTGGATATTTTGTTTGTTCGGAATTAGAAGATGATGTATATATTCCTTTTATAAATTTAAATCATGCATTAGATGGAGATAAAGTAAAGTGCTATATTTATAATAGAAGAAGTTCAAGAAAACCAGAAGCAGAAGTTTTAGAAATTTTAGAAAGAGCCAAAACAGAATTTGTTGGGGTTATTGATATTCAGAAAAATTTTGGTTTTGTTACCACGACCAATGTAAAAATGTACACCGATATTTTTATTCCTAAAAAAGAAATTTTTGATGCAGAACATGGTGATGTAGTTTTGGTTTCAATGGTAGATTGGCCAAAAAAAGCCGATTCACCTTTTGGAAAAGTAATTAAAGTTTTAGGAAAACCTGGAGAACACAATACAGAAATTCATGCTATTTTAGCTGAATATGGTTTACCATACGATTTTCCTATTGAAGTGGAAGCGTATGCAAACCAAATAGATACTTCAATTACAGAAGAAGAAATTGCAAAACGTAGAGATATGCGAAATATCTTAACATTTACAATTGACCCAAAAGACGCAAAAGATTTTGATGATGCCTTGTCTTTTCAAGTATTACCAAATGGAAATTATGAAATTGGTGTACATATTGCTGATGTTTCTCATTATTTACAAGAAGGTACAATTTTAGATAATGAAGCTTATAATAGAGCAACTTCAGTATATTTAGTAGATCGAGTTGTGCCTATGTTACCAGAAGTATTGTCAAATTTTGCGTGTTCACTTCGACCAAACGAAGAAAAATATACATTTTCCGCTATTTTTCAATTAAATAATAAAGCGGAAGTTGTGGATTCTTGGTTTGGAAGAACGGTAATTTATTCAGATCAACGATTTTCATATGAAGAAGCACAAGAAATTATTGAAAGTAAATCCGATATAATTCCAGCTCATATTTCATTGACTGGAAAGGAATATCATACACCAAAACCAATTGTAGAAGCCACTTTAAAAATGGACGAATTAGCAAAAATTCTTCGTAGAAAAAGAATGAATGCGGGTGCAATTTCTTTTGATAAAGTAGAAGTAAAATTCAATTTAAATGAAAATGCAGAACCTGTTGGTGTGTATTTTAAACAAAGCAAAGATGCCAATCATTTAATTGAAGAATTTATGTTATTAGCCAATAGAAAAGTGGCTGAATTTATCGGAAAACAAAAGAAAACTTTTATTTACAGAATTCATGATGAACCAAATGAAGATAAATTATTTGGTTTACAAAATGTAATTTCTAAATTCGGATACAGTTTAAATTTAAAATCGAAACAAGATATTTCTACTTCTTTAAATAAATTATTAGAAGAAGTTCAAGGAAAAAAAGAGCAAAATATGGTAGATACTCTTACCATTCGTTGTATGAGTAAAGCAGTTTATTCTACAGATAATATTGGTCATTACGGCTTAGCGTTTGATTATTATTCGCATTTTACTTCACCAATTCGACGTTATCCGGATGTAATGGCACACCGTTTGCTACAATTTTATTTAGACGGAGGAAAAAGTGTAAGTGAAGAAGTTTTTGAAGAAAAATGTATGCATTCTTCCGACAGAGAAATTTTAGCGGCTAAAGCGGAAAGAGATTCTGTAAAATACATGCAAGTAAAATACATGCAAGATCATAAAGATCAAGAGTTTTTAGGTGTAGTTTCTGGCGTTACCGAATGGGGAATTTATGTAGAAATTATCGAAAACAAATGTGAAGGAATGGTGCGTATTAGAGAAATTAAAGACGATTATTACACGTTTGATGACAAACAATATGCGCTTATTGGTGAAGTTTCTAAAAATTTAATACAATTAGGAGACGAAGTTTACGTTAAAGTAAAAAACGCCGATTTAGTAAAAAAACAATTGGATTTTCATTTTGTGAGAGAAAATAAATAAAGTGTTCAGTAATCAGTTTTTAGTGTTCAGTTAAAATAAAATATCATCACAAACTTGTCATACTGAACTCGTTTCAGTATCTTATAAAAAAAGATTATGAAAAAAATCATTTATTCCTTATTATTTTTAATCGGAAACTTGTGTTTTTCACAAACAATTAAAGAATGTGAAGGTTTTATTGATTGGCGTTATAATAAAATTATAAAAGTTTTTTCTGATAGTGAAGGAAAATTTATAATAGATAAAATTAAAAATGATAATAAAAACGAAAATTATTTATTTTTTAGAATCATTGAAACAAATAAAAACTTTTTAAAAGTTGAAATTGGTTTAGGTATGTCATTATCAGATAATATAAGTCATATAATTGGTTGGATAAAAAAAGAAAAATATATAGTTACTGTTGGTAGAATTTATTCAGAAACTTCTAATCCAATAAATTTATATTCAGAACCAAATACTAATTCAAAAATTAAAAGCACATTAACTTATAGTATTACTCCAGAACCTTATTTAACAATTTTAGATTGTTCAAATGGTTGGTTATATGTAAAATACATTAAAAAAAATAAAATTTATGAAGGCTGGATAAACCCATATGATCATTGTGTAAATCCTTATACAACTTGTGGATAATCTTTAATAAAATTCAAAACATGAAAAAAATAATTTATTCCTTATTATTAATCAGTTCAATAACTTTCGCACAAACCGAGAGATTTGTTGGTGATTTCAATAAAGTAACGTCTTTTGATAAAATAGATGTGATATTACTTTCAGGTACTGAAAATAAAGTAATTTTAAGAGGCACCAATTCTGCAGAAGTAGAAATAATAAACAATAATGGTGAATTAAAAATTAGAATGCCATTAACAAAAATATTAAGTGGAGACGATGTTTCAGCAACCGTTTATTATAAAAAAATAAATACTTTAGAAGCTAATGAAGGTAGTAGAATTTCTTGTGATACGGAAATAAAAACTATTGGTTTTGATATTATTACCAAAGAAGGCGCAGAAATTGTTTTAAATAATCTTGTAGCAGATAAATTAAAAGTTCGTTGTGGTGCAGGAAGTGTTGTTACTGTTAAAGGAACGGTTAAAAATCAGGATATTTTAGCCAATTCTGGTGCTAAATATGACGGACAGGATTGCATTACACAACAAACTTCTGTTACCGTAAACGCTGGTGGAATTGCAAATATAAACGCTACAGATATAGTTGATGCTAAAACTCGTGCAGGCGGAACAATTACTATTTACGGCAATCCAAAACAAACCAATCAAAAAAAGGTTGCTGGCGGAAAAATTATTCAAGCAAATTAAAATTAAGTGAATAGTAATAAGTGAATAGTAAATAGATTTTATTATTTTTGTTTATATAGTAAACGCTATTTACTTTTTACTATTCACTAATTACCTAAAACAAATGATTCACGATATATTATTAGCTATTCCTTGGGCATTTTTGTTGGCAATTTCAATTGGTCCTGGTTTTTTTATGATACTAGAAACTAGTATTACAAAAGGATTTAAAGCCGCTTTTACTTTAGATTTAGGAATTGTTTTTAGTGATATTATTTTTATACTAATCGCTTATTTTGCCACCAATCAAATACTTTCACAATTAAAAGATAATCCAGTTTTATATATTATTGGAGGAATTATAATGTCTATTTATGGATTGATTTCTTATATTCAACTAAAGAAAAAACATAACGAAAAAATAGAAGATGATGACGAGGAAGATATTCAGAGAAATAATTATTTAGGGCTTTTTTTTAAAGGCATTTTTTTAAATATTATTAACATTGGAGTTCTGGGGTTTTGGATGATGATTATTATTACTCACGGCCCAAAACTCGACATGAACCCCTTGCGTATTTTTGTTTTCTTTACCTCTATTTTAGTATTTTATTTATTAATTGATATTTATAAAATACTGTTAGCTAAGCAATTAAAAAACAAATTAACACCAAATAACATCTACAAAATTAAAAGAATTATCAGTATTGTAATTTTAATTTTTGGCGTCTTCTTTATCTTACAAGGACTTTTTCCAAAAAGCAAAAATATTGTAAATAAAAAATTAGGAATAGAACAAGTAGTGAAGTAATTTCTAACTTATACTACAAAAAAAGAGCCACTTTTTCAAGTAACTCTTTTAGAGGCATCGTCCGGATTCGAACCGGAGTAGACGGTTTTGCAGACCGGTGCCTAGCCGCTCGGCCACGACGCCATTATTGGATTGCAAATATAGATATAAAAAAAGCAATATTCAAAAAACAAATTCCAAATATTTCCTTTTTTCTTACTTCGTTTCAATAACTATTCACTATTTACTAATCACTTTTCACTAGTAAAACTGTCTTTTTTCACTCATTATTATAGTAACCCCTTCAACATCGCCACCAATTGGCGGATTTAATTTCGTAACCTGAACTTCAATTTTTAAAACAGAAAGCAATTCTTTTAAAACCCTGCTTATAATTCTTTGTGCTACATGTTCTAAAAGCTTGGCGGGTATTGCCATTTCTTCAACAACAATTCGATTCAAATCAACATAATCCACTGTATCATTAAGTTTGTCAGTTTTTGCAGATGGTTTTAAATTGGTTTTAATAGTTAAATCTACTCTGTAATTACTTCCAATTTTTGCTTCTTCATCTAAACACCCGTGGTATGAAAATGTTCTGATATTAGTTAATTTTATGATTCCCATTTTTATTTGATATTGGTTATTTGTTTACAATTCTTTTAAACTCATAAACATTTTAAACTTCTAAACTTATTGTTATCTTTGTCAAAATTACAAATTCTTATGTCTGCAGAAGAAAAATCTTTAAATTTTATAGAACAAATTATAGAAGATGATTTAAAAAACGGTTTATCACTTGATAAACTGCGTTTTCGTTTTCCTCCAGAGCCTAACGGTTATTTACATATTGGTCACGCAAGTGCTATTTGTTTAAATTTTGGTTTAGGTTTAGACTATAAAGCACCTGTTAATTTACGTTTTGATGACACCAATCCTTCAAAAGAAGAACAAGAGTTTGTTGATGCTATTAAAAAAGATGTCGAATGGTTGGGTTTTAAATGGGAAAAAGAATGTTACGCATCGGATTATTTCCAACAATTATATGATTGGGCAGTAGAATTAATTAAAAAAGATAAAGCTTATATTGACAGTCAATCTTCTGAAGATATGGCAATTCAAAAAGGAACACCTACTTCGCCAGGAACAGATTCGCCTTTTAGAACGCGTTCCATAGAAGAAAATTTAGGCTTATTTACACGTATGAAAAATGGTGAATTCGAAAAAGGAACCCATGTTTTACGTGCTAAAATTAGTATGAAGGCCAACAATATGCTAATGCGTGATCCTATTATTTATCGAATCATGCATGCGCACCATCATCGTACTGGGAATGATTGGTGTATTTATCCAATGTACGATTGGGCACACGGAGAAAGTGATTATTTAGAACAAATTTCACACTCTTTTTGTACGTTAGAATTTTTACCACATAGAGAATTATACGATTGGTTTTTGAATCAAATTTATGATGAAACCAAAGTACGACCAAAACAAAGAGAGTTTGCTCGTAGAAATTTATCACACACAGTTGTTTCTAAACGTAAGTTATTACAATTAGTAGAAGAAAAACTAGTAACTTCTTGGGACGATCCAAGAATGAGTACTATTTCTGGAATGAGAAGACGTGGCATAACCGCAACGGCTATTCGTAATTTTGCTAATACGATCGGAATTGCAAAACGAACCAATTTAATTGATGTATCGCTTTTAGATTTCTGTATTCGTGAAGATTTAAATAAAATAGCACCTCGTGTGATGGCGGTTTTAAATCCAATAAAACTAGTTATTACAAATTATCCCGAAGGAAAAGAAGAGTGGCTAACTGCTGAAAATAATCCGGAAGAAGAAGTAATAACATATAGAGAAGTCTCTTTTTCTAAAGAATTATATATTGAAAGAGAAGATTTTCAAGAAGAAGCGCACAAGAAATTTTTCCGTTTGACATTAGGAACAGAGGTTCGTTTAAAAAACGCGTACATCATAAAAGGAGAATCGGTTATAAAAGATGCCGATGGAAATATTACCGAAATTCACGCTACATACGACTTAGATTCTAAATCAGGTAGCGGAACAGAATCTAGTAACAGAAAAGTAAAAGGAGTAATTCATTGGGTTTCTATTGCGCACGCTATTGAAGCCGAAGTTAGGTTATATGACCGTCTTTTTACTCACGAAAATCCAGACGGAAACAAAGAGGTTGATTTTAAAGAATATATCAATCCAGAATCTTTAAAAGTGATTACAGGCTATGTTGAACCTAGTTTACAAACCGCAAAAGAATTAGATCATTTTCAATTTCAACGCTTAGGTTATTTTTGTGTAGACAGAGATTCCTCGGCTGAAAAATTAGTTTTTAATAAAACAGTTGGACTAAGAGATACTTGGGCAAAAGTTAGCGAACAATAATCCATTTGTCTTGCTGAACTTGTTTCAGCATCTTAATAAGACTTAAAACCTGCAAGTATTTTTCCTTGCAGGTTTTTTTATTTCTTTTTTTCTTTTTGCATCAAAAAAAACCACCAATTAAAAAACTAATGGTTTGTTTTTGTCAATCTGAACTTGTTTACTTCGTCAGTTCGCAAGCTCGGGTCAGATTCTAACATTTTTTATACTTCGCTAGTATCACTTGGGTTATAGTCCGTTGATGTATGATCGGTTTTTTTCTTAATTCGTTTTGGCTGATTTTTCATGGTTTCTCCAATTTGGTTACTTGCCGTAAAACTTGCCACCATATTATTTAGCATGTCGCTTCCTGCTTGTGGAGAGTTTGGTAATAAAATTAAATTACTATTTGTGTCGGCGCCAATCGCTTGTAAGGTGTCATAATGTTGCGTAACCACAATCAAAGCGGAAGCTTCTTGAGAATTAATCCCAACATTGTTTAATACTTCTACACTTTCTACCAATCCTCGCGCAATTTCTCTTCGTTGGTCTGCGATTCCTTGTCCTTGTAATTTTTTACTTTCAGCTTCTGCTTTGGCTTTGGCTACAATTCTGATACGTTGAGCTTCTGATTCAAATTCTGCAGCTGTTTTTTCTCTATCGGCAGCATTAATTCTGTTCATTGCATTTTTTACTTGAATATCTGGATCAATATCGGTTACTAAAGTATTGATTATGTCGTATCCATAAGTAGTCATCGATTCGTTCAATTCACGTTTTACTGCAATAGCAATGTCGTCTTTTCTCAAAAACACATCATCTAAAATTAATTTAGGAACCTCTGCACGAACCACATCAAATACATAAGCTGTAATTTGATCGTGTGGATATTCTAATTTGTAAAACGCTTCGTATACTTTACTTTGAATTACATTAAACTGAACCGAAACTTTCATTTTAATAAAAACGTTGTCTTTTGTTTTGGTTTCAATAATAACGTCTAATTGTTGAATTCTAAGATTTACTCTTCCGGCAATTCTATCAATTACAGGAATTTTTAATTGTAAACCAGAACTTCTGATGCTGGTAAATTTTCCAAAACGTTCAATAACAACTGCGGTTTGTTGTTTTACGGTAAAAAAGGAACTTAGTAAGACAAAAAATCCTAAAAATAGGACGGAAATGATAATTGTAGACATAGGAGAAATTTTTTAAGTTATACTAATTATACGTGGCTTTTAGGCAAAAGTTACAAGAAGCACAATTATTATTGTTATTTATAAAGAAGTAATTGCTTTTTCAATTCTGCTAACTGTTTCTTCTTTTCCAATTAGCTCAATAATATCAAATAAATGCGGACCTTTTAAAGCGCCTACTAAACTTAATCGTAGCGGTTGCATTACTTTCCCCATTCCAATTTCATTTGTCGTCATCCATTCTTTAAGCAAAGTTTCAATGTTTAAAGAGTTAAAATCTGCTATATTTTGTAATTGCTCAATAACTTGTTTCATTAATCCTGGTGTTTCTTCTTTCCAATTCTTAGCTGCTTTTTCATCGTAA
>Ga0209443_1000416_pt1 | contig 28639 bp, 37 predicted proteins | sample LauGreBMM110DCMD_2_FD_187571 | JGI IMG/M metagenome (GOLD analysis project Ga0209443, IMG submission 187571) | Freshwater lake microbial communities from Lake Michigan, USA - Su13.BD.MM110.DCMD (SPAdes) (version 2) | ecosystem: Environmental > Aquatic > Freshwater > Lake | place: Lake Michigan... | reverse complement strand
AATTCGCGGCAGTGCCTGGGAGGCGGACATTATTCGTTCGTGGATTCAAGAGCAAATTCATTCTGACAACGAATAAGGAAACAACAAAATGAAAATCAAAATTTACACTGATGTAGAAAAAACCAAAACCATATACGATATGCCGTTGGCAGACTATCTCATCATAGTGAACAATGAGCTGTTCAAAACTCATTGGCAGGTGATTGAATATGGTGATATTGAAATTACCAGAAAGCCCGCAGAATGACTACAAAAACATTTGCCCAAAAAAACCAAACACAACTTTGGAATCATCTCTACAAAGCAGAATTATTTGCTTGCGGTAGCCTTCCAATGAATGATCCTGCTCGTGAAGAAATCAAACAACGATTTAGTTCATTACAAGAATATCTAGAACTGCTAATTGCATTGTCAGACAAAGAGGTGGCTAAATGAACACACAAGAAACACTACTAGAACAAATCCGCAGACTGAACGAAGAGCAGGCCCGTGTTCACGAACAGCGTCGCGAACAGGCTCTAGAAAAAATTAGACTCATGCGCCGTGCTCAACGAGAGCAGGCAGAACGACATCAACCCGCGAGTGACATCGTGAGGTTGTGACAGCGGACTGGGGGCTTCTCTCCCTTGTTCTACCACTTCCCCCCGTAGTGGTCCGCGAAACGGGGGACTTTAATGAAAGAAATTATATGAAATTGTTTATTCTAGCATTTGCAATCACGTTGAGTGGATGCGGCACTTACGGCGAACCTCTAATACTAGCCGCTTGGTATGACAGCAGAGATTCGTGTCAGAAGCAGAATTGGCGCAACGGAGCACCGCCCAACTTCTGTGGTGCAACATCAGGCAGAACCTACATATACCCCAAGAACGGTGCACCAATTGGATATATTGGCAAGTGAAATATTTATGTTTTTTAGATCCGTGCTAAATATACGATAGAGGAAAATGATATGCCACGAACAGGACTACGCCCACACGTTTGGAAAGTACAAGGTGAAATACCACACAATCAGTATGTGGCTTGGCTCAAGATGAAAGCACAAGCAGACTTTCGCGGTGAACCGTGGCAGTTTGCATTTGAAGACTTTCAAAGTGTTTGGGGCGCATTGTGGGATCGTAGAGGTAGAGGCAAAGAAGACTACTGCCTCACTAGAACCAACATACAGCAAGCATGGCACATTGGCAATGTAGAATGTATCCCCCGCATAGATCATCTAAGACGCAGTCAACAACGCAAAAAGGAAATGAGACAAAATGGCAAATACGCAAGACGGACTCATACTGTGTGAACACATCACACAAGTATTGAACGACATAATCACCAAGACGGGCAAACAGATTGACAAAGACGAGCCCGCCATCTGGGACGGCTTTCTACATCAACTGACCAATGATGAATGGGAATCAATGTTCACGGCATTCAAGGTCTTGATAGAACAACACAAGATACACCTCACGCATCACCAACAACGCAAGTTTGACGAAGCTTGGATCACATTTCAAAAGGACAAACACAAGCGTGAACGATGTATGGATATCCGCAACAAGTTCATGAACACAAAAACTCTGGCGTGGGGCATGATTATGACCATACGTGAAGTGCAAAACCAAGTGAACAAGAAGGACATACCCAATGTGGATAAACCCAAGGAACCTGAAGCCCTGCCACACACGCCTGGCAAGCGCAGAAAGATCAACATCACAGCCAAGATAGAGATATGGGAAGACCTGTTTGACATTGAATAAACATCAGGGTGTGTGGCTGAAACTGGATCCAACAGATCGTATGGATGATGAGATAATTTCTTATTCTTATAGTCTAGAACATCTCAATGACCCATTGGTTTTATTCTTAGAAGATGGATTTGGTAAAGCAAGCATATCAGATCATTTACGAGATCAAGTCAAGGATCTGGGTTGCTTTAGTAAAGAGGATGAGTATTATTATGTCATTCAAGCTCCCAATAGTGATGTGGCTTTTTTAATTCATTTAACTGGCGCTGTGAGAAACAAGAGCAAAAGCCTCAATGACATATGGGGAGTGTATAAATAATGGCATGGACACCATAGTTGATAGTGGAGCCTTTACTCTACACCCACCACAAGTACAAAAACAAGAATACTCAGAAGTTATCCCTCTAGAGGCTGCTGAACCACGAGATCCTTCTAAGACTGGACCCAAGCCCAAACAACTAGTGGCAGTGGAAGTGTGGGGCTATGAAGTGGGACGTGGCAATCGCAAGCGAGTGGTTGCTCCACAAGATGTCTACGAACTGGCGGCAATAGGCTGTAATGACAGCGAGATAGCCCGTTGGTTTGATGTGGCTGAAACCACCTTAAAACATAATTTTAGTGATATTCTAGCAAAAGGACGTGAGGATGTCAAAATGAGTCTTAGACGTGCCATGCTGAAGAATGCCTTGAGTGGCAATGCTGTCATGCAGATATGGCTGTCAAAGAATATGCTGGGCTTTCAAGACAATCCAACCAACACTGATGAACGCAAACCACTACCGTGGAGCGATGAATAACTTACGATATTTGCTACAAGGACACAAATGAAATATCAAATACTAGAAGGCGATAATCGCGACACCCTTAAAACGCTGGCTGATAACAGCATAGACGCCATCGTCACAGACCCACCCTACGGCATTGACTTTCTGGGCAAAAGCTGGGATGCCAACACTGGCGCATTAGAGACCTATCAAGAATGCCTGCGTGTATTAAAGCCAGGCGGGCACATCCTAGCATTCTCAGCGGCTCGCACCTATCATCATCTTGCTGTCACACTAGAACAAGCAGGCTTTGAGATCCGTGATCAGATAATGTGGATCTATTCTAGTGGATTCCCCAAGAGTCAGGACATTGGTAAGAGTATTGAACGCAGTGAGAAGAAACGAGCAGACAACGCATTAGGTATCAAACGCAGTAAGATTGAGTCAGGTCCAAAGACTAACTGCCCCAAGTGTAATAAGACATTAAATGGCACTAATCAAAACACCTGTGAAGAAGAGCAATGTGATCTGCGTGACGCATTAGCACCAGCACTCAATGACTGGGCAGGTTGGGGCACAGCACTAAAGCCAGCACACGAGCCTATTGCCTTGGCCCGCAAGCCTATCAAACTCAGCATTGCCAAGAATGCTCAGCAGTGGGGCACAGGTGCCTTAAACATTGATGCCACTCGTATTGCTATTGAAGGTGCGGACACTCGCAGTGGTGGTAGCAATGGTCATAGCAGACTGACATTTGGTGAAGGCATTACTTCTAACGAAGACAGCCATATTGGTTATGAAGTCAATGACATTGGTCGCTTTCCCTCTAATGTCATAGGCGAGATAGCAGACTATCAAAAGTATTTCTACTGCCCCAAGGTGAGCCGTAAAGAGAGACATCTTGGATTTGATGATGTGCCAGATCCATTAGCCAACTATGCCCAGGGCGATGTCAAGAATCATCCATTATGGGATCCCAGCATTGGCACCAATGTTCAGAGACTCAAGCACAAGATACTAGAACACAACAAGACCCTAGGACAAGCACATCAAGTTCAAGGTGTTGTAGGCAACAATCACCCCACCGTCAAGCCTATTGAATTAATGAAGTATCTCATCAAACTTATCACCCCACCAGGTGGCATCGTGTTGGATCCATTTAACGGTTCAGGATCAACTGGTTGTGCCGCAGTAGAATTAGGCCATGAATACATTGGTTGTGAGTTGGATCCTGCTTATGTTGAAATAAGCAAGCGAAGAATAGAAGAATACAACAAGAGTAAAAACAACTTTGAGGCCTTGTTTAGTGCCGCTTAGTCCCGCACAAGACACCGTTGCCAATGACAGCACTCGCTTTCGTGTTGTGGTGGCAGGCAGAAGATTTGGTAAGACTCACCTCAGCATACGTGAACTCTGCTATCACGCCAAAGAACCTGACAAAGAAGTTTGGTATGTGGCACCCACTTACAAGATGGCACGACAAATTGTTTGGCGTAAACTCAAGAACAAACTTCAAGACCTAAATTGGATAACAAAAACAAATGAAACAGAACTCACTATCACGCTTCGCAATGGCAGTGTTATCAGCCTCAAAGGCGCTGATAATTATGATAGTCTACGTGGCGTTGGGCTTGACTTTATTGTGCTTGATGAGTTTGCAGATATTGATCCTGAAGCTTGGTATGAAACACTCAGGCCCACACTATCAGACAAGCAGGGCCGTGCTCTTTTTATTGGCACTCCTAAGGGCATTGGGAATTGGGCCTACAACATCTATCAAAACACACTAGACAATCCCACTTGGAAGAGTTATAGTTTTACCACAATTGAAGGCGGACAAGTTCCTGATTCAGAGATAGAAGCCGCTAGACTGGATCTAGATGAACGCACCTTCCGCCAAGAATACCTTGCCACATTTGAAACGTTCTCAGGTAGAATATATTACTCATTTGATCGTGCCCTCAATGTGCGTAAATACGAGGGCACAACACCTGATGTGGTCTATGTTGGTATGGACTTCAACATAGACCCAATGAGTGCTGTGGTTGCAGTCAGGATGGGAGATACCCTACATATCATAGATGAAGTTAGGCTGTTTAGTTCCAACACCCAAGAGATGGTTAATGAACTTAAACAACGCTTCCCTAAAACTCGCATTTGGGCTTATCCAGATCCTGCAGGCAATCAACGCAAGACATCAGCAGGTGGACAGACTGACATCATGATATTGACCAATGCTGGCTTTGTTGTGAAAGCACCAAGAGCACACACACCAGTACGTGATAGGATCAATGCTGTCAACAGCCGTTTGTGTTCTAGTAGTGGTATAAGACACTTGATTATTGATCCTAAGTGTAAATATACAATAGAAGGACTTGAACGTCAAGTCTACAAAGAAGGCTCAAGCCAACCTGACAAAGACAGCGGCTACGATCATATGAATGATGCATTGGGGTATATGACGGATTACTTGTTCCCAGTGCGAAGAGATATAGATCCTGAACTGCTGATACCACAGCGTTGGGGACACAAAATAGGATGAAACTAAATGAATGTCATTGACACGCTATCAACAGAACTGAAAAGCCTACTACAGGGCAATCTACTTTATGAAACCTACTTCCCTCAATGGGAATACCTACTAGAATCATATGTTGGTGGCTTGGAATATCGTGATGCCAATCACCTAACACGCTATCAACTTGAAACTGACAATGAGTATGGTGCTCGCATTAGAACAACACCATTGGAGAATCATTGCCAATCAGTTATCTCAGTTTACAATTCATTCTTGTTCCGTGAAGATCCTCATCGTGAGTTTGGCTCAATAGAATATATGTCAGAGCTTGAAGACTTTCTCAATGATGCAGACTTTGATGGTAGAAGTCTCAACGCATTCATGAAGGATGTTGCCACATGGACTTCAGTGTTTGGACACGCTTGGATCATAGTATCCAAGCCCAATGTGGGTGCAGTCACCCTGGCAGATGAACAGGCAGCAGGAGTTCGCCCTTATGTGTCATTGCTGACACCAATGGTAGTGTTGGATTGGGAATACTCTCGTGCTCCAAGTGGACGTGTTCAATTGAGTTATCTACGCTATCTAGAAGAAACCACTGGTGAACTCAAGACGGTTAAGACTTGGACACGTGATATAATCACTACCACCGTGGTTGATACCAAGCGAGATGTTATAAAAGAAATGACTGAAGAAGTCAACGGTCTAGGTATGATACCAGCCGTGTGTGCCTACAATGGTCGTTCAATCATACGCGGTTTTGGAATTTCAGATATTGCGGACATCAGCGACGCTCAGAAATTTATATACAACGCTACTTCAGAAGTTGAACAATCAATCAGAATGGATAGTCATCCCAGTTTGTGTAAGACACCTGAAACTCAAGCAGGTGTTGGTGCTGGTGCTATCATTCATATGCCAGAGAATCTAGATCCAGGCTTGCGCCCCTATGTGCTAGACTTTGCTGGCGCCAATGTGTCATCAATATATGAAGCAATCAATCACAGCATAAGCTCAATAGACAAGATGGCTAACACTGGTGCAGTTCGTGCCACTGAATCAAAAGTTATGAGTGGCGTGGCTATGGAGACTGAGTTCCAACTACTCAACGCTCGCCTTTCAGAGAAGGCAGACAACCTACAATTAGCAGAAGAGCAGATGTGGAAGATATGGTGCAAGTATATGGGCTATGAGTGGGATGGTGAAGTAGACTATCCAGGCAGCTTCAACATACGTGATACTGCTCAAGAAATTACACAACTGCAACAGGCCAAAGCAGCCGCTACCAATCCCAAGGTATTTGACTTGATTGATGGCAAGATTGCAGAGTTCTTGGGTGAAGATCCAGAAGTTTATTTTGCCGCTGATATGCTACAAGGACAAGATGTCCTACCACCAGAGCCCGTGTTTGAACCACACATCATGTGTGATCCTATTACAGGCAAAGAGTACATTGCTCGCACTGAACAAGAACATCTTGACTATGCGGCATTGGGATACATTCACAAAGAAGAGGAATATTAAAATGAGAGCACTACCAACCCGTGGTTCCAGAACTGAAAAGAACAAGAAGCGTCCCAAGCCCCCAAAGCGTAAGGGCTATTGATGCAGGTAAAAGTTGTAGACAAAGTGTCAGGTGTTGTGAGATACATTCAAGCTGACGCTAGACTCTACAACAATCATCTAAAGGCAAAGCAACGCAATTTAGATAAAAGAAAACAGAACACCCCTGGGAGCGAATCCGCAGTAATCGTCAATATTATGGCTGAAGACGATGACAAACAATAAATATGCTACTATACTCTTAAAGGGAGGCGATGCACAATGTCAGATAATACATTGGTAAACGATACGGCAACTGACGCCACAGACGTTAATTCTGAAAGCCAGGCACAAGCGACAAAAACTTATAGTCAACAAGAAGTAGACAACATGATGGCCCGTATGAAAGGGTCGTTGGAAAAGAAACTTCTCAAACCCTATGAAGATTTAGGAGATCCTGCTGAACTTAGACAACTTCGTGAAGACGCTGCCAAGAAGCAACAGGAAGAACAAATCAAGCGTGGGAAATTTGAAGAAACACTACGAGAAATGGCCGCTAAAAAAGATGCTGAGATCTCCAAGAGAGATTCCATCATTAAGGAATACAAAGTGAATGTGCCCATTCTTTCAGCCGCAGCCAAATACAATGCGGTGAATGCTGAACAGGTTAAGGCTCTACTTGCAACAAATGTAAGACTTAATGAAGGCGGTGATGTAGAAGTAGTAGATGGTAAGGGAAGTGTCCGTTATAACGACAAAGGTGAAGCCATTGGCGTTGAGGACCTAGTGCGAGAATTCTTAGATTCCAATCCGCATTTCAAACTTGCTAACCCTACAACTACAAATTCCAAAAGCAATATTGTAAGCAAGGGCAATGCTCCGTTGGATGTGTCTAAATTAGACATGAACAACCCAGAACATCGTGCCTTGTATAGAGAACACAGAAAGACATTGGGTCTTTCCTAACTTAACTTATAAAAGGAGTCTTAAATGACTATTACTAACACAACCACTCTAAACGACCTCTTGCCAAGTATCGTTGCTGAGGCATTATTCGTGGCAAGCGAGAAGTCTATCATGCGTGGACTAGTTCGCAACTACAGTCTGGCAGCAGGACAAGGTAAGACTGTAACAGTTCCTATCTATCCCAAGCAGACAGCGGCAGCAATGACTGAAGGTGTTGCACCCACATTCACAGAAATCTCTACAGATGGCGCTATACTAACCGTTTCAGAAGTTGGTTTAACTGCACAGGTCAGCGACTTGGCTATGATGGCTTCAGCCTCTAATGTTGTTTCTGACATTGGTCGTTTGTTTGGCGAAGCTATTGCTCGCAAGATGGACACTGACTTGATGGCGAAATTCAACACTTTCAGTCAACTTTCAACCGCTGGTGTGGCTACTACTGCTTCAGCTACTGAATTGTTCAAGGCTATTGCAAAACTTCGTAGTCAAGGCTATGACACCAGCAATGACTGTGCTATCGTTCTACATCCTAATGTGGCTTTTGATGTATTAAGTTCAATTACTTCTACATTTGCTGCCCCAGCAAGTATGGTTGGTAATGATGCATTGCGTAGCGGTTTTATTGGCACCCTAGGTGGCGTGCCCGTATATCAGTCAAGCCTGGTTGGCCTTGAACAAGTCGTTGGCGGCAATGCTGGTGACTATGCTTGTGGTATTTTCCACAAAGACGCATTGGGTCTAGCAATGATGCAAGACATCCGTATTGAAAGCCAGCGTGAAGCAACCAAGCGTGGCTTTGACCTAGTTGGTTCCGCAATTTATGGTGTTGGTGAATTGTATGACGGCGCTGGTGTATTAGGAATTTTTGATTCCACCATTGCGTAATTAGGAGACTAAAAATGGCCTTCGTATCTGAATCAGGAACCGTAATAAGTTTCGCAGAATTTCAAGATGTTGTGGATAAAGATACACGTATCTTTGAAGCAAATGAGGGCCTTTCTGATGATGTCATTGATAAAGCACTAGTTAGATCAACTGAAAAGATTCTAGCACGCCTACGCAATACACAATGGTGGAGAAGTTATTACCTAAAACGTAATACTGCTACCACTATCAATTCTGTTGCAGATATTCCCGCATTGGAAGTAAACAAGATTGACGCACGTCAAACTGACTTTACAGACTTATGTGTGTATACTGCATTGAGTGAAATTGTGTTGCCAGGTGTTGCAGACTTTTCAAATGCTGACAGTGCTGAACGTCAGAAGATGGCCTACTATGAACAAAGAGCTAGCTTTTTGTTTGATGAGTTGGTCACTGCTGGCGACTGGTATGACTTTGATAACGACGGTACAGTTGAAAGTCTAGAGAAACAACCAGGTCAAATTAATCTTAAGAGAGTGAGATGAGAACAGAAGTTTTAGAATACATTCAAACCCTAGACATTGGTGGCTTCAACGTCAGCAATGAATTGCCATGGAGCGAAAGTGGGACAGAACTTTATGTAAAAAACCTGAAGAAGATTTATGTTGACATAGATCAAATTCAAGTGGACCCTCAGATACTCACACTTGATGGCACAAACATCAACAATGAGATTACCATCGTCAGGATCTTCCTTGCCAATGATGCTAAACAAGTACCAGCAAACTACAGTGATATTATAAATGAATTGAAGACTGCCAAGGACATTGAAGCGGCACAAGGGTTTACCCGTCGTGAATGCCAAATTACTACAGATATTCAAGCAGATAGACTTATCACTACGATAGAATTACGATTCATTAAACTAATTTAAAGGAGCCAATTATGGCATTTTATTCACCAAGTCCTGGCAATGCAAATTCGCAGGTCGTTCTACAGATCAACGTCATTGGGGCAGCAAGCCCAAGTGCTGTGATCACTGGAACTGCACCTGTGACTGCTATTGCCATGGGTACACCACTGAGTGTTCCCGCATTACAAGATGTAACTATCAACGCAGCCAACGATGTGTTCACATGGAGTCAACTTGATTCCTCAGCTAAACAACAAGTGGCCACAACTTCAACTAACTCATTGTCAATGAACATAGTTGTTGATCCAACCACATTCTTTGGAACCACCATTGATGCCGCAGGCAACACTGCTGTGGCAGTTCAAGGCATACTGGGTCTCAGTCGTAACAAGACCAAGATCGCATTTGCTTTGCGATTCCTAGATGCGGCTGAAGACGGTAGCACAACCACAACCAATGATCGTTGGTTCAAGGGTCAAGGATTCATTACTGGTCTAGCACCAACTGTTTCCGCTGATGCACCTGTATGGGTTACACCTATCACTATCACAGTGACAGGCGAGTACCTAATTGCAGCCACAGTAACGACCTAATCAATGCCTGGGAGCGAATCACGCAAGTGACTGAAAGGGGGCTTAAAACCCCCTTTCTTTTATGCTAAACTAAATACAAAGGTAAGCAGATGGATATACTAGATTCAAAGACTGACCAAGAACTCCTACAGAGTTTGATAGTAGAAATTGCCAAAACCACAAATGAAATACGTTGTGCCAAGGCAGACATAGATAAAGCACAAAGCAGAATCAAGTTCTTACTGGTTCTTGCTCACACAATGTTAAACAGACAAAAGGATTAATAGATATGAAAATCAATCAAATAGCCAGCAAACCCCAACTAATCAAAGTTATCGTGGATGACAAAGCCACCATCAAAGAATTTGGTGAAGCAGTAGAATTCTGGACCTGGGACAGACAACCTCTGGACAAGTTTATGAAACTGGCCAGCGTCAAGCAGGACAACCCTGCTGAAATTATTGAAATTGTAAAAACACTTATTCTAGATGAACAAGGCAATGAAGTAGTCAACGGTGAAAATATGTTGCCCACTCAGCTGTTGATTAAAATTATCCAGAAGGTGACTGAAACTCTGGGAAAGTAATTGGCGAGGATCTAGATTGGAATAGTGATGAGGCCAGCATGATACTCACTATTCACAACCTCGCTAAGACATATATGTTGTTGCCCTCAGAAGTGTTAGGCAGGGCAACCACATTTGATTTGTATGTACTTGATACGCATTCTAGGTTTATTAAATATCAAGAACAAAAGGCACAGGGCAATGACAAGAAGCAGGTGTTTGGCAATTCAAACAAGAGAATGCCCAGCAAGGCAGAAATGCAACGGATGTGGGACAATGTTAAAGCAATGAGCGAGGAGCGTTTAAAATAATGATTGACATCAAACTAGATATACAGGATAGGATCACTGGGGATATCACCAAACTTAAACGAGAGTTGGGGGCAGTTCCCAAGGCAGCTGTCACTGAATATCAAAAGCTAACACCCGTCAAGAGTGGTAATGCCCGCAAGCGAACCACTCTTCAAGGCAATACTATTAAAGCCAACTATCCCTACGCTCAACGTCTTGATGAAGGCTATTCCAAGCAGGCACCACAAGGTATGACCAAGCCCTGGGAGCAGTGGTTGCAGAAATACCTTGATAAAATAATGAAGAGGTAAGACATGGCTGCTAATCTAAACTATAATGTAAACGTCAACACCACTGCTGGCGTTCAAGCCCTAAACAATCTACAGAACAAGGTGTCAGGTGTCAGTAATGCTTTCAGTGGATTAAAAAATGCCATTGGTGGTATTGCCGTTGGCGCTGCCATTACAAGTATATTGAGATTTGCTGACAACATTCAAGACTTGAGTGATGCCACTGGCATAGCCTCTGCGAACATACTGGGCTTTCAGAAAGCAGTTCAGGCATTTGGCGGATCAGCAGACGGTGCTGACAAAGCCATTCTCAAATTGGTTCAAAACATTGGTGAAGCCAATAGTGGATCAGCAGAATTGCAATTGGCATTTAATAAAGTTGGTGTTTCATTAGACGACTTGAGAAATCTCAGCGAACAAGACATCCTAGCAAAAACTCTAGTGGGTCTTGAAAAAATACAAGACAAGTCGCTACAAGCCGCATTAAAGGCACAAATACTAGGCAAAGAAATGCGTGGAGTTGCTTCAGCAGGATTGCCAGAAGCACTGGCTAAAGCAACTGCTGAAAGTGAAAAGAATGCTGAGAGTATTAAACGAGTTGCTGAACTACAAGGCAATTTAGAAAAAGCCATTGGCAAGGTAAAATTAACTCTATTAGAAATAATTTCACCAGCAGCTGATTTTGTTAATGCACTAAATCCTACTAGATTGGCAGAAGCTATTGAGGGCTTTACTAAATTGGCGGCTGTTATCGCAGCTTTTGCAATATTTGGTAGATTGGTTGTTATTGCAGAAGGATTGGCTGTAGGGTTGACAGGAGCCGCAGCCGCCGCAGGGTTATTTGCTTTAAACATTGTAAAAAACTTTACCGTTATAGGTAAAGTTCTAACTGGTATTGGTGCATTAATCTTGGGATTTAAAACAATATTCCCAGATACATTTAAAACTATTTCAGATAGTTTTGGTAAAGCAATAGATAGTGCTCAAGAATTCTTTGGCATGGAGAAGCCTAAGTTCTTGGACCAGTCAGAAGTAGATAGAGAAAATTATCTATTAAAACAACGCAGTGAAGCATTAAAACAAAATGGACAAGCGGCAAAGGAGCAAATTGATCCGTTTAAGTCTCTAAAGGAAACCTTAAGAGGTACTGCTGATGAATATGCAAGAATAAACAAAGAGAATATTAAGAATATTGAATTGGCAACCAAGTTGGTTGGCTTAACTAGTCAGGAAGCAGACATTCATAGAGCCAATGCAGAATTAGTTAAACGTGAAACTGATGAGATTAAAAAACTTGAAGATCAGAAAAATAAACTAACTGAAGCTCAACAAAAGGCTGGCATTGGTGGCATCATTGATGCACAGATTGCCAAAATTAAAGAACAAACTCTAGAAGATCAAATTTCCACTGAGCAGGCCATTAAGAATCTTGAAGCCAGACGTAATGCACATGAAGCACTTAAGGCAGTTCAAGACTTTGCCTACAAGAGTGAAATTGACGGTGTTAGAAAAGTTCAAGACATCATGGATGACATGAACAAAAACACAATGAATGGCTTACAAAAAGCCTATGCAGATATAGAAATTTCCTCACGCAAGTCAGCAGATGCTGCCGTTGATGCAGAAAACAGCCGTCGTCGTAGTGCTGGTTTGGCTAAACTAACTGCTGAAGAAACCAAGCGTTATTATGATGAAGCCAATAAAGGCAATGCTCAACTCAAGCGAGCCACAGACGAGGCCTACAACAATAGTCGTAGGTTTAGCACAGGCTGGAAGAAGGCATTCAATGACTATGCAGACAATGCCACTGATGCTGCCAAGACAGCAGAGAACCTATTCAAGAAAGCCACACAGGGCATGGAAGATGTCATTGTTAAATTTGCCAAGACTGGTAAGTTTGAATTCAAAGAGTTTGTGAGTGATATGCTTGAACAACTATTACGCAGTCAAATACAATCAACCTTTGCTGGACTACTAGGCGGCATCACAGGCGGTGGAAAAGGTGGCGGTGGTCAAGGAGGTGGTGGTCAAGGTGGTGGTGGAGGTGGTGGAGGTGGTATCTTAGATTCTATCGCTGGCCTATTTGGAGGCGGTGGTGGTGGAGCCCCTGGCAGTTCTGCCAACAATCCCATGTATGTGATAGACATTGGAGGTGGTGGTGGAGGCGGATTCATGGGCCCAATGCAGGAGCAGGGTCAAGGTGGAAGTGGTGGTATGTTTGACACCATAAAGAATATTGGATCAAGTATTTGGGATGGAGTCAGTGGCGCAGTAGGCGGCATTGTGGATGGCATCTCAGGAGCATTTGGTGGCATCGCTAGTGCAGTAGGCGGATTGTTTGGAGGTGGAGGTGGTGGCGACTCAGGTGGTGGATTCTTTGACGGCATCTCAAGTCTGTTTGACGGCTTCTTTGCCAATGGTGGTAATATTGGTGCAGGCAAGTTTGGTGTGGTAGGTGAATCAGGACCTGAATTGGTTAGTGGACCAGCATCAGTGACACCAATGGGTGGCGGAACCAATGTCACTTACAATATCAATGCTGTGGATGCTGCCAGCTTCAAACAGATGTTGGCACAGGACCCCAGCTTTATATATGGATTAAGTATGCAAGGCGCCAAAGGCGTCCCAGCAAGGAGATAACAATGAGTTTTCAATGGATTATAGACAATGCTGAAACATTCAGCATCAATAGAAAGAAAATGGTTGCCAGTACTACTAGTCGCAGTGGTATTGTTCGTGCTGTTAGTCGCGGCACACAGCCAGATAGAATCACAGTTCAACTGCCAGACGGCATTGCTTGGACTACACTGAAAGCCAATATTGAAGCCGCAGAAGTACTGGACAAATTTACCAACGCCACAATCAACATACCCTATGCCAAGTTTCCTTGGTATTACAACAACACGGATCCAGGTGGCGGTGCATATTCAAAGACTGTAAAATGTCTTGAGTTTCCTGAGTGGACCATTATGGCTCGCGATCAAGTGTCATGGAGTGGGCCTTTTGTATTTGTAGAGGTTATTGCATAATGGCACTGACACCTAACCTAGTTAGTTATACTGCTGTTCAAAGCAATCTGTTTGTTCGCATACAGGTGGATGAATACAGAACAACACCAGGTGGTGCATTCACACCAGTGGTGCTTAAATTCTCAGACAGCCTAACCACTAGAACAATCAATGAAGAAGAGTATACCCCACTTGGCAGTCTAATGTCAATATCCAGTTCCAGTAGTGAACTGCGTGTGAGTGGCAGTGGTTTAAATATCAGCATATCAGGTATTCCTGATGCAAGCATAGCAGAAATTGTAAATTCAAAGATTAAAGGTTGCCCCGTTAGGATCTATAGATTGTTTTCAACTGCTACCACAAACGAAATCATTGACATTGATGGCAATCCCAGCGGAAGATTCCGTGGTTATATCAACAACTTTTCACTCACAGAAGAACTTGACAATGACACAAGAACTGCAACGAATACCATTACTTTGGTTTGTGCCAGTTCAGTTGACGTACTTCAAAACAAGATTGCTGGACGCAAAACAAATCCCAGCAGTCAAAAGAAATTCTTTCCAAGTGATCTAAGTATGGATCGTGTGCCTAATTTAGAAAATGCCACATTTAACTTTGGAGCACCCAAGCAATGAGTTTCCTAGATGATATTATTCAGGTTGGCTCAGACATATTTGGTGCCGTATCTAACAGTGGCATTCTTGGTGGTGTAGTTAAAAGCGTTGGTCTTGGCTATCTACTAAAAGAAGTTCAAAGTAGCACAACCAAAGAAAACACAGTTCCAGAAACGGCTCGCTCTGAAGCTGCCACCACGCCTGACTACGGGGTGCGAGAACAAGTGGATCCTGACACACAACATTCAGTTCCCGTGGTATATGGCACCGCATACCTAGGCGGTATCATCACTGATGCAGTGCTCACAGACGCAAATCTTACCATGTGGTACTGTCTAGTCATATGTGAAAAGACTGGCAATTTAATTAATGGTACTCCCTCAGTTATTTCCATTGACAGAGTTTATTGGGATCAAAATGAAATTAAATTTCAAACCAACGGACACACCATTCAAGAATATTACACAGCTGAAGGTAATAGCAGTGATAACCCCAATGGGCTCATTGACATCTATTTGTTTAACAATGGTTCAAATAGTCAAGTTTATCCTACTGGCTATTCTGGTATTTCTGCGCCAGCGTATACCTTGTTTCCTAATTGGACTGTGAATCATACCATGAATCAATTGGTATTTGCCTTAATAAAAGTTCAATACAACAAAGAAAAAGGCACAACAGGTTTGGGTAAGATAGAATTTAAAATAACAAACACCATGACTGAAGCAGGAGACTGCATCAACGACTATCTAACCAACACCAGATACGGTGCAGGTATCACCGCTGAGGAGATAAACACATAATGCAAAGCCTATTAGATTTAAACAGTCATAGCAGAACAATTATTGAAGTTGCTGACACACGAGCCAGCGGAGTTGTTCTAGATAGACTGGTATCTGCTGTTGCTGATCAAATTGTAGTGGCATCAACCAGCATCACTGTCAAAGTTGGTGCAGAGATAGTTGAAGTTGTAAATTATGCCACAGCAAATGTGAGATATAGATTAACAATCAACAGACCTTCACCTAGTTTACCTTCAACAAGTTTATCTTGGGCCACAATTCCATCAGGACTTACACTGACCACTGCAGGCTATGTTTATACCATTTCAGGAATCAAGACACCAGCAGAGTGGAACATTGTTAAGAATCCCATTTGGACTGTGCCTGCTGATTTTGCTTCCTATCCAATTTGGTATATAACTGCTGAAATTATCTATTATGATAGTGCCATTGGTGCAGATGTTTCTGTGTCTTGGGATGTTTTTGATGATGAATTTTTCTATGTAGCTGATTTAGAAGCCTCATCAACATTGACTGCTGTGGTTGGCAAACGACGGAATGTGAATGTTGCACTGTCTCTAACAGCTACTTTTTCAGTGCTGCCTAACATTTTTGTGACAGGCAGATTTACATTTACTTGTACGCCTACAAAATTAAAAGGACTACAAGCAACACTACCTGCCTTGACCTCTATAATTACTACTGCCACAACTGACTTTATGTCAGTTCAATACACAGTGACCGCAAGTGAAACAATTTCAATAACTCTTGCAGGAGTTTCTAGTGTCATAGTCTATTGGGGCGATAACACCAGCAATACCTATACTGCAAGTGGCACTGTCACACACGGCTATGCTACCAGTGGCAACAAGAAAGTCACAGTGGTGGGAACATTTACTGGTTTTACAAATAACAGCACTTCATTAAAAAGAGTATTTTCATTTCCCACAAGCAATCTAACAAAATTAGGAGGTCTGGGCACAAAATTACTTGAAATTCCTGCAACACTTCCTACCAGTGTAAGAGATTTAAGCAACTGTTTTTCTGCCTTTACTGGAACCGCTGATTCAAATCAATTTGATCTTTCCACTATCTCAAGTTGGGATGTCAGTCGTGTCACCAACATGAGTTATATGTTTCACAACAATCGTGCATTTAACAGTTCAATCAATGGTTGGAATGTGGGGTTAGTGGTCAATATGGAATATATGTTTTACCGTGGCATATTCAATCAATCATTGAGCAGTTGGAATACACAAAGTGTACAAAAATTTGATTTTATGTTTGCAGGTGAAGGCGGTGATACTCATCCATTTAATCAAAATATATCAACTTGGAATGTTGGCAATGCCACCACTATGTTGGCAATGTTTCAGAACAGCGTATTCAACCAAGCAATCAATACTTGGAATGTTGGCAATGTGACTAATATGAGTTTTATGTTTGAATTTAATCTTGCATTTAATCAACCTCTGTATTTATGGAACACCATCAATGTGTTGTATTTTGATAGCATGTTTAGAAATAGCAATTTCAACCAAGCCATCAACACTTGGAATACCAGCAACGCTATTTCAATGACATTTATGTTTAGTGGAGGCTCTGCATCAGGAGGGTTTAAAACAACATTTAATCAACCTCTCAGTGCTTGGAATGTTATCAAAGTTAGAAACATGCAGGGTATGTTTAGAAACAGTGTATTCAATCAAGCAATCAATACTTGGAATACTTCAGGTGTTCTAGGTTCGCCAACAAATGGTATGAGAAATATGTTTCAATTTAACACCGCCTTTGATCAAAATATCAGTGGCTGGTGTGTAAGTAATCATCCAACCAAACCCACAAACTTTGATACAGACACAAATGCCAGTTGGACTACTGGTGAAAAACCTCAGTGGGGCACTTGCCCATAATGGAGATTTAAATGACAACCTATGTAAGCGGCTTATACAATATCAATGGTGTAATATCTACAGACAAATCAGTACTGCAAAACCTTAATGCTCTTTGCACATCAGCAGGCTCATGGATGACTTACGATATCTCAGAGGGCAAATGGAGCGTGGTTATCAATCGTGCTGGATCCAGTGTGGCCAGTTTCACTGATTCAAATATCATTGGCGGTATAAATGTTTCCAGCACTGGTATAAATGATTTATACAATTCAGCTACCATTGAGTTTCCACACAAGGATCTAAGAGATCAAACTGACTACATTGATTTTGACATACCCACTGTGGATCGTTTTCCCAACGAACTTGACAATAGATTAAATCTACGAATTGATCTACTTAATGATCCCATTCAAGCGGCCTATATTGCATCAGCAGAACTTAAACAAAGCCGTGTGGACAAGATCATTGAATTCCGCACTGACTTTTCAAAACTAGGTTTGAAGGCAGGCGACTTGATTGATGTCACTAATACCATGTATGGTTATACCAACAAGATGTTTCGCATAACCAAGATGCAGGAAGAAGATGCAGAAGGACTAGTGATATCCATAACTGCACTAGAATACAATAGTGATGTCTATTCCACAGACGGACTAACAAGAACACTTCGTGAAAAGAAAACAGGCATTACACCCAAAGCAGCCAATCAATCACTAAGTGACAATGACAACCTTGCCAATTCCAATGGCATCAGTTTTTCATTTCAAAGCACTATATCAACTGGAGCAATGGCCGCGGCATTTAATGCCTATGCTGGCACAACCCCATTTGGGGGTAGTAATGTTGAGCCTGATGGATTTTCAGGCGATCAAACCACAACAGCGGCAGTATCATTTAATCTAACAAGATTTCATAGGTCTGTCACATTCTTTTGTCAAACACCAGTTGGGCAGTATGATTTTGAACGCAAGGTAAATGGTAGTATAGTATTGAAAACAGGCTTCTATGCTTTTACACCTTGCAAATATAAATTATTCAAAGATGGTGCTCCTCTCAGTGAAAACACAGCAGATTGGCAAACACAAACCTGTATCTTCCCTCTTTACAATTTGGCTGCAGGCACATACACAATCAGTATAACTCCACTACCAACTTATGATTTAAATCAAGAAACCAATCTTGAAATATGGCCCAGAAATTTCTTAATAGCCCCGCAATCAAGTGGTGGTGGATTCACGGTCACAGGACTAGCAATATTATGATTAGAATATATTATAATGAACAAGGTGATATTACTTGGACGGTGTCAACTCATGCGGCACCAGCAGTAGCAGATGTATACATTGATCACGAAGATGACAACATCAAAATTAATTGTTGGCGGGTTGATATTGCTACAAAACAATTGATTGCTGTTGAACCCGCCACACCCTTCTCAAGATTCTCAAAATAATTTTTGTCTTTTTTTGAAGATTTTTAGTGATTACAAACCCTTTAGCAGGATCAAAACTAAATACAAAGTGAGAGAGATTTCACAACAGACAACCATATGTTGTCTGCTATGACAACATATCAACAAGGAGACTATTATGTCAGCAGCTTCAGATTATACAGAAAACCTAGCGTTAAAATTCCTATTAGGTGTCAGCACCTCAGCCACTCGTCCTGGTGCTCATTTTGTAGCATTGTTCACCACAGCTACCACTGATGCAGGCGGCGGCACAGAATGCGTAGGCACCAACTATGCTCGTCAAGCCATTGCTTTCACTGTGACTGCTGATAGTGCCACAAATACCAGCACTATCACTTTCCCAGCGGCTGGCAACAGTTGGGGCACTATTAGCCATGTGGCAGTTTATGACCTTGTGTCAGGTGGCAATCAACTCTTCCATGGTGCTGTCACCACAAGCAAATTGATAGAAAATGGAGATACTTTTCAGATTAGTGCTTCCAACCTCACAATTACACTAGCCTAATAGTCATTAACTCAAGACTTGAGACACGGACTCCTCAAGTCTTGTTTTACATTTAACTTTTAGGAGCGTGTCTAATGTCAACAATCGTCACAAGAGCAGGTAAAGGTTCAGCACTAACCTGGACAGAAGGTGATAACAACGTCACCAATCTCAACACGGACAAGATGGAAAACTTCACCGTTGCTGGTGATACAGGAACCAATCAAACCATATCAGGTGGCAACACCTTGACCATAAGTGGTGGCACTGGACTTAGTTCAGTGGCTTCAAACACAGATGTTTTAACAATCAATTTAGACAACACCGCAGTCACTGCCGCAAGTTATACCTATGCGTCAATCACAGTGGATGCACAAGGACGCATCACAGCCGCATCAAATGGTGCTACACCTTTAACAAGTGGTGGCGCACTAGGCACACCAAGTTCAGGCACATTGACCAATGCTACTGGATTGCCAATTGGCACAGGCGTAAGTGGATTAGGCACAGGCGTTGCCACATTCTTGGCTACTCCAAGTTCAGCCAATTTAATATCCGCAGTCACAGATGAAACAGGCACAGGTGCATTGGTGTTTGCCACTTCACCAACATTAGTCACTCCAGCATTGGGCACACCTGCAAGTGGCAATTTGACCAACACCACGGTCAATGGCACTGATCCTGTAGGTTTTAGAGATTTACCCGCAGTTGGCACCAAATCATCAAGTTATACTCTAGCAGTAGACGATGTAGGCAAGTATGTGCAGGTGGCATCAGGTGGTTCAATCACCATACCCAACTCAACATTTGCAGAAGGTGACGTTGTGGTGATTGCCAACAATCATTCAGCAGCCATAACCATTACCTGCACCATCACAGATGCTTACATTGGGGGCACTGACACAGACAAGGCCACCGTGAGTTTAGCCACACGTGGAGTCTGCAACATCTTGTTCATTAGTGGCACTCGTTGCATCATCACTGGGAATGTTTCATAATGAGTGGTTTCTTATCATCAATGGTTGGTGTTGGTGTTGGTGTTTCTAGTCCACTAGGTGGAACCAGCATCTTTTTTGATGGCAGTAATGATTATATCTCAGCTCAAGGAATGGGAAACTCTAATGCCTTTCCTACAACTATAGAAATGTGGATACGACCATCTTCAACTAGTGTAATTGGATTATTTGACAGCTCCACTGGCATTGCTGGCGGAATAAGAAACTATGACACCAACAAAGCCGCACGACAAGCAGAAGAAGGCACTGGCGCAACTTTTACAGTGACTGCCAATGTATGGCAGCACATAGCCTTTGTCTATGATGATGGCAGTATCAAGGTCTATGTTGATGGCACACTAAACGCCACTGGATCATTTGTGACTAGCGGGCAAAACTGGACCACTTACTCAACCAACGGTAATGATAATGGTTATTGGAACTTTGGCACAATTAATAATGGCGGAGCAGGATCTTATAGTGGCTATATGGATGAAATCCGTGTGTCAAATATTGCAAGATATACTGCAGGCTTTGCAGCCCCTACGGCTAGATTTACAGATGATCAACACACCATGGTATTAATACATGGCACAGGAGCCAACGCATCTACAACATTTACAGATGACAAAACAGCCTCTAGAACAGCATCATTAATAACTGCCACAGGCAATGCACAACTATCTACAGCACAATCAAAATTTGGCGGTAGTTCAGTGCTGTTTGACGGCACTAGAGATAGTGTGTTTATTGCACCTAGTCAAGGACCTAGTGGTATTACTATACCACTAGGCACAGGACAATTTACCATTGAATGTTGGGTTAGATACATTACCTTAGGAGGAACTAATCAATATAGTGGTGGTGTTATACATTGTAATGCTTTTACTTTATTTGTTTATAATAATAAATTTTATTTTGGTATTCCAGGAACCAGTAATGATCTTGTACAAAGCACCACAATATCTGCCAACACTTGGATTCATGTGGCTGTGACTAGAAATAGTTCAAATACTATTACTCTTTGGGTAGATGGAGTCAGTCGTGCCACCAAGGCAAGTTTTACCGCTACTATGACAGGCGGCGATATTAGATTAGGTTATACACATACGGTTTATAATGTAATGAATGGTTATGTAGATGAGTTGCGTATTAGTAATACTGCTAGATATACAGCAGGTTTTACGCCTAGTGCATCAGCGTTTACCACTGATGCCAATACTTTGACCTTGGTTAGTTTTGATGGCACTAATGGCAGTAAAGTTTTAATAGATGACACACGAACACCAAATACCAAAACTATTGTGGCTCTTGGTAATACGCAACTATCAACAGCACAATTTAAATTTACAAGTCTAAGAACAGCAAAAATTATTACAGCCAATGCTAATGCACAGGTTGATACCGCCCAATCAAAGTTTGGTGATGCATCAGCACTGTTTGATGGCACTGGGGATAGATTAGATATTACCAGTAGTGCAGATTTGGCATTTGGCACAGGTGATTTCACAATAGAATGTTTTGTGAGATACGCCAGTGTTTCAGGAAATCAAGTACTCATTGATTTTAGAGACGGCAGTGGTAATGTTAATATTCTATTAGGCAATGATGGCGGATCAGTATATCTATATGTAGATGGTGCATATAGGATTGGTCGCAGTGGCACACAATTTACCACCAACACTTGGTATCATGTGGCCTTAAGTAGATCAAGCACCAGCACACGATTGTTTATTAATGGAACACAGGTTCACAGCACCTATACAGATTCTAATTCTTATGTAGGCACAGCACCTGACATTGGGGAACTTAATTCATCATTTGGTCTGACTGGTTATGGCACCATTGGTCATATAGATGAATTCCGTATTAGTAAAATTGCCCGTTATACCACCACATTCACACCCACTACCACAGCGTTTACCAATGATGCTGATACATTATTATTGATACACGCAAATGGCAATGATGCATCAACTATATTCACTGACGACAACGCATAAGGAGACCTAGGTGGCAGATTTATATTACATTGAAGAAGACTATTATAACCCCAGCCTAGGCTACTTTGTCTATATTGCGGATGCTGCCGCTGCCATCGCCAGTTCTGCCACAATGTCAGTGTCAGGCGACAAGGTGGTAGAGGCAGCTGCCTCTATGTCAGCCACATTTACACAATCAGCCTCAATCACACACATTAAAGGTGTAGATCTATTTGCCTTTACCAATGCGGCATTGGCAGCTGAAGCAAGTAGAATACGTGATGGCAATATCAGTGTCAGTGCAGTATTCAGTGCTGCCATTAACGTCAGTAGAATTGTGCAGGTCAACGCAGATGAGTCAGCTGAATTCTCATTCACCACCACGGTGGTTAGAAGCCGCTCATTTGAATCCGTTCAATCAGCGGCTTTTTCATTGGCGGCAAACAACGATAGATTAAGAGGTGGTTCAAGTGATGTGGCAGCGGCCTTTAGCCTATCAGCCACAATCAGTCATATTGAAGGTGCTGACTTAACTGCATTTGTCAATGCCTCACTATTAGCCTCAGCAATCAGTACTCGTAGTGCCAATGCCTCATTGGCAAGTCAAACAGCATTAACTGCCAGCTTAGGCGGCACAATCAACGCTGGTGCGGCATTTAGTGTAGTTTCTACTTTATCTTCCAACGCTAGAGTCAACATAAGAACAACCACCGTGACTGAAGTTGGTGGAGCAGGTTTTGTCACTGCCACTATTGATACAGCCATTAAGAAGTGGGGTGCTGGCAGTCTCAAGTGGACCATACCAAGTGCTGATCAATATCCAACAAGTAATATTGTATGGACAGGTTCCCAGTTCAAGGCATTCAGCACTGGATTTACTTGGACCAGTTCAAATGGCACTGATTGGACTCGTGCCACAAACGATTTAAGTAGTTATAGTGGACATTACATAACTTATGCCAACAACAATTTTGTTGTTTACGACGATGACGGCGGTAAATTTAAATCGTCATCAAACGGAACCACTTGGAGTGATACAACACTAACAACTTCTGTTTGGAGTAATGCCTTTATAAGCAAACGTGAAGTTTATTATATTGGCGGCTACTACCATATGTTCCGTGTTATGGTTATAGGAACTACTTGGACTCTAGTATCCTATCGTTCAACATCATTAACTGGCTCATGGGCAAGATATGATATCAGCAGTTTAATTGGTGATGCCAACCTAAATGGTGGCGGTACTCTTGCTGATATCAAACTAGTTGGTTCTACTGCTTACATTACCGTTAGTTTCTATGACAATTTCAATGCTGTCTATTCACGTGCAACTCAATTTACAGGCTCTGCAAGTCCTGGTGCTGGTTGGAATATTTTAAATGCCAATACTGGACATCTGTTTGTTCAGAAGAGTTCGTGGGATGGTAGCAATGATTATCTAGCTCATGTAGTAGACTCTGATGACGGCGCAGGATATCTCTACTATAAGAATGCCTCTACCACTGGCAACTATTCATTCAATTATACGGTAGCTGACATATCATATGCCAATGGCGTTTGGTTTATTGCCACAATAGATGGATTATATAAAACCACAGCAGTTGACACGGCTCCAACGCTAGTTGACATTGACATTGAATCAGAAGTTCAATACCAAACTAGCAAATACATTGCTCTTTCTAACACATATGATGGTTATGTCAAGACATCAACTGACAGCATCACTTGGACCTATGCTGACATTGATCCACAAGTAATACCAGGTAGCCTAACTTATAGTCGTGGTGATAATAGTGATATTGGCACATTTAAGACTCTGGATTTTTGGTATTACAACGTAGATAGTTCAACGGGCAGTAAATTTGCATTTACGCAATCTGCCACTAGATACATTAGTTTTGGCACAGCATCAACCAACTATCTAGAAATACAAAACGTCAATGGTGCCAGCACAAGTAATTTAGCCATTACTGAAACTGCCATACTACCATTAAACACTTGGACACACATACGTCTTAGCATTGATGGCTCCAATGCCAGCCTGTATGTTGGCGGCACAAGAAAAGCCACTACTGGTTCTTGGTTAGGTGGTGTCACTGCACCTCTAAAGATTGGTGGTGCAACATCACCAGCGCCAGTGCAGTATGCCGCGCAGTTTGATGAGATATTCATAACGGATCAGTTAATTACTGCGCCAAGCACCACAACATTCTCAGTGCCCACACAGGCATGGAATAATTCTAGTACAGATGTAGATTTACTATTACACTTCAACACTGACTTTGCAGATGATACTGCATTCTTTGTTGACCCAAGTGCCTCACTATCAGCCACTGCCACGCTGACTGCTAGCCTAACAGGCACCAAAACATTTGCCAGTGCAATGGCTAGTCAGTCAACATTGACAGCAGTGGTTGGCAAGTTGAATGAGATTGTGTTAACTGCATTTGCCAATGCTTCACTAACCACAACCATTAGCAAGTTCACTAGCTTTGCATCTAGTCAGTCAGCGGCATTTAGTATCAGTGCTGTCAACGCAAGAACAAGAGCCACTGAATTTACAGCGGCAGTGGCAAGTACACAGACTACTGAAATTCTGCGACAAAGAAACATTGATATCAATGTCAGCAGTCAATTTGGGTTGGTTGTCAACGCTGTCAAACAGACCATTAATGCGGCATCATTTACCAGTGCTTATCAGTTGGCTTTAACTGCTGTAAAAACAGTAGATGTTCAATTGCCATTGCTAAGCCTGTTCACTCCCAGCATAGTTGTAATTGCTGCCAAGAACGCAGAAATTATACTACAGGCAGCCACCACGCTGACAGCCAACAACCTAAGAACACGTGAAAGTGCTGTAAATCTTGCAGGTCAATTTAATCAAACTGTGGTAATCAGCAAGATTATAAATGCCACTGTCACAGTGAACACAGCGTTTAACATCAGTGCTACCAGCAGTGGCATCATTGAAGCCACGGTGTTTGTCACAAGTCAATTCACACAGCAAACCACAGCATTGAGAACAAGATTTGCACAGTTGACAACAAGCAGTAATTTTGGTATAGTCATTGACACCTTTGACAGCTTGGCCAAAACAGCAAGTGCCAACTTGATTGCTGTGACCAACATGATTGTGGTCAATGCCAGAACAAGACTAGGCACAGTAAATATTTCTGGTGTGTTTAGCAAATTGGCAGTGTCTGTTATCACAACCAACAGTGTGCTCAATGTTGTGATCAATGCCAGCATGACGACCACTGTGAAAAAGTTCAGTGGTGTAGGTGTCAACCTCAATGTGAATTCAGTGATGTCAATCACCAGCAGTCGTATATTGGCTTCAGCACAGATTGCAGTGCCAATCACTGCCAATATCACAATTGACGGCACCATAAACATATTGGCTCAAGCTAATTTGTCAGCAGTCACTGTGATGTCAGTGATTGGCAAAAGAACTAGAGACATTGATCTCATAATCAATAACTTTGCTGTGTTAAGCACCAACATCAGCAGAACAAGAACCAGTACAGCAGTATATTCAATGGCTGTGACTATGGCTGTCACAATTAACAAACTGATAAGCACATCAGCCACATTGGTTAGCACCGCCTCGTTCACTGCTGTGAATACTAGACGACGCAATGGCATTGTCACACTGGCAACCAGTGGTGCTGTCCTGGTAGTGGGCAAAATAATTAAAATAGACACCTACGTCTACGAGATACCTGCAGAAACTCGCATACATATTATTGCCAGTGAAACACGCAAGTACACAATCAGAAGCGAAACACGCAAACATACAATTAGGAGAGCATGATGGCTACACAACGTTCAGGATTTACACAGACCATACAGGGTCTAACTATAGAAAAAGACACAGAAGCACAACTGATCTACACCTTTGATTGGGTCAATTGGTTGCCCACTGGGGATTCAATCAGCACAGCCACGTATGCCATAACTGCTCGTGCCAATGATCCAGATCCCCTAATCAAGGTATCACAGGGCAAGTCAGGTACCAATAGCTACGTGGAACTTTCAAATGGACAAGAAGGCAAGACCTACACGGTGACTTGCACCATAGTGACTGCCAATGCACTCACTGATCGTAGAAACTTCCGTGTCAAGATATTAGCGAGATCAGCATAATGGCCACGCTAAAAGAACTTGCCAAAGAAATTGAAATAATCAAAAGCAATCACTTGGCTCACATGGCTGAGGATATTGATCGTGTGGAGAAGAAGGTGGAGAAGATGGATACCAGAGTGTGGGCTATTCTTTTATTGTTGGTAGGTGCAGTGGTATTGCCAGCCCTAGTAGAGTTCGTGCAGAAATTTTAAACGCCATCTAGCAAAAAGACTTAAAAATATCGCGGTTGTTGACTTCAGCAACGGCGATTTTTTATGGACTCAAATGCAAATTTGTCGTTTGTTGATTGACTAATACCAACACCAGTCCCGCTCACATTTAAGGCTCATTTAAGACTGATATTTTAAATATGGTATGAACGATGAAGAATTTAAACACAAACTCAGTGAAGTGGCAGAATGGCGTATGCCCAAAATATCATCAACTGATGTCAAGATAGCCAAACAAAAAGCACGGGGCAAAGGCCGCCCCACAAAAGAACAACTATATCAAGAAGAACACGAACAGGTGTTTCTTGATTTGTTTGAAGGCATCAATCCAACTTATACCCCATTAGTCACCAAGGTCAAACATTGTGCTGTTGATTGTGAATGCGGACGTGTGTGTGAACAGGGCTGTGAACAAGACGCCAAAGGATATACCAGTCAAGGCAAGCGTTATTGGCGTTGGAGATGCAAGACCTGTGGCATGACCAAAAATCCCTACACTGGTGCTTGGGACCTAGATGGTCAAAAGGCCAGCATAGTTTGGAATAGCTTTTTGCGTGAAACTCTGGGTGTTTACCAAAGCAAGGGCAATATGGCCAAAGAAAATATCATAATCAGAATTTACCCTGACACACAACAACCTTTATAAATAAATGTAGCGGGGCTCATTTATCCTGAGATTGGTTGCTGTCATTATGCTGTTCTTATTGCCATTAGAACACTCCCCGTTAGAAACGCCCGCCATGGGCGTTTCGTCTTTTACACTCACATTTAATCATGCTATTTTTTACGAGGCTAAATATTCATACAGCAGGCACTCATTGGCAAATCAAAATCATTCAGGCAAAACAACTAACACATAAGGCTGGCGGGCCAGTTCGTAATACCGCTGTGGAAAAACTGGGGAATAACCAGACACGTGACATATTGATGCACCCCCGTTGCTACGGCAACTATCCTGAAAAATTGGAAGTGGGTTTGAGGTTGAAAGCAAAGATAACCAACGCATTGATATAGTATGAATGTTAGCATACGACAACACCGTGCTATAAACATCTAAACACTAGGAACGAGGTTTAGAATGCTTTAACAAGCATATCGTGGTAAGTGGGAAAAGCACAGAGTCCCTTAGCAACACGGTGTATAATAAAATACTTACTTCCATAAGTCTTGGCTGGGGCAACTCACATAAAGATAGACGGTGCCGCTGAAAACGGTTCCGTCTGACTGAAACAATCTACATAAAGTTTCTCAATCACAATGTGTCTCTTAAATAAAAAGCAAGCGAAGCGACATACGAGTGAGCGGAAGCGAAATGAGTTGATGTCTGTAAGACATCCTTAATACTAAGGACTAAGTGACATGAAGATAACTTGCACCATGAGTGATGAGGAATACAATCAAATAGAACGATACATTGAATGCAGTGAATATCGTAATCCCTTTCAAGATGAGTTTGTATTCTACTGGCCTACTGATAAATTCTTATTCATACTCTCTCTGTATGGCATTGAATATTATAGGATCACGGAATGACTTGGATTTACTTAAACAAACTGATAACTGAACTACCTGATGATGTAGTTGGCTTTGTGTATGTGATTACCAATAGCTTGAATGGCAAACAATATATTGGTAAGAAGTTAGCCAAGTTTGCCAAAACAAAGTATAAGATGGTCTCACTGAAGAATGGCAAGAGGGTAAAGAAGAAGATTCGTTATCACGTGGATAGTGATTGGCTTACATATTGGGGTTCATGTGATGCACTTGCCACGGACATGGCTATATTGGGTGTGAACAAATTCACGAGAGAGATTATCCGCGTGTGCTACTCCAAAGCTGAGTGTTCATATTGGGAAGCCAAAGAACAATTTTACAATGGGGTACTTGAGAGCGATGAGTGGTATAACGGACAAATCTCAGTGAGGGTGCATAAAAGCCACATTGTGGCAAAAACACCACAAAAGTAAAATCTCAAATTAGTCAGCACTAACTAACATAATGTTGATTTTGGCAGTGCCAACTATGTGGCTTTT
>Ga0209443_1000414_pt1 | contig 28738 bp, 31 predicted proteins | sample LauGreBMM110DCMD_2_FD_187571 | JGI IMG/M metagenome (GOLD analysis project Ga0209443, IMG submission 187571) | Freshwater lake microbial communities from Lake Michigan, USA - Su13.BD.MM110.DCMD (SPAdes) (version 2) | ecosystem: Environmental > Aquatic > Freshwater > Lake | place: Lake Michigan... | reverse complement strand
TGCCTATTGTCATTTATGTGGAAGGGCCCATAGGAACTACTGATTATCGCCTGGTGGCATGCGAGCCGTATGATGCATATTTTGATGTAGTTTCAAAAAATTCAAAGTTTGTAACCATTGATTATGGTGATGGCTATGTTGCAGAGAATATTGTGTACGGATCAGGTCGATTCAATTATCGATACGGGGATACGGGTATGTATACCCCCAATATATTTATCTCAAATGGTGATGGATGTACAGTGCTTTTTCCACAAGGGGAGCCCATCAAAGCTGTTTCTATTCTTCCAGTTTTTAAAGGTGATGTTTTGTTTTATTGTGAAAGAGGAGGTGTCAATTTCACAGATCTAAGCCTTTCCAACGACCAGTTGACTGGATGGTCCTGGGATTTTGGTGACCAGGATAGCGGAAGAGGAAGCCGACCCTATCATTTTTATGGAGCGCCAGGACTGTATAGTGTAAAAATGACAGTCACCTCTTCCCTTGGTTGTGTTGATACGGTGACCCGTGTGCAATATGTAGAGATCCAGGCCAGGCCTGATATTGCAATGGATGTTTCAAAAGTTCCTGTCTGCGAAGAGGATCTAATTCAATTGACTGGCGTTGAGGTGCGTCCCAACAATTCTCCTATTGTATCCTGGTTCTGGGATTTTACCAACGGCAACAGTGCAGGTGTTAAAATCCCCGAAAAGCAGTTGTTCCGAAAAGCAGGCAATTATCCGGTGCGGATCTATGCCACCAACCAAAAAGGATGCAGTGATACCTTGATCCAAAACCTGCTGGTCCATCCCATTCCTTCTTTGGATGCCGGCACTGATTCCATCCTTTGTCTTGGCACACCCATTCAGCTCAAGCCCAGTGGTGCAGCAACCTACGAGTGGTTATCTGGCCCAACCCTCACTTGCACGAGTTGTGAACAGCCCTTTGTCAACCCCGTCTCTGACGCTATGTATTTTGTAAAAGGAACCTCCACCGTTGGTTGTTCTACAATAGACTCAATCAACATCAAAGTGATTCAGCCTTCTACAGTAGTGGGCCCAGCAGATACCTTGGTTTGTTTTGGTGATGCCATACGGTTGCAGGCAAGGGGTACCTTGCTTTATTCCTGGACGCCAGCCAACGGCTTGAGCCGTACGGATATCGCAGGTCCAACAGTAAAGCCAACGCAGACAACTACCTATACCGTTACAGGTAAGGATGCCTACAATTGTTTTGTTACCAGGGATGATGTAGTGGTGACAGTCGTTCCATTGCCAACCGTCAATGCCGGCAGAGACACCACCATCATGGCTGGTTATCCACTCCAACTGAAGCCGGTGTATTCTCCAGATGTAAGCCGGGTACAATGGGTTCCTGCCTTGTTCCTGAATTGCAGCGATTGCAAGACTCCTGTCACAACGCCATCTTATTCTGCAACCTATACTTTGTTTGCGTATACGCCAGAAGGTTGTATGTCAAAGGATGTGGTCAATGTATTTGCTACATGCACCGGGGACAATCTTTTTATCCCCAATACATTTTCTCCCAATGGGGACGGCATCAATGAGGTTTTTTATCCACGGGGAAGGGGCATAGAAAAGATCAGGTCAATGAAGATTTTCAGCAGGTGGGGACAGTTGATGTACCTGAAAGAAAATTTCCTTGCCAACGATCAGAATGCTGCCTGGAACGGAAAGAATAAGGGGCAATTTGTTACCCCAGATGTATATGTTTACATGATCGATTTAATTTGTGAAAATGGCAATATCATCACATTGAAAGGAGATGTAACATTGATCAGATGATAAAGCGTGCCATAATTTCTACATATCGCAGATTTTTACATTTTGTCATCTTCATGATGATGTGCAATGTGGTGATCGGTCAGGACCTACATTTTTCACAATTCTATGAAGCGCCGCTCCTGCGCAATCCCGCACTGGCAGGGCTGTATGAAGGTGATGTGCGTATTCAAGGAGTTTACCGCAACCAATGGAACAGTGTAGCATTCCCCTACCAGACGGGGTCTATCAATGCAGAGTATAAATTTCCAGTTGGGAAAGGGGAAGATTTTCTAACAGTCGGCGGGCAGGTTTTGTATGACAAGGCCGGTACCGTACAATTGCAGACGGTACACATGCTTCCCATGGTAAATTTTCATAAATCACTCAGCACCAACAAGGTTTCCTATTTATCCCTTGGGTTCATGGGTGGGATGGTCAACCGCCGGCTTGACCGATCAAGGGTAACCACCAACAGCCAGTACGATGGTTTTTATTTCAATGGCTCCCTCCCCGATGGTGAAACCTTTACTGGTGCTTACTCCTACGCAGACATGTCGGTAGGCATGAGTTTCAATACCACCCTGGGAAGCAATGACCAGCACTATGTTTTTGGGGGACTGGCTTATCACCATTTCAATAAACCCATGCATTCATTTTATGGTAATATAGCACACCTGCCCAAATGGGTGGCATCTGGCGGATTAAAACTCAACCTTGATGACGTTACCTACATCACTTTTCATGGCGACATAACCGATCAAAAACCCTTCAGGGAGATCATGGGGGGTGGTACCTTTTCAAAACGGCTGGGGGATGAGTACGCTTCAACAACTACGGTTCATGCTGGGATGTATTACAGGTACAACGATGCCATTGTTCCGGTGTTAAAATTTGATGTCAACCAGCTCTCCATCGGTATCAGCTATGACATCAATATCTCTGCCTTGGCTCCTGCCAGCCTCAACAGGGGAGGCTTTGAGATATCGCTTGGATACCTGGCCATCAAGCCCAAGCATGCTGACATAATCCTCTGTCCCAAGTTTTGATCAATGGTGCTGGTTTTTGCAAGGTTTATTCTTTTTTCCCGGAAACAAAAAAATACTGTTTCTCTGTTGTAAATTAGCAGTGTAAATTAAATTCATTAAAACAACAAGAACAATGGCTATTCAACAAGGACAAATGGCTCCCGATTTCAGTCTTTTCAACACAGAGAAGAACAAGGTGAGTCTCGCAGATTACAAAGGTAAAAACCTGGTAATCCTTTTTTTTCCACTGGCTTTTACCGGTGTTTGTACAACTGAACTCTGTACAGTAAGGGACAACTTGAATGTTTATACATCACTCAATGCTGATGTTGTTGGTATTTCAGTAGACTCACTTTTCAGTCTTGGAAAGTTTAAGGAAGAACAACAGTACAATTTCCCCTTGCTCTCTGACTTCAACAAGGAAACATCCCAGGCATACGGAGCTTTCTATGATGAGTTTGTGCTAGACATGAAAGGGGTTGCCCGCAGGGCCGCTTTTGTGGTTGACAAAGATGGTATGGTACAATATGCTGAAGTGCTAGAAAGCGCTGGAGATCTTCCCAATTTCGATGCCATCAAAGAAGCCCTTTCTGGCCTGAACTGATTCTAAAGGACCTGTACAATAAGGAACTTGAGATAATTGGTGTTCTCTAATCCCCTGATGATCGGATGGTCAGCAGATTGTGATTGAAATACCACCTGTCTCAAGTTTCTTTTTGCGTCCTTGGCAGCCATTTCAATGGTTTGATAAAATACATCCGGCTGTACGAGATTTGTACAAGAGGATGTTACCAGGAAACCTCCAGGCTTCAGGAGCTTCATCCCCCTGAGGTTGATTTCCTTATACCCCCCAATGGCATTCTGCACATTTTCACGGCTTTTGGTGAAGGAAGGAGGGTCGAGCATCACTACATCCCATTTCTTGTCTTCTTTGCTCCACTGCTTCAGTGCATCAAATGCATTGATGGCTTGGAAACTGATGTTGTCTAGTTGGTTCAGGGCTGCATTTTCCCTGGCCTGTGCTACAGCATTTTCAGAGATGTCCAAACCCAATACATGTTTTGCACCATAGCTGGCCGCATGGATCTCAAATGTACCGGTATAGCAAAATGCACCCAATACATCAGCTCCTTTGACAATATGTTCGATGGCCCTGCGGTTATCCCTTTGGTCAAGAAAATATCCGGTCTTCTGTCCCTTCTCTATGTCCACCAAAAACTTCAGGCCATTTTCAACAATCGGAATCTTGGTATCAAAAGGGTTGGAGAGAAATCCTTTTTTCTGCTCCATTCCTTCCATTTCCCTGACCCCAACGTCATTTCGCTCATAAATACCCTTGGGAGAAAAAATGGTTTCCAATGCTGCAACAATCTCGTTTTTCCACTTGTCGATCCCCAGGGCTAGGGTTTGCAAAACAAAATAGTCGTTGAATTTGTCAATGATCAATTGTGGCAATCCGTCTGCCTCGCCAAAAATCAACCTGCAGTTTTCGGTATAACCAATTTTTTTACGGTACTCCCATGCTTCCAGGATTCTCCTGTGAAAGAAAGCTGCATTGATTTCCTCCGCCTTGTTTCTGGTGAGGAGCCTTATCGGAATCATTGAAACAGGGTTGAAATACCCTCTTCCTACGAATTTGTGGTCATAGGTATACACATCAGCAATGTCGCCAGCCTCCAACGCATCATCCATCAAATCAATCTCATTGGAGAATATCCATGGATGACCGCTCACTACCCTGTTGCTAATTTTTCTGTTTAAAACCACTTTCTTCATGCTGCAAAGGTAAACTTTCGTGGAAAAGGCAGAAATTTGCATTTCTCAGGTATAAAACGCGACAATTTGGCTTGACAATAGAAGATGGCAAGCCATTTGAGCAGTATTAATTGCAAATTCAAACACCATGGAAGAAAAAGAAATGACGCAAAATGAAGAACAGGTTCCTGCTGAAAACATTGAAAATGAGGTCAAGGAGACCATCACTGAAATTGATCAGCTGAAATTGGATGTAGAAGAACAGAAGCAGAAATTCATCAGGCTTTATGCCGAGTTTGATAATTTCAAGCGCAGGAATGCCAAGGAGCGGGTTGATCTGATCCAGACTGCCGGAAGGGATGTGATCCAGTCGATGCTGGAAGTGATGGATGACTGCGACAGGGCAGAAAAACAGCTTCAATCCAGCGAAGACTTGCAACAAATCAGGCAAGGCATACAAATTGTTTTCACCAAACTCAGAAACACCCTGCAGGCAAAGGGTGTCAAGGAAATGAAAAGCATTGGTGAAGAATTCAACCCAGATATTCACGAGGCCATCACTGAAATTCCGGTCAATGACCCTTCAATGGTAGGTAAAGTGGTTGATGAAGTGGAGAAGGGCTATACCCTTAATGATAAAATCATCAGGTATTCAAAAGTGGTTGTAGGAAAATAAATGGCTTTGTCCAACTAAACAGCAGATATGTCCAAACGCGATTATTACGAGATACTGGGGGTGACCAAATCCTCTTCAGCGGATGAGATCAAGAAAGCCTACCGCAAGGTGGCCATGCAATTCCATCCTGACAGAAATCCTGGCGACAAGGCCGCTGAGGAAAAATTCAAGGAAGCTGCTGAGGCCTATGAGGTACTCAGCGACCAGGAAAAACGTGCCCAGTATGATAGGTATGGCCATGCCGGAATGAACAGCCGTGGCGCCGGATTTGGTGGTGGGCAGGGCATGAACATGGATGATATTTTCAGCAATTTTGGAGATATTTTCGGAGACGATATTTTCGGAAGCTTTTTTGGTGGCGGCGGTGGTCGCCAACGTGGTGGTGGTGGCAGGGCCAGGGGAACCAGGGGCAGCAATCTTCGCATCAAGTTGAAGATGAATTATGAGGAGATTGCCAAGGGCGCCAACAAAACGGTCAAGGTTAAAAAATATACAGGATGCACCAGCTGTGGTGGTTCTGGTGCAAAGGATAAAAATGCGGTACAGACCTGTGGCACCTGTGGAGGAAGCGGACAGGTGAGAAAGGTTACCAATACTTTCCTGGGGCAGATGCAAACAGTGGGCACTTGCACCACCTGTAATGGAGAAGGGTCAACCATCACCAGCAAATGTACTTCCTGCAAAGGCGAGGGCAGGGTGTATACCGAAGAAACCATCAATATTGACATACCAGCCGGTGTGCAGGATGGCATGCAGCTCAGCCTGAGTGGAAAGGGCAATGCCGGTGAACGTGGCGGCGCAGCAGGTGATTTGATTGTACTGATTGAAGAGGAGCCGCATGCTGAATTGCAGCGCGACAACCTCAATGTGATTTACGATATGCACATCAGTTTCCCTGATGCCGTGTTTGGTGCCAATCTTGAAGTGCCTACCATTGATGGCAGGGCCAAAATCAAGATTCCACCCGGTACGCAAGGAGGAAAAATTTTCAGGTTAAAAGGAAAGGGTTTCCCCTCCATAAACTCATATGAAAAAGGCGACCAATTGATCCATGTCAATGTATGGATTCCGCAAGAGCTGTCTGCGGAAGAAAAAGAAATGGTGGAGAAAATGAGAGAGGCCAAAAACTTTCAGCCCCAACCCGACAAGAGCGAGAAAAGCTTTTTCTCCAAGGTCAAGGAAATGTTCGGGTCATAACTTTCGCAAAAATTATTCTGCGATTTGCATGATCTGATCAAGGTTCCTGCCATATCCATTGTAGTCCAGCCCGTAGCCAACCACAAAAAGATTGGGGATCTCAAATCCCTTATAATCAATTTGAATAGGGAATTTCGTAGCCTCTATTTTGTGGAGCAAAGCACAGATTTTTAATGAGCGGGGTTGCTGGTGCATCAACTGGGGAAGAAACGCCGAAAGCGTTTTTCCTGTGTCAACAATGTCTTCAAGAATGATCACATCCCTTTCAAAAACATCAGATTCAAGACCAATGGCGGTAACCACTGACCCTGAAGATTTGGTTCCTTTGTATGAAGCGAGTTTGATAAAACTGATCTCAACCGGAATGTCTATTTTCTTTAACAGGTCTGAAGCAAACATGAACGATCCGTTCAGGATAGCGATGAAGAGAGGTTTTTTGCCATCATAATCAGCATTGATTGTAGCTGCCATTTTTTCAATGGCTGTGTTGATGTCTGCCTTGCTCAAGTAGGGCACAAACAATTTATCCAGTACCTGTTTTTTCATGTTATTTTTTTTGGGATCTTGATTTTTTGACCAACCTGCAGGGCTTCTTTCTTCAAGTGGTTGACTTTTTTCAGGACATCCACTGTAGTGCTATATTTTTTGGAGAGGCTGTAGAGGGATTCGCCTTTTTTTACCACATGCGTTTTTTTGACCCTGATGCGCTTCTCTGATTTTTCTTTTGCTGGCTTTGTGCTCCTGTATTTCTCCTCTGGCTCAATGCTTTTGTTGCTATTTTCAACAATATCTAATGGCCTGTTCCTGATTGTCTCTAAGTAGTTTTTCAGGTCTTGATCTTCTTCATTTTCTGCAAACTTGTTCAGTTCATTGAGGTGATAGGCCTCAATGTATTTGATCAGGGTCTGGGCATAAATCGGATTGGTGGCGTATCCAGCCTTTTTCAGTCCCCAGGCCCATGCTGCATAATCATTAGCGTCATAATCAAACAGGAATGCATAGCGTGGCTGGGATTTGAGGTAATCAGAATGGTCAAGGTAGGATGCTGTCGCGTTATCATATTTCCTGAAACATTCTCCCTCTTCATCATCATTGTGGTATACTTTTTCACCTGTCCAGCTGCTCTTGCATTTGATGCCAAAATGGTTGTTTGATTTCAACACAAGGTCACTTTTCCCGGCATTTGTTTCATGGATGCCCTGGGCAATTTTAATGGATGCAGGAACACCTGTTCTTTCCATTTCCTTCACCGCGAGCGCTGCATATTGCTCAATGTATTTGATGATGTTTTCATTGGGGGCTTCCTGTGAAATAGCAGGGCAGACACTTGAAAACAAAAAAGTAAATATTAAAAAGAGGGTATTCTTTGGTTTCATTTTTTCATTTTTTAAGCAGGATGCTCAATCCATCCCTGACGGTCAACATTAGTTTTTCCACCCGATCGTCTGCACGAATAAATGTGTTGAACGCAGCAACAGCTTTTGCATTCTTACCACTGATTTTTTCTTTCAGCACTTCCCCATGGAAAAGCACATTATCTATGATGAAAAAAGTGCCGGGTTTGACTTTTTCAATCAACAAACCATAATAGTTGAGGTATCCCGTTTTATCTGCATCGATGAAAACCAGGTCCCAGCTCTCATCCATCGCTGGCAACAATTCCATGGCGTTTCCCACATACAATCTAATCTGATGAGCATGTTCACTTCTATCGAAATAGGCCTGTGCAATATCAGCATCCTCTTTTCGCAGTTCAATGGTATGCAAAGATCCATCAGAAGAAAGTCCTTTGGCCAGGCAAATGGCACTATAGCCTGTAAAGGTGCCGATCTCCAAAATCCGCTTTGGTTTGATCATCTTGCTGAGCATGGAAAGCAGGTTTCCCTGAAGCGGTCCGCTGATCATGTGGGGCTCGGCATGGTTCTCCTGGGTAAACGCATGGATCTCTTGCAACAGCGCGTCTGTTGCAGAACTGTTCTTTTCTGCGTATTCATTGGCCAAAGGAAGGATAAAATCCATTGTTGTAAAATTACACCCTTCAGTCCTTAGCAACAAGGGGCAACTGTTGCAGAAAAGCGAAATTTTTTATCAGCCCCTCTTTGAAATCAGCATTAATCCCAGAAAAGTGAGCATTCCATTGATCAGGAGCATTTCAAATCCAATCTGATAGCCATTGAACCAAGTGGCGGCATTCTTGCCCAGGGCATAACAGGCCGCAGGGGCAATCAGGCAAACAGCGGTTACGCCATATCCAGCGCCCAACTTTCTTTTTGTCAGGATGCCAAAGGCGAACAAGCCCAATAAAGGGCCATAGGTATAGCCTGCCAGATCCAAGATGATGCCAATGATGGATTTGTTGTCAATCCATTTGAAGAGCATGATGCAGAAAAGAAAGATGACCGCAAAGCTCAGGTGCACGGCAATCCTTGTTTTTTTCTGTGAGGCTTCAGAAAGACCTTCTTTTCTCCTGATGCCCAGGATATCAATGCAAAAGGAGGATGTCAATGCGGTGAGGGCTCCATCGGCGCTGGGGAACAATGCGGAAATCAGAGCAATGATAAAAATGATGCCAATGGCGGGGGGGAGGTGAAAAAGCGCTATGGTGGGAAACAGGTCATCACCGATGACATTCTTGCCTTCAAACAAGAATTCTTTTCCTTCATAGGTTGCACCCTTGTCAGAGAGGTAGAGATAAAGGAGTCCTCCCAGGACCAGAAACAGCAGGTTCACCAGCACCATGATTGCCGTGAAAGTGAAAATATTTTTTTGGGAATCTTTCATTGTTCGGACACTGATGTTTTTCTGCATCATTTCCTGATCAAGCCCCGTCATGGCGATGGCAATCACCGCACCTCCAAGAATATTTTTCAAAAAGAAAGCTTTGCTGTTGATATCCGTTTCAAAAATTTTCGTGTAACCCTTCTCCGTCATCATCCCCAATGCCTGTCCGATAGAAAGGTCAAGGCTGGAAAGGATGTAGACAAGGCAGATGACCAGGCCTATCAACATGAAACTTGTTTGTAACGTATCCGTATAAACGATTGTCTTGACGCCCCCTTTCCAGGTATAGAGCAGGATCATCAATAAAATCAATGCAGCTGTAAAGACAAAGGGCACGTTCATCTTGTCAAGAATGAAAATCTGCAACACATTGATCACAAGGAATAGCCGGGCTGTTGCACCAAAAGTTCTTGAGATGATGAAGAACAAGGCACCTGTTTTATAACTTTCTTTTCCGAAACGCTGGTCAAGATAATGGTAGATGGAAGTGAGGTTCAGTTTGTAATACAAGGGAATCAATACATAAGCAATGGCAAGGTATCCGAAAATATATCCGATGATGACCTGGAAATAGGCGAATCCATTGAATCCTGTAGGGGAGATGTTTCCCACGGTGCCGGGCACTGAAACAAAGGTTACTCCGGAAAGGGAAGTGCCAATCATGCCAAACGCTACCAGCATCCAGTTTGAATTTCTGTTGCCAATGAAGAAGGATTCATTCGTTGCATTTCTTGATGTGTACATGGCCACACCCAACAAAAGGGTAAAATACCCTAAAACGAAAGAAAAAAGCAGTAAAGAAGACATGTTTTTCCGTTTAAGTCAACAAGGTAATGCATTTAAAAATATCTATTTTTGATGAATGTTAGAGAGGCTGTTCATCCAGAATTATGCGATCATATCACAATTGGATATTTCATTTTCCAGTGGATTGGTGATCATTACCGGGGAAACCGGCGCAGGCAAGAGTATCCTGATGGGGGCACTTGGATTGGCGCTTGGAGAAAGGGCAGACAGTACCCAACTGAGAGACAAGGAGAAGAAGACCGTCATTGAGGCAGTGTTCAAAACCATGCGCACTTCTTCAATGTTGCAATTTTTCAGTGAGGCAGACATGGAGGCCGAAGATGAAATCATCCTCAGAAGAGAAATTCAGGCTTCAGGAAAGTCAAGGGCCTTTATCAATGATACTCCCGTAAGCCTTGCCCAGCTCCAACAACTGGCAACAATCCTGGTAGACCTCCACCAGCAGTTCGATACACTGGAGCTGGGGAATAAACATTTTCAGCGCGTTTTGTTGGATGCCAGGGCCGGATGCATCCAGGAAATGGTTGCCTATACAGAACTCTTTGGACAATCTACAGCCATACAGAAAAAGATTGCATCACTTGAAGCCCTGCTCCAAAAGGCCCAGCAGGAAAGGGATTACAAGATTTTCCTGTTGAACGAATTGGTGGAACTGAACTGGACCGATGGGGAAGCCAGGCTGATGGAGGAAGAGCTTGACCTGCTTTCTCATGCAGACCAGATCAGGCTTGGTATTGGGAAAATAGGAGTTGTGATGAACGACGGAGAGCAGCCATTGATTCCCCAAATTCGGACAATGGTCTCACAACTACAGGCTTTGGCCAGCCATCATCCTTCTTTGCCTGCATTGGTTGCAAGGCTCGAGTCTTCCTATGTGGAGATCAAGGACATCAGCAACGACCTGGAATCTTTGCTCGATGGCATTTCGGTTGATGATAAAAAAATGGAACAGTTGAACGAGCGCCTGGCCAACGCCCAGCGCTTGTCAAAAAAACATGCACTGTCTGCCATTGATAGGCTGGTCGAAAAAAGAATTGAGCTCTTCAATGATCTTGCGGTTTTTGAAAACTCTCGGGATGAATTGACCGTTTTGCAACAAGAACTGGAAACCCTGCAGGTCAAAGCAATGGCACTGGCATCGGTACTGCACAACAAACGAAAAGCGCAGGTGCCTGTCCTTGAAGGGGCTTCAAACGAATTGTTGAAGCGGGTGGGCATGCCCAATGCTTCATTGAAAATTGACCTCAAGCCTATTGCGCTTTCTGCTTCAGGTACGGACGAAGTTTCATTTCTCTTTGATGCCAACAAGAGTGGCCATTATGAGCCATTGCACAAGGTGGCCAGTGGCGGAGAGCTGAGCAGGTTGATGCTTGTGCTCAAATCCCTGGTGGCCGGATCTTTGGAGATGCCCACCTTGATATTTGATGAGATTGACAGTGGCATCAGTGGTGAAGCCGCCAAGCAAGTGGGTGTTCTGATGGAAGAACTGGCCCATGCACACCAGCTCATTGCCATAACCCACCAGCCCCAGATTGCAGCCCGTGCCAATCAGCACCTCTATGTTTACAAACAAGAGGCAAATGGCAGCATTATCACAAACATCCGGGTACTTGGTGAACAAGAACGCATCCAAACCATCGCCAGCATGCTGGCTGGTGAAAATCCAAGCGAAGCGGTGTTGGCTTCGGCGAGGGAAATGATGAAGTAGCTGAACTTGTCTGCCGAAGGCAGATGGGGTAAGAGGCGTTCAACAAATTGCCTATATTTGCCCCCAAATCTATCAGCTATGTCCAATCAATTGCTCAAAGGAAAAAAAGGAATCATTTTTGGTGCACTGGATGAGAAGTCCATCGCTTGGAAAACAGCGCTGGCCTGCCATGCACAAGGTGCGGAAATTGTATTGTCTAACGCGCCCATTGCATTGAGAATGGGAGAAATCAATAAATTGTCTGAGCAGATCAATGCTCCTGTTATTGGAGCCGATGTGACCAATATGGACGATCTCAAAAATCTCTTTACCGAGAGCATGAAGCATTTTGGTGGTGGAATCGATTTCATTCTGCATTCTATCGGGATGAGCATTAACCTTAGAAAAGGAAAGGGGTATACTGAAATTGATTATGGATTCAACCAGAAAACCTTTGATATTTCTGCCATGTCTTTGCACCGTGTATTGCGTACCGCCTGGGACATGGATGCCCTGAATGAGTGGGGAAGTGTTGTTGCGCTCAGTTATATTGCTGCCCAAAGGGTTTTTCCCGACTACAATGAAATGGCCGATGCCAAGGCATTGCTGGAAAGCGTGACCCGTAGTTTTGGCTACCATTATGGCGTAAAAAAGAAAGTAAGGGTCAATACCATTTCCCAATCACCTACCAGAACAACTGCTGGCAGTGGAGTGAAGGGTTTTGATGGTTTTGTAAACTATGCAGAGAAAATGAGTCCTCTGGGAAATGCTTCTGGCGAAGATTGTGCCAACTATTGCGTGACACTTTTCTCAGACATGACCAAGATGGTGACCATGCAAAACCTTTTCCACGATGGAGGATTTTCATTCACCGGCGTTACACAGGCTGTCATTGAACAAATGGAAAAATAAAACTGAAATGATATGAAATGGAGAGATTATTTGGGTTATATCGGAGTCGTTACAGGTTCTTTGACGTTTGTGCCTCAGGTCTGGATGGCCTGGAAAACCAGGTCTGTTGGTGATTTATCTATTTGGATGATACTGATTCTGCTGATCAATGTAGTGATCTGGCTAATCTACGGAATAACAGGAAAGGACAAGGCCATGATCATGGCCAATTCAATCATCCTGGTGCTTTCACTGTTGATGTTATATTTCAAACTGACTTTTTAGCAAGACGATTTAGCGAGACCTTCTCAATACGCGAAAAGCCACCCAGAGGGTGGCTTTTCGCGTATTGAGATATTTTAATATTCATCTTCATTGAAGAAGAAGTCATCCTGGCTTGGATAATCAGGCCAAATGTCATCTATCGCCTCAAAGATGTCTCCCTCGTCTTCGAGCTCCTGAAGGTTTTCAATAACCTCGATAGGAGCGCCGCTCCTGATGGAATAATCAATCAGTTCATCCTTGGTAGCTGGCCAAGGTGCGTCTTCTAAATATGATGCTAATTCGAGTGTCCAGAACATAGGGTTATGTTTTAGAATTTCGGCAAATGTAATGGTTAATTTGATATATCCAAATCCCAAGATATCAACAGATTTACAGGATAGTAAACAGTTGTTTGATTAACTTCAATTGAAATTTCCCCATTATGCTCGAAGCCAAAGGAATAATCAAATATTATGGCAGCCTTGAAGTGCTCAAGGGGGTAGACATTTCTATTCACAAAGGAGAAATAGTGAGCATTGTAGGGTCTTCAGGTGCAGGCAAAACAACCCTGTTGCATATCTTGGGTACATTGGACAGCCCCGATAAAGGCGAGTTGTATTTTGAGGGCAAGAGAACCGACCAGCTCAAAGGAAAAGCATTGGCTGCCTTCAGGAATCAGAACATTGGATTTGTATTTCAGTTCCATCATTTGCTCCCTGAATTTTCCGCTTTGGAAAATATCTGCATGCCGGGCTGGATCGCCGGAAAAAAAAGCAGTGCATTGGAGAAAAAAGCCCTGGCATTGATGGACAGGTTAGGTATCGCAGAAAGATCCAGCCACAAGCCCTCTGCACTTTCCGGAGGAGAGCAACAACGTGTGGCTGTTGCAAGAGCCCTGATCAACGACCCTGGGATTGTTTTTGCAGATGAGCCAACTGGCAACCTCGATTCTGCCAACGCAACCTCACTGCACCAACTTTTTCAACAATTAAGGGACGAACTGAACCAGACCTTTGTCATCGTAACCCACAATGAGGAGCTGGCTGCCATGAGCAATAGAACAGTTCACCTGCGGGATGGAAGATGGGGCAACTGATGGCTAAACCCTTGGTTTCCACGGAATTTCTTCAGCGTTAAGGTGTAGCGCAATGTATCTCCCCAACATGAAAAGATAATCACTGAGTCTGTTGATGTACTGAACTATTAAATTATCGTGCGGTTCTTCGGAGACCAACAGGGCAACTACCAGCCTTTCGGTTCTCCTGCAAACACAACGGGCAATATGGATGTGGGATACTGTAGGGTGGCCTCCTGGCAATATAAAGAATTGCAATGGCGGCAAACTGGCATCCATCCTGTCCATTTCATTTTCTAGCAAAAGCACATCTTCAACAGTCAGGTCAGGAATTTTCATTTTGGTTTCCTTTTCTGGGTCGCAAGCCAAGGCAGAACCGATGGTGAAAAGCCTGTCCTGAAGTTCTTTCAGGATGTTTTTGGTATGCTCATCTTGGATCAGGTCCCTGCAGAGGCCGAGATGGGAATTGAGTTCATCTACTGTCCCATACGCCTCAATCCTTTCGTGGGCTTTGGATACCTTGGTTCCACCAATCAGCGAAGTTGTTCCTTTATCCCCCGTTTTTGTATAAATCTTGAATGCCATCTTCACAATTGGTTTCTAAGATAATGTGACAATGAGGGTTTTGTTCACCGCAGTGTTGTTTTTTTTTACACAACGCTGGCTGCGTCTCTTATTTTATCGCTTTCAAGCATGCCATCCCTGAGCCTGATTACCCTTTTGGCATAGTTGGAAATGTCTTCCTCATGCGTAACCAGTACTACGGTATTGCCTTCATCATGGATCTGGGCAAAAATATTCATGATTTCATAAGAGGTTTTGCTATCCAGGTTACCGGTGGGTTCATCGGCAAGAATAATGGAGGGATTGTTGACCAATGCCCGGGCAATGGCAACCCTTTGGCATTGCCCACCGGAAAGCTCGTTGGGTTTGTGGTGGCTCCTGTCCGACAGGTCCACCTTGCGCAAAACTTCATGGGCCATTTCCATTCTGGTTTTTTTGTTGATGCCTGCATAAACCAGCGGAAGGGCTACATTCTCCAATGCGCTCAATCGGGGAAGAAGGTTGAACTGTTGAAACACGAATCCAATTTCCTTGTTCCGGATGTCTGCCAGGCTGTTGTCCAGCATGGTACTCACATCATGGCCATTCAAAATGTATTTGCCTGATGAGGGAGAGTCCAGGCATCCGAGGATATTCATCAGGGTGCTTTTTCCTGAACCGGAAGGCCCCATCAGGGCCACATATTCATTGCGTTGGATGTCCAGGGAAATGCCTTTCAGCACCTGAAGCTCCTGCCTGCCCATGATATAGTTTTTCTTGATCTCTTCGAGGTGGATGACTAAATCAGACATGGTATTATTTTTTGATCACTTTGGGCACGGTGAAAAACGGCCCTTCAGTGGTGGGGGCATTCTTGAGTGCGGTTGCATTGTCTATAGACCCTTTGATCTCATCTTCACGAAGCCTGTTTCCGTCTGTTCCCATATGGGTCAGTGGTTGTACGCCTGTGGTATCGATTTCATTGAGTTTTTCAACAAAGCCAATCATCTGGGCAAGGTCTTCCTGAATTTCTGCCAGTTCCTGGTCATTGAATTCCAGCTTGGAGAGTTCTGCCAGTTTTTGGGTGGTTTCCTTGTTGAGTTCCATTTGTTCAATTTCATTGTAAAATTAATCCATTTCAACCCATTGCCTGTATTTTATTGATGAATGGAATGCCTGGTACGGGGGCGTCATCCCCTCCTTTACATTTATTATCTTTGCTGCATGAAAAACGGTAATGCGATCGTTATGAGCGGGATCAGGCCGACAGGCTTCCTGCACCTGGGAAACTATTTTGGTGCCATGCGCAACTACGTAAAATTACAGGATGAGTACACCTGCTATTTTATGGTGGCAGACCTGCATGCCCTTACAACACACCCGGATACCAAAGAACTCAAAGAAAACGTACACCGTGTACTGGCAGAAAACATCGCTTGCGGAATCGATCCGGATAAGGCAGCTTTGTATTGCCAAAGCCACATACGGGAGACCTCCGAACTTTATTTGTACCTCAACATGTTGGCCTATTTGGGCGAACTTGAAAAGACAACCACCTTCAAAGACAAGGCAAGGTTACAACCGGATAACATCAATGCAGGTTTGCTGACCTATCCGGTACTGCAAGCCGCAGATATCATTCTTCACCGTGCTACCTGGGTGCCTGTTGGCAAAGACCAGGAACAGCACCTGGAGATGGCAAGGAATTTTGTCAAGCGCTTCAACCACCGCTATGGAGAAGTTTTTCCAGAGCCATTGGCCTATAATTTTGGGGAAGACCTGGTAAAAGTGCCCAGCTTAGACGGAACAGGTAAAATGAGCAAGAGCGAAAACCAGATGGCCACCCTTTACCTTGCCGATGGGGATGATGTGATCAGAAAAAAAGTGATGAAGGCCAAAACAGATGGTGGGCCAACCAGCCTTACCATGCCCAAACCCGACTACATTGAAAATATATTTCAATTGATGCGCCTGGTCAGTGCAGCAGATGTTGTTGCATCCTTTGAGGGTTCCTACGACAACTGCAGCATTCGCTATGGCGACATGAAAAAGCAATTGGCGGAGGATATGGTTGCTTTTATCTCACCCATCAGGGAAAGGGCCGAGTCCATCAGGAATGATTCAAAATACCTGGAAGACACCATGCAGCTGGGTGCCGAGAAGGCCAGGAAAAGCGCTGTTGCAACCATGGACCTGGTGCGAAATGCAATGGGTTTGGTTTATTGAAAATGAATATGTATTTTGTCTCACCGTTAAAAGCCGGTTAGAACCAGAATATTATGGCCAAACCTAGAAAACCAAAACATGTTGCAATAGCAGGAAATATCGGTGCTGGGAAAACAACCCTCACGGAAATGCTTAGCAAACACTACAAGTGGATTCCACAGTTTGAGGACGTGGACCAAAACCCTTATCTGTTTGATTTCTATGAAGACATGCCCCGTTGGAGCTTCAATCTTCAGATCTATTTTCTCAACAGCCGACTGAACCAGCTGATTGAGATCAGCAAGGGTACTGAAACAGTTATCCAGGACAGAACCATTTATGAGGATGCGTATATATTTGCGCCCAACCTCCATGAGATGGGCCTGATGAGCAAGCGTGATTTTGATAATTATTTCGATTTCTTTCAAAACCTCCGCCAAATGGTGAAGCCTCCAGATCTCATGATCTACCTCCAGGCTTCAGTGCCTACTTTGGTCGGCCAGATCCAGAAACGGGGAAGGGAGTATGAGGAAAATATTCGCCTTGATTACCTCAAGCGCTTGAATGAGTATTACAACAAATGGAGTGAAGGGTACAAGGAAGGACCTTTGCTGGTCATCAATGTAGACAAGACCAAGTTTGTTGAAAATGAAGAGCATCTTGGAGAAATCATCGCAAAGATTGATGCTGAGCTCTATGGGCTTTTCTAGTTTTCGTTAAAAAACGGGCTCAGCCCTTCAAGGAGACTTTTTTGGTTCAAGGCCGCCGATGCTTTGATCAATTCCATTACCGCCAACCTGCCTTCTTGGCCGAGTGCAAGGGAAAATTCGTTGACGTAAAGGCTGATATGGTTGCGCATCACTTCCTCATTCATCTCTTTTGCATTTTCAGTTACAAAAGCAGGCAATGCATCGGCATGATCATTGGCAAAGGCCAAACTCCTGTTGATTACCCTGTTGATTTTGGTGGCAAGATCAAGGTCGAACAATCTTCTCACCAAGATCCCACCGAGTGGAATGGGAGCACCTGTCCGTTTTTCCCAAACATCTCCCAGGTCTGAAAGCTTATTGAGCCCTTTTTGCTGGTAGGTGAACCTGTTTTCATGGATGATGACACCCGCATCAACCTCATCATTGATCACCATGTCTTCAATCACATGAAAGGGGACGAAGGTTTTATTTTTTATCTCCGGATAGGCAAGGGAGAACAGTAAATGAGCGGTTGTATTGATGCCGGGGAGGGCAACACGAATCTTCGAGAAATCAATTTCCTCATCATGTCCGATATTTTTTGATACAAAAAGGGGGCCCACTCCTTTTCCAAGGGCACTGCCTGCTTCAAGGATTCTGTACTGGTGCAGCAATTGAAAAACAACTCCATAGCTCACCTTGCTGATGTCCAGGGATCCTTCAATGGCCAGTTGGTTCAGGGTTTCCACGTCTTCCAGGCGGGGCACGAATTCCAATCCCTCGGTATCAATTTTGCCATGGAGCATGGCATCAAAAATATAGGTGTCATTGGGGCAAGGTGAAATTCCCAAACTCAGTTTCATGGCAGTTGGATCTTGTTGATAAGGTTGATGCAGGCATTTGTTGCGGCAAGCAATGCTTCAGGGATTTTCCATTTCGTTTTATCACGCTCTCCAACCAGGTTGGAAATCCCCCTGATCTGGATAAAGGGAATCTGTTGCATGGTACAAACATAGTGAAGTGATGCGCCTTCCATGGATTCAATGGCTGCTTTGTATTTTTCTGTAAACAAGTTTATTTTTTCTGTTGAGGTGCTGATTTCATTCACGGATACAGCCGAAACGGCTGGCAGTGAAACAGCCTCCATCAGGATGTCATGATGGTTCACAATGGCTCCCTGCTCAAAAGGGGGCATGTTTTTTTCTGCCAGCCCCAATTCGAATACATCGTGGTAGCCATTATTTTCATAAACCCCCATGTCTGCCAATATCTCTTTTCTGACAGTTACCGCTGTTCCCAATACCAGTGAAGGGTTAAAGCTGCCGGCAATGCCAATCTGGATGATCAAGTCTGGCTTTGACATGGCAATCAATTGCATGATGGCATACGTGGAAGGCAAGAGCCCCACACCGGTGACTGCAGTTTGGACCATCAAGGATGGACGGGCAAAGGAGATTTCCTTTATGCCCGTAAGCTCCCTCTCTGTTGCCGCGATAACCAAGACATTCATTCGGTAAAGTTCATCAATTCTATCGAATAGCATCCATTATTGGGCTTGGATTCATATTTCAAGCGGAATTTTTGATAATGCTGCTTAACTTTGCACCCCTAACAAACATATGCCAACATTTTATTTGACCAGACGGGAACATTTTAACGCAGCACACAAGCTGTACAATCCTCAATGGACAACCGAGCAGAACGATGCTGTTTTTGGAAAATGCGCCAATGAAAACTGGCATGGGCATAATTTTGAACTTTTTGTGACGGTCAAGGGTGCTCCTGATCCAGATACTGGGTTCATTGTTGACGCCAAACTGCTCAGTAAAATCATCAAGGAATTTGTTGTGGATGTACTGGATCACCGCAACCTCAACCTGGATATACCTTTTATGCAAGGGAAGATCTGTTCCATAGAGAACCTGATCTTTGAAATTTGGGGCCAATTGGCACCCCATATGCCCAAAGGTGTCCAGCTTCACTGCATCAAATTGGTTGAAACACCCCGCATCTTTGTGGAGTATTTTGGAGATTAGCCTCCAGCGGTCAAACAATGCCTCTTCCGTTGCGTTATTCTTTTATCACCTTAAATTCTATTGGTATATGGGCGAAAAAGTGGCAGTTTACAGAGAAGAACATTTTAATGCAGCACACCGGTTGAACAATGCTGCCTGGAGTGCTGAGCAAAACAAACTTATTTTTGGGAAATGCAACCTGCCCAATTACCATGGTCACAATTATGTGATAATTGTAAAAGTGGTTGGTGAAGTGGATCCTGAAACAGGATATGTCATTGACATGAAAGTCCTCTCAGACCTGATTGCTGAAAATATCCTGGACAAATTTGATCACAAGAACCTGAACCTCGATGTACCAGCCTTTGCGGACCTGAATCCTTCTGCTGAAAACATTGCCATCGTCATCTTTGGGATTTTGAGGCCGCTGATCAATGAACATTTGGACCTACAGGTGCGTTTATATGAAACACCCCGAAATTTTGTGGAATATCCCTACCAATTAAAATAACAACATGGCATATACCAAGATAGAACAATACGATGAAAAGGTTACTTCAGGTCTTATTGAACATTACAGAGGCTCGATAGGATTGCTGGGTGAGGATCCTGATCGGGAGGGACTTGTTAAAACTCCTGAGCGGGTGGCCAAGGCCATGCAGTTCCTGACGCAGGGCTATCAAATTGATCCTAAGGTTATCCTGAACTCAGCAAAATTTCACGAAGACGTGAGTGAGATGGTTATCGTAAAAGACATTGAATTGTACAGTTTATGCGAACACCACATGTTGCCGTTTTTCGGCAAGGCCCATATCGCCTATATCCCCAATGGTTGGATCACAGGCCTGAGCAAGATTGCAAGGGTAGTTGATACCTATAGCAGGAGGTTGCAGGTGCAGGAAAGGCTGACAACCCAGATCCGTGATGTCATTCAGCAAACCCTGAACCCGCTTGGCGTCGCAGTAGTTATTGAGGCTTCTCACCTCTGCATGATGATGAGGGGAGTTCAAAAACAAAACTCAGTAACCACTACTTCTGCATTTTGTGGAGAATTTGAGAAAAATGAGACAAGAAGCGAATTCATCAGGCTGATTGGCTCCAAGTTGCACTAATTATTCAGTATTGATAGGTAAAAGGACGGTAGGTGTTAACCAGGCGCCCATTTTTTCAATAGGTTTATTTACCTTCACAGAACAATACCTATGATACACGCTTACGTTTTTCCGGGGCAGGGCTCGCAGTTTCCAGGAATGGGGAAAGACCATTATGAGGGCAATGCATTCGCCACAAGATTTTTTGAACAGGCGAATGATATTTTAGGCTTCAGGCTTTCTGATATCATGTTCAATGGAACAGATGAAGACCTGAGGCAGACAAAAGTTACGCAGCCCGCCATATTCCTTCATTCTGTCATCGCTTATAAAATGATCGAATCTGCATCCCCCCACATGGTTGCAGGGCATTCCCTCGGGGAGTTTACCGCGCTGGTGGTCAATGGTACTTTGCCATTTGAAGATGCATTGAAGTTGGTGAGCATAAGGGCTATGGCCATGCAAAAAGCCTGTGAGGCCAATCCTTCTTCCATGGCAGCTGTCCTGGCGTTGGCTGATGATGTGGCTGAAAGGGTCTGTCATGAGATTCAGCAGGAAACTGGGGAAATAGTCGTTCCAGCCAATTATAATTGCCCCGGTCAGTTGGTGATCAGTGGATCGAATGCAGGCATTGATCTTGCTTGTGAAAGGATGAAGGCTGCAGGAGCAAAAAGGGCGATAAAATTGCCAGTGGGCGGTGCATTCCATTCTCCTTTGATGGCACCTGCAAAAGCAGAGTTGGCAAAGGCCATTCTTTCAACATCCTTTCATCGCCCCATTTGTCCGGTATACCAGAATGTTGTCGCAAAGGCGGTAACAGAACCTGAGGAAATCAAACAAAACCTGATTGACCAATTAACTGGGCCTGTCCGCTGGACACAAACCATTGAAGCCATGATCTTGGATGGGGCCACCAGCTTTACAGAGGTTGGGCCTGGGAAAGTTTTGCAGGGATTGATTTCCAAGATCAACAAGACCATTTCTGTTGAATCATTGAATTGATCTTTCTGGATATTGGCTATGCCTGAGCAACAGGTCCTCCAAATTGGAAAGGAATCTGTACTTCTTCAAAGTCTTTTATTTTGCCATGCGCATCCTCAAATTTATTGAGGTTGTCTTCCAATGCATTCAACAAACGCTTTGCATGTTGTGGTGTTAGGATGATCCTTGACTTCACTTTGCTTTTTGGGGTGCCTGGCATAACAGCCACAAAATCCACCACAAATTCTGCATGGCTATGGGTAATGATCGCAAGGTTGGCATATTGGCCTTCTGCTATTTCTTCTGATATTTCAATGTTGAGTTGGTTCTGTGTTTGTTCGCTCATTTGATTTGTTTGAGGGTACAAATATACGGCTTCATTTTCTTGTATAAATCATGATCCCCATTGCCAGATTACCTGGGCCCTCCATTCATTCTTTTTCTTGTCCGTGCTCCATTTCCCGGCGCATTGCAGCGATTTGCTCAATTTGTATTGCACAACAATGTATACGCTTGCTCCTTCTCCATAATGGGGAGGAACGGCATAGTATGCCGGCAGGTCCCGCTCGTAAGCGTAGATTCTGGTTGAATATCCATCCGTATCAAAAAAACTGCACCGTGCACTGGCTGAAAAGGGCTGTAATGCGGGCTTATAGATCAGTTCAAGATAGGCCAACTGTCCTCTTTCTATATTTCCTGTAACCGATTGTATCCTGATCATTTCATTTCTCAACCTGCAGGTCAATCCGGGCATGGGCATGAATGAGGCATGAATCCTGAGTTTAAGGCTGTTGTTGTCTGATTGGATTCTTCCATATATCTCCGTTTTTTTGTTGGGCCGATAGGTGTGTTGAAGAGAATAGATGTTTCCCGTTTTTTTACCGGGGTTGCTGAAGGTGGGCCAATCATGTTGGTATTGGTCTGCATATACCTCAAACCTATGCTGGGGTGAAGGCGTATAATTGATGTTGAAAAAAAATCCTTTTTCATTGCCAGACTCCTGGCTCTCTGAAAAAACATTGGATGCCAGCGAGCGGAATTGAATTCCCATATTCCTGTACAACAACGCCATATCCAGGGATGGACCAAGGCTCTTGATCAGTCCGGTAATGACCGCTTTATTGCCCTTTTTATCCATCGCCATTTCGCCAAATAAAAAACCCATCCTTGTGGAAACAGCGTGGTCAATACTGGCATTTTGCCACTGCCTTCCATTGATGGCAAAATGGTTGTAGGGTTCCTCTCTTTTTTTAATCGGATGATCAAATGCCGTATGAACGATGTTAATACTGCTCTTGCCGAACTTGCTGTTGACTTTTAGGGTTGCTCCCGCAATGAATTCTTGCAATGCCTTTTTATCCATCAATTCATTGTTCGTTCGGTGCAATCCAGACAACAACATGGAGCTTGCCCAAGCCTTGTTGGTTGTAGTATCGGTGATGATGTTGGCATCGATTTTTTTGTTGCTCACAAATGCGCCCAATTCAATTGCATTTTTTTGTAACTGAACCGCAAATCCCCTGCAGAAGCGGTTTTCATCCGTTCCCGTATGGGGCCTGAAAAGTTCCCCCTGCTTGAAACAGCTCATCATGTTGCTGCTTCTCCCCAGTGCATATCCCTGCCAACGGATCAGTCCTTGACCCATGTTGACCGTATAGTCTCCCATCACCAAGTTTTTTAGGATGCCTTTTTTGCTGATGGCAACAAACAGGCTGTAATGGTCAGCAAGACTTTTTTCTCCCACATCTTTTTCAGCCGTGATGCCCCATCGCAACAGGTCCCTAAAATTAAAACGGTAACTGACCAATTGTTTGTATTGATGTTTCAAGGTGTCTTCATTTCCGGTGATGTTTTTTAATTGTCCGCCAGTTCTGTACAAGAGCCTATGTCCTCCTTCTTTGATCCTTTGTTTGAGTGCTGGCACAAGCGGTTGTTCAGTTTCAAGGGTGAGCATGGGCAGTATTTTCCTGATGGTGAATGGATCCCAATCCGGAACTGCCTGCAATTCCATCAGGCTGATGAAATGGCCAAAGTTTTTTCGGTAAAGAATGAACTGCTTGATTTGGTTGGGCTTCAAAAAAAATAAGTTTTCAAGCAACGCTTCAGTGATGGTGTTGATGTTGTACTTTTTTATAAAACCTGTACCATGCATTTCATTGATGTCCTGTTGTGGTGCCTGCTCATGACCGATATCACTCTCTGCAATGTCTTCCATCTCTTCCTGTTGCGCAATGGATGAATTGCAAATGATGATCAGGGCCACCATCAAAACGGTATGCTTATTTTGCAAGCCCATGGTTCATTGTTAAACTTCCTGAAAGCCCCAGCTGTGGGTGATTATTGAAAAAGATCCCCCATTTATTCTTGTCAATGCTTTTTGAGATGCCCATCATGAAGGAGTGACTTGTCGAATTGATAGCGGCCAGCAAGCCGATAGATGCTGCTGCCTGCCATTCCACCAGGCCGGATATTTCTGTCAGTTCATGGGTTCTTTTTCGTATTTCCATCGCGATGTAAAGCTGTGCATTGACAGCAGTGCCCATGCCAGTAATCAGTTCACGCGTCATGCTGTTGGAATTTCCTACCCTTCTTCCCAATGAAAACCATTGGTTCACTTGAAATCCCAATGCTGTTTTAGGATTGATCCAATAGAGCATGCCCCCTTTTGCCTGCATGCCCATGCTTGCGGATTGCCCCAACCACTTGAATCCTGTCAGTTCCATCGATAGCCCAATGCCCAATTGTTCATGGATTTTCATCCCCAATGATGCGCTGCCTGAAAAACCTGCGAAGAGCCCCCCTCCACCGAACCTTCCAGAAAACCCCAGGGCGCCATTTTTTTGCGGCAAAATAAAAGCGATGCCCGCATGGTTCATTTCCTTGACCATGAACCTGTTGCCTGCATGAAATCCAACCTGAGGAATGGTTTGAAAAGCATTGGCTGCTGCCAGTTCAACTGTAGAGGCCGCTAGTTGGCCAGTTTTTTTATACGCCAACAAGCCAAATGGCAGGAAGGCATCGGTTCCAGAAATAGCTTGCGCACTGGCCATCATTGGCATCATCACCCACATCATCATCCACTTCATGTTGTAAAGATGTGTTCCCCCCGGTGATGGAAAAGGGGAAAAACATCATATTTGGGTGTCATTTTCCCCGACTGTACCTTTGCCCCATGAAATTGCTCGATGGAAAGCTTGTTTCGCAGGCAGTAAAAGACAGGTTAAAGACCCAAACGGAGGAAAGAATCCTGCAAGCTAAGAAGCTGCCCCACTTGGCAGCCATCCTGATTGGCAACAATGGAGCCAGTGAAACCTATGTTGCGAACAAAGTAAAATCTTGCTCTGAAGTTGGATATAAATCTACCCTGATCAGGCTTGATGCTGGCGTTACCGAACAGGAGCTGCTTTTCAAACTCAACGAACTCAATGAAGATGTTGATGTGGATGGAATCTTGGTTCAGCTGCCACTTCCCAAAGGCATTTCCGAGCAGAAAATCATTGAAACAATTCTTCCTTCCAAAGATGTTGATGGATTTCATCCTGAAAGCGTTGGAAGAATGGTGCAGGGATTGCCTGCATTTTATCCTGCAACGCCCTATGGTATTTTGTTGTTACTCGAACATTATGGTATTGAAACAAAAGGAAAGCATGCCGTTGTAATTGGCAGGAGCAATATCGTTGGCCGCCCCATCAGCATCATGCTCAACAAGAATGAATATCCGGGCAATTGCACCGTTACGGTTTGCCATTCGCATACTCCCAACCTCAAGGAAATTTGTCTGCAAGGGGATATCATCATTGCAGCCCTGGGCCGTCCTGAATTTTTGAAAGCAGACATGGTGAAGCAAGGCGCTGTAGTCGTGGATGTAGGCATAACCAGGGTTGAAGACGATTCCAAAAAATCTGGTTTTGTCATCAAAGGAGATGTTGATTTCGAAAACGTTGCACCGCTTTGCAGCTACATCACGCCAGTGCCAGGCGGTGTTGGCCCCATGACCATTGCAGCATTGATGATGAACACTTTCAAGGCTTGCGCCGCAAAAGACTGATCAATGGAACCCAATCCAATTGTAGCGCTTCCGTTGATGGAACATTTTTATACCCTTCAGGGGGAAGGCCGTTTTACGGGGCATGCCTCTTATTTTATCCGCTTGGGTGGATGTGATGTAGGATGTGTCTGGTGTGATGTCAAAGACAGCTGGGATGCTTCCAAACATCCACTGGTGCCCATCACTGAAATTGTTGCATCGGTAGTTGCCTCGGGCACAAAGATTGCTGTCATCACCGGGGGAGAACCCATGATGCACAACCTGGATGCGCTTACTGAAATGCTAAAAGCCCAAGGCATTCGTACACATGTTGAGACGTCCGGAGCCCATCCGCTATCAGGCAACTGGGATTGGATCTGCCTTTCACCCAAAAAATTCAAGGCACCGCTGGATGAAATGATTGCAGCAGCCCATGAATTGAAAACCGTCATTTACAACAAAAGTGATTTTGACTGGGCCGAGCAATATGCGGCAAAGGTTTCCAAAGATTGTTTGCTTTATCTGCAACCCGAATGGAGCAGGGCTGCAGCAATGAACCCATTGATCATTGACCATGTGAAGGCAAATCCTCAATGGAAATTCTCGCTTCAAACCCATAAATTCCTGGATATTCCCTGATCTTTCATCAATGGAATGAATCAGTTGATTGACCCATATTTCCCTGGGCTCAATACATTAACAAATCATAGCACCCTCCATTTTGTTAAATAAAGTAATTTCATGGATGCGCATATTGATCATTGTTTTGTTGGCCTCTTTTTTTCAGATTGGGTTTGCCCAGCAATATGATCCTTTAAAGATTGCTAAAAAGAACAAGGCCCTTTACGCCAAGGCATTGGAATATGCCGATCAGGATCTTTACCAGGATGCATTGGGACTGATCAACCTGGCATTGGAGAACGATCCTGCTTATCTTGACGCCCAACTTTCCAAGGCAGGAATCCTTGGAGAATTGAAGCGCTATAATGAGGCTGTAACTGCCTACAGCAGCGCTTTTTCGATGGATTCTGCTTATGCTAGGGAGTACTTGCTTCCCTACAGCATCAACCTTGCTGGAATGGGGAAATTCCAGGAAGCCTTGAAAGCAGCAGACCTTTTTTTGGCAATCCCCAAACTGAATGAAAATTCTATCAAGGCAGGTACATTCAGGAAAAAAAATTATGCATTTGCCGTTGAACAATCCCATCAACACCCTCAGCTTTCCAGTTCCGGGTTTCGGAATGCCGGAGATGCCATCAATTCAATTTTCCCAGAATATTTCCCTTCACTGACCATTGATGAAAAGACCCTTGTATTTACCCGCCGCGTCAATGGCAGCAATGAAGACTTTTATGAGGCCAATGCAGCCGACAACAAATGGGCGCAGGCAACACCGCTGCAGGGCACGGTCAATACACCCTTCAATGAAGGAGCCCAGCATATTTCCCAAGATGGCAGGTGGCTGGTGTATGCGGGATGTAATTTTCCTGATGGCTATGGCAGTTGCGATATCTACATCTCTTTTCTCACTGCTTCAGGGTGGAGCAAAAGGGAAAACCTTGGAGAAGCCATCAATTCAGATGCTTGGGAGTCAACGCCTTGTCTTTCACCAGACAAGCAGGAACTTTATTTCTCTTCCAACAGGCCAGGAGGATATGGCGGTTCGGATATCTATGTTTCCAGGCTTCGCCCGAATGGCAGATGGTCTTCACCACAAAACCTTGGGCCGCTTGTCAATACTGCTGGAGATGAAAGTGCACCGTTCATGCATGCAGACAATGAGACCCTGTATTTTACCTCTTCAGGGTTACAGGGATATGGTGGGAAGGATATCTTTTTTTCAAAGAAAAAATTAAGTGGCTTTGATACGGCGGTAAATCTTGGTTATCCCATCAATACGATTGATAACGAAGGTGGCCTGATTGTAGCAGCCAATGGTGTCAATGCTTTTTATTCAAGTGACAGGGCTGATAGCCGAGGTGGGTTGGACATATTCACCTTTGCATTAAGGGAAGATCTTCGCCCCCTCAATACCACCTGGGTACAGGGCAAGGTCTATGACAGTGCTACCGGAAAGGGCTTGAGCGCGATTGTAGAGTTGATTGATCTCAACAGCAAACGGGTGGTCACTGAGTTGCAGACGGATGCTGATGGCAACTATCTCTCAACCCTTCCGCTGGGCCGCGATTATGCGTTCAGCGTTAACAAAAAAGGCTACCTTTTTTATTCCAACCGGTTCATGCTCAAGGAGGTGGTTTCTGGTGATCATTTTGAAGTGAACATTCCATTGCAACCTTTCTCAAAAGGAGCCAATATCGTGTTGCGCAATATTCTTTTTGAAACTGGAAAATTTGTACTGTTGCCTGAATCCATCGCAGAGCTGGAAAAAATTGTATCTATCCTTCGCGAGAATCCAGTACTCAAGGTTCAGATCAGTGGTCATACCGATAATGTTGGAAAAGATGCGGATAACCTTGTTTTGTCTGCATCCAGGGCCAAGGCAGTGGTGGAGTATATCATCACAAAGGGAATTGCTGCTGCAAGGCTTACCCACAAAGGATTTGGGGCTGCTCAGCCGGTTGCAGACAATGCCACAGAACCGGGCCGCACCTTGAACCGAAGAACAGAGATGACGGTTATTTCAAACAATTGATGTTTTCACTTTATTGAGAAGTTTTAATACGTTTTGATTTCGTATAAATCTCATTTGTGCAGGCTTGGGGACAATTAGTTTTGCCTGCCATGAACGACGCAGAACTTTTGCAACACCTCAGTTTGACCATGATTCCTCAAGTGGGGGATGTCCAGATTGGCATTCTCCTGAAACATTTTGGATCAGCAGCATCTGTGTTAAGCGCAAGCGCCAAAGCACTGGAAGAGGTTCCCGGCATCGGAACTGTTCGTGCTGCATCCATCAGGAACTGCCATGTTCAGCAACGTGTTGAAGCAGAGTGGCGCTTCATTCAAAAAAATCACATCAAGGTTTTGGTAAAAGGGAACCAAGGCTATCCTTCAAAACTTGAGCATTGCATGGATGCTCCGCATGTATTGTTTTATAAAGGCTCATCAGGCCTGTTGAACAAACGTGTGGTCAGTGTTGTCGGTACAAGGTCTCCCAGCCAATACGGAAAAGATAGGGTGGTAGAGTTGATGGCTGTATTGGGTCAATACAATGTAATGGTGGTGAGTGGTCTGGCCTATGGTATTGATACTGTTGTACACAAGGAAGCATTGAACAACACGTTGGAGACCATCGGTGTACTGGG
>Ga0209443_1000412_pt1 | contig 28793 bp, 36 predicted proteins | sample LauGreBMM110DCMD_2_FD_187571 | JGI IMG/M metagenome (GOLD analysis project Ga0209443, IMG submission 187571) | Freshwater lake microbial communities from Lake Michigan, USA - Su13.BD.MM110.DCMD (SPAdes) (version 2) | ecosystem: Environmental > Aquatic > Freshwater > Lake | place: Lake Michigan... | reverse complement strand
TCCTAAATAAAATGGATTCCCGTTTAATCCTTGTGTTACGGAAACAACCGCATCAGTTAAAAAGTTACTATGATAATCGTCTACATCTACAAAAAAATAATTTTCTACGGATGAACCATAGGATCCCTCGCTTACATAAGTGTTTGCGCCCTGATACGTTTGTTTTCTAAATCCAAGAGTCCATCCAGCCGTTTGTTGTAATAACAACCCCGATACACCAAAATCTAATGTAAAATTGGCTAAACTTACACTTGAAATGGTAGTTTTTGAAGTATTTGAATCAACAAGAATGGTAATGGGTACTACTACACTACTTCCAGTACTATCTGTTGCAGTAAGAACTGAAGGTGTTGTTATGTCGGTTGCATCGTAATTTCCTTCTGTAATTTTGATTGTTGTCGTGCCAACGTTGAATATATTATTTGTGGTTGTATCTGAAATATTATTCGTGGGTGTATCTGAAAACATATACCATGAATTCTGTATTTCAATGGACGATATTTTTAATGATGTTACGTTTTTGATATATTCAGGACAAGCATAAATAAAATCACTTGATTTTGTATAAGCATATTGAGGTCTAAATGTTGTATCTATACTTACCAGTCTAGAAACCGATTTTCGTTCAATTGGATTAATGCTTGTAAAAGGTATTATTTTAGATTCAAATAAACGTTCTTTTGCCTTTTTTAAAAAATCAGAAATGTCTTGTTTTGTTTTAAGATTTACTTGAAATTTAGTTAATTTGGTAGAAAGTTCAGATTCTTTTTTATCTACATCGGATTCTAAATATCCATAAGTTAAACCAAATAATTTTTCAATATCATGATTGGAATAATTATTTAGATTAAGATCAATGTTCATAATGTTAAATTACATTTTTAAAATATAAATTTCAACATAAAGATATGTATACAAAAATAATGTATGGAGGTGTTAAAAATTGCCGGAATTGGATGTCATGAATGGATGAAGTCCGTCCTAAAATGGAAACCCTTTGATAAAGTAAAATTTTGGGAACGATGTATTTCAATGAATATTATTTATGCAAAATTTTTTCAATCCATTGCCGCTAAATATAATTTACATACGGCAGTTCATACCATTCCTTATACTATGGAAGAAATATCGTATCCAGTAGACATTGATATTGTAGGTGTTATTGGGTCAGGTCTAATTTCTATTGTGTTTGAAGGTATATTGAACAAAGAACATGTAGTTATTAAAACAAAACGTAAACATATTGAAGAACGTGTTCATTCAAATTTATCTTCATTACGTCGTATTATTTCATGGATTCATTATTTTTATCCCAATCCTACCATGATGAATGCATATGAAGAAATTGTAGAGACGTTCAATCATCAAATGAATTTTGAAAAAGAAATGGAAAATCATGAACTTTTTAAAACATTATTTGAAACGGATGAAATCAAAGTACCTACTTTGTTGAAAGACAATTGTACTCCGGATCAAATTGTCATGACAAAATTGTATGGAACGCCACTTTGTTTTTTAACAGAGGAAGAAAAACAAAAGAATGTGGAACGATTGTCTAAATTAATTGTAAAAAGTATTACAGAACATGGATTTATTCATGCGGATTTACACGTTGGAAATTTATTATTTGATAAAGATTATTTAGGTATTATTGATTTTGGATTTATGATTCAGCTGTCGGTGCGTGAAAAAAAATTGTTGGTTGACTTGTTTAAACATTTTGGTCTAGGTGAATTGAAATCAGCTGCGGAAACAACAATGAATTTTATAGAGCCTGAAGAGGTTCGCCTTTTATTGGCAGAGGATGAAAAGGCAGACATTCATGATTATATTGTTCATATTTACCAATGTGCGCTTGAAGTAGACCAATGTTTCAGTGTATACGACTTGTCTCAAATTTCAAAAAAATTGCGAAAGTACTCATTGTCCTTTTCACCGCTTTTTTATAAAATGGCATTATCATTGAATTCGGTTGAATCGGTCATGACTAAATTGTCGGCATCGTCTGCCGATATTTTTATACATGCCATTATTTCTTTTTTATCATAATATAATATGAACATTGTTGTCTATATACATGTTTGTCAAAAAAAACAATGGACAAAATCATATGATTTACTTATGCGGAGTATTAAAAAATATGGATTATACGAAGAATTAAATGAAATACGTTTAGGTGTAGTAAATGATGGTGAGTTAATAAAAAATGAACGATTTGATGATCCCAAAATTAAAATTATTTATGTTGGAAAAAGTGATGAATACGAACGACCCACACTATTACATATGAAACGTTCTAGTTTTATAGATAAAGATACATTATATCTTTATTTACATACAAAAGGTATTGATCATTTTGGTACACCAAGAGAAAAGAGTGTAAAAAAATGGATTACTGATATGTTATATTGGAATGTAAAATTATGGAAAAAGGCAGTTCACGCATTACAAACAAATGATACGTATGGTTCTAATTTTTCTAAAAAACCAGAATCACATTATTCTGGTAATTTTTGGTGGGCTACAGCAAAACATGTACAAAAATTACCTAAATTTATTGAATCTTATTATATAGCTCCAGAAGTATGGATAAGTAAAACAAAAACAAAAAAAATGTATTGTGCTCACAATTGTGATCCACATTTTAAAAAACCTTACAATAAACAATATTCACGAAACAGAATAAAAACAATTAAATATAAACGTTAAAATATACTTCCTCCAAAATTAGATGGCATAGGTTCAAAGCTATCCGGAGATTGAGCATCTACTAACGGATTGTTAGGTCCAGCAAACATGGAATTAAAGTCGGGGTCTGGATTTTGAAGTGGATTGGAGGTGCCGGCATTTCTAGGAAGTAATTGTGGAGATGCCGTTGATGCTAACGGCTGAGTATGTTTAACTTTGACTGGTTTAGAGTCACCCATTAACCGATCCATAATAACGGATACTTTTTCGCCTAATTTAGACATACTTAACAATAAAATAAGCGATGGTAAAATAATAGTAATTACATTTTGGGCAGCATATTTAGTTCCACTTAAAGTAGGAATATAGGTAATAATTCTATGTAAAAATAACATACCAATAAATAAAACAATACATTGAATTGAAACTTCTAGAAATATAGCAATACTTCCTTTATCTTTATCTACAGCGGGCATATATTCATCTAATGCCTTGTTTAATAACGATATGAAAATAATGCCTAATATGGTATATTGAATAATGTTGACCATTTCATTTCGGCTATCTTGTTCAAAATTGAAAACATGAGAAACAAAAGAAGTTGATTCGGATTCGGACATTTTATTTATATGAAGAAAATTAAATTAGTTAAAATATAAAATTTATTATGATTTTAATTATATGTCTAAACAAGTTAAGGCGCAACCCACCATTTCTTTACCTGACGCTGTCATTAATTTAGCTCAACGATTGAAGCATCTTGAGTCCAAATCAATGACTCAATTTAAAACCATTGAGGAAAAATTAGGCGATCACGAGAATAAATTTATTGAAGATGCTCCTGATTTGGATCAAGTCGCTGAAATGTTCAAGTTGTTAAGTTCTAAAATTGACGGGTTAACGTCACGATTGGAAGAGGTTGAAAAGAAAAATGATATTAAGCCGCCTATTAAAAAGAAAGGGGGTACTGTCAAATTAAACGATTTAGAACCAACCGGCGGTATTTCTTTTAGTTAAAACTATGTATTAAATATTACCTGTAAAATATATTATGAATTTATCCATACTATGCACTATTTTTTTTGTGATTGTCATGTACATTCATATTTTTTTTCAATTAAAAACAAGCAATGATTTAGAAATATATGAAATTCAAATGCCATCTAAACAAAAATTAGAAGAAGTATGTAATTTCAAACAACCCGTTGTTTTTAATTATGTTGAAGAAACTTTAATGAATTGTAACGTATCTTCTTTACAAGAATATATAGCATTTGATGTAAACGTATTGGATGAAAATTATGTTAAAGTTCCATTACCATTAGAAAAAGCAATGGAACTTTTTAAAAAAAAACAATACGCCACCATGGACAATGCTACTTTTTTAAATGAAACCATGGCAAAACGCTATTTTACCATTACTGATTTAGCTCTTCGCCCACCCATGGTATCATCCATACATTACGACGTCATGTTTGGTAGTGAAAAATATACTACACGTTTACAATATAGTAAATATTATCGTAATTATTTTGTAGTCACTAGTGGTTCTATTACAATTAAACTTGCTCCACCACGAAACTCTATATTTTTGAATGAAATTACAAATTATGAAACACATGAATTTTATAGCAAATTTAACCCATGGACAGAACCAAATAAAAAGGTAAAATTTTTAGAAATTGTATTGTTGCCAGGACAACTTATTTATATACCTGCTTATTGGTGGTATAGTATACAATTGGATAAAGATGCTTGTGTATGTACGTATAAATACTCTACCATCATGAATGTTCTTGCTACATTACCTGACACGGCCATGGGATTTCTTCAACGCCAAAATACAACAACTAAACTATTACCTACCTTTTAACACAAAAAAGTTTAAATTGATTTAAAATAAATCGTATAGTATTAAACATGGAGCTATCAATTAACGATCTTTGTAATAAATGCGATGAACTTGGGCTTGTCCATACATCGTCTCAAACTAAAAAAGATTTAATTGACTTAATTCAATCTAAATTAATTCAATATGAAAGAGAAACACCTTATTTATCTAGCTTTTTAAAAAGTATACAAAATAAAAATGGAACATATAAACGTGTTTGTATATCTCCGTTACGATATGCTGGCGGAAAAACAAAAGCCGTTGGTTTAATACTACAAAATTTACCAAAATTAAAAGAAAAAAAAATTGTTTCCCCTTTCTTTGGAGGCGGGTCTGTTGAATTATGTCTTTCTCAAATGCTCGGATTTCAAGTCATTGGATACGACATTTTTAACATGCTGGTTAATTTTTGGAATGTTCTGATTCATCATAAAACCGAATTTATACAACAATTAAGTCAATTTGAAATTACCAAAGATGAATTTACGTACAATCGTCACGTATTACTTCATTATTGGGAAAAAATAAAACCGGCTGATTTAAATTATAAAACAATGAATAAATTAGATTTACGTTCGGAAGATTTGACTAAATTAGACAATGATCCAATTGCGCAAGCTGTTTACTATTATTACAACATGTCATTATCCTATGGCCCCATGTTTTTAGGATGGCCAAGTTCAAATGAAATGAATAAAGCTAAATTTACTAGACGTCTAGAAAAGATGAAATCATCCAATTTAGTTAATTTACAAGTACATTGTTCATCGTTTCAAGCCGTTTTAGAAAAACATACAACGGATTTCTTATTTTTAGACCCACCTTATTATCTAGAAGGTGATAGTAAAATGTTTAAAGGAATGTATCCCAATTGTAATTTTGCCATTCATCATCACGGATTTGATCATGTTAAATTGGCTGCTATGTTAAAAAATCATACAGGAGGCTTTTTAATGACGTATAATAATTGTTCTAAAATTAAAGAATTATACCATGATTGTATTTTTGAATATCCAGAATGGCAGTATACGTATGGACAAGGTGAAACACGTATTGGAAAAAATAGACAAGAAAATAAAGATAACATAAAAGAAAGTCATGAAATTATTATTATTAAATGGCCAAATGATTAAAAAAAATTGATTAAATATATTTTTACATAGATATATATTATGGATAACGTATATCAACCAGCATTATTATCGCGGAATATTAATTTACAAATGAATGAAATTGGTGGTGATATAACAGACTTGATGAAAAGTACAATGAAACAATTTGAAGGAAAGTGTTCTGAGGAAGGATACATTAAACGTGATTCCATTGAAATTGTTCGGTTTTCTTATGGCGTTATTAAAGGATCATCGGTTAAATTTCATGTTGTATTCAAATGTAATTTAGCAAATCCTGTTGCTGGACAAAAAATAAAATGTATTGTTGAAAATAATACAAAAGCCGGTGTAAAAGCAAGATTAGATTCTCGTGAAAATCCATTCATTATCTTTTTATCACGCGATCATCATTATCAAAATCCTAAATTTTCTGATTTAAAAGAAAGGGAATCTATTACCATTTCCGTATTAGGACAACGATATGATATTCATGATAAACAAATTGCGGTTATTGGATTATGGGAACAAGAAATTCCAATAGTACCTGAACTTGAGGAACCGCCTATCAAAAAACTCAAAGCTGAAAAACCTAAAGTATCTGAAAAAAAATCTAAAAGGGATGATAAAAAGGATGATTCTGAAAAAAAAGATAAGTTATATTTTTATTCAAAATCAGCTGTTACTAAACCAGGAAAAGGTACCAATGAATATGTTTCCGACCCTTCTAAATATACTGAATTATCTACCATTCCTGATTTTAGACAACAATTGAGCAACTTTGATATGAAACCATTTAGATGGACGGGGGAAGGAATATTAGAAACACCCTTTCCAGCAGATACAGAATGGAATACCATTGAACATGCGTATCAAGCATCTAAATTCAAAACAACAAAACATGATGATATTGCGAATGAATTTACATTAACTTCAGGATCAGATTTAGGTAAAGGAGATGGGGCTTTAGCACAACAAAATCGTAAAAAAATTAAAATTGATGTTGAAAGTATTAAAAAATGGGATTCAATGTCTGAAAGTGTCATGGCAGATATTGCTCGTGCTAAATATTCTCAAAATCCAGATCGTTTAAAAATGTTAAAATCTACAAATAACGCTGAATTATGGCATAGTATACCAAGATCAAGAAATGCCGTACGATTTATACATTTAGAAAAATTACGTGAAAATTTATAATTTTTAAACATTGGATCTTATATGGATAAAAAAGTGGTGGTATTTATTTTTATTTTTTTATGTTTAGTAGGAATTTCTATTTACTTTATTAAAAAAAAAATAAAAAAGAAGGAAGTGAACAATACAGAAAAATCATGTGAAATGTTATTTTTTTATACAACCTGGTGTCCATATAGTAAAAAATCAATGGTAGAATGGCATAAATTTAAATCAGAGTGGAATCGGAGAAAAATACACGGATATGAAATTTTATTTCAAGAAATTGATTGTGATATTAATGAATCTATGGCAGCTAAATACAATGTTGAAAAGTATCCCACTATTAAATTAATCAAAGATAATTTGATTATTGATTTTGATGCAAAACCTACCATTTCTACATTAACACAATTTTTAAATTCTAGCTTTGATTGATCGTGTTCGTTGTTTACGTAATTTCTTTTTACGCGACCCTCCAAACCCAAAAAATCCCAACAATCCCGAATTTGCTTGCGCTGCCGGTGCCTGTGCCTGTGCCTGTGCTTGTGCCTGTGCTTGTGCTTGTGCCTGTGCTTGTGCCTGTGCTTGTGCCTGTGCCTGTGTCGGTAATACTGGTGTTGATTGTAGTACTGGTGTTGATTGTAGTACTGGTGTTGATTGTAGTACTGGCGCTGGACGAACAAATGCTGGTGCCGGTTTTGACATTAGTCCAGTGTTAGTTCCGACATATTTTCCTAAACTTTTAACTCTGTTTACGCCATAATTACCTACACTAACAAGTGCATCAGTTACTCCTATACTACCCAATGTTTCTTCATTAAAATTGGTATAAATATCAAGCAATGCATTCTTTATTTTTTTTCCACGGGTTTTACATGTTATAGAACCACATGGATATTTACTTTTACTTTTATTTGTTGCTATATTTAGTAAACGATCCGCTACATTATATCCGCTTATAGCAGTTATAATACCACGTCTTAATTTTCCAGGTTGATCATTTATTTCCGAAATTTCATCTGAAAATTCATCTTTTTCTTTTTTTAAATAATTTGGATCTGGTGAAATATTATCTTGAGAATCTTTTAACATTTCATCTGTTAATCTTTTTGTTAATTCAGCACTTTCTTGAGGTGTTAATTTATCTTTTTTATTTTCTAAAAATTTTATTATTTTTTGGCGCTGGGGTTTATTGCCTCTTATGTCAAATAGTTTTCTTGTTTTTAAATCACGATATTCTTTACTCTTGTCCGCATATTGTTGTTTTATTCCAGATAATTCATTTTCCTTTGTAACAATTTCATTGACTATACTTTGTGATGTAGCATCTAATGCTAATTTTGCATCCTGTTCTGATTGAATCTGTTCCGGAGTTTTGCTTTTGAACATATTAAACATATACTATTACTCACTATTTTTTTTTACATTCGCTATAAAAAAAACAACTAAATAAAATGGAAATTTGTTTTGAAAATGGATCATTGTATTTTTCTGGATGGAATTGTAATCCGTAAAATGGATATTGCTTAAATTCAATCATATTGATAAAATTGGATTCAGTAGAAACAATAGTTATATTTTTATTAGGTACAATATCAAACCCAAATGTATGAGAATGAATAGCGCAAAGACGCGTTTCCATTTCTGGAATGATCCATGTTGGAAAAAAAGATTTTATACGCGAATCTTTCATTTTGATAGTGGACACGCCTTTTAATTTATGAGGTTGTAAATAATCAAATATGTGCTCTATTGGTCTATTTTGTTGAAACAACATTAACATTTCAAATCCTAAACACGTACCCCAAATTGGAAAATATCTTCCTTGATTGTTATATTGTTTAATTTGACTATAAGCATGATGTAATGTAGTTACGTAGGTAATGCGTTGTTTATCTGTATATTTTTTTTTATTATTAATACTTCCTCCTGTAAATACAATACCAGATATGGTAGATAAGATAGATGTTAATTCTGACAAGGATACATTATACGGAATGATACATGCTTTCGCACCAGATGATTCAATCCATTTTACATAATTATGTATTTTAGATGAAATAAACGGATGTTTGGGTAATTCAATAATACCAATCATAGTTAAAAAAAATATAATTAATTTAAAAATTTATAAAACGTTTTTTTCCCACCTTTTAATACATTTGTAACACCTGATGGCAATGGATTATTGTCTGATATAAAATACATGAATGAAGCTCCCATAATCATTACAACAACAATTAATAAAATAATGGCTAATATTGAACTAGGGTGCATATTATGTAAAATATTTTAATCTTAATTTACGAAGCTCATTCAAAGAAGGTTTGGGTTCATCTAATTCCTGTTTAGGTTCATCTTCCTGTTTGGCATCTTCCTGTTTGGGTTTATCTGGTTCTAAAAAGTGTACATTTTTATTTTTATGTATTTTTTTTTCTAAATCTTTTTGTTCTGATTGTAAATAGGCAAGATCTTGTTCATGTTTTAAAGATTGTTCATGGTTCTGGTTCAACGATATATTTTGTAATTGAATAAATTCATCAATACTCATGTCAGAATCACAAAATTGGGACAAATCGGTCAAATCCATGTTTATAAAAATTATAAAAATATTTTCTTTTCAATTTTTTAAAAAAGGTGTATAAAATGTATCTTTTCGTTTTATCTTTAACGAGCCCGTGGCGAAAACGGCGAGCGTTTAATGTCATAGTCAAGGGTGTCAATGTGTACTGCTGGATCGTAAGAAAATTCATTTTTGTATAATTTAAACCATTCCGCCCAGTTAGGATCATTGACGGCGGTTTCGTCCATAAAGTTGTATCCGGCGTCTTTGTCTTCGACAAGGCAACCCCCACTGCGCATCAACTTACCAGGTGGCAGAAAATGGCCATCATGATTGTCGCAGCGCGCTAATGCCGGAGGAGCAGGAAAATTTTTTCCGAAACGATCAAAATACCCTGTAACCTTCGTAGCCATGTCTGGAGATGTACATGTTGTAGATGAGGATGGTTTCAATTTATTTAAAATCCGTTGCATATATTTTTATTTATATTTTTTGTAGACAACATAGAACGACTATAATCCGTATAATTATTCTCAATATCACTAAATCCTGGAAGTTGAACAATCGTAAGCGGTGTTAATATATACCATTGATCTTTATTTTGTAAACGTTTCCAATACATGTCAATGGCATATAAAGATCTATTTGAACATTCGGTTAATAATACAAGAGATTCATTAAAATTTTTCAATAATGTATCATAATAATGATCTTTTACAATGTATCCAGTTGTTGTTTGGGCATTAAATACACGAGCATAATATTTATGGATTTGTTGGAAAGGTGGTGCCATATTACTTCCTAAAAGGAGTACATCCCAATGAATAGATTCATTCAAAAAATGGGAAAGAGATGTTTTAAATATATCTAAATTTGTAAACGTAATGTCATCTTCTACGACACAAACACTTTTCCATTGATTTAGTTTGGCATGTTCAATACATTGAATGTGACTCATGATACATCCCAAAGCACCATTTTTATGAAGAATAGCCGGCATTCGTGTACCCATAATACCAAGTACTTTTAATTGATTTTCAACATGTGCTCTGCGATCGGTACGATGATTTAAATTAATATAAAGAACATGATCCATAAAATTATTTTATTTTTTTAAAATAATTTTGTAAACGTAAAACAAATTATTTTAAAACAATAATGTATGGATTATCCTAGTACTCAATATGCTGAACAACGGCGTTTAGAAATAGTTACCCAAATACCAGAAATGATGTATAATGCTCCTACAATAGATATAACGCCTCATGACCAACTTACACCTATTCCAACTGGTAGAAAAGTTGCTGTTAATAATTTTGAACCATTAAGGGGAAACGATCCTTATAGTAACTATTGTAGATCTCAACAAATACTTCATATAGTTTGGACACATGATGATGATAACATAAAAAATACCACAACAACTAATACAACATGTAATACTAATTTACCTCCTGGTACAGAAGGACAATACTCTTATAATTGTGTTACAATTAAATTATGTTATTTTCTGCCGGCGGATACACCTTTAGAAAATTTTAATTTTAATTTTGAAAGTAAACCAGAATATAGTGTTGTTCCCTATCGATTTAATCATCAAGTCATTTTTTTTGGACAAACTAAAAATTTATTTAATATGTATATTTCGTTAAAATTAGTGTTACGTTTTGAAAGAATTCTTGCAGAATGGGGTAATTCATTAGGCATAGAACTTGTGCGAAATGGTGGTTATGGTCCACGCCAATTAATTACACAAGTTCGAGGAGGCACAGAATCAGAAATTAAAATACAATTATGTGTACAAGATGAATATTTTTATTGGGCAGTTGAAACATTATTAAGAAATTACAGAGAACTTGTAGAAAGGGGAATGTTTGCATTTAAATTTATATATTTAATAGGTGAATCAAAAATATATTCCATAAGTGAAACATTTCCAGATATTGAACCAACTGGACCCATTGAAACCTATGTTCAAAATGGTCAAACTTATCGACGCGAATTATTAACATCTCCAAACATAGTCATTTATTTAAATAGATCAGTTAGTAATATATCTGGCTTTGTATCTAAATTAATAGAATTATTTCCAGATGAACATAATATATCATCTGGTGTTCCAAGATTTAACATACGAATTAACAACAATATATTTTTTTCAACGGGTGGTGGCAATGAACATAAATTTGTTTCAGTTCGTAGATTGACTGAAGGATTTACACCAACTGAATATGCTATATTAAAAAGACAACCTGAATTATATCCAACACATGCTCTTTTTAGTAGATATTTAACTGGTCATGATGTAATTGAAGGCGATCATATAAATAATATTCAAAGTTATAAATACATGTTTAATAGACAGGCATCATTTAAACAAGAATTTGAACGTGTAGGATTAGGTGAAATTTACAATAACATATTTACAAAGTTTGGTATTCCGTCATTTGAAAGTTTATATCCGGATGAGTTTTCACCTAGTACAGGCGCAGAAAGTGTGCCAGTTAGGGCAGCACAATCAACACCTGCAGCTGAAGAATCAAGTTCTGAAGATGATACAGATGGCGGGTTTAAACCTAAAAAAAATAAAGGTTTTAGGTTTACTCGTGTATCAAAAAGTCATAAACGTACTAAGAAGAATCGCATGCGACGCACATGGAGTTTAAAATATAAACGCAGTATTAATTGTAAACGACCAAAGGGATTTTCTCAAAAACAACATTGTAAATATGGTAGAAAAAATAAAATGTAATTGTATGGATTATCCTGGTACTCAATATGCTCAACAGCGACCATTAGATATAATTACTGAATTACCGGAAATAATGTTTAATGGTGCACTTATCAAAACAACTGCTTTTTCAACACCTAACAACCACCAACCATCACCTAAATCAAGAAAAGTAATATTTTGGACAAATGATACACCTAATTTAGAAATGATTACTACTACAGATAAAATGTGTAATAGTAATTTACCTCCGGGTACAGAAGAACAATATACCTATAATTGTATCTTAACAAAATTATGTTATTATCTTCCACCTTCAACATCCTTAGAAAATTTTAATTTTAATTTTGAAAGTAAACCAATCTATAGTGTTGTTCCATATGATTTTAATCATCAAGTTATTTTTTTTGGACAAGTTAAACATTTATTTAACATGTACATTTCATTATTTTTAGTTGAAAAATTAGAAGGAATTCTTGTGACATGGGGAAATTCATTAGGTGTACAGCTTGTACGAAATACATTACCAGGATCTCTGGGTCCTTCTCAATTAATTACACCCTTTACAGGCACCTCTTCTCGGTCTATCAAAATTCAATTGTGTGTTCAAGATAACAATTTTTATTGGGCAATTGAAACGTTATTACGAAATTATACTGAACTTACAGAATTAGGTATGTCATGTTTCAAATTTGTATATTTACGCGGCGAATCAAAACTATTCTCCATTAGTGAAATATTTCCAGATATTATACCGAATGAACCCATTGAAACTTATAGAAATAATGGCAAAGAATATCGAAGAGAATTATTAAATCCTCCCAACATTGTAATTTATATTAGAGAAGACGTTACCTTACGCGGATCTATTTTACGTCCATTAGTATCTAAATTAACAGAATTATTTCCAGATGACCATAATGTATCAGTTGGCGTTCCGCGATTTAACATACGCCTTAACAAGAATATATTTTTTTCAACGGGTGGTGGCAATGAATTTAAATATGGAGCCACGGATACATTTTTACCAACAGAATATGATATATTAATAAAAACACCAGAATTACATGCAACACATGCTATTTTTAGTAAATATTTAACAGGACATGATATTATTGAGGATGGACGTATAAATAATATTAGTAGTTATAACAATATATTTAGTGAAAAAACGTCATTTAAAGATCAATTTGAACGTTTTGGACTACTTGATTTTTACAACGACATATTCAGAAAATTAGGTATTGCTCCATTTGATACATCAGTTACAAGAAGAGCGCGTTTAGTTGTTCCCACTCTTTCTGCGTCCGTTGTAAGATCGTTGGCCGCAGAACCAGAACCTTTGCTTGTAGCAGAGTCAACATCATTGCCTGTAGCAGGACCGGTTGTACGCAAACGATTAGAAGTACCAACGTTAAATCATGCTGGGATGTCAAAACGTAAATCTAAAAAAAAAAGACGTAAAACAAAACGTATAAATAGAATATACTTAAAACATACATAAAATGTAGACAACAAAGTAATATAAATGGGAATCCCAAGCTATTTTTCGTACATTATCCGAAAATATCCCACCATTGTGTCCAAATTAAACTACAGAGTTGATAATTTTTATTTGGACAGCAACTCCATTATTTATGATATGGTAGCCAAAATGGGTACCATTCATGAAGATGTATTGATTCAAAATGTATGCAACAAAATTGATGAATATCTAAGTTTGGTTCAACCCAAACGCGTTTATATTGCCTTTGATGGAATACCACCCATGGCAAAAATTAAACAACAACGTGAACGGCGTTATAAAGGCTGGATTCTTCAAAACATGACTAAACAAAAAGAATGGAATACGATTCAAATTACACCTGGAACAACGTTTATGAAAAAATTAAATATACAATTAACTCAACATTTTAATTTGTATAGTAAAAATTATGAATTTTTTAAATTATCTACAAGTGAAGATTATGGTGAAGGTGAACACAAAATTTTTGAACATATCCGAACCCATCCCGAAATACATAAAAACACAAAAACATTAATTTATGGATTAGATTCAGATTTAATTGTGTTGGGATTAAACCATTTAAAATATGGTGAGATTAAATTGTTACGCGAATCTCCGGCTTTCATGATGACTGGAGATGAATTACATGTTCTGGATGTACCTAAATTGGCCGAAGGAATTAAAGAAATTGTAGGAGACAATCGGTTATCTGATTATATTTTCATGACTTTTTTTCTAGGTAATGATTTCATGCCACATTTTCCAGCACTTAATTTAAGAACTCGCGGGTTTGATTTATTGTTGTATACCTACAATGCGTGTGTATTACCATATGAATCGTTAACGAGTAATGGCGCCATTCATTGGAATATAGTTCAAAAATTAATAAATGGATTGGCAGAACGTGAGCATTCGGCCATTACATCAGAATATCATAGTCGTAATAGGTTTATTGCGGATACGTCTACAGAAGAAGCGCAACACAATAATACACCTATGATCAAACGTGAAAAAGAATTATTCATCTGTCCTATACGAACTGGATGGGAAAATAGATATTATAATACATTATTAAAAACAACAGACCTTCCTGACATTTGTAATCATTACATGTCCATGTTAGAATGGAATATGATCTATTATACAACAGGTTGTGTAAATTGGCAAATTTATTATCCTTATATGTACCCACCTTTATTATCTGATTTAAAAAATTATGTTCCAAAGGTGTCTACCTTGGAATACAACAATACACGAATGGATGAAAAAGACGTTTTGCGTTATGTATTGCCTACCATATATCATTCCTTCATACCATGCGAAGAATCAAAAGATGAAAAAGTTCCCACATTAGAATGGTCCTATTGTAGATATATTTGGGAAAGTCATGTATGTTTTATTTAAAAAAGTATATAATGTAAAATGTTATAAAGGTATATATTGTTTGATGTATATGTGGAAAGTTTTGTTTTTATCATTGATGTGTAATGCGGTAAAAATTCGTTTATGTGAGATTAAACCTGAGATTAAACCCATAAGATTTAAACCTATTGGCGAAAATCAGATAAATTATTGTAATTTATTGGCAGATAAAGAGGTTTCCATTTTGGCTGGTATTGGGCCTGCCGGATGTGGTAAGACAGCTTTTGCTTGTCATGCCGCTGTAAAGGCCTTGAGTATGGGAGAAGTTGATCGTGTTGTATTGACCCGACCTTTAGTAAGTGTAGATGAAGAGTTGGGGTTTTTACCCGGTTCTATAGAACAAAAAATGGATCCTTGGATTCGTCCTATGATGGATATTATGAGAGAATTTTATACAAGCAATGAAATACGGCGCTTTATAGAGGATGGAACCATTGAGATTTCACCCTTGGCCTATATGCGCGGAAGAACCTTTCGCAGAGCATTTTTGATTGCGGATGAAATGCAAAATTCTTCTCCAAATCAGATGCTTATGATGTTGACGCGTGTTGGCGAAAGTTCGCGATTGATCATTACGGGTGATTTATTACAAAGTGATAGGATGGAAGCAAATGGATTGGCGGATTTTTATAATCGTGCTAAAAAATGTAATGACACAACAATTCAGTATGTTAACTTTGGTATAGATGATGTTCAGCGGAGTCCTGTAGTTGCTTCTATTTTGAGATTATATGAAACTAAATAACGGATGTAATTAAACAAATCAAATATAAAATATCTTTTTCTAACGTAAACGTCAACGTCCAATCGTTCAAATACTTTTTGTTATGAACACAAATTAGCCCTTCTATGTTGATATATAAATTAGAATCATAATGAATAATTTTAAAAATAGGAGGCCGAAATACATCCTCGTAATGTATTTCTAGTGTACATATAAAGTGTTTATGTAAATAAGACGAAATGAGTTGTTCTATGTCTTCGGGTATTCCACTAAATGTGTACACAAAGTTTTTTTTATGCCATACATCTAAATGAAACGTATTTAGATTTATGCGACGAAGATTGTACTTTCCATTAACATTAAAATATTCATGTAAAGGTTTTCCATCAAGACTTCTTTCAAGCATTCTTGTGAAACATGCCATGCGGCGCTCAATTGTCATTTTTTCTTGACATTATATTATTTTAATTGTTTCAATTTTATTTTTTACGTTTTGAGTTTTAGACTATATTGCTTGTTACTGGTGTGGGACTTAATGGAAGTGGAGCAACATAATCTGGATTAAAAAAAGATTGGCCTTTACTATACCAATCATTTACCATATCATCTGTAATAAATGGTAATGTAGAAAGCATAGTGTTTAACTCTTCATTTGTTTTAGATTCAACCTCTTCTAACGTCAATGGGGTACCTCTTAATACATAACACCCTGGATTTTTATTATATGGAGTTTTTGGAATTGTTGGATTATCATACCATAATATTCTCGAACCAATTTCATTGTACCATTTTGATCTAGAATCATCTATTCTTTTACCATCATAACTATATTCACGCTTATTATTTACATCAGTATGTGTCAATTTAGATACAGCCTTTGGACTTTTAAAAAACTCATTTAATTCTATTCTTACTTTATTAGGTATTTTAAATCCTTTTTGGTCATATTTGTCAAATTTACTAATATCATATTTATGAACCGCTTCTTTACAACCATGTAACATGGGTGATTTTTCTTTATCATATTCTATATTTGGGTCAATTAAATTAGTATAAGAACATGCCATATTACTACTTTTAATTGTTTTTTTTGTATTTTTAGTAAAACCACCTCCTCTTTTTCGATTTCTACGACTTTTCATATATTATAAGATTAAAAAAAAGTGTTAGTGTTTTTAAGTTTTATTGCGTTTGTGTCTAGAATTTCTTACTCCGCTTCCACCACTGCCAGTAGATAAACTATTTGATTTATAAAATACTTGGGCGTTGTTGGTAAACTGCAGTCGTGACAATGAAACATTTGGTTTTGAAATAAAAACAATATTTTTATCCATAATATACTAAATATTTTTATTGTATAACATTATATGAGTATTATTGAATATATTCGTAAAGTACGATCATTGCCTATTGTACTTACAACAAGTCCATTACATGAATATTTATCCATTGTCAATATAAGTACTACCTATCATAAAACATTTTTAACAAACGAACCGGATAGTTGTGAACAACAAGAGGATTGTACTGAACCATGTCAAGAATATTCATCTAGTAAAGGATTCATGTGTGTTCATCCATCTAGAATACGCACCTTTCATGATAAAAAGGAATTAGGTTTTGTATTTTTATCTAAAATAACAAATCGTCCCTTTGTTGTGTTAGATTCTACGTTATATCGAAGTGATTTATTTTATAAAATTATTTTATCTAAAGACACTAATGTTGTATATGTAATGTTTAATATGGGACGTGTTATACCTAAAGATGAATTATATTCATTCAAAGATATGAATGTATTGTATTCAAAATTAATTCAAAATACGTCACCTAATAATAAAATTGTATTGTGCGGCCATTCTATGGGTGCGGTACAAGCATTACGCATGGCACTTTATTTATTTGAATATCATCATGAGTTTTTTGTAAATATTCAAGTAATTGTTACAGGACCATATAAATGGTTACATCCAAATTCAAAATTTACACATTTACCTAATGTACATGTTTATTTTACTGGATATCAAGATCAACTAGATACATTTGCTTCACAAAATGATGGTTTGGAACATTATGTTCCTTATACATTTGTTACTTTAAACAAGCGCCAGGAATGGTTTCATCAACCATCATCATTTGTCCCACGTGATTATGCTGAACCTATACACAACATTTTATTTTATAGTAAATTATTAGGAAAAGAAATCATTGGAGGTAAAACAAAAAAATATAAACGAAAACGTACTAAAAAAAATATACTATAGTTATATGCTTAATAAAATATGTATGCCAGCACTTATTTATTTAATTTTTTCATTTACCCATGTTGTTATTGATACATATAAAGGATTATACAACACTGCCATTATTGAAATATGGGTTGGTGTTGTATTTACCATATTATTAAATTTATTATGTAGTGCTGGATTAGGTATTGTTTCTTGGTTAATTATTTCAATTCCTTTTATTTTAATGTCATTGATTGCTTCTATTATTTTATTTTCGTTTGAACTTGATCCTGCTACAGGAAAAGCCGTTGTACAACCTCAACCACCTCAAGGCCAACCACCTCAAGGCCAACCACCTCAAGGCCAACCACCTCAAGGCCAACCACCTCCTCAAGGCCAACCACCTCAAAACCCTCCTTCTAATTATTCGTATCCAATATCGGTTTTATATGTTTAAACCGCTGAAATGATTTCCCCATTTTTATAAACATAACATTTAAATGTTTGCTTTTTTGGCTTTGAACAATATACATCGTTACTTGATGACGTATTAAAATATAATAATTTATGACCAGCACTTTGTATAATCATATAACAAATCCATCCGTAAGCTAAACCAAACACGGATCCTATGAATATTCCTTTGGATGTAATACACAACATTTTGGTTTTCATATAAGCATCTGACATGTACAAAAATAAAAATCCAAGAATAATATAATAATTCCAATCTTTATAATGTGCCATAGGGCACACAATGTACATTAACGTAAATAAAATAAAAAATGAAGATATTGATAAATTGGCCACTCCCGCAAGTTTAGGTATTAAATCTCTACCCCTTTTTACACAAGTGTCAGCAGTTTTAAAAAATCCTGATATTCCATGCATCATAGCAATTCCTATAATAGCACATCCTAACCATACAATTCCTTTAAAATCTTTATTGAATAATGATGCCATTACCATAAATGCGGCAATGAACACTGGATACAATTGCATGAAATCGGTGTACGTTAATATGTCTGAAAATACAACGGCATCTACTGGAGGTTCTATTTCTTCTGCATATACAACTGGTTGTGCCATATCATAGTAAAATACTTTTTATAATTTAGATCGTACATAATGAGTAACAAATACATAATCAAATTCTCCTAATTGAACATATACACCACGTTTAATTTTTTTTAAAACATCATAATTTCTATTACATGTTATAATATACAAATTACCTATTTGTCGTACACTTACATTTGTATTTAATAATCTTGAAAATACATGATCAACAAATAAAAGTGACACATTTTTTGTTGAAGTAAAACACAATTCCATATTAACTTACATTAATTTGGTTTAAGTTAATATTTTTTATTTTCTTGGCTGTACATAAGATGTATTGAACATACTTCTCCCTACACCAACACCACTTAGTTGGTTCATGATAAACAACTTGGTTTTACCATTTCCATTTGCTTTTGATTGATAATCGCGGTTTGTCCATGAATTAATACCAACGCGTGTTGCAATGTCTTGTTTTTTGTTTCCACCAAATGTATTTAAATTAACATTTGAATTGTAAACACTTGACGAAGCATTACCAGCACCCATCATTCGTGATTTTGGCATATTATATACCTTTAAATTTATTTTTGCCTAATAAGGGAATCGAACCCTCGACCTCTGCTTTACAAGAGCAGTGCTCTACCACTAAGCTAACCAGGCAAAATAACCCAACACGGGACTCGAACCCGCAACCCCCAGATTAGAAGTCTGATGCTCTATCCATTGAGCTAATTGGGCGTTCTCTAGTCGGGAATCGAACCCGAGACATCTGTGTGGAAAACAGACATTTTACCACTAAACTACTAGAGATTTACATTCTTTATATAAAAAATATTTTGTATAAATACGCATTTCCTAATATATTACAAAAAAATATTTTTTTTAGTTTTTTTATAAATATGTTTATTTTTTTTAGTTTTACCACCCATAAACGGATTATGAAATTTTTTATCTGGCGGTGTTGATAAATCAAGTAACGTTTGATTAAGTAAACGTACCATACTATAGTATGTCGATTTTATGTCACATGTTTCCACAATATTTTCTTTTACTTTTTCACCACGATGAATAAATAAAAATCCATTGAATGATAAATCCAATTTTTCAGTTCCTTCAAATATATAATGTTTACTTTCTTTATCAATATCTTTCCATAATATAGTAGATTCTGTTTCAAGCCAACTATTTTTAATTTGAAACGATTTATTTTGTTCATCTATACCAGTAATTAAAAAAATGTGTCCAGATTTTGGACGTCTATATGACAAACCAACATATAAATTGTTTTGTCTATAATAACGAATCAATAATCCAAGTGATGTATTTTCTTTAGATGTAAGATTATCAAGTAAATCTACTGATGTACAACTTATGGATGGAAATGTAAATCCATTAAAAAAATCAATAATTGTTTGGTAGATCACATGTCCCTTTTTAAATCTTTCTAAAAATGGTTTTGAAAATATTTCTTCATGAGGAAGTTTGTGTATATTACTCAAAAATAAAATTAATTTGTTTGTCATGGAATAATATTCATGTGTACTTACACCCAATATTCCATAAATAGATACAAGATGATAGTACATGAATAAAAATAAACTTATTTTTAAAAAAATTTCAGGTCCACAATTTTTAGAATTAAAATAATCATCTCTATCTTTACTAATTTCAACGGGATCAGTAGATAACATTTTTATACAATCGGGATGTTTAATATCACCCTTATCTGTTTTAATATCTAATATATTTTGTATGATCAAACGTACATATGCGTGAGCATAACATGTACCTTGGTCGCCTTGATCCGTATGAAAATCTGAAGTCGATTTTAATAACATAGGAGGATCTAAAGGTGGTAAATCATCTATGTAAGGTTTAAATTTTAATTGTTGTTCAGGTAGTAATGTTTTGTATAATTCATGAATATTTTTATATATAGTAGCATTTATTTCTTTTTTATACATGGTCATTTGTTTCCATAGTAAATTTTCAGGTATATCAGGAATATTTATAAATGATTTATGTTCATCATCATAAATGCTTGCTCCATATATATTAATAATTGATTTATCCGTATCTAAATTATATAATAAATCAAACCATATTTTATTCTTGATGATAACGGCTGCCATGAGAGCTGTATCTCCTGAATAATCCACGTCATCAAACGCAGTAGATGGTTTATCACTTGGTAACTCGGAGGATTGATAAGCAGATATTAATTTTTGTTGAATATCACGATATAGTATATCATTTAAAACAGCAATGATTAATGCAGTTTGACCTATATAATTTTTAACACGAACATCAATGGATGTATTATCTAATAATAAGTTTACAATTCTAAAATTTTTACTTATAAGAGATAACATTAATGGTGTAAAACCTTCTTTATTAGGTATATTTATCAACCCATTATATTTATCAATGTCATAACTAAAATAAGTACACATTGAAATATAGCTTAATACATGATTTCCATGTGTATCCATTAATGATAAAAAATCAATGTCTACGCCAAGTTTATCAATTTCATTTAATAATTGATTGAAATATTCAACGTCATTTTTATAAGCAAGTGATAAAAAATTCTCACCTTGTTGATTACAAATCGTATACGTAAATGGAAGTTTAAATAGCGTAACAATGAACATAGGATTAATTTTTTTTAATATAAAAATAGATAATAAATTATTATGATGTTCATCTTTGTAGCTATAATGTTTTTTATTTAAAAATACAAAATTAGTTTTTGAATTAGGTGATAATTCTAATATAGGTTCTATATCACCATAAAGTATTTTATTTTGTTCATTTAATTTAATTGCGTTATTTTGTAAAAGTATATCGATTAACATTAATGGTAATTCATTAATAAACTCTCTATCATCACGAATATACTCTTCATGACCTTTTTGTTTGTAATGTTCAATTAATTTTTGTAATTGTAATAAATCCTTTTTATTTGATAATATTATTATTTGTTCCATTTGTTCATCCTTTAAATCTACATTAAGTTCTCTTAGTGCAATTAATTTTACGTTAGAGATTGACATATTTATTGTATATGAAACATGAGATTTTGCTTTGATTAATTGGATTGCTTCTTCTACATGATAATAAAAAAATATTGTATCTCCTTGTAAATTTTCTTCAACTGGAATATCATTTAAATATACATTGTTTTCATATGCTCGGTCTAATAATAATTTGAATATGGGCAGTGCCTTCTCACGTGTTGTTTTATCTACAACTTTAGGTATGATCGCTTGTAAAAAAACAAATATATATCCTTCATCCGTTTCATTTTGTAATATAGCATTTTTGTCGTTAAATTCATTTGATTCAATATCTTTATATAACAAATCTCTTTGTGTATCTAAATCCATATATTAATGTATAAAAATTAATTTTAAATAAAAAAAAATAAGGACTTGCCTGGATTCGAACCAAGATTGCTTGGGTCAGAGCCAAGCGTACTAACCATTATACTACAAGTCCATCACCCGATATGGGGCTCGAACCCATGACCACTAGCTTAAAAGGCTAGCGCTCTACCGACTGAGCTAACCGGGTTGTATGAGGTGGGACTCGAACCCACGAACCAATGAAGGGCTCGCTCTTGAGGCGAGCGGATTTGACCGCTTTCCTACTCATACAGAACATACCGAGACTCGAACTCAGATTGCCGAACGTAATTGTCCAGAGTGATCTCCAATTATACTATACGACCTTTTAAAAAATGTAAAACCCACCCGATATGGGGCTCGAACCCATGACCACTAGCTTAAAAGGCTAGCGCTCTACCGACTGAGCTAACCGGGTTACAGATATAGTTACATGAGGCGGGGGTCGAACCCGCGAACCCGAAGGACTCGCTCTTAAGGCGAGCGCATTTGACCACTTTGCTACTCATGTTTTTAAAATATATATTCCTTAGCCGGGAATCGAACCCGGATCACCCGCGTGAAAGGCGAGAATCATAACCATTAGACTACTAAGGAATAAAATATAAGGACATACCGAGACTCGAACTCAGATTACCGGAACCAAAGTCCGGGGTGATAACCTTTACACTATATGTCCAATAAAATGTAACACCCGATATGGGGCTCGAACCCATGACCACTAGCTTAAAAGGCTAGCGCTCTACCGACTGAGCTAACCGGGTTACAGATATAATTACATGAGGCGGGGGTCGAACCCGCGAACCCGAAGGACTCGCTCTTAAGGCGAGCGCATTTGACCACTTTGCTACTCATGTTTTGAAATATATTTGCTCACGATCGGAATTGAACCGACGACTTCCGGCTCATAAGACCAGCACTCTAACCAACTGAGTTACGTGAGCTTTGTACATTTATTACCAAAACACTCAAATCAATTTTTTTCAAAATTATATACTTATGATCGGATTTGAACCGACGACATCTGGCTTATTAGACCAGCACTCTAACCAGCTGAGTTACATAAGCAACAATATATAGTGCTCGCTGTCGGGATCGAACCGACGACTTCTAGCATGTAAAGCTAGCACTCTAACCAACTGAGTTAAGCAAGCCCAATATAACTAAATATATTTATTTCCTAAATACTTAACCATTTTTATAGGACGTCGATTTAGTTTTCCTTCACACATATACTATCCTTATTTCTTTAAATTATTTTATTATACATTATTTTATATTACCTACTATGGACTGGATTAAATCAATTCTTATTATTTCTATTTTTTTACTTTTTATAGCAATAGATTCCGCTAATTCAAGTTTACAATCAGTTCAAGATAATTGGAGTTTGTATCGGTGTAATCCAATGATGATGCCATTTGCTACTTATTTTGCTCCAGAAGGCACAAATATTAGTGCCTCTGACAATTTTTCATTTTGTATTCAATCTATGATGACATCTTTCGCACCATCTATTACACAACCATTTGAATATTTACAAAGTATGTCCGTAGATATGATGGGAAGTATTAGTGATAGCACTGCCGCATCTACTGAACAATCCTCAGGATTAAGATTTAGTATGTCATCTATATTTGGTTCTATTTATGGTGTATTTATTAATGTAATTGTACAATTTAACGTGATTGTCATTAAAATGATGGATGTACAAGGAAAAATATCTGCCGTCATGACTACCTTATTATACATTATGACCGCTGTACAATATACTTTTGAAAGTATGTGGAATGGTATTCCTGGCAAAATGATAAAGATGTTATAAGTAAATCAAAATATTGAATTAACACATGGATGCCATTCATAAACTTTATAGTAACCAATCTTATTTAGATTTACATGGTACAGATGTTTTATTAACCATCATTGCATTTTTAATTGTAATTTCAGTTACTAGTTATTCATCCTATACAGCAATTTTAGCAAAAATACAAAATGATTGGAATTCAAACCGATGTAATCCTATTTATATGCCATTCGCGGGTCTTATTATGCCACAACCTGGACAAAGTACCATGGAAACAACCATACAAAATTTTTCATATTGTATCAAGCAAGATACGTCTATGGTATTTAGTATTATTATGATGCCGTTGGAATTTTCAATGTATTTAGTAATTGAATTTTTAGACATAACTATGGAAGCCATTACAGCATTTATGAACTTTATAAAATGGTTAAGGGACATGCTTGGTGGGATTATAGCAGAATTATTTAACAAAATTTTAAACTTTATTATTCCGTTGATGGAAATAACCATTCATGTTCGTGATACTTTAGCAAAAACAAACGCCGTTATATTGACCATGTTGTATACAACAATGAATATATACAATACAACAATATCAGGTGTAATTAATGTTGTGAATGTATTGAATGATGTTCTTGTTGGAATTATTTCAGCCATGTTGGCCGTCATTGCATTAGCCATTGTGTTAATGGTAACACCGGCATTTCCTGCTGGAATAGCATTATATGCTGGTGGCATTGTTACCATGACGGCTATTGTTATACCTACTCTTGTTATTTATATACTTATGGAAACATTCGCAAAAGATATTATGCACGAAACAACTAAAAAAGCACCGAAAACGCCAAAAATTAAGAAGAAAAAATAAATCTCTAGTATATGAAATTATCGGCGAGCAAAATGTTTTTATGTCTTTTACTATTGATTGTTATTGGGGCATCTATGACATGTTCTTGTAGTAATGTATATGAGGCATTTTCTAATGCTACTTCGTGGAAAATGAACGGCCAATATAATATTGTTTCCCCTTACACTACTAATGATACAACGCCAGAACCATCCTTGTTTATGTTTAGTAATAATAAAGTAACACCAGAATGTTGTAAATCGGCTGATTATAGTTCAAGTTCTGGATGTGTATGTACAACACCAGAACAGCGTAATTTTATAAATCAACGTGGTGGAAATAGAACTATTGAGGATGGATTTTAAATAACCAATTACCAAATAATTTCCCATTTAATTCAATTTCAGAACGTACTTGTTCATTTGTAAAATTAGCATAATGAACAAATACATTTGAATTTTTCATTTCAATAAAATGAAGAACTCCTAACTTCAAATCGGCAAGCCGTGTACGAATTTCATACATATCAAGACATTCACATTTAAATTGGAATGAAAAGGGTGGCATATTATACCATAGAAGCATGATTTTATTATACTTTACGATACAATTTATAGGTGCTGTTGTTTTTATTTTCAGAGGATATGTGTAATTCAGGATAAGTACAATAGACTGGTTTGTCAATCAAACGTATAGATTTATTACTAATAATTTTTCTATATTCATCAATTGTTAATGTCCCAAAAAATGTATTCAATAAATAATGTGGTGCTGGAGCAGGATTGATAGGTGTTTTATAATCATACACATCCCCGTATAAATCATGTAACAAATGATATCGTTCAAATTTAGTAGATTGATCTAATTGTTCTTGAAATAAATAACCGGCAGCACATTCTGGACAACAAAAAGAACCATATACTTGATATTGTTCATTTGTTTTTGATTTTGGAATATAAATAGGTGGTGTTTCATATGAATGTGTACACCAAAAACAATTGGATCGTGTATTCATGTCATTTTTATGTAAACGGGTAGCTATATTTTTTAATTTTTGAGGAATGGTATCATCAATATATTCATTCAATTCAGAATGTTGTTTTGTATTATCATATGGCTCAAATTGTGTATTATTATACACAACTGAAAAAACATTTTTACTGGTACATTTTAAATGTAAAATAATATTTTGTACATTTTCATTAGAAGATAATTCTGGTTGAATCACATCTACTAATTTTCCACCTTTAGGTTTACGACCACGTTTTTTATTTTTTTCCATTGTATAGTTTTTTTGTAGTTTAGATTTAAATATATATTTGAAACTATTTATGGTTTATTCAGATAATCAGATAATACTAACGATGAATAATACAAACTTCCAAACACTAAACCTTTGGATAATACACTTGTAGATGATTCTACAAACAAGGAAGGTACCATTTTTTCTAAACCTGTTTGAACAATAGGTAAATTAAATAAAATGTATAAAATGCTTACTAAAATAGGCATTCTAAATTCTTCTAAAAACCGGTCTAATTTACTTGGCGTACTTAATTGTACTTGGTTATGTTCAATGTAATCTTGTTGTTTGGGTTGTGTATATGTTTGAGATATTTGTGGATCGGCTACATGTTCAATTGTTTCTCGTGGTATATCTCGCGGCGGTAATTCTGTAGTTGTTGTTGTATTATACGGCAAATCATTAATGTTGGTAGTCATGTAATCTATTTTTATTTTGATGTTACCTAAATTTACGCAAAACGAACTATTTTTTTTTCAGAATTACATTTGGTTGGATTAGGTTTAAATTTATAACATTGATCATCAAATTTATACATATTTTTTTCAATTTCTTGTTGTGAAGGCCCTTCAAATTTCATACATTTTTTATCTGAACACTTTTTTCTAAATAAAGTAGAAAGGCCAAATCCCAAAATAATAGAAATAATCACTTTTCCATATTCGGATCGTATGTATTGTTTAAACCCCATAGTTATTGTACAGAAATTACTTTTGCCTTTTTAGTACAATCTACTAATCTTGCAGTAAAATTAAAACAATTGTTGGTCGTATCTTTATATTGTACATTTTTAAGATTGTTCAGCGTAGGATATACAACAATCGTCTTATATTCAACGGGTGAAAGATAAACAAATATTATTCCTACAATAAAACTTATGACAAATAGTTGAATATATTTAAATTTCATACAATGAATAGATAAAATTTACATAATAGAGAATTAAATATTATATACCTTATGATTTTATCTGTACCATTATCTAAATATAATAAACAATATATTATTTTATTACCGCCTGTAAAAAATAATATGATGGAAGGAGGATTATTCATTCGTATTTTGTATTCGCCAACAAATTTAATATTAAATGGAATTTTTTTATATATCAAAAATGAATCAGTAAATGATTTAATTTCAATTGAAGAGGATATTTTATCTTCCTATATAACTACAAAAACTCCAGTCTATAGTTTTATCAAAAGTATTACAAAATGTTCTAAACCAATTATTAAAATATCTGGAATTTGGGAAAATACAAATCATTATGGATTAGCTTACAAGCTTATTGAATAAAAATATTTTTAAATTATATGACAGAATCTACAGATTTGGATATTCCATCCTATATAATGAAAGGTCATGCGTGTGATACGGATCAACTAAAAGAACTTCCAAAGGGATGTATTTATATAGTTTTAGGAGTATGCGGAAAATTTAGTTACGTAAATGTTTATTCTAAAAGATTGATTGAATTATTTGAACAAAATCATGAATGGTTAAAAGATCCATTTACAAATTTACAAAATATTCAATCTTACATAGAAAATGATGAAGAACGTGGTGTTGATTTTACACACCAAAAAGTTGATTTATTAAAAATTCATTATCATGGAGCATCAGATCCTACATTATCCAGTTATTTGAATTGTAAATATTATCCTATGGAAACTTGGAAATGTAATAAAGATGGTCATATACAATTTAATCATACTCATCTTACAGACAAAGATTTAACTCATGTAAAAGGAAATAGATCTGGGCTATATACTACATTTCCTACTACATTACCTGAACCAAAACCAAAAATAATTTTATCAAATAATCCACATGTAAAATATAGTGACCAAATCTTTTTTGAAAAAGAACACGTTCCAATACGCGATATAATTCAAATGTATGAATATTCATTATTTCCCAAATTAGAAAATATATTATATAATATAAATTTTTATCATGGAAAATATGTAAACGAAGATGAGACAATACCATTTAATGTGTTTGTATCCGCATATGATCATGCTATTAACTTTGAAAGGCGTTATTGTGGATTAGAATATGACTATTCGCCTATGATAACTCAAGAAGAATTATTTAGAATAAGACCAGGAATTTATTATAATATATTATGTAGATCTTCATGTGAATCATTATCCTATGATAATACAGAAGAACATATACCAAAACATTTAAAACTACAAAGAGATAAATCAAATGAAGCTAAACAAATGTATGATGAATCTTCACCAGAACAAATCCAACGTTACAAACAAAATTTTATTAGTTCTATACCAACCCCTTTTCCTATACCAATTGTATCTT
>Ga0209443_1000411_pt1 | contig 28799 bp, 23 predicted proteins | sample LauGreBMM110DCMD_2_FD_187571 | JGI IMG/M metagenome (GOLD analysis project Ga0209443, IMG submission 187571) | Freshwater lake microbial communities from Lake Michigan, USA - Su13.BD.MM110.DCMD (SPAdes) (version 2) | ecosystem: Environmental > Aquatic > Freshwater > Lake | place: Lake Michigan... | reverse complement strand
GAGTAGGCGTGACCGAGGCCGTGTTTGTAGGCGTGACCGAGGCTGTGACTGTAGGTGTGACCGAGGCCGTGCGAGTAGGTGTGACCGAGGCCGTGACTGTCGGGGTTGCAGTGGCTGTAGGAGTGACCGAGGCTGTGACTGTAGGTGTGACCGAGGCCGTGACTGTAGGCGTGACCGAGGCCGTGTTTGTAGGCGTGACCGAGGCTGTGACTGTAGGTGTGACCGAGGCCGTGCGAGTAGGCGTGACCGAGGCCGTGACTGTAGGTGTGACCGAGGCCGTGACTGTCGGGGTTGCAGTGGCTGTAGGCGTAACCGAGGCCGTGACTGTCGGGGTTGCAGTGGCTGTAGGCGTGACCGAGGCCGTGCGAGTAGGCGTGACCGAGGCCGTGACTGAGGCAGTGACAGTAGGTGTGACCGAGGCTGTGACTGTAGGTGTGACCGAGGCTGTGACTGTCGGCGTGACCGAGGCTGTGTTTGTCGGTGTGACCGAGGCCGTGGCTGTCAGGGTTGCAGTGACTGTAGGCGTAACCGAGGCCGTGACTGTAGGCGTGACCGAGGCGGTGGCTGTCGGGGTTGCAGTGGCTGTAGGAGTGACCGAGGCTGTGACTGTAGGTGTGACCGAGGCCGTGACCGTAGGCGTGACTGAGGCTGTGACTGTCGGTGTGACTGAAGCGGTGCGAGTCGGGGTCGCTGTGTTTGTCGCAGTGTTTGTAGGTGTGACCGAGGCCGTGACTGTAGGTGTGACCGAGGCAGTGCGAGTCGGGGTTGCAGTGGCTGTAGGTGTGACCGAGGCCGTGCGAGTAGGTGTGACTGAGGCCGTGACTGTCGGGGTTGCAGTGGCTGTAGGCGTGACCGAGGCCGTGACTGTCGGGGTTGCAGTGGCTGTAGGAGTGACCGAGGCAGTGACTGTCGGGGTTGCAGTGGCTGTAGGCGTGACCGAGGCAGTGCGAGTAGGTGTGACCGAGGCAGTGACTGTCGGTGTGACTGAGGCAGTCACAGTTGGTGTGACCGAGGCAGTGCGAGTAGGTGTGACCGAGGCAGTGACTGAGGCAGTGACAGTTGGTGTGACCGAGGCAGTGCGAGTAGGTGTGACCGAGGCAGTGACTGTTGGTGTGACTGAGGCAGTGACAGTTGGTGTGACCGAGGCAGTGACAGTTGGTGTGACCGAGGCAGTGACTGTCGGTGTGACTGAGGCGGTGCGAGTTGGGGTTGTGGTGCCTGTCGGTGTGACTGAGGCGGTGCGAGTAGGTGTGACCGAGGCCGTAGTGGTAGGGGTCTGCGTGGGTGATCTTGTTGGTGTGCCTGTCGCGGTGCCTGTGGCTGTCGCGGTGCCTGTGGCTGTCGGGGTCGCGGTGATTGTCGGGGTCGCAGAGGCAGTAGGTGTGACCGAGGCTGTGACTGTCGGCGTGACTGAGGCCGTAGCGGTAGGGGTCTGCGTGGGTGATCTTGTTGGTGTGCCTGTAGGAGTGCCTGTTGGTGTCGCGGTGTTTGTAGGCGTGCCTGTCGGAGTGCCAGTCGCGGTGGCCGTAGGGGTGGCCGTGGCCGTGGCGGTACGAGTCGGCGAGACTGTGGGAGGAGGCGTAAGTGGTGGCGTGCCAGGTCCACCGTCATCACTGCAATTGCCGACTATGTCAACTACAGTGGTTGTCCCATAGCTGTTAACCGCTGGCAGCGGTATTTCAACCCAAGCAGTTAACCAACTAGGGTCTGCTTGGTTTCCGCTTCCGGGGCCGGCCCATACAAGCACTCCAGGCGTCTTTACCGGGGCCCCCGGAATTTGAACGCCACCTACGTAAGTTTTTGGAGTAAATTGCAAATTGTACGATATTCTATATGCAGAACCAGTATAACTACTGGGTATCATAAACCGGAAGCGACCCTTTTTAGCTGCAACCGTATATGGAACCTCACCTAAACCTGGAACAGTTTCTTTAGCTTCTAATATAAATTCTGAGACTGGGGCGGACGTAGACGTGATTCCACATATATTAAATGTAGTCCATGGCAGCTCCTCTCTCAATTTATCCGGTACAGCGTTGACTGTTAGGGGAAAATTATAGGCATATTCACCCTGAGCGGGAAAATCCGAGCCTGCAGAATTTGTAGTTGGCTGAACTGGAAACTGAGCAATACTGCACGTTCCGGCGACGTTGTTGAATGTGGGCTCGAAAGTAGTGAGCGATTGTGTATAGTAACTGTTCCCATCTGCACCAGCAAAATATGTTTTTGTAAGAACGTCGCTGACATAGGTTCGAAAGTCACTAAAGCAAACATAACCATCTGCTCTCGTCTCGGTAACAGTGCCGGAGACTGAGAGTGTCGTGTCCAGTCTAGGGGTAAAGTCCACAGATGTGGTGCACCCACGAAGAGTTACAAAACTATCCCACGTGTTGGTGATTATTTGCGTGCCTGTTCCAGTATCAGAATACGAGACATATTGAGCGCCAGTGACAGCGATAGTGCCGGCGTAGTATGTGCTGTCATATAGAGCGCCCACTAATGTGGTGCTTCCCGTCTCTATTCGTTGTCGAGACGGGACTCCCGCTTCGTTTAAATACAATTCGTCCTCGTTAGGGAGATATAAGCTAGCAACACGGTCAATAGTCTCACCAATGACAGTTGGAACGGGTGGGCATGGCCGAGGAGTGCCGGTCGGAGTCGCTGAGGGAGTTGGCAGCGGCTGTGAGCTGCTAGTTACACTAGGGCTTACTGATTTGCTTATAGTCGGCGTCCGAGTTGCTGTCCGAGTTGGCGTCCGAGTTGGCGTATTCGTCGGAGTTGCAGTTCCCCAGCTTGGTATTGGAGTTACTGGAACACATTCATGACGAATATTAACAATTCTGTTTTCTCCATTTTCGCTTGGCGTCGGGATTGTGTAATATTCCGACTTTACATCGGGCGAGGTTGAGCGAGACCATACCCAAATATTGTTAGATGAGACGGTCGTGGCTGATGCGCCATCAGCTGAATAAAATTTTACGTCCCAAGTTACTCTATAATTTTCACCCTGATGAGTTGCAGGAACGACCCATCTAAATCGCGTTTTGTCAATTGTCAGAGTAACTGAGGAATCTGCAGCGGGGTCTGGCCAATCCCAACTTTTGCGAGTCACTGTTGTGTCGACACCAGCGAGGGTTGTATAGGCAATATTTGGTTCACGCGGAGCGTCACCATTTGGATAGACTGCGTCGATTATTGCAAGCTCTTCCGAAGTGTTATCATCAGTGATACGAAAACGGGTGGGGCGCACGGCCGGCTCGGGAGAAACCAGCAAAGAAGATTTTAAGTCTGTTGTGCTGGATGAACAGGGCTCGACATCGTCAAATGAAAGCTCTGCATCCAAAAAGGATCTAGTTGAGGAACTCCATTGACTATAAGAGGCTCCATCTGTATATTCCCAGCGTGGATTAGGAGCTGCCACAGTGGACGCAGTGCGGCCACCACTTGTCCACGTACCGATTTGTATAGCAACGGGAGGATCGTTATAGGGCCCTCCAGCGTTATATCTAGTAGTATTGCCAATTGCCTGGCCAAGGATCGTGCCGCTGTCCTGATAGGCAGTCAGCCACTGTGACGTGTTAAAATTACGCGTCACGGTCTGACTACCAACGGTTTGTTGCAGCGTCCCTTCCGCTGAAGCAGAGCTACCATACCCAGATATATATCCAAAGAAGTGAGGTGTTTTCTCCTCAGTTTCAACAACCATGAAACTAAGATTATCATAGACGCCGCCCGGAAGCGAGCCGAGGAAGGGATCATCGGACTGCTTTGGCTGCCCGGCTAATTTAATTACTTCGCTGGTGTTAATGAGCTTTACTGCATTGCGGTTGTATTGAACGAGAGGGCTTGATGTGGTAGGCGCCCATTGCCAAATTGCATTTTCCAAAGTCACTTCGCGAGCATACAAATCTGCTTCAGCATCTTCATTGAGAATTGAGGACCATGATTTGCAGACCCTGTTTGAATCAGGGTCTTTTAACTCACCAGAAAAATTGTTTGAATAGCTATTAATTTCTCTATAACTACCAAACGCGCGGTTGTTTGACCCAGCAGAGTCCTGATACTCTATTATTCTATCAAGTCTGTTGTAAATTTTCCAGCTCGTGTCTGCAGCGGAAGTCCATCCGAGTGAGGTTAGACTAGCGGAGAGTTTCTCAGATTCTATTATGGGTGGATCGCATAGCGGCTGACGTGATGGCGAGACTGTCTGTGTCGGCGTCGCGGTAAGAGTTGGCGTCGCGGTAAGAGTGATTGAGGGTGTGAGCGTTTGTGTCTGTGTGGGCGTGGCTGTTAGCGAGGCGGTAACTGCTGGCCGTTCAGTATAAACAATATTAATTATTTCACTCTTTGCTAAAATTGGCCCTTCAGCAAAACCCTGACGAACTCTTACAAAAAAAGTATAACCAGCAGAATCATCGGTGTATGTTGTCGCGACTACCTTAAATCCAATTACACCGTTTTCTATAACACAACTACCAGAATTTGGATAAAAGGTTGGGTCTGAAGTTTCCCAATATAGAGTTGCTCCGTCTGGTATATGTTGTATATACGCATAAAACCTAATAGATTGACCAACAGACGCATCAGTTAAACTAGAAATTATTTGCCCCGCGGGCGGGTTAAATTGACCTTCTAAAATAAATGGTTTGGTGATCTTTGACATTGCAAATAATATTAAATCTATTTATTACTTTTTAAGACACTGGTGCGGTGTGGTTAGATATCTGCGTGATTATTAAAGCGACTCTTCATTTGTATCATGCGAGTGAGAAATAGTCGCCGTCGATAGCGGTCTCATAGACGGTGATATAACGTCCGGCGTCAATATTAGCGCAATTGGAGCTATAACCAGCTTGATAGAGATTATTTAGTGCGATGGACTTTGTGACTCCTCTGTAGGTTACTACCATTGTCCCGCTCTTACGTGGCAGGAGCGGAACCACTCCGGGATGAAGTTCAGGATCATCTTCCGCACATAGAGGGGCGTTGAGGGGCGGATCGACTGCTACGAACTCGCATTCACCGCGTTCCCAGTGTGCTCGGACCGCGAAAGTTACTGAGCCGCTCCAAGCAGGCGGATTGGCATTGCGCGCGGCACCCATGTCTATTCCAGTATATGGTTCACCATAGGTCGCGGGCCCGCAGTCGCATTGTGCAGTGCCCCCTTCAGCCATATATCTGGATGGGAATCCAAATCCGGCCGCACAAATTGATCCATTGACATACCCAGCTGGGTCAGTTATCAGATTTGGCAAAAAGTTTACGAGAAGGATTTGATCGCCGGCCGGCCGTGTTGGGGTAGGTGTTGGGGTCGCGGTTGGTGTGGCCGTGGCTGTGGCTGTTGGTGTGCCAGTTGGTGTGCCAGTTGGGGTCGCGGTTGGTGTGCCTGTAGGTGTGGCTGCAGCCGTGCCCGTTGGAGTCGCGGTTGGTGTGCCCGTGGCAGTGCGAGTAGGTGTGGCTGAGGCGGTGCCTGTTGGGGTCGCGGTCGGTGTGACCGAGGCTGTGGCTGTAGGTGTGCCAGTTGGGGTCGCGGTTGGTGTGCCAGTTGGGGTCGCGGTTGGTGTGCCCGTGGCAGTGGCTGTAGGTGTGCCTGTTGGTGTGCCTGTTGGGGTCGCGGTTGGAGACGCGCCTGGTGTGCCCGTGACAGTCGCGGTTGGTGTGCCCGAGGCTGTGGCTGTAGGTGTGCCAGTTGGGGTCGCGGTTGGTGTGCCCGTGGCAGTGCGAGTAGGTGTCGAGGTTGGTGTGCCTGTAGGTGTGCCAGTTGGGGTCGCGGTTGGTGTGCCCGTGGCAGTGCGAGTAGGTGTCGAGGTTGGTGTGCCTGTTGGGGTCGCGGTTGGAGACGCGCCTGGTGTGCCCGTGACAGTCGCGGTCGGTGTGGCTGTAGGTGTGCCCGTTGGGGTCGCGGTTGGTGTGCCCGTGACAGTCGCGGTTGGTGTGCCCGAGGCTGTGGCTGTAGGTGTGCCAGTTGGGGTCGCGGTTGGTGTGCCCGTTGGGGTCGATGTTGGTGTGCCCGTTGGGGTCGATGTTGGAGACGCGCCTGGTGTGCCCGTGACAGTCGCGGTTGGTGTGCCTGTTGGTGTGGCCGTGACAGTAGCTGTATTCGTTGGTGTGCCCGAGGCAGTACGAGACGGTGTGCGGGTTTGAGTGCGAGTAGTGGTAGAGGTTGGCGTCTCAGTGGTTGTTGGCGTAACTGTTGGCGTAACTGATTGCGTAACTGATGGTGTGGGTGGCGGTGTGCCTGTCGGCTCCGGCGTGGCCGAGGCAGTACGAGACGGAGTGCCGGTAGGTGTGCCCGAAGCACTAGCAGTGGCAGTTGCCGTAGCGGTGGCACTAGGTGTGACTGATGCTGTGGGTGTCCCCGTCGCGGTAGGCGACGGCGTGACGCTTGGTGGGTGACATGGCCCTGTGCCACCATTGATTGGTAGGTCTGCCCACTCAGCCAATTCACTTGTAAGGGCATTCCCATTTTGTGTAATGAGTGCGTCTCTATAATTGAGATTTTCTCTAGGCTGCAATGTACTATTTCGATAGTATGTCAGCGCGCTGTTAAACTCACTCATTGATCCAGTGTTATAGGACGTATCGGCGCCAACGAGCCCCAGTTGATCTAGTTTGTGAATACTACTATAAAACCATGGATAATATGATACATCAGCACATGCAATAGAAACAAAGGTTGAAAGATTATTGCCTAATTTATGACTGTGGTTTATCCATGGCTTGTTTGCATCCTCAATTGTTTTATCGAGGACACCACAGATAAGTTCATTTGGGTCAAGATATTTTAAATAGCCAACATAGTCTTCGTGATATTTTATATTGCGAGTAACGTCACAACGAAGATGTATAATCAAATTAATGAAAAGTGCACGAATAAGAGACGGCGACAGATCCAATGCTTCAGAAACAATTGTAATAAACCTGTTGTTTGCTAGCCAGCCCGGTTGAAAGCGCGGAGTATGATAGCCATATTCAGGCGGAATAAAATCGCTTAACCACATATAACTTTCATGCGGCCGGGCGACATTATAATTAAAATTACCAACCCAATCGGTTCTTGCGATAAATTCGTACAATATTGCACTAAATAATTTTAAGCCAGCCGGGTGAACAAATCGTGAATATTCATTGACCCATTCTTTATATTCTAGCGAGGATCGTATGCGGTATGAATATTTTTGCCAATATTCTCCATCATGCAGTTTATAATTATCGGAAACAAATGATTTATTCTCAATATAATTAAAAACCTCCTCGTTAGGGGTGGTGGTCACCCATGTTATTGGTTCAATTATAGAAAGTTTATAGCCTATTTTTTCTGGCGCGTTTTCTAAAGAACATACAAGGTCATTTAATCTATTACTATATCGAGGTATTGCGCGAGTCTCAAAGAGATGAGTAAACTCAATATCGCGATCTTCATGGACTAAATTACCGATGTTTTGACTTTCAATAACAATAGCTGTATCGGATATATCAGATAAGCTTAACTCTGTAATTATTTGGCTACTGATCTCAGTATCAAATTGATATGACTCCGCCACTAATCCGTATGTGTCAATATCTTGTTCAATATCTTGTTCAATACTAATGTATGCAGGACTTTCTGATATAATAGTTTGAAGTGTGTCATTCTCGGTACTAAGAGGATCTCCATTCTCGGCAAGTATTGCTATCTCTGTATCAACAAATGGTGTATATTCACTGACATAGCGCAACTCACGAGTAGATATTTCGATCTCACCAGTGTTTTCTAGAACAGCCGCATCTAGGTTTTCATACTCAAGAGTGCTGCTGTCTTCCGACTCTATAGATCCTGTATTAATAATACGCGAATAGTCAATCTCACTTGAAATTGTTTGCCAGCTATTAGTATTTTCTTTTCCCACGCCGGGCGGCCACTCGGTGTCAGCCGTGCTCAGGACTCTAAATGTCGTGCCGTAACTATAAACCCAGCGGTACACTGATGCCTCGCCCGGCGCCGCTATATTTTCTTTTTGTATCCTTGGCGCAAACGGCGTGTCGTCAGGATCTTTGGCATCGACTGTCCATACATATTTTGAAAAAGCTCGCAGGCGTACGGTTTGAATGCCCTGAATCAATGGCGAATTTAGGCGGCGTGGCCCAATAACGGTTGTAGAAGTAACTTCTATTGTATTATAGTTTGGGTTGGTGTTAACTGTTCGCAAACTATTTAAATCAATTTTCGCCCATTTGCCGACTCCACCAGAGAGGTCAAACAAATAATCTCTAGGAAATATAACATCTACAATTTCGCCAAAGAAAATCTTGAAAAAAGAATGTACACTGTCTTCAGAGCCGCGTGTGCGATAATAATTTGCAATTATACGATAGAGAGTGACTTTATCAATTACTCTGCTGTTTGGTATATTTCTCGCTATTAAGTTTTTAATTTCGGTTAAATACGCGTCTGACGCAATATCAATGTCCTTTTCGCGTGTAATATTTGAAATTTCTCCGGAAGGAAACCCATTTTGGTTTAAATATTCGTAATAGCGTTCAATAAACGAAATTAGCGACGCTGCATCTTTACGCAACGCCTCTGGATAGAGTGAATTTACATTCACCGATTCTATATTTCGTGGTCGTGAGTTTGCTACACTTAGAAGCATAATTAGCGGTCTCTATTGAATGTTGTATAGTCCGTTGAACGGTTTGACCCGCCAATTGCTATTGTGTCAACTTCTCCAAAAATATTTATTCTGTCACTGTCAATTTGTATAAGCTGATTGCGTCTTGGGGCAAGATCGTTTGACACTGGTATAAGATCAATAGTTAAAGTCGTATCAGCATCAGTAAGTAATGGCTTAAGTTCAAGAACTCCAGTGCTTAGTGTTATAGTTCCTATATTACGATCACGAATTATTGGCACGTTATCAGCGTCAAAATAATAAACATATAACGAACGAATATCACTCGTCTCAGCAGTTGCTTCTTCTCCGATAAAGTATGTTATGCCATCATACCGCCACGAACTTGATTTTGCGATTGCTGTACTGTCATCAACCGTGAGCGTTGTGCCATATCGAAGTGTAATTGGTTGAGGATCTCCAGCTAAAAGCTTCACTGACTTTGACACAAAGACTCGTATATGAGAATTTAAAATTGCCGGGCTTGTGTTATCAACTAATTTTGTTAACAGCGAATAACGAAACACCCCTTCAAATATCTCGAGAGCATCTGTATTATATGCCACAATAGTCTTCTTAACTTTGCCTTCAAGTTGTACTTTAGTATTTGTAGTAAGATTGCGATCATACTTAAATAAAACATCGAGCACTACATTAACATATTCTGGATCAACGATTTGAGGCAATATTGCAAGTACTTTTTTATTGGATAAAAAGTCAATTATTTCTTTCTTCTGGTCATCAGATACTGCTGCGTCTTTAGTGGGTTTAAGTGATATAAAAACTTTACCATATTGAGGGGGGTCGTTTTCTTCTCCGCCCCATACTGATACTGCTTTTATATCTCCAAATTTAGTAGTCAACAGGGTCTTATAGTCATCAGCAGTGACTGCTCTGTTTTGAGCAATGTATTGCAGTGGCGCGTTGTATTTAATGCTGCTAATAGATTCACGAGTCGCCCCGCCAGAAGATCTTGATACTGCAGAAACTTCTATTTTAGACAGTTTTGTATTATCAAATGTATCAGTATACGAAAATATATTTGATCCGTTTGCTTCAGCGCCGTCGCATACTAGATATGTTATTTCTAGAATATTGATATTATCTGGCTTTTTGCCAAATATTCCGTTGCCAAATGTTATTTCGTAGTTGCCATCATAATTTTCATATAAGAAATATAGTAGGGTCCTGTCATCAACGTCAGCAAGAGACTGCAGGTCTGTATATCGTGTGTATACTTCACGTTTAGCTCCATCTGTACCTGCTTGATAGACAGAAACAGTTAAGGTGTTGATATCAATATTTTGGTCATCAATGATATATCTGTTACGACTTTGAGCCTGGTTAACCTGTATTCTTTTAGTTATAAACGTCCCTTGATTAATTACAACGTCACCAACTGGAACCAATCGTCCGCTACCGCTATCGTCGCTTTTGCATGCAATATCAGCTAGGTTTGTGAAACGATAGCCTTTATTTTTAGTAAAATCAGTGACGTTTGATGTAAAAATACTGCCTTGTGGAATAACATATTCGTTCAGGGCAGTGTCGCGTGAAAAGGCACTAACTAGAATAGTTGACGAAGAAGAAATATTGCTTCGAGGAGTGTACCCGATTAATTTTGCGGCGGACACGACATTTGGCCGGAGTTGCGCAGAGTCGATAAAACTTTCATTTATAGCCATGTGCGCGAGTACTGCATTATAATGCGTATTATGTGACAATACGTCGAGAAGCATATTTAAGCCCGAACCAGTAAAATCCCAATCCATAAACGGGCTGTCACCTGCCTTAAAATAATCAGTTAATGACTTTTTGATTCCCTCGAAGTCTAATTCTGTAACAGCAATTGATTGGGTAGGTAGTTCCATTATCTTATACGGGTTAAAAATATAGTAAATTCAGATGTTGAATTATATGATGCCTCAAATTTAATAGTGACTCTGTATGCGTTACGGTCGGAATCGTCGGTTACCGCTATGCTATATCTGATTATACGAGGTTCGTAAAGATCAATCACACGTTCAATTTTTGACTTTAGTTCAAGTTCTGTGAACGCATCGGCATTTTCAAAAAGTAGAGCAGTAATATCAGAGGCTACACTAGGCTGGAATAGCCTGTCATGACGATTTACGAGAAGTAAATTTTTTAAACTTTGCCGTATTGAATCAATATCGGTAATGGGTATAATATCGTTGTATAGGGGGTGCACCTTAAAACTGTTATCAATATCAGAATATAACGCAGCTCTAGCCACCGTCGATGATCGCGATCGGTTGTAGTCAGATAGATTAGAGCCCATATTCTATTTATATCCAGAATATAAAATTTTATTACCTGTTATGTTAGCTGTCAATACAAACTTTTGGCAGCTGGAATGACCGTTTTGCTGTTATAGAACTGCATCAGCGGCGAGCTGCCCGACGTTGTTGCTGCCTGGGCAGCTCCAGATGTCGTGTTTTGTATTTGCCCAGAGCCAATCACCTTTTTATTTGCTGGGTTGTTTTTTATGACATCGGCATTATTTTCCATTTCATATTTTATGAGATTGGCTCTTTCTGTGTACTCTGCAACAGTGCTATTAGACCAGTTTTGATTTCGGTTTAATGTTTCTCTCGCGGAAAAATTAAATTCATTTTTAAATGCAGACAGGGAATATCTGTTTTCTCCTGATAAAAAGCTGCCGATCGAGCCAATGCCGGCACCTACACCGCTAATAGTATTTGCTGCTGAAAACAGTGAGGAATTTAATGAATCAACTGAAAACGCTGTTTTCTTTGAACCGCTGCTAGTTGTCGTCGTCGTCTGACTCGTTACACCCGATAATATATTAGCAGCGCTGCCTAATACGTTGTATGTTGAGTCAAATATGCTGCCCGCGCTGCTCACATTGCCGTCCAACAGAGATCCAGATCCAGATCCGGTTGATGCAATGCGATCATGATAGTTGTATGCGAGTTCGTGAACAGCGGTAAGCATTGATACATATTCTTGAACTCCAGCCAAATTGCCGTCTTCAGTCATTGATCTAATCCTATCGCCATCTTTGTACAAGGCGCCTCTTAACCTAAATTGAAAAAGATCATATTTCGCCTTTGCTTCAACCGGCTGGCGTATTGTGATAGGGTCAAATCCTGAAACCGCGGTTGGGACTTTAGTGTTGTCTGCTTTTATAAGATTTGCTATAGGATTGCCGTTAATATCAACATTATTACAAATATCAATAACGCCATTCGCCACGTCTTTTATAAATCCCGCGACATCACCGACTCCCTCGCTAATGCCTGGAAATTGTTCAGCTATAGAAGAGAGCGCTTCATTTGCTACAGAGCCGATTGCTGCGTATGCTCCACTAGCCTTTAAAACCTGATCCAAGAAAGCCCATGGGTTGTCCTTGATAAATTCAATAAGAGCTAATATTTTCTTAACTTGTTCAATAACTTGCATAACAGAAGTTATTAACCTCAATATTCCCGCGCCTGGAATATACGAAAATATAAATGCAGCAATTTTTGCCGCAGCATAAACCATTAGTTTTTGTGGTAAATTTTTAGCGCACTCCGCTAATGTTTGAATTTTATTAAGACCTTCAATTTGTTTGTCGCCAATAATAGCAAGTATTCCACTTTGCACAAACTCGTCTCGTGTCATTCGTTGAGAATATGACGCATAGTCTGATGATGACAGTGCTGATCGTGACGCCACTCCGTCAATATCGCTGCGTGGCGAGCTGTTGAAAAGGTCTATTTTTTCCTGATATTCCGCGGCCTCGGCCGCCGCCGAGGTTGGAGTGACTGCAACAACGTTTAACGAAGAAGATATTAGACCACTATAATTTAAATCGCTTACTTCTATATTAACAATATATGATCCTATTTCTATTGGAGCGGCTAATGGCGAAATAAGCTCTGGACTATTTGCGTTTGCTTTAGAATACAAGAGAGTGACTGGCAGCGGACCGGGATAGTATGGGTCTGCCGTGTCTAATATTTCAACGTCTGTTGTAAATTCTGGAATATTTGTGTTTCCGCTGTACACAAATTCTGTTTTTGTCAGAGTAAATATTACTGGTCGCGGAACTATTAACAAATATTTAAAGGTATTTCCATAACCTCGATGAGGTGCCTGTGAAAGATTAAACTTATCATACAGGCGAGTCTCAACCCCAGGCCGGTTGGACGCCGTCGCAAGCGCGAGAAATGATCCCTGCTCAATAAAATCATCATCATTTGGTTTGTCTTTATAACTACTCCAAAAACACTTATATGTACCGTTATGCGCGTGTGTCGGAGCTGCTGTTGTTGAAGTCGGCAAATCACGAGTGTATGTGGCGTCTATTGTAATATCATAGCGTCCAACGTTTTTTGGCTCATTAGAGACAGATTTCATTCTGCTCTCGTATTGCAGGTTAATTGTAAGATTGGGATCAGTGACCGGTATTATTTCAACTCTCCACGGCTTTCTGCCATTTCCGTACGGGTTGCTTTGGGTAAACTGAGACGTATTGACGTCGTCAGCCCCAACTTGCGTGACAATTAAGAAACTTTCTATGATGTCCTGTGCCTGTAATTTACCGTTATAAACTGATGTTATTGGTAACAATTTTTGTTTATAATTTTCAAAATCTACTGCCCCGCCGCCACTAAACATGTCGGGCTTAAAGTTTATATACAAATAGCTGTCAACTGGTCCGGCAATAGTCGTCCAATCAATATACGTATCAGTATAGACCGATTCGCGGTTTAGTGTAAGAATAAAGCTCGTTGTAACAGCAATTTCGCCCGGGGTAACTATGCTTATTGTAATTATTGTTGTGCCTTTTTGTAGATTTGGCGCAGTTACGGTCACCGTGCGATTTAAACCGCTGCCGCCAAATACAATGTTAGCGTTAGGAACTAAAGAAGTGTCACTACTCGTGCCAGTAATTGTAAAATTGGCGTCTGGATTATCAGGATAGGAGAGCGTAAAATCTATAGCTGGCGTAGAACTCGAGGCCTCAGTCAGGTTATAGTTAGCAATATTTGAAATTGAAATTGGCATACTTTTAATTTTATTATCCAATGCCTGGCAGTGTCGGTGCCGGAATTGATCCGGTTCCGTCCCCAATATGAATATGAGTTAATAATCCAGTAATTCCTGCACCAGCTCTGACATCACCCGCTGAAAGAAGGCCTCCACCAAGTATAGTTACAATAGAAGTTGTTATATTCGTGTATGATGAAATCATTAGAGTCGCGGCAAGAGAAGTGAGATTTAAAGTTGTTGCGCTTTCAAGACTAGCCTTCATTCCAGCAATGCTCACTGCTCCTGTAGGCGATGAAATGCTAGCTCCGAGCAAAGCAGTGGTAGCGCATGAACCAGTAAATATTTCGGTGTGACTGCCCATCACCGAATCAGTAACATCACCAATAACCATATTAGTAATTCCTCCCGCGCGAATTGTAGTACTCAGTCCATTTCCGATTATAGTATCTTTTTTACCAACTATGTTTTCAGCTTTATCACCAAGTACTTCGTTTTTGTATGCAGCGCCAACCTTTAGAAAATATTCTCCCTTTACGGTTTGGCTCATACTGCCATTAACTTCGAGATTATAGTTTCCGTTTACTGTAAGATTTGCAGAGCCATTTATCGTGACATTAGAATTTCCAGTAACCGTTATAGAATCTTCACCGCACACCGCAGTATACCGATTAGAAACTACCATTACTGAAAGCTCTCCATTCGGGTGAATTGTTCGAGACGTGCCTGACTTGTGTGCCTCATGAATGCGTTCATTTCCTAACGTGTCATCAACTTCAAAAACGTGACCGGCGCGCGTCTGTGTTACATGGTTGTATGGGTATACAGACTGGTCATCTGGCAACGGGTGGTTAAATGTGCTATTGGACATAATCTATATATTTAACCGAGAGCGCATAATATGTAATTAAATTCTAACGTTCCAACTTTAGTCATTTCAGTGCGTACTAAACTATAAAATTGGTTCCATTGATTTGCTTGGATTGTTTGACAGCCGAGCGAACTAGTAGAATTCAATCCTCCTCTATGAATGTTAATATATTGGCCGGCAAAGACTCCCTGCCGGCCATCTCTAGAAACTGGCAAAATTTCATTTGGTGTGTTTGCACGAAATGCTGGATAGGCGCCTGGTTTGCCGGGCTTATGAATTCCTGGCTTATACGGATAGACACCCGGCAACAGCGATGCAACTCCAGACTTGTATGACGCACTAGGGTCAGTATTTGCTCTAAAAATAGAAAATGTTCCAGGCCCAACTACTACAATACCATCATCATAGATACCTCGTACATTTTCACGTGTAAATAAACCACGAACACCGGCAACATACATAGAAGGAAGCTCTCCTCCACGACTCGCGGCCCATTGTTGGTATATAGCTTGTAATATTCTATCCCTAGCACTGCCGGCGACCGTTGATGGATTTGAATCATCAAATGCGCCTTTCCAGCGTAATATAAATTGCACTGGGCCGGTAGTTTCTGTTTTAATAAATTTTTGTGAAGACGAGTCTGCAAATGCAATGCTATATTTTGACGTTACCGCGCCGCCGACTGTGACAACAGCAATATAGTCTTGAGCAGGATCTCTAATTATTATATCTCCCTTATACAACAATTTGGGGTTTGATATTTTTTCTAAATATTTACCACCCTTTCCCGCAGGCCAATCTAACCAAGACTGCAAGCTGGTTGTGTCAGCTGGAAAGTCTTCACTGTTAACACCTGAAGTAGATTTCATAATTTGGCCGAGCTTGTCAGCACACCATTGATTTGTAACATTTGCCATAATTTATTTACTATCTGCTTCAGCTAAAACATTATCAATAAAATTTTCTACGGATGCTGTTGAATTTTTACTAGTTACTTTTTTAAGTTGCGAAATTTCCTCTGGTGATAATGACGAAAGATTAGCGGGATTTGCAATTGGCGAACCACCTACATATTGAGAAGTATCTACAGCACCAGAGTATGCTATGCCTCGTGAGTAGGATGAGGCGTCAGTCGGCATATCAGAATTTACCGAAGCAACGCCTGGAATAGTGGCAAGTACAACTGGATCTTGTTGATCAGCATCACGAAAAAACCCAAACACCCAACTTCCAACCATAAGACCCGTTGCACCAGTACCAATTGCAGAATTGGACGCGCTTGTAATTGGTAAGAGCGGCGTTGCCCACGGCAAGCTTGCGCTGGGTATGCTATTTACATCATCAAGTTCGTGATACTCATAACAGCGTATTTGCACTCTGCCCGCGTTTAGCGGATCAGCAATATTTTCAACTATAGCAGTAAACCAATGTTCTATTTTCATTATGATCCGTATTTTTTTGCGATTAATCCGACGTCCCGAGTATACACAGGACTTGTTGCATATCCAGACTTGCCTATTTCGACAACCGCACCATCAATAGTTTTTGATTGCAAGACTGGCTTGTATCTATCATATTTAACTAAGAAGTCAACATAGGCGGCTGCGCTTTCATCAAATGACTCATAGACCCTAAAATTGTCTCGTATAGTTACAGTTTTCCCGTTTATAAACTCATCTGTGCTATTGTTTGAAGTACCAAGTTTAGTTGAGCCCTTTATGCCAAAATAGTTATTACTCTCAGCCGGGACACGTTGGCCCCATCCTGTTTCTAACGCTGATTGTGATGCACCTAGTTTAGCGATAACATCTGGATTTGGTAATCCTTTCGCAACAGCGGCTTTGTATATAGAATTGTATGTTTTATCATAAAACGCTTTTCGATTTGGAGTTGATGCGCCCGATCCTGACTGGGCGAGTGGGTCTTGTTGAGCAGAGGGTGTCATTGGTGTCAAACCAGTGGCGCCGTCAACTGATAATAATATTCCATCGACACTTGGAATTAATTTACATAGCTTTAATTTGTTTGTAAACGTACCATCTGAAAATATAAAGGCCGATACTAATACTATATATTCGCCAGATGAAACGCTATCTTCTTCAGAGCCGTCGTCATTGCGAATCGGTTTTGGTACTACTAATTTTATTTTTGCGCCAGGCGAAAGTCTCGTATTGCCATATACAACAATTTCATGGGAAGCTTCCGCTATGCGAGCATAGAGTGCTCGTGCTTGTGGCATATATCTCTCACTACTCGTAATCGAATTATAGACTCCATCATTAGATACATTGGAATCATCTACTGCACGATTCACTTGTATGCTTGTTATATTTGCATCTGGAATCGAATGCATTGTAACACCACCAGCTGGCTGATTGCCGCTGCGGTCTTTTACAGCATATTTTCGTGGCTTCCAATCCTTAGTTTCCGTTCCCTTAAAATCTAATGTATAGTACACTTTAGCGGAAAAATCCGTAACATTAACCCGTCCTGCATATCCTCCAGAATTTGCTGTAGCCAATCTGTCAAATTTAAAATTTGATGTCAGGCTTAATATACGCCGGCGCTCTTTATCAGTATATGCTTGAGTTCCTGGCGTGCCAGCCTCATTAAAGGCTTGAAAATTATACGTAGCGATATAGGGTGCGGTGCTCAATGTTTTCCATGATGACAGTAATATTGTATTTGGTTTGGTAATATCGTTATGAATAAAAAAGGGTGAACCATTTTCTTCAAAGCATCTTGACCGCAGCCATTCTGCAGCTTTAAGTGGCCGCTGAATATTAATAATTCCTTTAAATTTTATATAAGGATCACCGGCTAAAACAAAGTCCTTTATACCCAAATCCTCTTTAAATATTGTTTCAATATTTTTATCGAGTGATATGCCGTCGTTTAGCGGCCGACAAATGTTCATTAAACTACTACGATAAGCAAATTCAGAAATTGCCAGCATTGTGTAGAATTGGATGTTTGGAAAGTCAAGTGTTCGAGTTAGTGTTGGATATTCCTTTATAAAAAATATCTGCTTTATTGTATCTCCGTCCGTACCAACGGGTTCTATAATAATTTCGAGTCGCTCTTGACCACAAATTTTAAAAGCTTTTGATGACAACAAACTTTCGTTATCTCGTAAAGATGCTGAAAACGTAACGACTGGAGAGGACAACTCAGTTGTTATAGTATAGGAATCAACTATACGTTTAATATCGACTTCAGCGTCTGCTCCATCTTCACTAAACCCAAACAATTGCATTCGCAATACTTTAAATGCGCCAGGTGTTGTAATGCCATCTGAGCCGACATATCCAGTCTTAGGAACATTTTTGCTTATTGTCTTTTCTGCCGTCGCCATAGTTTAAGTAGATTTATTAATTAATGCATCAAAATATTTATCAGCGAAATCGAGTATGGAATCTTTGCGTGCTACACGTATTGACCGCTTGGCATCATTAATTTCAGTTTCATACTCGAAAAACGATTTATATTTTGGCTCAATAACATTTACATTTGTTAAGACATCATAAGCCGTCAGTGTTTCTTGATTGTCAGCTGAATAATATTCATACGCGGCATTCCTGGCGTCAGGCCAACAAAATGTTGGTCGTGCAGAGTGTAAATATTTATCAGAGATATAGTTTTGCTTTATGCTCATACGACCAGCCGTCGGCGTGGCGGTGGGAATATCGGGTGCGCCGTCATAATCATATTTTGTAATGTTTTGATATACTGCGTCAATCCATTCTGCCTTTAACGCAGCAGCATCAGTATCTTCCTGAGAATCATCCCACTCTATAGTGTATTTCGCCCCAGCCTCTTTAATGAAAGCGGCTGTTACAGCCGCTGATTGAATTCGCGCGCCGTCAACAACTTTATAAATGTCGCTTAGTATAAGTTGATGACGGCGCGAATCATATTTTACAATTTTAGATTTATGATTGGCAATACATAAATTTATGTATTTTAAGTATTTTGTGTCTAATGGTATACACGAAATATCAAGGCGGAGCTCATTGTTTAATTCCTCGTTGGGATCTTTAATTGGTAATAAGGAGAGCACTGAATATTTGCCATACTCTCGTTCAATCATATTTTGCAAGTTATTTTCTGATAGCGGCCAGGCAGCAAGCAGGCCTTCTCGTAAAGAATTATTTAATATAAAGAATGTCCAATAATAATCTATGGTACCGTACAGTTTATATGAAATAATATCAGGTCTATCACCATCGAGTATATTGTAATATGTATAGGCTAACAGGTCATCCAATGACTTGTCTATATTTAATATTACCGCGCGTGAGATGTTAGTAAGTTCATAGGTAGAACCATCTAATTCGAGGTCATAGTTTATTTTAGGATATTTGGAAAAAAACTTTGGCATATACTATTTGTTATTGTAGGTATTTTTAAGCGTATTATATGTAAACACAGCAGTTACTTTTTGTATTCCAGATTCCTCTGCTCCAAGCTCAATTGCGTTAACACTTATCGGATACGCTTTTTCTAACTGTGCGGTATAGATAACCCGGTTGCTCTCGTCTAATTGGTTAATTCTAATATCTCGTTTATATGAATTTTCGTTAAGTGCCAATAAATACGTATTTTCGTTTATTATAGCTTTCATCCATTCATCTAAAATACGTTTAACTATATAGTTGTTTGTTAGATTAAATACAATTGTAACGTCGTCTTGTGTAAAACCAACAGGTATTTTTGTCGGGCAGCGGGTGCCGTTATCATAGTCTATCGTGGTTATTTGTTTTCCAGGCAAGGTTACACTTTCACATAACGCCGAAAGATCGCGTGGATCAGCAGTAGTTTTACCCGGGACAGCTAAGATTTCTATCGAAAATCTATTAGTGCGCGCAAACCCTCCGTTTTGTAGTATTGCTGCCTTAAAATCTTTTATTGATGATGACATATCTTTAGATTAATCCGCGGGCTTTTGCCCAAATTTTATTTTTATCTGATCCGACAAATGATTCTGTTGGCAAAAAGAGCGCAATCTCCCATTCATTTGGTAAAACCTCGACTGTCTTTGATGAAATGTGGGCATACAAATATCGTTTAAAGCATGGAGCGTATGCACGAAGCTTTGCGGCAGAACTTAACAAACCGTATGACAGTCTAAATCGCGTAGTCTCATCATATTTTTTATTATTTGTAAAGTCATACAGACGATCAAAAAACATTGCGCGTTGTCTAGGCGGCAAATAATGTAAATTTAAACCGTAAAACCCGCCCTTAGCTGGCCCTACCATAAGTATGAGGGGAAATTTATCATAGTACGGCAAAGTTTCTTTGTGCTTAGGGTCATACAAATACATAAACATACGACCAATAAGCGGTCGAGATCTAGCGACTAGACTGCTGTCTGCTAATACTTTAGACGGGTTAACCCCAGTAAGAGTTCTTATTTTTCTATAGAACCAGTCTCTAGACTGCTTTGTGCGAGGCAACAGGCCCAAGTTTTCAACTTGAGTCTGGATTTTAGAAAAAAGAGCTGCCATATATCTATTTATAACCTAAAATTCAAGTTAATAACTTAATGCCTAACCCCTTAAGAGTGTCTTCTGTCCAGACTTCAAATACCCAACCTTTATCAGCGCAATATTCCGTAGCCGCTTCCCATTTTGATATATTTTTTGCGTATGTCATTACCTCAGTAATGTATGCGCGTGTCTTATGAGCACGCACACGTGGTTCCTTTGTTTGTTTTTTAGGCTTTATTTCAATTAGATATGTTCGGCCGTCAGCAAATATAATTTTAAGATCTACAAAATATCTGTGAGGCTTGCCATCAGATCTGCATCGATATGGTATGACAATTTCTTCACTGCTCCACTTTAGAACTTCAGCTGTGTCATCACACCATCTAAACACTTGACGTTCCCATAGTGAACGATACACTACAGCTGAAGCGTCTCCGTCATATTTTGCGCGGTGTTTTACTGGATATTTACCACGATAATAGCGTCCTTTTGGCATATAAATACTTATATGGCCTCCTATAAATTTCCAGCAGACATAAATACTAGCCGTCCAGTAATAGTTTTTCAATGTCTTAGTGTTGGTGGACCACAAATCGTGTTGCCAGCCCCAGGGTCTTTACAATTCAGCGATGCAGCTACATACAACGATGTTGAATTAGGCATTCGAGGAGCAATGACTGCGCAGGCCGCGAGCGGAATAACCGCTGGTGGCCTCGGTCTAGATAATCTTAAGGGAATAGCCGGAAACGCAATTGACAGCATAAAGTCAGCAATAACTGGAAATAATGTTGGCGGTATAATGCAGGGAATCGCCGCGGCGATTCCCGGCTTGGGAGACAGTTATAAAAGCGCAATTAGCATTGGCACTGGCACTACAGTAAATAAAAACATTACAACTGAATTTACTTCAACAAACACTCGAGCGTTTTCATTTGATTTTCAACTTATACCGCAAAATGAGAGTGACAATGAAACAATCCGTCGTATCGTTTCATCGTTTCGCGAAAATCTATATCCAGAAGGAAATAATTTTCAACTAAAATATCCTCCAAAATGGACAATAGCATATGGATTTTTAAAAAATTTGCCAACAATTGGTGAAGTATACTTACGAGAAATGAATACTTCATATAACACCTCAGCAAATATGTGGAGAGCTGATGGCTCTCCGTTTGAAACTAGTATTCAACTCTCATTTATGGAAACAAAGGCCTATACTAGGGAAACATTACCAGGCGTCGGCGTTTCAACGTTTGAGGGCGATGGAAATATTTCAACAAATCCAAATGTTGCGAATATAGCTTGATAAATAACATTAACCATACAATACACTATGCCATTACCAACAATTGAATCCCCGAAATATGTATTAACTATTCCTTCAACAAAGCAATCAGTTGAATATCGTCCGTTTCTCGTAAAAGAAGAAAAGATTCTTCTACTTGCACAAGAATCAAATGAGTCTACCGAGATGATGTCTGCAATTAAAGATATAATTTTCGCGTGTACATTTGAAACAGTTGACCCAAAGGAGCTTACCGCATTTGATCTTGAATATGTTTTCCTAAAACTGCGAGCAAAAAGTGTCGGCGAAATTAGTAATATTAAAGTTAAATGTTCTCACTGTGAAACTTATAACGAGGTTTCAATAAACCTCGATGATATTCAACTAACCTGGCCTGAAAAGGAAGTTAGCAGCAAGATTATGCTTACTGATAAAGTTGGAGTTATCCTACAACACATTAAAGTTGGAAATATGCCAGCGCTTGGCGACTCCGATAAAATTAGTGGCGAGACAATAACAAATATGATTATTGCGTCTATCGAGTCGATTTTCGACAACAACGGAGTGTATCAATCTAATCAATCTTCAAAAGAGGAATTGATAACATTCGTAAATAGTTTAAATCGCTCACAAATTAATAAAATTGAAGAGTATATTTCAAATACGCCAAAGCTTGAGCATATTGCTATTTTTGATTGTGACGGCTGCAAAAAGGAAAACAATATATCCCTATCAGGAATACAGGCTTTTTTCGAATAGCCCTCTCACACGAGTCATTGAGTAACTATTATCAAACAAATTTTTCACTAATACACCATCACAAATATAGTTTGACTGAATTAGATAATATGTTACCGTGGGAGAGGGAAATCTATATTGCAATGCTAATAAAACACATCCAAGACGAGGAAGCTAAGCAGAAAAAATGAATAACAACGACGTACAGCTAAATTTAATGCAGCAGTCAGAACTGACATCACGAGCATTAACTCGAATTACCGAAGAATTAAAAAGTTCTAACCTAACTCAAGATCTGCTACTCGATACAGTTGATGACTATGCGAGCAAACTTACGTCTAGTGTTACAGCTGGTATTACAACTGATCAGACCGCTGCTGTTGCAGCAGTTGCTTCGACTGTTATTAATAATATATCTAATAACGCTAATAACACAACGTCTGATAATTCATCCAATACAACGTCGAATAGTTTATCCAATACAACGTCGAATAGTTTATCCACCACCACAAATACGCCAGCTGGCGGCACTAGTATCTTTATTACTGGAATTCAAAAATTCTATGATGGACTAGCTAAGTTAAAAATTGATAACACTGCTTTGGAAGGAATATTGGAGTCGACAAAATCGTTGTCTTCACTCACGCAATTAGTTGCGGGGATTGCAAATTTAAGTTTAACAAAAGCAATGATAGGTTTAGTTAAACTTAAAATTTTTGCAAAGGCATTGGGTATTGCTTTTAGAAATATAGACTCCCCGCTAATTGCAGAAAGTGCTGAAAACATAAAAAAGATTTCAGATAGCTTTGGCTCGTTAGACAAGCTTGCAAAATCAGTGGACGCATTTGCTAGTATAAAATGGCTTAAAGCACTAGTATCGGTAAAGCTGTTAAAAGTATTTTTAGGCTCTCTTTCCAAGTTGCCACTGGCAATAATTGAGAAAATGGTTGGTGTTGTTAAAAAAATAGGAGACGGCTTGCCAGAACCGCTTAAAAAAATCAGTGATTCAATAGGTTATTTTTGCGAAAAGATTGGAAAATTTCCAGGAATTTTAATTAAAGGCGCGATCGGCATTGCAGCATTAGGACTGTCTCTACTGCCGTTGGTTTTTTCTGTTAAAAAATTTGCTGGTATAAAGTTGGAAACGTTAGGAGCTCTCGCTGGCGCCCTTACTGCTCTAGGTCTAGCGGGAGTGATGTTAGGAAAAAATCTTGGTGCAGTATTAAAAGGATCTTTGGCTATTGTGGCGTTGGGACTGTCAATAATCCCACTTGCGTATGGTCTAAACTTAATGAAAGACGTAGGCATAGGCACAATTGGCGTATTGGCTGTAGCCCTAACTGCATTAGGAGTAGCTGCTGCAATATTTGGATCCTTTGCTCCGCTCATTGGACTTGGCGCTCTCGTTATTGCTGGATTAGGGGCATCATTGATTCCCCTCTCATATGCTCTTAAAGAATTAGCAACGGTTGACGCGGATGTATTAACAGTTGTCGCATCAGCATTAGGGACTTTAGGATTTGCTATGCTAAAAGCGGCGCCGGGGTTATTTTTAGGAGGTCTTGCGCTGCTACCGTTTTCAGCGGGTGTAGCTGCATTAGGAGCTGCGGTCGGTTTATTCGGCGGCAATATGATAACCTTTTTCGACAAATTTGCTACTTTTTCCGCTGCGCTTGACCCTGGTAAACTGACAGCTACTGCTGGTGCAATAGGCTTATTGGCTGGAGCGATTGGTGCCTTTGGCGCAGGTCAGGCAGTAGAAGGATTAGGAAATCTAGTCGGAAAATTTTTAAGGTTTGGATCTGATAGCCCGTTAGAACAGCTGCAAAAATTTGCCAACATTGGAGAGCAATTAGCAACCGCGGGGACTGGCGTATTAAATCTATCGCAGGGGATAGATAAGCTTTCTAAGTTAGGCAAAGAAATAAAAAGTCTAAAGGAGTTTCCAATTGAAACTGTTCAAAAGCTTTCGACAATCATTTCAGCAAATCCAGTATTGGCTGCTAAAGACACTGTTCAGCCAAGTATAACGACTGTTCCTCCAAACGTTGGAGCGTCATTAAACAGCATAGGCAATACTGCAACAATTTCTCCGACAATCATAGTCAATAACGGAGGCAATACTAGCAACGTTAGCACGAGCAGCGTTAACAATAACGGATCGACAATGATGCCAATCATGACTGCCAGCGCCCTTGGTTATTGATTGTAATATACAATACAATCAAACTCTTCCGGGGTCTTTACACCACCAAAGCTGTGCATAATTTCCCCGCGTATATTATAGCATATAGTATGCGGTATTGCACTTAGGTTATGTTCAAATAAGAGCGGGATATTTTCTTCTTTATCAATATCAATTATTTCTAAACCTGTCGGAGTGCGAGCACAATAGTCACGAAGAGTTTGCAGATGTTTAATGCAGTCTTTACAGTTTAAATAGGTAAAGACTCGAATTAAAAATATCATATTAGCGTATATGAAAACGGGAGATAGAAATTTCTACCCCCCGTTTTTAATGTTTAAGAGTTAGTTCCCCTGAGCAAGCTTTGCAAAATAGCTAAGCGAGTCATCGTCATCATCGTCAGTTGAAGAGGTTTCAAACTTTGATTCTTTAGAAGAGTATGCTGGAGTTTCATCAGCAGTTTTAGAAACATGTGTAGAAGTTTCAACACTTGCTTCAGCAGTCATAGTCCCACCAAGCGCTTCAGCACCAAGAACCTCGACAAGCTTGCGCTTAAGATCAGCATAAGACTTATAATTTGATGGATCAATAAAGTCTTTAAGCGAATAAAGCGAATTATAAATCTTTTCGAGTTTACTTTCGTCCCCGCCAAGCATTTCGCTTGCTCCCTCAAATTCAGACTTATCATAATTACGATAGCCTTCAAAGTTGCGAATCTTTAGCTTAAAATTTGCGCCTGCCCAAAAATCAAATGGGTTAACCGGCGTTTCATCTTGAAACTGTGGCTGCATAATATCCATAATTTTGTCAAAGAGTTTCTTACCATATTTGTAAAGAAAAACTTTGCCTTCATTATCTGGATTTGCTGGATCGCTGAGTACGAGAATGTTACTAACATAATGCAATCGACGCTTGCGATCACGTGCGATTTCCTTATCTTTCTCGTTTCCGCTATTCCAAAGTACGCTGTTAATTTCGCCGACTGGATCAGATTGACCAATACTCGTAAGCGAGTTTTCAATGTACCAGCGACCAGTTGGCCCTTTAAAGCCATGATCCCAGAAGCGAACCCACGGCAGATCTTCACCATCCTTTGCGGGAAGAAAGCGGATAATAGCATAACCATTACCGGCCTTGTCTACAGCGGGTGCCCAAATGCGATCATCTCCGTATGACGCTTTTGTTGTACCCAATTTTTCTGCAGCTTCAACAAGTTTATTGATTGAAGCTGTCCGATTTTGTTTTAGTTTGTCGAATGACATATTGTATTGTGTTGTATTGTGTTGTGTGCGTTGTATTACTAACAACAGATTATATTAACATATTTTCAAGGCATTGTAAATGTTTTTATTACAATATCCTGAAAAAGTTTTTTATCGCTAATTACCTGTGTTATGAAAGGTCTATAGCCATTGATTTGCTGAGTTGTATCGTTCAGCGTACCCATCGGATCAAAACCTTTTTTATTTATATGAGACGTATAGCCGCATAGAAAATCAAGTGTTGTGAGTGTCTCTAGCGACACCAATCCCTTATGGTATGCTTCATAGAGTTTACACTGACCCCCGTTAACTATAAACAGAGAGTCAAATTTCCCGTGTGTGAGTGAGTGTAATGTAGAAATATCAGTTTTAAAGCCGTATAACAAACTTTGAATGCGACTAGTCCATGTCATATAGACTTCATCGGACATTCCGCCAATCCATTTGTTGCCAGCTAAAATGTTTGCTAAAAAATAATGTATAATGGTTTGTCGTTTTGGATATTTTTTTGCGAGCTTTTCGAAAAAATATCGGTCTCTTCTGATTAAGAAACTGCTTTCCTTTAGTCGAGGTCCTTTAAAATTAAACTTAAATGCATTATACGATCCACCGCTAAAGTGTAACTTCATAGCAGTATAGACCGACCATGTGTCATAGCCATTAGTTTTGTCACTCACTGTCATAATCAGAACAGCATACCAGACGACCGTGGTAGCAAGTTATTCCTCATTGCTTCTGCTTCAAGTTTTTCTTTAAGACTGCCCACGACAAGTTTAGACACTTCGTCTGGCTCAATTCCAATAGTAGCGCAAAAGTCAAGTATAGATTCGAGATAACCCATATTAAGTTTTCTCACTCTAGTTTCAATTTCTACCGCAAATTGTTGTTTGGTTAGCAGTTTTAATGGTAATTCTGGTTCAGTCATATATTATAATTTTTGTTCGCTTACTTTCAATAGGAGAGTGCATTCGTTTATACGACCGTTTGGAGTTTTCTTTTTAGTGGTCAAAGAATCATATAATTTTTGTAGTTGTTTTGGAGTAGAACTTAGAATCGCAGTTATTGTGTCCTTTGGCTTTCTAAGCGTTGTAGAAAAGCTTCGAGCAACATCAAACCCCTTTAGTGAGGTGCCCTTTATTTCAAATCCAGCCGGGCCTGACGCAAAATAGACGCCTAAGCTTCGGGTCTTTGTGTTAAAGGTACATAGCAATTGAGAGGATGGAATTCGAGATGGAGACACTGAATCAAGTGAATAGTCTGAAGAGTGTGTTTGATATTTTATATTTGACACTTGTTTTGTTGCATCTTTAACCTTTTTCTTACGCGGTTTACGTGCCGACGTTTTAATTTTTGAATAGGTTGATACATCTGAAAGCAACATTTCAAGTGTCTTTACAATCTTGCGGAGATCAGTTTTTGCAAAATGGCTGTAGCCTTCTACAAGTTCTTCGTCTTCTTTGCATAAGGCTCCATTAAACTCACCGTGCTGTCGAGTTACCCAATCAAAGATAAGCTTACACCCTTGGCTAGGAATCTTTAAATCACGTAACAGAGCAGACAAGTTTAGGCTTTCAGTGCCAAGCTGCGAGGTTGACCAGCATTCTAATAAGTTTTCGAGATGCGGAAAAACTTCCTTATGTACCCTATCACGTATACGATCATATGGGCTCTGCTGCTTAGGAAGTTGTATAACTACTTCATCTGCCCCAGACGGTGATTGTTTACAGTATCGTGTAAGAGCCTGAGCCAACTCATGACGTATAACATCAACTTCGTCTTTAGGCACTGGCGGTTCGTCATGAAATGGCAGTGTCGAAAAATATTCAGCCGCGCTTGGATGCAGGCTTGGCATTCCACGATCTATGCATCGAACAAGCTTTCCTACCGTACTCGGCAGTGCGTGAGTTGGCGCTTCTTTGATTGATGATATCTCGTCCTTTGTATAGCCATTTCTTTTCATCCAGTCCAGCACGGCTGGACGAAGAGAGCCTGAGTCAAGATAATAGTTATAGAACATTAAAGCTCGCGAACGAGTGCGATAAAATTGTTCTACCGGCCAAAGTTCCCACCCAGACCAATCAGGCTCTTCGCCTGTCCATTTCGAGTCTGGAGCAAGCACACGGCCTGCCTTAAAGAGGTTACTCATTTATTGTATTTAGTGAAATTAGGTTTTCGGCGTTAAAGCTTCTCCAGCCGTCTGATTCGAGATCATAAACGCGAATAGCGTCTGACTCTTCATTTTTAACATAGGGCCGCGGAGATGGTGTGTATGCAGGAAGAAGATCTTCTCGTAATGTGCCGCGTAAATGGCGAATGCTCCCATCTTGCTTTTCAAAGGTGATGTCACATACCGCGGAACGCAGTGTTTCAATTAGATCGTTTTTAGTGTTTGTTGCTGTCATAGATTTATATTAACATGTTTTGGTTAGAAAGTACACAAGATTATTAAAGAAGTCCCAGAAGTTGTTTTCTGTGCTCTTCAATCACTCGACGTGAAAAATTGACGGAGTCGTTTAAAGCAAAGATCGACCAGCCGTATTTTGGAACGTCAGCATCCCGCAGTTTTAGTAGTTGTAAGAGTCTATTAATCATTTTTTATTGTGTTTGTTGTTTTACCAACTGCTTTGATAGTATACACTTTCGTTTGCCCAGTCAGTAGTTTCTAGAATGGTTTGTAAAACTGAGTATGTCTCAATCATTTTATCCCAATACAATTCATCAGCAGCTGTACTTCCAAAGAAGAAGCCGGCGCTCGGCGGCATTATGGTTGCATCACGCAATATCAGCGAGGTTTTCACGAGGTCAAAGCATTGAGCCAACAATTCAGATGGCAGCTCAGTGCTTTGACATTCGTCAATGCCGGCCTGTGCATTATCAACAATCCATTGATGAAGAGCGTTATGCTTGCGGAAATACCCCACCTCGTGCGAGTAGCGGTGTGGATCCACGGAGCAGCTGGTGTTTTTTGGCCGGCGAGTAAAGTACATGTCAAGTCCCATATGTTTATTGTGTTATAATAGAGTTCCCTTCAACGACCAGTCAGCAGCGGCATCAAGAATGAATTCAACGATGCTATAGCCGTCGAATCCGGTTTTGTAAGACGTGCGTTTTAAAGGGTCGTTGTCGTAAGTATCAACTGCAGCCTTGTAAGCATCAAGAGCAGCAACAGCCGCTTCCTTGGTGCTGTATGCACCTATTGCTTGTCCTCCCTCGTAATCAACGAGGCCTTCTAGGATAAAGATTGAAGATTGGTTTGTAGTCATAATGTAATGGTTTGTCAACGGGTACAGTGT
>Ga0209443_1000409_pt1 | contig 28884 bp, 4 predicted proteins | sample LauGreBMM110DCMD_2_FD_187571 | JGI IMG/M metagenome (GOLD analysis project Ga0209443, IMG submission 187571) | Freshwater lake microbial communities from Lake Michigan, USA - Su13.BD.MM110.DCMD (SPAdes) (version 2) | ecosystem: Environmental > Aquatic > Freshwater > Lake | place: Lake Michigan... | reverse complement strand
TCCTAATCAATTAATGGCAGAACAATATGCTTTAGGAAATAATCAATTAGAACCAGTACAGGCTCAGACATATCAACCTATGTTAGACCAGCCTTATGACATCTCTTTACAAGATCAAATCAATGCTGTAGATGCTCAAGCTAATGCTGCTATTAGAGCATCTGGACAAAATCCTGCTGCTCAGGCTTACATCATGTCTCAAGCTATAGATGCTAAAACTAAAATTCAAGGAGAACAGTTCAGAGCTAACCAGGCTAATAAAGCTCAAACATATCAAGGTAACAGAGCTGCTATTAATGATGCTTCATTAAAAAATCTAGGAATCTATGACCAACAATATGTTAGACAGTCTCAAGCTAAGAGTAACACTAAAGCTCAAACCATTGAAGCTCTTAAATCTATTTCTTCTAAAGTGGCTCAAAACAAACTAGAAAACAGACAATTGGGTATTCAAGAGAATATGTATGGATTTAGATTTGGACCTAATGGAAGAGCGTATAACACTAACAATCTTGCTCAATTCAATATGTCTGGTAATCCATTTAATAGAACAGGTAATCAACAAGGAATTACAACTGATCCTCTTGGTAACAAACTATATCCTATTTATAATAAAGATGGATCTGTTAAAGGATACACTGCTGGAGAAGCTAAGAATGGTACTAAGGTAAAAGCTAGAAATGGCTCTATTGTAAAAGCTCTAAAATCACTCTAACTAACTCAGTTATACCAGATTAACGAAAATCGTTATTTGTCTTGGTATATAAAATAATTTAAATTACATTTGCTAATTCTAACACTATGGCTTCATTTACAGACCAAATATCGCAATTTAACCCCTATGTTCAACAGCTCCCAGTTGATGCTATGGTTAAGGTGGGCATGCAAAAGCAGGCTCAGTATGACCAAGGTGTGCAAAAAATTCAAGGCTATGTAGATAATATAGCTGGGATGGATGTCATACGTGATGTAGATAAACAACTTTTACAATCTAAACTTAATGAATTAGGCAGTAGATTAAAGACTGTTGCTGCTGGAGATTTCTCCAATCAACAATTAGTTAACTCAGTGGGGGGTATGGCTGGTCAAATAGTTAAAGACCCTGATGTACAAAATGCTGTATATTCTACATCTAATTATAGAAAACAAACATCTAGATTACAAAAAGATGTAGAAGGTGGTACATCAAATCCAGCTAATATTCTTAATTTTAATAAACAAGCTACACCTTGGTTAAATTCTAAAAAAGCAGGGGAGTCATTTAGTGGTATATACAATCCTCACTTTGACATCATGAAATTTGCCAAGGAGCAATTTGATGCTGTTAAACCAGGCAAATTTTCATTTGATCAAGTGTATGAAACAGATGCTCAAGGAAACTATAAATTTGATATTGTAAAAGATAAGAAGGGTAACATCATAAAACAAACTCCTGTTGTTTCTCCTTATATGGTAAAAATGGAACAAGAGGGTAGACTACCTGCAGAAGTTAAAGCTACACTTAATCAAATCTTTTCTGATCCTAGAGTGAATAAACAACTTAATATTACAGGAGAATACAATTATGCAAACATAGATGAGAAAGGTCTTGTAGATATGGTGTATGCTCAAAGAGATGAGAAAACAACAGGCTACAATGATAAGATAGCTGAGCTTACATTAAAGAAGACATTAGAAAAAAGTGATGAAGGTAAGACTATTATTCAAGGACAAATAGATCAGTTTCAAAGCAAAGTTGATGGTGTTAAATCTTCATATGATCAAATAGCAAAAGCAGCTTATAATAATCCAGACTATGTAAGAGGATATATATACAAAGAACATTCTCTAGATAACTTACAAGGTATGTTTGGTTCAGTGAAAGTAACTAAACAAGTTGTGGATAGTCCTCTTTGGCAAGCTAATTTTAAGGAGTATCAAGAGGCTAATGATATGAAAGAAGCTGCTGCTGACCTTAAATATAAATATGCAGCCCTTACAGAAAATAGTAGACAAAAAGATTTAGATCGTGAGAGTGCTCTTAGAATAGCATCGATGAAGGTTACAGGTGGTGGTAAAAAGAAACCTGGCACTGGTCCTGATGATGAAAGAAACCTTGAGTTTGCTGAGAATACATCTAGTATGGATGTAGTTGTAAATGCTGAGCAAACAAAAACAAATGCTGCCAATGATATGTTAACTTCAGGAAATCAACTTGTATGGAATGGTTTCTTTGCTAACAATCCAAAAAATATTCAAGAGTTAAGTAAACAGATAGCATTAGGTAAAACAAAAGAACAAGGTATTGAAACCATCTTGAAAAATACAGCTGATGCTAATAAAGAATCATATACAGACTTTATAACAAGATGGTCTGATAAATTAGTAACTGAATTAAAAACAAAACCAGGGGGGATACCTCCTGCTTTAAATGATTCATATAACTTATTTAAAAAGAAACAAAAGACATTTCAATCTATATCACAAGAGTCAGCAGATGTTAATTCACAAGTGGCTAAAGAAGTGGGTGTTGATTTAGCAAATATTATAAATGGTGTAGATGTTAAAGATACACCAATGAAGTTTCAAGGTAAAGATGTTATGGTTACCAAACAAGATTTCTATGATTTAGCTTTATATGCTAAAGGTAATGTCACTTTAGGTGGATATTTAGATGATAAGATACATAAAGAAAATGCTAAATCTGCTGAAGCTAGATTGACTAATAGAGGTAAAGCTTTTTTAATCCCCACTGTTCTAGATAAGTTTGCCTCTAGTTATTTTAGTCCTTCAGGAATTGTAAGAGACGTTAAAACTACAATAAGACAAGGTGTAGAATTATTACCATTTACAGATGATGTGTATTTAAGAGAGTCTAAAGGTTATCAAATAAATGAAGAACGTGGTGATTTTGGTAAAAATTTAAAAAAGGTATATGATGTAATAGATAATGAAGCTTCAGCAAAAGCATTAACTAGAAAAGCTGAACTTCTTAAAAATAAGAGTTTTTTCAAGCCTGATGTTAAAATGGCTATTCTTACAGGTGATACTGAAACAGATAAACAAACACTTAATGATGTTAGAAGATGGACACTTGAGTATGGCAAATCTGGAAAGAATTTATCAAGTTCAGATGAACTAGATGGAATGTTAGAAGCTATTAAAGGAGATTTATCAGATGTTTCATTAGAAGCAAAAACAGTAACAGGTCCTGGTGGAAAGAAAGTTATACAAATATCAGGAACTGATTTAAAAACTAATAAGTCTGGATCTATTATAATTGCAGACGATGAAGCTAGAGGACTTAATATTGATCCTAGTGGATTGTTTGAAACAGATGAAATTACAAATGTGAGACGTGCTATAAGAAGAAGTCCATTGGGTTCTACAACTACACTAGATCCAGGAGAAGTTTCTACATATTTAAAACAAAATGGTTCATACTTTGAAAAGTTTGAATTCCCAAGAATGGTAGGTAATCCTAATTATGATATGCAAGCTAATATAGTGAAAGCTAATGACATGTACTATGCATATGTTTATACATCTACAGCAAATGGTGATAAAAGAAATGTACAAGCATTATCAGGTGATCCAAATTTAGAAGTTGTAATAAATAAAGTGAAATCATTAGGTCCAGAATTTGCACAAGCTGCTTTAAAATAATAAAGAATGCCAGAAGAAAAAGTAATTAATTTAGGAACAGGTGATACCACACAACCTACCTCTGAGCCAAAAGTTGTTAACTTAGGTGGTCAGGCAAATTTTCCAGACATAAGTTTTGATTTTCCTTCAATTGATAGCAAAACAGGTGTCCCTGGAGGTAATCTGTCTCCTCAAGATATATGGAACAATACTGATCCAGGGAAAACTAATGTCCCTCAACTTCCTATTTCTTCAATATATATTGGCAATAGATATAAAAGCAGCAGACCATATGAAACTGATTTAGAAGAAAAATATGCACAACAACAAAGTGCATTAGATCAATGGAAGAATGGTGCTTTAAAGTTTGTAGGTACAGCTACTAATAGTTTTATCTCTGGTACAGCTGGTACTGTTTATGGCTTAGGTGCTATGGTACGTGATCGTAGATTTTCTTCTTTATTTGATAATGAGATTAATAGAAAGTTAGATGATTCATATAAGGTATTAGAAGATGCACTTCCTAACTATATGACCCAAAAGCAAACTGATGCTAACTGGTATTCCCCTGATTATTTATTGACAGCTAACTTCTTTTCTGATGGTATCCTTAAAAACTTAGGGTATTCGTTAGGTACAATAGCAGGTGGTTTTGCATGGAGTAAAGCTTTAAAGGCATTGGGTGTAACTAGTAAGTTAGTCAAAGCAGGACAAGGTCTAGAAGCATTGACTACTGTAGAAAAGTCTATGTCTGCAGTTCCTAGACTACAAAAGTTTGCTGCTTTTGATGGTGCACTTAATTCTCTAGCACAGAAGTATTTAAAGTCACCAGCAGCTTCTATATTAAGAAATTCAGACAGAATCATTACATCTGCTACAGGTACATTTGGTGAAGCAGGATTAGAAGGTCTTCAGAATATGAATAGCTTTAGAAATAATGCTATTGAGTTATACAGAGATAAATATGGTGAAACTCCTACAGGCAAAGACTTAGATTCTATTAATACTTATGCAGATAAGGTTGGTAACTTTACATGGGGAATTAACTCATTGTTACTTACAGCAACAAACTATATCCAACTTCCAAAGATATTAGGTTCTTCTAGAAAAGCAGATGCTTTATTAATTAATGATATTGAGCAATCAATAGTTGGTGGAAATTTTAGTAAATATTTACCAAAAACTAGACTTGGTAAAATAGGTAGTGGTATTAGAAACATTGGTGGTCTTCTTGTTTCTCCTTTAGAAGGACTTGAGGAAGGTAGTCAGTTTGCTATTCAGACTGGGGTTAATGATTATTTTAATAGAGCTTACAGAAATAAAAAAGATGTTTCTAGTTTTCTTAATAACATGAATAATGTTATGGGAAATATAGTTGACTATGGTATAGATGAAACATTGAATACTAAAGAAGGTATGTCAAACATACTTATAGGTGCATTGTCTGGTGGTTTACAACAAGCTGGATATGCAGGGTCTTACCAAGATGAGAAAGGTAAAACTAAATTTGGATTTGGTAAGTCTGGTGAGCTTGGAGAAAGAGGATTCTTTGGATATGGTGGTGAAAGAGGTAGAAATACAGATATAGCTATAGAGGCATTAAATAAAACAAACTCTACAAATGTTCTAAAAGACCTATCTAACTATGTTGGTATTGGTATTGGTTCTCAGAAAGCAAGACAAGCTGCTATTGTAGCTAATGATAAACTCAGTGAGAAAGACATGGAGCATGACTTCACTCTATCTTATTTGATGCCTAGAGTTAAGTATGGTAGAATAGATGCTGTTAACCAAGAACTATCCTATTACAAATCTCAAGCTATGGATAGTGTAGGATTTGATGAATTGATAGCTAGTGGAATAATTAATCCTAATGAAACAAAAGAACAATTTGTTCAAAGAATTGATAACTTATCAGCTTTAGCTAAACAGGTGGAAGATACCTACTCTATAGTTAGAGAAAGATATTCTAATGCTACTGACAAAGAAGGCAATAAGTTGTATAGTGATAAGGTGATAGATAAACTTGTATATGCTACAGCCAAGGTGGGTAATTATGATGAGCGTATACCACAAGTTAATGCTATTTTAACTAATGCAGGATTTAATACTAGTGACATACTACAAAGTATTATTTCAGACAATACCCCTAACAAACAAGCTACACAGGATGTGTTAGATCAAATCAATAGCATGGATGTTATATCTGATGTTAAAGAAGATCTTAAAACTGCATTAGCTGATGTTATTGACCTTTCATTAAACAGAAGAAAATTCATTCAAGAGTATGATGCTATCAAACAAAATCCTGATGAATATCAAGAGATGCAGGAAGAGTTTGGTGCAGAGGAAGAAGTTCCAGTTACTGTTGAGCAGACAGTTGCACCAACAAAGAAGAATGGAAAAGAAAAGATTGTTGAGAAGAAATTAGAAATTGGTAAAGAGTATGGTCTTGAAGAGTCACTATTATTACAAAATGGCAAACTAATTATTCAGCCAAAGATAACTGTATTATCACAAACTTTAGGAGGAGAACTAGAAGTTCAACTTCCTGATGGTACTGTATCTTTTATGACTCCTGATCAATTTAGACAATTCAAAATAAACGATCAACCAGTTTCAGTTGAGGATTCTAAATATATAATGGATAAAGCTATTGAGACTGTATTAAAGAAAGCTGAGTTTAAAGATGTTCAAAAACCTGAAGAACAAGATGCTTTAGAGTTTGTTAACTCATTAGACAACCCTGATTTAATTGCTGCTATATTTGAAGAATATAATAAATCAGCCACCAACTATTTTAAGAATAAGGCTAAGGATGATAAGATTAAAAAGGGAAATGAAGAAATTTTAAATAGTCAGAAATTAGAAGGAGCAGTTGAACAAACTGGTGCCAAAGCTGCTGAGTATGAACAAGTTAATAGAAAGACTAAGTTAATTCTTCCTAGAGCCACTGTATCTACTCCTCAACTTCCTGGATATCAAAACTCTATAAAGTTTGGAGCTGACCTATATAAGTTTTCTAATAGAAAACAAATACGTGGTGTATATGTTACACAGGCTAATGAAGCACAATTAGGTTTAGGTGGTGAGATGGTTAATGGTAAATATGTTGGTGGATTAATGAATCACATCAAAGGAACTAGTGATGTAGATGCTAGCAAAACTATTGCTGTTGTAATGGTTGAGCAAATAGGTGACAAGATCAAAGTGGTAGGTATGGATGGTAAAACATTAGAAACTCCTACATTTGACACTGCTGTGTTCCAAATGATGCCTGATCCTAAGTTTCAATGGAGTAGTAAGTTTGATAATAAGAGTATGTTCCCTAAAGATACTACAGACAATGAGAAGAATGCAATTATAAAAGAATACACTGAGTTTGTAGATGAAACATTAGGGTCTAAAGACTTAAACTCTTTTCAAGTGGAAGCATCTTTTGGTGTTCCTCAGACTGTAAAGGATGCTCAAGGTAATGATGTTAAGTATGCAAGAACTGGTGTTGTAGCTGCTGGATTGATTCAAGAATCAGACTTAGTTACAAAGCCTGTAATATATGTTCCTACTTTGGAAGACAAAGTTCAAAGAGGATCAACAAGTTATTCTAATGCTTTAGGTAAGATATTTTTGATAGCAGGTAATGGATATGTTCCATTACAGAACAAATTACATAGTGAGAAAGAAGCTGAGACAATCTATCAAGTAATTAATAGATTAGCTAATATCAAGTTTGAAGAAGGAGACTTTAATTCACCTGAAGCTAAGCGTTTGTTTGATTGGTTACGTAGTGTAACCTATTGGGGAACTCCTAAGAATGTTGCTAGTCCAAACAGTGTATGGTTTGATAAAGATGGTCCATTAGGTCTTAAGCTTAATGTGTCAAATGATGGTACAAGCTATTCATTCAGTCCACTTAGTATCGAAGCAAACAAAGATGCTATTGTAGAAAAGTTACAGAAGATGTATAATAATGTAAGATCTTCTTATGTTGCTAGAGATCTAGATAACTGGAATCTTCCTTATGAGCAAGTGTTAAGTATAGATAAAGATGGCAAGATAAAGAGTAAACAATGGAAGAACTATCAAAGTTACTTGTTATCTACTACAGGTAGAACAGGTGAAGAGACTCCACTCACTGTTCCTTATCAAGAGTCCACTCCAACTAAATCTAATAGAGAGGGTATTTACTTTGTGAATACAGATACAAAAGATAAATATGCAGGTGTAGTTGAGAAAACCACAGTGGCTAAAAAAAGTATTCTTACTCCTACAGCTCCTTCTGTAACATCACAATTTGTAATGGATGGTCAAACACCTAATACAATTAAGAATGCTCAATATGGAGATATTGTATTCACTGTAAATGGTAAAGAGTTAAAAGATAGTGGTGGCAAAACTGGTGTTTCATTAGTACAAGATGCAAGTGGTAAGTTATTATCTCAACCAGCTATTGATAAAGTAGCTAAAGAAAAGAATCTTTCTGTTGAGAAAGCTACTAGTTTATTAGTAAACTCTATCTATCAGAAGTTAACAACAGCTCCTGCTAAAACTGTTGCACCTACTCCTGCAGCTCAACCAGCTCCTGTAGTTTCTGATGAGAAAGCTGATATAGAAAAGAGAAGACAAGAAGAGTTAGATAAATATAAATCTGGAGACATTACAGTAGCTGGGGTTAAGGCCATCAACGCTAAGTATAATGCAGAACTAGCTGCTTTAGAAGGTGGTAACTCTGCTGATATCACTCCATCTGCTGAAGACTTAATTAGAAAGCAAATGAATGAAATGGGAGATGATGCTCCTTTTCGTTTGAAGGTTGATCAAGATATATCTAAGTTTGAGAAAGAAGATTGGCCAAAGATTGAGGAGTTCATTAAGAAAAACTTCCCTATGCTTCCTCTATATAGAGTGAAGAATATCATTAGAGGCTTGGGTGGGATTGAGGCTTGGGGTATGTTAAAGAATGGTGGCATCTATGTATATGAGAATGCAGAGGTGGGTACAGCATACCATGAGGTATTTGAAGCTGTATGGAAGATGTTTAGTAGCCCAGAAGAAAGAACTAATATTACTAATGAATTTAAGAATAGAGCTGGATCTTTTGTAGACAGAGTGACTGGTGAAACAGTTAAATACTCTGAGGCTACTGACTATCAACTTAAAGAACAATTAGCTGAGGAGTTTAGAGATTTTGTACAAGATGGTAAGGTTCCAGCTAAACCAGCTAAAGGACAACCATTTATTGTTAAGTTGTTTAATGACATAGTTAATTTTATTAAGAGTTTCTTTGTAGGGCCACAAGCAGCTAGGAATACAGAAGAGTTATTCAAGAGAATGACATCTGGTTTCTATAGCCAACAATTCCCTGCAGCACAAGCATTGTCTTATGCAAGAATGGGAGTGATTGATGTCACAGATGCCTTTGCAGATAGAGAAAGTGAAACACGTATTAAAGGATTTGTAGGTCAAGAGGTGAATGACATCATGCAACAAATGACTTATGAAATCTTAACAAGGGTGATTAAACCAGGAGGCAATATATTTAATATTACTCCTACTACTATAACTAATGAAGAACTTAAAGATGCTTTACAAAAGACTGCCCTTAAGTCTAGAAAAGCTGCTGAGCAATTAGTTGAAAAAGGAAAGATGACAGCTGATGCTGCTGCTCCTACTATTGAAAAGTCTAATTCATTATGGCAAAGAATTACAGATAATTGGGAGGCTTTAACTGAAACGCATAAAGAATATTTATCATCTTATAACATTCAGTTTGATGATAATGATCAATTTAGTGTTCTTGAAGAGAAAGGTAAAGATGAAACTTATTCTGGTGCTGAGAAGATAGACAACTTCAGAAAGGCTAACTCTGCTGTTAAGTTATTACTTTCTACTATTCCTATAGTTAGAAATGGTGACTTAGTAACTACATCTATTAATGGTGCTAAGTTAATTCCTACTAGTGAGGTTTATATGGCTATCATTAACAGAACTTATGAAGCTACTAATCCTGATGAGATGTTACAAGCTTTACGTCAATTAGCAATAGATGACGAAAACTATCGTACATTATATAAACGTATCACAGGACAATCATTTGATGATGGAGATCCTAGCTATGATAATTTAGATAAAGATCATCAGCTTAGATTAGTTAATACATTATGGACATTGTTTAATAAACAAAATCCAACTGTAAAGAACTTGTATATTCTAGATAATGGTGATGTACAAGTGGGAGATTCTAACTTTACTACAGCAGCTAGACAATTAGCTGATCAGTTTAAAAATGGTATTATTTCTTCTGTAAAGACTGAAACTAGATACTTTGAATATAGTGGTCTTAGAAAAGGATATGCTCCTAAGGTAGATGCAAATGGTAAAGCTGTTATTGCAGACATACCTACAGCTACAATACAAGAACAAGTAAAGTTTTTGAAGAAGATTGGTATTCCATTTAACTTAAAAGAGGTAGAGCAATTAGATACTGATGACCAAGCTAGATTTACTGAAGCAGCATTAGGTATAAAAAAGAGTTTCACTGATCTTAAAGTTGTATCTACATTAAATGGTAGAACCTTATCTATTAATGGTAGATTGTTAGATCTAGCAACTATCCAAGCTAAGATTGAAAACCCTGAGTTTGATAGTGTATTCTATAATGTAAATGGGGATGCTACACAAACATTTATTGGTGTAAACGCTCTAAGCAATTTACATAACTATTTATCTAAGATAAAGAATATCAATGAGTTAGCTAATACTCCATACTCATATCTATTAACAGATAGCTTTTCTCAAAACTCTGTAATGTTAAATAGAATGTTTGATGTTGCTGGTAATGGTGATCGTATTCAAGGTACAGAGAACTTAATGGAACCAGCTTGGGCTGATGGTACAATTGACTCTACTACTGGTAAGAAGAAACAATCTAGTAAACTTACTTATCAACAGCGTTTGGTTCAAGAGCTTAATATGAACCTAGCAGGTTTTTATTATAACCTTGTTCCTGGAGATGCTTCTCTAGAGCATATGGTAAATATGGGAAATACTATTAGTAAGGAAGCTGTTGTAAAAGGATATGAAGATGGTGGAATCAATGAGATATTTAAAGGATACTTTATATCTGAGTTGAATTTAGCTAAAGAAGGACGTGATGTTAGAAATAGCAAAGAGATGCGTTTCTTTAAATCTATCTTAGGTGAGAAGTTACATGAGAGTATTATAGAATCAGAAGAAACTTCTGAAGAAGTTTATGCTGAATATAAAGAAAAGATAAATAGTGCTGTAGCTAAATATATTGCTGATAAAACAAAACAATTTAAGAACAGTTTATACGAGTATGAGATTGTTAGTATAGATGAGGAAAATCCAGATGTTTGGACTTTAAAGAATCTATCTATAGGTAAAACAATAAATGATGAGGAGTTGATGCAGCATCTTGAGATGTTACAGATTAACTTCATGATTAATAACATTGAGCTTCATAAGTTATTATATTCTGATCCTTATCAATATAAGGATGAGTTAAAGCGTATTAAGAACTTCCTATCTCCACGTCAATCATTAGCATCTAATTCTTCAGGATTAAATGCTGCATTGAATAACATATATAACAAAGGATTTAAAGAAGGATACATAGGATATACAAACTTCACAAGAGACTACTTTAGAACAGCAACCTTATCTGATGTATTGGCTGTTGGTGATCTTCCTGGATATGAAGAAGCTTGGGAAGAAACTGATGGTGCTGGTATTATATCTTTTGCTGCTTATCGCAACTTTAGAATACGTAGTGGTAACTGGAATGATGCTGAGGAAGCACAATACAGATTTGATATGAAGTATGAAAACACTTCAAAAGCAGGTGCTACTAAAGAACAATTAACAAAGCTATTAGAAAGTAACCCTAGTGTTCAAAGTGCATACACTCCACTTAAACCTATTGTATCTGGTAATAAAGCTAATGGTCAATTATTTAATGATATTGTATTAGACAAGTTTGCCCTTTTCCCATTGAGCTACAGAGTATTACATCAGTTTAATCCTGATATAAATGCCATCAAGTTGTATAATAAGATGCAAGCAGAAGATATTGATTATACAATATTTGAGTCTGGTAGAAAGGTGGGAACTAAAGGTACATTTAATCCATATGATGAAAATGATAACTTTAATGAAGCACCATTCACTAATGATCAACTTGTAAATGTTCCTTTCTCTATCATGGCTACTCAGTCTGATGTACCTTCTAAAGAAGATGGAGAGGTTACAAGAGGTAGTCAAATGACTAAATTGGTTACTCTTGACTTAATGGAAACTGGTGTACCTGTAGATTATAAAGAAGGAATAGAAGCTTGGAATAAATTAAAAACTGAAGAAGAGAAAGAAGCTGCATCTCCATTATATAAAGAGATTAAGAAAAACCAATACATTCTTGAAGGAATGATTAGTTTAGGATTTAACAATCTTCTTAACTCAATGGGAATCAAGCAAGTAGGAGAAGAGTTTGAAGTAACAGATTTTTCTAAAGCAGCTAAAACATTACGTAGAGAGGTACTTAAAAGAGAAGTGAATGATAATGTTGCTGATGCATTGGCTGGTTTCTTAGAAGGTAAGGTTACATTAGAAGCTACTCCTGCTTACCAACAGATCAGAAACATTCTTTATTCTATTGCTGATAGAGAAGTGATTTCTCAAAAGGTGAATGGTGGTAGTAAAGTACAGTTTCCATCTACCTTTATGGAAGAGAATAGAGTTAAGAAAGAAGGTAAGAAAGGATATACATCTGATGTACTTAAGTTTTATACAAACAAAGAAGGACAACGTGTTGCTGAAGTGATGTTAGCAAGATGGTTTGATACAGATATGACAGACCAACAATTGTTAGACTATCTTAATAATACAGAGGAAGGTCAAGAGATATTAAAAGGTATAGGATTTCGTATCCCTACACAGAGACAAAACTCTATTGATGTTATCAAGGTGGCTAAGTTCTTGCCTAAAGAGTTTGGAGATAGTGTAATTGTTCCATCTGCGTTAGTTAAGAAAGCAGGTTCTGACTTTGACATTGATAAGTTATCTGTATACTTAAAGAATATATATCAAGATGAGAAAGGTGCTCTTAGAGTTATTCCTTACTTTGGTGTAGGAGAAAAAGCTATTGCTAAGATAAAAGCATTAGGCTTAGATATAAGTCCTTATGAGTTGTATAAGAGATCATTAGAGAATGCATACTTTACATCTCTTGAGAACTTAATATCTAGTGAAGAGAACTTTGAACCTTTAGTAACTCCTAACTCAGCTGAACAATTAAAAGGTTTATCTAAGGAAATAGTTAAGAAACTTGGTGTGGCTCCTATTGACTATAGTGATCCAGGAAATATGTTAGATAGAAGATTCATGTCTAAACTTAGACAAGCATTTATATCTGGTAAGTATGCTATTGGTATTGCTGCAGTAAATAATACTAACCATGCTTTGAATCAAAGAAGTAACATCTTTGTTGACTTTGATGGTATGGAGAATAAGTTAGATGATGTAGATAAAAAATGGATGGGTGATGGTAAAGTTAAGTTTGATAAGTACAACACTGTAGAGGTTAATGGTAAAACATACCCAAGTCTTTCTCAGGTTTATAATCAAGGTAAACAAAGAATATCAGACATCTTGTCTCAGTTTATTGATGGATATGTAGATATTGCAAAGGGTCCTTGGATCATTGAGTTAGGTATGACTCCTAATGTAACTTCTACATGGATGTTTTTAACAAAGATTGGTGTGCCTATTAAAACAGTTGCATACTTTATGAATCAACCAATCATACGTGATTACTTACGTAAGATTGAGAACTCTGGGTACTCTTGGTTGTTTATTGAAGACTTTGTAAAAGAAATAAAAGCAGATCCAAAGTATGAAGTTAATGAGTATTATAACTTTAAAAAGTTTACAACTATACCTAATAACAATAAACTATTAGAAACATTAGGTGCTAAGAAGTTTGCTAGTCAAGATGATAGAGCTGAACAACAGTTTATGTTAGATGAGTTCTTGAAATATGCTAAGATGGCTAGCCAAATGTTCACTGTAACTCAAGGTTCTAACTTTGATACAGCTACATTTAACGATCCATATTTAGTGTTTAAGAAAGAACAACAGCTTATCAAAGCACAAAATACAATCATTGCTGCTGTAGATAATGAAGGCAAGATTATTCCTGGTGTAGATTCTATATTAAAAAACTCCTTCTTAGGAGTGATGGCTAATAGATTACAGGATGTAAGAAACGCATACTCTAAGATCCTTAAGTCTGATAACAAGAAGGTGAGAGATGTAGTTGAAAGAGTGTTACTTCCTTATGTAGATTTACCAGATGGAGACTTTATTAAGGTGGCACAGAAAGCTGTAGCTGACTTATTTGACTGGGCTGTACAGATAGATAGAAAGTTAAACACTCAGATTACAGAAATATTATTATCAGATAATAATGCTGCTAGTCAAATTAATGAGTTTGTAGATGAGATTAGAAATAATAAAAATCACAAACTATATGATAATCAAGCAGTTAAGTTATTAGAACATTTACCTTCTTCAGTAAAAGGTGGAGTTAATAATGTAAAGATTAAGAACAAGGTTAACAAGGTATATGATCAAAATGAAATCATTAATGGTTTCAGAGAATTAAAAATATATCTTGGTGATGATCCTTTGTATGGTAAGATTGTAAGACTTGCTGTATTGCAGTCTGGATTATCCAAGAGTCCAATAGGTTTCACAAGTCTACTTCCATATGAAGATTTCGAAGCAATATATAATAAAACATTGTCTACATTAGATACCATGTCTAACTTAAATGACTTCTATACATTAGGTGTATTCCAAAGAAACAACTGGAACAATGATGATATTGTTCCATATAGAAAGGCTAAGTTTAAGCAAAACAGTTCTGGTCAATGGTTCTATTCTAATGCTGTAAACATGAAGAATAAAACTGTTGAAGAAGCAACTAACCTAGGAAGAATTCCACAGTTAATGAAACTTTCTTCTCTAGCACGTGATGCAAACAAAGATTATATTGTATACTCTTGGGAACTTGGTAGCAAACAAGAGAAGGCTGAGATGAGAAAGAGAGGTGACTATTCTTATATTAAGAAAGCGTTATTCCAAAAGATATATGATGGAACTATTCCACTATCTGAAAAGAACTTCTATGGTACACCTACATACATATACAAGCAAATCAATGCTTGGGGAGATGGTATAAAAGCCAATGAGTTCTATAATGTAAGTAGGAAGTCTGTAATCCCTAATGGCTTTGAAACAGCAGCAGAGGTACAAGATGAAGATATATTAGAATACTTTACATATGATGAGACAGAAGATACAGCTAAAGAAACTGTAACCACTCCACAGGTTATTAATGAAGATACAAACTTGATTCAAGGTAAGATATCTCTTCCAAGAAGAGAGACAAAGAAAATAACATTCATGGTACCCATAGATGGTAAAAATTATGAGAAAAAAGGATATAGAGTTATTATTCCTGAATATCCTAATTCTGAAGTTTATGTATCAAATGAGCAACCAACTAGTGATGGTGGTGTTAGTAAACGTAACTGGTATGTTGAAGCAAAAGGAATGTTAGGATCTGATGGATTCAAATCTATAGATGACGCACTTGCTGATTTCCAAAAGAAAGTTAATGGTATTAGAAGTGCTGAGGTATTAAAAAAGGTACAAGATGCCACTAAATTATTTGTTGGAGACCCACAAGAAACATTAACTTTGCAAGATGGTAGAGCATATACAAAACTAGAAATAGATAGTAAGCTTTTAAGAAAGCTAGGATATACTCCTGAAGAAATTGGTAACATACTAAAAAAGATTTGTTAATATGGCAACATGTCCAAATAAAAATTCAGACAGTTGGAAACAACTTGTAGAACTTAGAGGTGAGGAGATGGCTTATTACCTATGGGATCAGTACAGTGGTGAGGTTCCAGAAGATGTTATTAATAATGTAGAGCAAATTGTAACCACTCCTCAGAAAGCAATTCAGGATAAGATCAATGAGACTAAATCACTTATCAGGAAATATAACATTCCTGTAAGTGAAACAGATGCTTTATTGTTAGATTCTGAAGAAGCTAATAATGGATATGAAATTAAACAGTCTGATGGTACTTGGACAAAGATAACTAAGAGAGTTACTGATCGTGTAAAAGCATGGTATAAAGAAAGATTTGGTACTAAGGTATTTACTGAAGCAGAGAAGAATTTTAATGAACTTAAGAAACAATATGGTATTGCAGGTCATAAAGATTTAGAAGAAATACATGAGAGATACTTTAATGAAGATGGTACAAGAAGAGCATCTCCATTAGACAGACCTGCAAAATTCAATGTAGAGACTCAATCAATGTATGACATGCTTGAGACATACTACTCTGATTTAATCAAGACATTTCCTAAGGATACACTAGTATTCTCTGAGGTGATTGTTTATAATAATAATAATAAGGAAGCTGGTACAATTGACTTTCTTGCTGTAGATCCAAATGGTAAGGGGCACATATTAGACTGGAAGTTTATGTATATTGCTGGTAATGATGTTGCCTGGTTTAAACAAGGAGCATTCAATATTCAGATTGGTACATATAAACAAATGCTACGTGATAGTTATGGTGTAAAGGAGTTTGGTATGTTACGTGCTATTCCTATCTCTATGGAGTTTGGATTAAAGGATAAGCAAGATCCTAAACAAGGATATCAACTTACAGGTATGGCAGTAGGTTCTGTAGACAAATCTCAAATAGATCCTCTTACAGACCTTAAACTTATTCCTCTATCTGAAGAATCAGAAACTACTGGTAATGAAGCACTTGATGGTGTATTGAGAAGATTGAATGCTTTGGTACGTGAGTATGGAAAGGATAAAACTATCACAGAGGAAGATCGTCAGTTCAAGATTGAACGTATGAATACTCTTAGAAGAGCTATTCGTATTGTACAAGGAACTGCCAATTTACAACCTTTGATTGATGTAATTGAGGTGATGAGAAAGGATGGTGATAGACTTTTAAATGACTATAACACTGTCTATAAAGATAGAGCATCTACTTCTGAAGACTCTACAAATTCTGAGATTTCTGATTTTGCTGATGACTTAAATAACTATATTAGATTCTCTGAGGTTTTTTCAACAATTGGTGATGATATTGGAGATCTTATATATACAGCTGATATGGAAGGTGAAGGTCAAACAGAAGCAGAGAAAGAGAACATTGAATACAGAAAAGAAATTCTACAGAACTTAGATCAGGAGTCTAAGCAAATTAGAAAGTCTATTAAAGAAATTACCAAAGCAGCTCAAGACTTTGCTACCAAACATGTTGGAGAAAGAAACTTAGTAGCAGGATTAACTAAAGCTGAGGCTGTAGTAAAGGGACTTGCTTCTATGTTTAGAGGTGTATCAGACTTACCATTACGTGCATTACAGATATTATATAAACTTACAAGCACTGCTAAGAACAAAGCTGCAGCAGATGCTTTTGATGAGGTTAAAGAATTAATGGAAATTAGAGATAAGATTGTTGCTAGAGGTGGAGATACAAGAGCTATTATAAAAAAGATTTATCAAAAGACTACAGAAGGTGGATTGGTAAACAAGCTTATATATAAGTATAAGAAAGACTTCTTTGAGCAAATAGATGAGAATGCTAAAACTGAAGACAAAGGTTGGTTGATGAAAAATATTGATATAGAGGGTTATAGAAAAGAAGCCACTGCAATATTAGAAAGACAAATTAATAACATTGAGAGAAACAACTATGCTGGTTCTCCAGAAGAAGTTGAAGATCAAAAACAAAGATATATTAAAGAAGCTCAAAGATTATGGGATATAGACAGAGAAGACTTTAATGGATTTAATAACTATGTAGTTAAAAGACATCCATTAGATCAATGGTTCTCTGATGAATATTTAGATATTCAAAAAGACCCTGACCTTCTTAGTCTTTATAACTTTATTACCAAGTATAATGAGAAGGCTAAAGATGTTGGATATATTAATAATATGGTGGCTAAGAACTTTTTACCATTTATTAGAAAGAGTATGGCTGAGCAATTAGTTTGGGATAACAAACTTTCTATCATGAGTAACTTTTATAATACCTTACAAATTAGAACAGATGATGTAGGATATGGTAAGATAAATGAAGTGACTGGAGAATTACAAAATAGTATTCCTAAATACTATACATATGACTTCACTGAGAAAGAAGAAGGAAAAGGTGTAAATGATTATGATGAAGTGAGTGAGGATATATTTAAGAACATGATTCTTTATATTCAACAAGTAGAGAAGTATAAATATCTATCTGAAGTAGAAGGTCAGTTAGAATTAGTAAAAACAATTGAGACATTTAAGAAACATCTTAGTACTAATAGAATTAGTAATGTAGTAGATAAAAATGGTAAGCCTCAAGAACTTCCTGGTAATGAAGAGAATACAAAGCTATATGATCAGTTCTTAAGAGCTTTATTATATGATCAAAAGTATGTACTATCAGATGCTGATCTTCCTTTGTACATAGATAATGTATTAAACTTTGTTAAGAAAGGAGTTAATAAAGTGGCTGGTAAAGAAGTATGGAAAGAGAATGAAAAACCTACAGCTACATCTTTGATTAAAACAATGGATGCTGCTAATAGAGCATTTCAATTAAAAGCTCTTGGATTTGAATTTATTTCTGGTGCTGCTAACATGTTTGGTGGTAATATTCAAATTGCTACACAGGCAGGTAACTACTTCAAAGCTAGAGAGTTTGCAAAAAATGAAGTTAAACTTATTGGTCAGAAGTTTAATAGTAATGAAGAAAGAGAAATATTTAGAGAGCTTATAAATACATTTATGCCATTAAAAGATGACCCTTCCTATGAAGAGTTTAATAGGGCTGGGATGAGCACTTTGACTAGAGGTAATCTAGGTGACTTCTTAATGGTGTTTATGAGAAAGCCAGAACAACTTTTAGAAAAGGCTGCTTTCTTAACACTACTTGAAAACATGATGGTGGAGAATGGTAAGATCATAAGCATCAGAGAGTTTGTAAAAAATAAGTATAAAGATAGATATGATAATGCTTCTAAGTTTAAAGAAATTAAACAAAAGATAGAAGATGAAATTGATGAGTTAAAAAAGACTAAGGCTATAGCTGTTACAAGAACGTTAGAAGATGGTAAGCTTGTCATTCCAGGCTTGGATCTAAGTAACAGAGATGAACTTCAAAGACTTACAGCTCTTACTAGACGTATCTCTAGAAATGCAACTGGTAACTTATCAGATGGTGACATCAACAAGATGTCCATGTCTATCTGGACTAAGTCTATGATGTTGTTTAAAAACTGGATTCCAAAACTAACAGATACTCGTTTCTCTGAGTTTAGAAAGGTGAGTGATGATTTCTCTGTAGAGATTGGAGAAGATGGTATACCTATAGGAGAAAAATATGATATTGGTCGTGTTCGTTTATTAGCATCTGTAATAGTATCATCCTTTCAAGATAAATCTGCTAACCTAATTAACATTCTTAAAATGAATGATGAAGGTATAAAGAAGCTTGATAAAATGTATGAAGAGTATAAAGCTGAGTATGAAACTAATACAGGAGAAACTTTAAATATGAGTAGAGAAGAATTCATTGATATGGTGAGAAGTAATTTACATAATCAAATGAAGGAATTAGCTATGCTTGGAGCATTAATATCTATGATGTTTGCTATGGGCTTTATGGTACCAGATGATGATGAAGATAAAGCAGCAAAGAATTTCCACAGATTTACCATAAGAGTTATGGATAAGTTTGTAAGTGAGCTTTCATTTTTCTACAATCCAATTAACTATGAATCTTTATTAAGTGGTAGTATATTTCCAGCTGCAGGTCTTATTTCTGATATGGGTAGATTTGTAAAACATACATATATGGAAACCACAGGTCTTGATATGGATCCTAACACAAGTAAAGAAGATGTAAGAAAGAAAGCTCAACCAATTAAATACACCATGAAGATGCTTCCTTTTACAAAGTCATTAGTAACGTACTTAGCAATATTTGATACAGAATTTGCCAAAGAGTTTGATGTTACTATACCTAAAGAAACTAGGTAAGTATTGCTATATTATATAGAAATAATTTTTCCTAATATATTGAAGATAAGTTAATTAACTTATTTTTGCACAACACACACATTCAATTTAAGAAATGAATATAAATTGCTCAGCTGAACCATGTCCAGTTATATTAGATAGTCAATGTGTATTTTACGAAGGTGGATTTTTGTTATACACAGGAATCACCACCAATGATAATTTACAGATATGTCTAGAGAAGATTGATGCAGCTTTTGCTGCAGCAGGCTTTGGTACGTCTGGTACTAGTGGTACGTCTGGGTCTAGTGGAACATCAGGAAGCTCAGGAACGAGTGCTTCTAGTGGAAGCAGTGGAACAAGTGCTTCTTCAGGAAGTTCTGGTTATACAGGAACGAGTGGAACAAGTGGTAGAACTGCTACAAGTGGAACAAGTGGAAGAAGGGGATCAACAGGAACAAGTGGACAGGATGGAACTAGTGGGGTTAATGGAACAAGTGGACAGAATGGCTCAAGTGGTACATCTGGAAGCTCTGCTTCATCAGGAACTAGTGGGTCAGCAGGAACATCTGGATCATCAGCTACATCAGGTACAAATGGTTTTAGTGGAACAAGTGGAACAAATGGAAGCTCTGGAACAAATGGAAGCTCTGGAACAGGAGGAATAGATGGAACTAGTGGAACAAACGGTAGCTCTGGTACTAGTGGAACTAGTGGCTCTTCAGCATCTAGTGGGTCTAGTGGAAGCTCTGGAACAAGTGCTTCTAGTGGGTCTTCTGGATCTAGTGGTACATCAGGCAGTTCTGGTTCTTCAGGCTCTTCAGCATCTAGTGGAACATCAGGATCTAGTGGTACTAATGGTTCTAGTGGAACAAATGGAAGCAGTGGAACAAATGGAAGCAGTGGTACAAATGGCTCTAGTGGTTCATCAGGAACCTCTGGTACATCAGCAAGCTCTGGAAGTAGTGGCATAGATGGTTCTAGTGGAACTAGTGGTTCAAGTGGATTTAGTGGTACATCAGGAACAAGTGCTTCTAGTGGATCTAGTGGTACAACAGGAACAAATGGTTCAAGTGGTACAGCTGGTACAGCAGGAAACTCTGGTGACTTATATGCTACCACGTCTGTCACATCCTTCACATTAGGTAATGCAGGAACAATTATTGTAGCTACAGGATTAGCCTACACACCTGCTCAATCTATTATTGTGGTTTATAACACCTCAAACTTCCAAGAGTGTGAGGTTTTAACATATAATTCAGTAACAGGAGTATTAACCTTTGCAGCTCCAACAAGAACTGTAGGTTCAGGTACATATGCAAGTTGGACAGTGAATTTAGATGGTGCATCAGGTGGTGATGGTTCTAGTGGTACATCAGGTTCAAGTGGCTCTAGTGGTGTTAGTGGGTCTAGTGGATTAACAGGATCTTCAGGTACTAGTGGCTCTAGTGGTACATCTGGTATTGATGGTACTAGTGGAACATCAGCAAGCAGTGGTTCTAGTGGAACTAGTGGAAGCTCAGGAAGCAGTGGTACAGATGGCTCAAGTGGTACATCAGGCAGTTCTGCAACTAGTGGTACTAATGGTACATCAGCAAGCTCTGGAAGTTCTGGTTCATCTGGAACTAGTGGCTCCTCTGGAAGCTCAGGTACATCTGCAAGCTCAGGATCTTCAGGAACTACTGGTACAAGTGGATCTAGTGGGTCATCAGGAAGTAGTGGTACAAGTGGATCATCTGGTACAACAGGAACAAGTGGTTCAAGTGGTACAACAGGAACAAGTGGTTCTTCAGGAACATCTGCCTCTAGTGGATCTAGTGGAACAAGTGCATCAAGTGGTTCTAGTGGAACATCAGCCTCTAGTGGATCTAGTGGTTCATCTGGTTCTTCTGGTTCTAGTGGTACGTCTGCCTCTAGTGGTACATCAGCTTCTAGTGGTACATCAGCAACAAGTGGATCATCTGGTTCAAGTGGAACAGCAGGTTCTAGTGGTTCTTCTGGTGTTGGTGCGGTTATTGTACTTGGTGCAGGAACATGTTCTTCTGTGAGAGATGCTGTAGGTAATGTGGCTTCTGGAGCTTATTCATTTGCTGGGGGTGGAATTACTAACACAGCATCAGGTGTATGTAGCTTTATAGGTGGTGGTCAAGGTAATAATTCAGTAGCAAATGCTTCGTTTATTGGAGGTGGTCAAGCCAATACATCTTGCGGAAACCAATCAACTGTTGGAGGTGGATATGGAAATACAGCTTCAGGTTATCGTTCATTTGTTGGTGGAGGTATTTATAATACTTCTTCAGCATATAGAACAACAGTTTCAGGAGGTGATAGTAATACTGCTAATGCAAATTTTGCAACAATTGCAGGAGGGGCAAGTAGTACTGCTTCAGGTGGAAGTGCAACAGTTGCAGGTGGTAATGCTAATACAGCTTCAGGAGGTTGTTCAGCTATTGGAGGAGGTAGGGCAAATACTGCATCAGCAGGATACGCTACTATTTCAGGTGGTAGGGAAAACGTTTCTTGTGGAAGTTATTCAATGGTTGGTGGTGGATACACGAATTTATCTTCAGGTGCTTTTGGTTTTATTGGGGGTGGGTATGATAATACTCAGAGTGGTTATATTTCCACAATAGCAGGTGGTAGGGTTAATAATATATCCTCAAACTATGCTTTCATAGGTGGTGGTATTGATAACTCAATGAGTGGAACTTATGCAGTTACAGGGGGTGGTATAGAAAATGGAAATGCAGGATATGCAGGATTTATAGGTGGAGGTAGAAATAACTGTATAGTACAAGGTAGTTATGGTAACGTAATTGCAGGTGGTCATTATAACTATATTTATACTGCTCTTACAGCAACTTGTGCAAACTATGCAGCTATAGTAGGTGGTATAGGTCATAACTCAACAGGTGGTGTATGGAATGGTACAATATTTACATCTCTACCTACAAAATGTAATGTAGGATTTTACTCATTCATAGGAGGCGGTTTTCAGCACAATGCTACAGGTCAATTTAGCACAATCAGTGGAGGTTATCAAAATAGAGCAACAGGTTCACATTCTGCTATTGGAGGTGGGGGTTCAAACGCATCTTCAGGAGCTTGTTCAACTATTGGTGGTGGTAATAGCAATAATGCAACAACTCCTTGGTCAACTGTAGCAGGTGGTCTTGGAAACAATGCAACAGGAAACAGGTCTTTTGTGGGAGGCGGTTCGTCTAATACAGCTTCAGGAAACTATTCAGTACTTGGTGGCGGTGATAACAACATAGCAAGTAATACATATTCTACTATATCAGGAGGATATTGTAACAGGTCTACAGCAGCTTATGCTGTGGTAGGTGGTGGTATAAGAAATATAGCTTCAGGAGCTTGTTCTGCTGTAGGTGGTGGTTGTTTAAACTGTACAATAGGAGGACATTCATTTGTAGGTGGTGGTTATAATAGTAGGTCTTTAGCTACTTTTTCAACAGTTTCAGGAGGTTATTGCCACACCTCAAGTGGCTATGGTTCAACTGTTGGAGGTGGCTATAGAAACACTGCAAACAATACTTATTCAACAGTTGGAGGTGGAAGTGGTCAAGCAGCAACAGGGGGTAGGTCTGTAATAGCAGGTGGAAGTGATAATGCTGCTTCAGGAGGATATTCTACAATAGGTGGAGGTGTATCAAATATAGCTTCAGGAGCTTGTTCTACCATAGCAGGGGGGCAATCAAATCAGGCATCAGCAGTTCACTCATTTGTAGGGGGTGGGCAAAACAACATAGCAAGTGGTGATTGTTCAGCTATTGCAGGAGGATGTAATAACTGTACACCTGGCGGAACTACTTCTTTTATTGGTGCAGGATATAATAACATAGCAGCAGGTTCTCGTTCAGTTATTGGTGGTGGCTATCAAAATATAACTTGTAGTGGAACATACGTAGCTACTATTGGTGGAGGTATACTTAATACAGTATCAGGAACAAGAGCTACAATTGCAGGCGGTGATAGCAATTTAGCTTCAGGTGCTTATTCAACAGTAGGTGGTGGTCAATCTAATGGAGCTTCAGGTACACACTCAACAGTAGCAGGTGGCACAGGAAATACAGCTTCAGGAGTATGTTCTTTTGTAGGTTCAGGTACAACTAACACTGCATCAGGTACAGGTTCTGCTTTAGTAGGAGGACACGTTAATACAGCTTCTGGATATCGTTCTTTCTTAGGAGGAGGACAAGCTAATACAGCTAATTACGATTGGGCTGCTTTAGGAGGCGGTAGAGCAAACAATGCCAATGGTGCATATTCAGGAACTTTTAGCGGTAGATACAATAGTTCTCCAGGTGCTTATTCATTTGTAGGAGGAGGATATAACAATACACCTTGTGCTAGTTTTTCTGCTATTGCAGGTGGTAGAAATAACACAGCTAGTGGATATTATTCATTTGTAGGAGGTGGTATTTCAAATGCAGCTTCAGGAGCTTGTTCTACTATAGCTGGTGGTAGTTCTAATATAGCAGGTGGTGGCAGTGGAGCAACTGTAGTAGGAGGATTAAGCAATTCAGCAGCTGCATCTAAATCTTTTGTAGGGGGTGGTCAAGGTAACAGCTCTTCAGGACCTTTTGGTGGAGTCGTATCTGGTACAAGTAATACAGCTTCAGGCTACAATACATTTGTAGGAGGAGGTGCTTCTAATATATCATCAGGTGCTTGTTCAGCTTTAGGAGGAGGTCAATTAAATACAGGATCAGGAGCATGGAGCACTCTTGGAGGTGGATACAATAACTTAGTTTCTGGAACAAGAGGTACTTTAGCAGGAGGAGAATCTAATAGTGTTGAAGTTCAATATGCCTCTATACTAGGAGGTTTTGCAAACCACGTATGTACAGGAGGTGATTTTGGTGCTATATTAGGAGGAAGAAATAACACCATTACTCATGGTTGCTCATTTATAGCAGGATGTGGAATTGCCTCATCAGCAGCAATGTACTTCTACGCAAACAATATCTGTAATGTGAATGGCGGAACTTCAGACTGTAGAATGAAGCATTCAATACGTCCACTTACTTATAGTCTAGATAAATTAACACAATTACAACCTGTCTCTTTTGTATTCAATGGCGATTGTAGTAACTTTAGAAGATATGGTTTCATAGCTCAAGAGGTTTGTCAAGTTGTACCTGAAATCATTACTCATCATCCAATTGATAAGATTGATAGTAAAGGAAATGTAGGAGGTGAGATAGATGGCGATCCAATATTACAATTCGAAAAAGATGCAGTGTATGCTTCTTATATAAATGCCTTCAAGGAATTAAAAGATAGAGTAGAAGCTTTAGAAACAGAAGTAAACATATTAAAAAACAATTAATTATATGAATATATCTTGCTCAGCAGAAATGTGTCCAGTGATATTGAATGCCGTTTGTGTATTCTATGAGGGTCCTAATTTGATATATACAGGGATTAATACTAATGATAATATCCAAACTGCTCTAGAAAAAATAGAAGCAGCTTTTGCTACTGCAGGATTTGGTACCTCTGGTACTAGTGGTACGTCTGGTACCACTGGTACGTCTGGTACTAATGGTACATCTGGAACAAATGGAAGCAGTGGAACTAGTGGAACAAATGGCACATCAGGATCAAGTGGTTATACAGGAAGTTCAGGAACTGGTGGTACATCTGGTTCTAGTGGTACAAGTGGTAGAAGAGGCTCAACAGGAACAAGTGGAACTAGTGGAAAGAATGGAACAAGTGGTATATCTGGAAGCTCTGGTTCAAGTGGTTCATCAGCAACATCAGGTACATCTGCAAGTAGTGGTACTAGTGGTACACATGGAACAGATGGTTCTAGTGGTACAGATGGTTCTAGTGGTACAAGTGGGTCTAGTGGTACTAGTGGAACTAATGGAACATCAGCAAGTAGTGGTACTAGTGGTACAAATGGAACAAGCGGAAGCTCTGGTACATCTGGCTCTAGTGGAACATCAGCAACATCAGGAAGTTCAGGAACAGATGGCTCTAGTGGTTCAAGTGGTACATCAGGATCTTCAGGCAGTTCAGGTACATCAGCAAGCTCTGGTTCATCAGGCTCTAGTGGTACATCAGGTTCATCTGGTTCATCTGGTTCTAGTGCAAGCTCAGGAACCTCTGGCAGCTCAGGAACAGATGGTTCTAGTGGTACAGATGGTTCTAGTGGCACATCAGCTAGTTCAGGAACTAGTGGTACAAGTGGATCATCAGGCAGTTCTGGTACGTCTGGAAGTTCAGGTACAAGTGCTTCTTCAGGGAGCTCTGGATCTAGTGGTTCTAGTGGTACATCTGCAAGTAGTGGTTCTAGTGGAACTAGTGGTACGAGTGCAAGTTCTGGTTCTTCAGGAACTGATGGGTCTAGTGGTACGTCAGGTTCAAGTGGAACAACAGGAACAAGTGGATCTAGTGGAACAAGTGCGTCATCTGGAACTAGTGCATCATCAGGAAGCAGTGGTTCTAGTGGGTCTAGTGGTACATCAGGAAGTTCTGGGTCTTCAGCATCTAGTGGTTCATCTGGAACAAGTGCTTCTTCAGGACTATCAGGAGATAAGTATGCCACCACATCAACAACAACATTTACTCTTGGTAACGCAGGAACAATTACGGTTGGAACAGCCCTTGCTTATACAGTGGCTCAATCAATCATTGTGGTGTATGATGCTTTTAATTTCCAAGAGTGTGAAATCATATCATATGATGCTATAACAGGAATACTAGTGTTTGCTGCTCCAACAAGTGTAACAGGAGGAGGAACATATAGTGCATGGATAATAAATTTAGATGGTGCTAGTGGAGGGGATGGAACCTCTGGTACATCTGGTTCTAGTGGAAGCTCAGCAAGCAGTGGTACAAGTGGAAGCTCAGCTACAGCTGGAACTAGTGGTTCATCAGCATCTAGTGGGTCTTCAGGTACATCAGCTAGTTCTGGTACAAGTGCTTCCTCAGGAAGTTCAGGAACAGATGGTTCTTCAGGAACATCAGCTACATCAGGGTCAAGTGGATCTAGTGGCACATCTGCAACTAGTGGGTCTTCTGCAACCAGTGGGTCATCTGGTTCATCAGGTTCATCAGGAAGCAGTGGAAGTTCAGGAACTAGTGCAACATCAGGGTCTAGTGGTACAAGTGCTACAAGTGGTTCTAGTGGAAGCTCAGGTACATCTGGTTCAAGTGGAAGCAGTGGAACTAGTGGAACATCTGCTTCAAGTGGATCTTCAGGCAGTTCAGGCTCTTCAGGATCTAGTGGGTCTAGTGGTACGAGTGCTTCATCAGGAAGTTCAGGATCTAGTGGCACCTCTGGTTCAAGCGGATCAAGTGGAAGCAGTGGTACAGCTGGAAGTTCAGGCTCAAGTGGAACCAGTGCATCTAGTGGATCTAGTGGTTCAAGTGGCTCAAGTGGAAGCAGTGGTTCATCAGGAAGCAGTGGAACAAGTGGAAGTAGTGGAACAGCAGGTTCTAGTGGTTCAAGTGGTGTAGGTGCTGTTATTGTGCTTGGAGCAGGAACTTGTTCTTCAGTTAGATGTGGTGTTGCAAATAATGCTACAAATAATTATTCTGCTGCTTTAGGTGGATATGGAAACACTGCAAGTGGAGTGTATTCAGGTGTTGTATCAGGTTATACTAATACAGCAAGTGGATATATGGGGCTTGTAGGAGGTGGCATTAGTAACGTAGCATCAGGATGTCAATCATTTGTAGGAGGTGGCATTAGTAACGTAGCTTCAGGAACTTGTTCAGCAGTTTTAGGAGGTAGATGTAATGTAGCTAATTTTTTAGCCACTTCAATAGTAGGAGGTCAATTAAACACAGCATCTAGTTATTTTGCTTTTATTGGAGGAGGTAATTCTAATATATCAAGTAGTTATTCAAGTGTTGTGGCAGGAGGTAGTTCTAATACAGCATCACAATATCGCACGTTTGTAGGAGGTGGTATATCAAACGTAGCATCAGCGGCTTGTTCTGTAATAGTAGGAGGAAGTAGTAATGCAGCATCAGGAGCATTTTCTTTTGTAGGTGGTGGTGCAAGTAATACAGCGTCAGGTAACAGAAGTACAATAGCAGGTGGACAAAATAACAGAGCAATAGGATATGCTAGTGGTACAGTTAGTGGTAGATATAATGCCACTTGTGCAGATGACGCATTTGTAGGAGCAGGGTATGCAAACACAGCGTCAGGAGGACAATCAGCAGTTGTAGGAGGTGAAAGTAATTTATCTTCAGGTAATTGTTCGTTTATTGGAGGAGGTAGAGCAAACACATCTTCAGGAACTTGGTCTACTATTGGTGGTGGATGTGGAAATACAGCTTCAGGTAATAGGGCATCAATAGGAGGTGGTACAAGTAACCTTGCTTCATCATCAAATTCAAGAATTGGAGGTGGTCAGCAAAATACAGCATCAAATGGTTATGCAACAGTAGCAGGTGGATATGCAAATACTGCAAGTGGCTCTTATGCTTTTGTAGGAGCAGGTAGTATAAGTTCAGCAGGTGGAAACTGTGCTGTAATGGTTGGTGGTAAAGCTAACGCAGCAAGTGGTAACATATCATTTATTGGTGGAGGATGTGCTAATACTGCATCAGGAATTAAGTCTGCAATTGTTGGAGGCAATAGTCATACAGCATCAGGATATGGTTCATTCATAGGTGGTGGTTGTGTGAACACAGCAAGTAACTACCAAGCTGTTGTAGCAGGTGGGTGGGCTAATACAGCGAGTGGATATAGGTCAGCAGTTGGAGGTGGTCAAGGTAATGTAGCTTCAAGTGCAGTAAGTGTAATTAGTGGTGGTTGTGCAAATACAGCTTCAGGAGCTTGTTCAGCTGTAGGTGGTGGTCAAGGCAATACAGCTAATTCTACTTGGGCATCAATTGGAGGAGGTAATGGGAATGCAGCATCAGGTAGTCGTTCAACAATAGCAGGTGGTAATAATGGAATAGCTTCAGGAAATTATTCAGCAATATTAGGTGGTTCATCTATGACTGCTTCAGGTTATTTATCAGTAGCTGTAGGAGGTAATACAAACTGTGCTTGTGTAACTTATGCTACAGTAGTAGGAGGTTATCTAAATACATCAAGTGGATATGCAGGATTTATAGGAGGAGGTAAA
>Ga0209443_1000408_pt1 | contig 28902 bp, 22 predicted proteins | sample LauGreBMM110DCMD_2_FD_187571 | JGI IMG/M metagenome (GOLD analysis project Ga0209443, IMG submission 187571) | Freshwater lake microbial communities from Lake Michigan, USA - Su13.BD.MM110.DCMD (SPAdes) (version 2) | ecosystem: Environmental > Aquatic > Freshwater > Lake | place: Lake Michigan... | reverse complement strand
TGGGAATATTAATATCGACCGTAATGTTTTGCAAATCATATAAAATAGCTCGCGATTTCACTATATTCCATTCTCGTATGACCCGCGGACAACCATAGGCAAACATGTCCATGTCGTCACTCACACATGCCCAGGCATATCCTTTCTCGACGTAATATGAACAAACGACGTCTGCCTCTTCTGGCGCATCACAATAAAATACTCCGAGTGAGTCCATCAGGAGTTTTACTTTATCGATGTCGTCTTTGGAAACGCGTATGGATCTTTTTTTACACTCCCCCATTTGATATTTTATCAGAGACTTTTCCTGTTCAGACATGATATCTCCGTGTTTATCATATTCTTCTTCTAACTGTAAATATTTGTTCGAGGCCGTTATCTTGCGTCGGCATCTCGCGAGTAACAGTTCTTTTTTCAAATGATTCGGCTTTCCATCGAATACGAATACTAAATGGATGTTGTATTCCATACACTGGGTGATGAATGTAAACATATTGTTGAGTAGGCTACCGTCTTCAATGAACTTGTACATATAAATACTGGTATCGACGACCAATGTTTTCCCCTTCAACTCGTTTATATTTAATTGCCGAATAGATTTGGAAGATGCCTGATGTTTAAAATATTTATTCAACCCTCTGATTCCCATAAATGGCTTTGTTTTTGTTGTACTGTACCGTAATACATTCATCCTCCATTTCAATTTTGCTCATTTATTAACAAGCAATTTCGAAGAGCGACATTCTCAACGTGTTTTTCAAGCCAATATGTTGGGCAAACCCCGCATTCTGCACCATCGCGGTGGTTGAATTCATTCTTGTCGATTTACGGTTATTTATAATCATGGACGTGTATTTTTCTAAATTTGGAATAGTTTTGAGAAATTGCAAAGAGTACCTACCCTTTCCGGGTTGAGTTGAGCAAAAGTCGAAAAACTCGTGGATGTGAACAGATAAAATGCATTTCAAAATGAAATAAGCAAAACTGGGTGTTTTTTCTTTATACAGGTGTCCCCGTTGATCCATCGTATCGTACGTCATTTGATTATGTTTTAAGAGTTTCACGCATTGGAAAATAGAGAATGCCTGTTCGTACTTAAATAGACGAAAAAAATTGGACTTCCATGTACGGGTTTCAGAGGGTCTATTGATAAACACATAAAACAATAGATTCAACACTTCTGCCCACATTTCGCAATAGGTTTCGTAAAGTCTGATGTCTGGCGCATTTGTATGAAACGCGGCATTTACCTTGTTTTCTTCCATTTTTATTTGCGAATCTCCCATAGATATAAAATCCAGTCCTAAGTTATGAAACGATTCATGAATCAACGCTCGAAACCATTCTTCTTCGCGGAAAATATGTACATTGGTTTTTATATCACATGATGTCGTAAATGCGGTATTGACATGTTCTGTGTCTATCACAGTAGAGTGGTGATCCGGCAACGATTTTTTGTTAGGAATAAGATACAAAAAAATATCGACAGTGTTTGAGCATCCGTTTTCGACAAAATCATTCACAAAAAAATACCACGTAGAAATCAATCGAATCATATTTGTGATTTTTCTCTGGGAATAGTGACTCGGAGCGCATATATATACTTTGAACAATCTTCCTGGGCCAGAATTATTATTTCGGGAAGGAAGTTGGATTGAAAATGAAAAGTTGTTCACGCACACTCGATCAATGACCTTTGTGAGTGTTTCGGGAATTATATTAAACTCTCGGGCTTTATTCAAAATCATCTCTTTTTTTAATGTCTTCAAAATCGTTCGTTTTTTCATCTCGTATTCTTTGAAGGAATTTCGTATTCTTTTGCACAACACATTTAACATACCATTCGAAGAATCACTTATTTGTGGCAAGTGTAATTCGGCAAATAAACGTTTGAATTCTGGACTTTTCATCAACTCTGATACAAATAATTCGCTATCGGACGCCATTACTATATATTATATATTCGGATTATATTATATATTCAAATCATTCTGTAGTAGGAGGAGTAGTAGGAGGGCGATATGTACGGATATCATACCGGCATACTGGACAATGTGAATTGGTGCAAAACCATTCTTGTAAATACTTCCATGTAAAAACATGCCGACAAGATCGGATTCTGCACAATTCCTCTCCTTCTTCGAACTCTTCTAAAGTGATAGGACAGGTCCGGTCAGAACTCGTTTCTGACTGATAATGATATATTTCTGTAGCCGATAGTATTTGCCGTATATTGGGAAACAACGATGATGTATCGTTGTTATTGTCGGTCACGAATCGTCCCAAAATAGATGTTGCGGTGGGATAAGAAAAAGTCCGCACATCCAATCCGGTGGTGGTGAAAAAAGGGTTGTGGTTGCTGCGTGTCGTATTATATACGGTAGGATAAAGTATTGTCGATGAACCATGAGATCTTGTCTCATTCACAATGTTTTGCATGAGTTGTTGAGAGATAGTATTCATTTGATACATCACATCGTGATACTCGCGTCCGTGTTTAAACCAATTAGCTGACAGCCTTTCTAAAAGCTGATATCTTCGCAGTTGCAATACATGTTCATATGAAGAAATCCCGTTTGAAATATCGATAGTATTATCCAATGTAGTCTCTTCTAGTGGTGCTTGTTCGTTTTCTTCCTGTCTTTCATGATGTGCTGCTGCTGCTGCTGCTGAAGAAGAATTAGAAATGTCAAACGCCATACTCGTCGCAATATTTAAAGAGAGAGAAGGAGGAGGATGTTGCAGCTGATCCATTAAACCAGGGAATTGATTTCCCAATAGAGTCATGGTTTCTTCTAATATTTGATTTAGTCGTGCATCGTCCATTTTGTATATTGTACGCCAGGTTTCTTTTAATTGTTTATAACCCCAAAATATATAAATTCATGGAAAACGCTCCTAAAGGAATCTCTAATTTGGGAAACACATGCTACTTAAACGCGTGTATCCAAATATTCTCGGAACTGAAACCATTGTCAAACATTATTAAAAGAGAATCCATCATAAACCAAACGAAAATTGAGACATTATTGTGGAAGAACTGGCGGGATATTTTAGGTATCATGCAAACCGGAAATAAAAGTGAGTTGCTTTGTCCAAATGGGTTTATACATGCCATAGAAACGATTTCTAAAAGTAAAAAACAAACTTTCTTTCAAGACTGTAATAATCAAGAAGACATCAGCGAATTCATTTTGTTTTTTATTGAAGGATTACACGAATGTCTCTCGAGAGAAATAACCGTTTCCATTTGTGGCCATTCGGAAAATGAAACAGATAATTTCGCCATCGAAGCGTTTAAGAAAGTAAAGCAGTCCATGGAAAAACAATACTCGGAAATCATGGACCTCTTTTACGGAATTTCTATTTCCAGTATCCGTAACGCGGAAGGCGAGACCCATAGCAGACAGTTTGAAACGTACATGCTTCTCGATCTGCCATTACCTTCGTCGAACGAGCAGACAACTTTGTACGAGTGCATGCAGAATTATATTCGCCCCGAAATATTAGAAGGAGAGAATAAATGGTACAACGAAAAAACGAAAAACTATGAAGTAGTGGAGAAAACACTTTCCTTTTGGTCGTTTCCCAAAATACTTATCGTGTGTTTGAAACGAAATAGTTACGATGGGAATAAAAATTCGAATTTTATCGACTATCCTCTTGAGTTGGATTTGCGCTCTTTCGTCGTAGGGTATAATCCTTCTGATTATCTATATGATTTGGTGGGAATCTGTGCTCATTCTGGAAACGTCAATAACGGACATTACACTGCTTTCGTGAAAAAAAGCACACAATGGTTTTTCTGCAACGACGAATTGATTCAATTGGTAGAGAATGAAAAATATCTCAAAATGAATGAGGCGTACTGTCTTTTTTATGTTAAGAAATAATATTATAATATCCTATAATATTAATATGGAATCTAGCTCAAATAAAAATGTTTCAGACACAGTGGCGAAGGTATTCAATAAAACTATAAAGCCATTTTATCTTTTAGTCGTATTTTTTGTGGTTTATTTAGTCGTTTTTATCGGAGCCGGACGGCAAGAAGGGAACGAGTCATCTCTTCGTATCATGTTTGATTCCATATTTTTATCGATTGTGATTGCGTACCTTGCCTTTTCTTTTTTTTCCATGACTCCAGCGGCTAAACAAAAACTGCTTACCACCGATTATTTGGATTTTTACGACGACGATCTTTCGTTATTTTCGCTGATGTTGTTTGTCATTTGTTTCTACCTTCTTCTTTTTCTGATGCGCATTTCAGTAAAACCTATTTCAGTTGTTTTAATCGAAGGAATCACGTGGGTTTTATTGGCCACGTTAATTATCCACAACTGCCTGAAATATTTCTTTAACGTAAACGTATTGGATTCGATTCGGACTAATACTTTTAGATTGACCGACGCCAGCGGAAACTTGGTGGATGCAAGTGGGAATTTAGTGGATGCCAGCGGGAATATTATAGTCAAAAAAGCCCCGAAAGTTCCAGAAGTATTTAATATTCCAGATAATTTGTACAGGTACGAGGATGCACAAGCGATATGTCAGGTCTATGATTCGCGATTAGCCACTTATGATGAAATAGAACAGTCTTATGAAAATGGGGCGGAATGGTGTAATTACGGTTGGTCAGCAGAGCAAATGGCGTTTTTTCCTACTCAGAAAAAAACCTGGGACGAATTACAAAAAACCGACGCAAACAAGAACCATTGTGGCCGTCCTGGCGTGAATGGAGGGTTTTTTGACAATCCCTACATAAAATTCGGAGTAAATTGTTTTGGTATTAAACCCGACGCAGACAAAGACGATCTAACCCGAATGAACGATCGAAAAGACCGACCTATCCCTAAAACGGAAGACGAGAAAAAGATAGACGAAAAAGTCGAGTTTTGGAAAAACAATAAAGATGTACTGTTAAACGTCAGCTCTTTTAATAGAGATAAATGGTCGCGGTATTAACTTTTTCCGTTTTTTTGCAAGATATATAATTTCATTCTGAACTTTTTATGAAATTATACTTTTTATTTTTTAGAATTATATCCAAAATATTTTCTCCCCCCCCCTCCTTTTTGGAATGTCTTTCGTTTTGACAAACTGATACGTCTGTATATCAAACTGGTAATAGTATCAGATATTTATATTATACTGTAAAATGTAGTACGGGTCAGTAAGGGTGTATTTTGTTTTTGACACATTATTTTGGGCTTAATTCGCATCAAAACACCAACCTAATATAATAATGAATGGTTCATGTAATGTATAAAATATAAGACGGCTCAGTAAGGCGTCCAAATTGGCGCTTTGGTTTTTGTCGTTCGTTTTGCGAAGCTCATTTTCATTTACATAGTACGTTATCATCATCGTGATTTTGTTTGCACATTCCTCTCCCCCCTCCCCCAAAAATAATTGTTTTTTCTTCAAATCCTGTACAATGAATTTCTTTCTGGATTTTTTTGGGAAGTTTCCCAATTTTTATTTTACATTTATATCCAAAATATTTTCTCCCCCCCCCTCCTTTTAAAATGTCTTCCGTTTTGACAGTCAGTTTTGACACAAATTCCTTCCTGAAATAGTCTCAAATTATTTATTATATAGGATAAAACATATTATTGATCAGTAAGGCGTCTGTCGTTTTGACGGTCAGGTTTTACTGTCATTTTGACACGATGTTGTAATGTTACTTAAATAGTGCCAAACTATTTAGTTTGTATGATAAACGTATTACTGACCAGTGTGATCAGTAAGGGTTCTTTCGTGTTTACGGTAGTTTTTACGGTCGTTTTCACACGATGTATGGTACGTTTATCGTGCCAAACTACCTGGCATATGTTATAATTCGTGTTACTGGCAAGTAAGGATTTACTTTCATTTTAACGGCCGTTTTGACAGTTTCTTTGACGTATTTTATAAATGGATATCGCTTCTCACCAAAAGTTTTATCTGCTCGTTTCAGAAGTTTTTCATTTTTTATTTTACAATTATATCCAAAATATTTTCTCCCCCCCCCTCCTTTTTGAAATGTCTTTCGTTTTGACAGATTGAGACACCTGTATATCAAACTGATAATAGTATCAGATATTATTTTCATACTTTAAAACGTGTTACTGGTCAGTAAGGGTGTCTTTGGTTTTGACACATTATTTTATGTTGAAAATCATATCAAAAAACCAACGTGATATGATAATAAATTGCATGCATACATTTACAAAACATAAGACGGCTCAGTAAGGCGTCCAAAATCCGGCTTTGGTTTTTGACGTTCATTTTGATATATCGTGGTTTTGACAGTCATAAATATATTTAAACCAAACTAATATAATGCCAAAATGTTCTTATATTTTATAAACCGTAAAACTACGCAATTACGGCGTCCAAAATAACTAATCTTTAGACTTATTTTTTGACGCTACATTTGACGTTATTTTTGACAATATCTTATCCTCGTACAATATATACAGCTATGAATCATCCTCATTGCAATTCATGTAACATGGACTTCAAAACGAGCAAATATTTGCAAGAGCATTTAAAATGCAAACGGCATATCGATAAAATGAAAGAATCATATATTCCAAGATATGAGTGTAATGTGTGCGGGAAGAAATATGCAATCAGACAAAGTCTGCATGCACATACAAAGTTAAACTCGTGTGCGACTGATTCTGTTAAATCTACAGCCCCAACCACACCATGCACTCAGGAAAATCTCGAATTAAAAATGGACGAGATGAAACAAGCATTCGAAAAAGAACGGCAAGAAATGAAAACCCAAATCGCGATGCTTCTCGATAAACATGCCACAACAACCACCAACCACAATACAAACAATATCGAGACCCAGAATATAAACATAATTAACATCAACGCATTTGGCAACGAAAATACCGATTATCTGGACGACAAAGCGATTCTGGCATGTATCGGTCGTGTCTATAAATCCATTCCGTCTTTATTAGAGAAAATCCATTTCGACCCGCAACATCCCGAAAATCATAACATTAAAATCACCAATAAGAAACTACCTTATGCTTCGGTAATGGGAAACAACCATAAATGGAAAACGGTGGATCGCAAAGACGCGATTGAGACAATGGTACTGAATAGTTACAATATGTTGGATGAGAGATATACAGACAATAAAGATAAATTTTCTACTCAGAAACAAGATAATTTCGAAGGATTCCAATCCAAATTTGAGTCTGACGACAAAGATCTCCTGAAACAAATAAAGACAGAAGTAGATATGATGGTACTTAATGGAGTGTAAATAAGTTCGGTAAAAATATTTTTATCTATAGTGATAATAATATTTATTCGTTCTTGGTACCTGTCTATTTCAATCATATCTTTTGTTTCTCATAATCAGATAAAAAAGGTTTATATGTTTATATTTATTATTTTATTTTTTCTCGACTATTATGATTGAGCACGTTTATAGAACTGCAACAATGTCTGAATTCCATTTTGTGCATTGTATATTTCATTCAGGAACGGATCAAACAGCAGTTTCTTCACTTCCGCGGAACAATGTTTTTCCCGTTTCTTCATGAAAATCTCCAAGTCGGAATGCGAATCTTCAAAGAGTTTGTCCAAGGTTTTATGCAAATCTCCAATATCTTTTTGTTTTTTCCCTTTGTATAGATAGATTTTCTCTACTGCCAATGAAAACAACTGTTGAAGCGGATTCATCAACTGATTTGTAATATAATAATGATAGTCCAATGGCAGTTTATTTTGAAGAATATATTGCGGGGTTTCAATTCTTTCGCCCAATAACTTTTTCCCCCCCTTGTTTTCAACAAACACGTATTTGATTCGGTCACCTGGCTTTGGTTTATTTCCCGGATCGCGTTCGCCAATCCGTTCGGCCAATACTTTATGAGCGATTTGAGCCGGATTTTTATAGTCGCTTCTCAATGATTTCGTGAGTGCCAGTTTTTCCATTGAAACCTTTCCTTCCACCAAAGATTTCAATGACGTATTCAGGAACTCGATTGCTTTTTCTATATTATCCGGTTCTTTCATCAAGATGGTCAGAATACCACCATATACATCTTTCAAATAATCACACGAATCTCTGCGTTTCAATGGCAGTCCCATGAATTTCAGTTTCCCCTTGTTCGGATTGAATTCGTACAATATCCCCACATATCGTTTTTTCGAAAGCAAGATGAAATTCATGAGCGTTTTCTCGTAGGCCAATGCCATAGGCGGTGGTAGAAACAAAGAACATAATCGTGCGGCTTCTTGTGCGATTTCTATCGTAAATTCAAGGGCCCGTTTCCCACGAATCGGCGCGCCCGTGGCTGGGTCTTCCAGATTAAAGGTGAAGAATACGGAATCTGTATCACCATATACATATGCGGATCGTGTTTGAACGGTTTCGCCGCTTTTGCTCGTATATAAACTGTCTCCATACACTTCCTCTACCATTCGTTTGGCATAGATAATCATCATTCGACCAATCGCTGTAATCGAAGCCGCCACGTCTTTTTCGAAAAATGTCGAAACGCTTGATCCCATTTGGCCATACAATGAATTCGCAGTGACTTTATATCCCAGTTGTCGTTTGTCGAGGATATTCGCAATAAACGGATCGGATTCGCTTTCCGCTTTCACCCGTGTTTCTTTTCTTGCTTTCAATAAATGTCCAATGATACAAGGGATAATTCCTTCTTGGTTATTGGGAAATTGGGCCCATCGACAAACTTTCGTTCCGCTTTTCATCTTCTCTTTTTTCCCTTCTTTGCCGGTCGCCGTCATTTTCTGATGGGTTTCAAAGCTATCGAATGTTACCTCGACATACTGATATCCCGGCATATTATCGTACTGACACGCTTCTTTTTCTAAAATGGCACGATTCTTCGCCGTTACCAATTGATCGTTTATTTTCACCAAATTTCCCTCGAGGTCATAGTTTTTCGTCCATACTTTACTGTTTGGAGATAAGTTCCATCCCTTGGCAATGGAGGGATAAAGAGAAGAATAATCTACACAAGCCACCGGGTTTTCACCGTACATGGCGCATTTCGGGGGAAGCACAATGGCGCCTTCGTATCCGTCGTCGTTTTGCGTTTTTTCCAAATCGGGCATCAATGTTTGTTTTTCGCGACAGACTTTTGCCACATAACTCGTGAGTTTTATTCCTTGGCCTCGAAAAACCAAGAAATTGATAGGAACACTGCAAATCCTGGCCATTTCAATATATCCAGTCAGAATATCTACTTTAGTCATTAAGTGATGGACCAAGTTACAATCCTGGATACAGTATTTCGCAACGATCGCACGACTACTTGCCGATTCTTTTGACATTCGGAATATATCTTGCGGACTCACGTCGTCCTTTGCCATACCCCACTTGAGTGTCTTTTTAGTAGGTTCTAAATCAGAATGAACGCCATCGATGGTAATGACATTGTATTTTCCGGTTGGTAGATTTGGATCGTCGATGTCTGTAACCACCACGTCTCGTTCGATATTTTTAACTCGAAACTTCTTTCCAGATTGATAATAGTCGGTCGTGAAACTGGATATTTCCAAATGAATGAAATCATCGATGTGAAGACCGGATAGATTGTTACTGTACAGTTTGGTCTGCTGACCGTCGGCCGTATAGCTTATCCCTTTAATATCATCGCGGATCATGGTACCGGCGACATCGTCCAGTTTATACGAGGAAAGATTATAGTCTCGGCGAAAGTAAAACAAGAGATCTATTTGTAATCTTCCAGCGATGGCCGGATAATGTAAATCGTAGTCACCACTGGCCAATCTGTTTTGGGTAGACTCCAGTACCTTCTCGTCCGTTTCTTTGTCGATTTTATAACAAATACCTCCTTGCACCCGAGATAGTGCGCAAAATTCATCTACGATATCCAGTTCTTTCGAACGATGGAACATGAATTGATAATCAAACCCAAAAATATTGTACCCGATAATAATATCCGGATCTTCTTCTTGGATCAATTGCGTCCATTCCAACAAACAGGCCAATTCGGTTTTCACCGACACGATTTCTGCACCTTGTACTGGATCACATGTGCCGACGACGATGCAATGTTTTTTGTATGGTTCGGTTTGACCGTATTTCAAGAAAGAACTGCCAATGAAAGTTACGCTATCTCCTTCGAGCGGAGGGAATAGATCTGATTGGGTTAGTATAGAATTAAGAGTTTGGATTTTATCTTCTCGGCTGACTTCGTTTTCCAGTAGATACACGGAGATGATGTTTTTCTTTTGCGTCTCTGTCCCTTGAATATGGGAGGATTTGTTTCTTTTTTTCGGGGGCAAGTTAGTCAGTTCTTGCACCACGAAATGTGAGGTGGGAACTTCCTCTTGGTTCCCCGCAGCATCCTCTTCTTTCTCCATGGTTGCCAGGGATTCGAAAAGAGAGCTTATTTTGATCACATGTTCGTTCTTGTTTTCCTTGACAATATCTTCCAATGTGGTGTTTAATAATGTTTTCGTCCATTCCTTGACTTGATCTTTTGTCACGGGGGTTTTCGGATATACCAAATCAATGTTTTCTATTGTCGCCCCAAACCCGAATATCGCCAAAAGCGCTTTTTTCAACCATAGCTCTACCGCCTCTTTGCCCAATTTTTGTTTCGACATGCGGAGCTGAAGCGCATCTACGAATTGAGTGGCGGCGCGTTTATAATCCTTTATGGGCAAAGGAAAGTCGCCGTGACTACTACTCGCTTCAATATCTACACTGCAAATTTTATACGGAACGGGGGTTTCCTTATCTGGCAGCGCGATGATATCTCGAGTAGAGCAAATATACTCGTATGTACAAGAGGTCGTTTTCGTTTCCGGTGTATCTACATTATTATCATTTATAAACACCCATCCAGACGGACTGATATTTTGAATATGAAAATAACGCAACAAAGGAGGGATTTTACTTTCATAAACAGGAAGCGGATGGTGGTCTTGAGTAGTGGTTGTTATCATTTTGCGAAACTGATATAGTGCGCTCATATTACCGAAAGTACATTTTACAAAAGGAAAGTCTTTGTCTCCCGTGAAATCGTATAATTTTCGATGTCTTTCCATCACGCAAGAAAGACAATATTTCGCGGAATATCGGCATTTCTTTTTCGTTTCGGAAAACCAACCCATCACATTTTCCGCAGTCCAGTTGTCGGGGACTTTAACGTAAAAGAAAGGGTTGAAATCATCTACGAAAAACGCACATGTCTCGCCTATTTCATTAATCCCAAACATCTGAATACGAAAATGTCTCTGATGAGTCGTTTTTTGAGTAGTCTGGTCGATGCTTTCCGTTTCTGCATCAAACGTCTGAAAATCAAAGAGCCGAAACATCTTACCTTCTTCTTTTTCTGGTATCGATGGTCTGGATACGATTTTAAATTTCTTTCTCGGTTTCATCATTGCTGTTGTTTCTTTTGAAATATTCATTGTGTTCTGTTTAAATCAGTTTTTGTGTTTCGGAATTTCAATTTTTCATTATTTATTTATTTATTTATTATCTTGTCGCCTCATACTTTGAAAAGCGCATTGTGCACTTTTTCCACGGCAAACTCGTAGATAACTATTTCGCTGTCGGCACTAATCGCAGCATAAAGAGTATTGTTTCTTACCACGAGAGAAGTACATGTCTCTTCTGGTTTATTGATGGTCGTTTTCGTATTATTGAAAAGGAAATGTCCCGAAATACCGGATAATTTAAACCTCTCCGTGAGTGTTACCCATACAGAACATAAATATTTCTCATCTTTTTCTACTCGAATCGCAAGTAAATATTCTTTGAAATCGTCTAAAAACACACAGGAACCTCTTTTCACCACGAACGTCTCTTCGTTAAACACATGAACCATATGAATAATTTGATTCACACCAGATTCCATATTGAACGACATAATTTGGAATGGCGTGTAAGAATGGATGGCAAAGAGATTCGTTAAATTATACTTTAAAATGATTGGATTGAGAGATCCTGCCGTATCAAGTTCGGTCGTGGCATGAATGATATCGTTTTTGAAATGACACAAACAAATCTTGCTATCGGTTTCGCCATGAACCAATCCAATAAACATGTGATCATTTAGTAAAGAACATTTCTCAATCCCTCGCTCTTTTTCGCCGTGGTTGTTGTTCGCCGATTTCATCAATACATATTTGAGTATATTGAAATTCAAATCCAAATGCACGAAAAAAAGACTGTTATGGACGATTGTAGAATTCTGGTCAAGAAGTACCATGTCTTTTCTGGAAATGATCGCCAAATATTCGTTTTCGTTTTGCGGATTCGCGACAAAAGACATTTCGTGCCCATCGCAATCCACTTTATGGACGTCAACCAAATCTAATATTTTATTGCTCATGCTTCTAAATGCAATATATATAATTGCGTTTATTTTTATTGCGTAGCCTTCTAAAAAATGACTATCCTTTCCAGTTCATACAAACATTTCTGGGGTTTTCATATTTTGTTCATAAAATCCATTATATATACACCGTTACTAATATGAACATTACCATCACTCAAAACTTTTTTTAAAAATCCATTTTCATCTATATAATGGTTATAGACGTCAATAAATATGTATCCTTTTTGTTTGCATTTGTCTTTTAATGTCTCGTTAAAATAGAGGGTGTATTTTTTTCTTTCGTCATCCGTTCCCAGATATGGATATTCCGGATTTTCAGGAGTATTTTTTCTCTGAACGGGTGGAACCACGTTAAAAGCACATATATTTTTAAGTTTTATTTTTGAAATAGATACGTTTAACTCAATTGCTTCAAGATAATTTTCAACCAGATCGTTTATAATATCTTTATATGTTGTTGCTTCTGTTATATGTTTATGAATATGACATCTACAATCTATCTCACCAAAGGTAAAAACAATGGTGTCCCCATCTTTTATATGATAGTTTCGAATATCACATCGACCTAATTTTTCTTTCCCGAAAGTATAACACAAAACTGGTCCTAAATGATGATTTATTACTCCAGTCCAACCAGAATATGAATGACTATCTCCAATTGTGTGAATCGACATATAAAAAATCAATATTATCATAGATTTAAGTCCTTCTCTCAAAATATATATAAGTGTTCGATATATAATAACACCATGCTCAACAAGCACGTGATTTTATTAGAAACCGAACCAAATATATGGGTCGCCTATTCTGTTTCCAATACAGAAGCGAAAAAAATGTCGATGGCACATTTACCGCATCTCCATTATTATGTGTTTGAATGCAATCTTTTGCAACAGTTTCCCTATACCATGAAACTAAAATATCCCTTGAATCAATATTTTCGTAGCGGGGAGATTATCCTATATCGCGAAGAGCAGTTCGAAGGAAAAGAGCAATATTTGACTGTCCGGTATGATGACCCTGATCAAGATACTCATTTAGAAGTCTTACTTTCTCTCATTGCTGCTGAATAAGTACCTTGGAAATTGTAATAAAAGGGTGCTTATAATATATAGTATATAGTATATAGCTATATAACATAATATATGTTTCCGTGGAGCGAGTTTTTCATGGTTAATATTGGAGTATTTGGATGTTCGACGCTAACGGCGTATATAATATGTAATATCTACAATCAACCTTTCATCAACCCGAAGTACACCACCGATGTCATAACCACACGTATAAAAGATGGGACGACGACAATAGTCAGTGTATTGACAAAATCTTTTATAACAACTTCTTTTTTTATTGAGAAAATAGTGGCGGTACAAGATCATACCTGGTTGCAGACCGGAATGAACATTTGCACTTATACAGCATGCATAGAATTCTTATACTATGTCTATCACCGTGGCGTGCATTATTATCCTTATTTATATCAGCTTATCCATAAAAAACATCACGCCAATCACGATGTATATCCGTTTGATACGTTTTACTTGACTACCTTTGATTCCATTGGCCTCATTGTCTCTCTCGGCCTCCCGCTTACTTTTCTTCCTGTCTCGTATTTCGAACTAAACTCCGTATTATATATCTACTTAACCTCGTCTTATTTAGCTCATTCCAAGCTTTTCTATGATCATCACCACATACATCATTCACTAATAGAATACAATTACTGTATATTCTTACCTATTTTCGATATCCTTTTCAATACGTATCGATAACAATAAAATAGATTATTTATTTTCAATCTGCATCAAATTACGTCTGCTTATATTGGCTACGTAGACCGGAGGATTTCGTAGATAACCGATCTTATGGAATATAGACATCACTGCGGTAGAACCGAGTCCTTGAGAAAGTCGCGCAAGTGCGACCAGATCATTTTTCTTCTTGTCTATTTCCGCGATAATCATACCTTGTTCGGCGAGCACTTTATAGGTCGTATTTTCAGTCACACGAGAGATACATTCCGACACCGAACCGGGAACCAGATACGACGTCATCCAGTCCGTCATTGTATCTGGGTTCATACAGTGGTCTTTTATGTTCGCCATGATATTTTGTGTTGTGGTCTCACCCGTTTTCTTGAGCAGGTCAATAAGGATTCGTCCCTCTTCCTCTAAAATATTTTGTCCAAAACTCTGGAAATATTTCATCAAGAACATAAAAAAGCTAAGATTATTGTCTCTTCTGTTTGCTTCCAGTGCCTTTTTGAAACTGTCCATGATAATGTGTCCTTGACCAGTAAGTCCTAATGTATTGTCTAATTCTGTATAACGAACAAACACCAGATAGGCCAAATATATTGAAAACAAAAGCATCACGATGGAAGTAACCATTTGGAAGTCCATTACGTTGGATTTCATCTTGAATGATATTGCCATGAGTTCGTTGTCGTCGTCAACGTGGTCATCTACGCCGTCCGCATCAACTTCTTGTTTTTTTGATTTGGTCTTCTTCCCTCGCGTGGTTACCGTACCGCCGTATTTTATCGTAGGATGTCTATATAGTTCGCGAACGAGTTGTTTGAATTTACTGATTTTAATTTTATTTTTGGGAGGCATGATTTTATTGATGGTTTCGATCGACCTTTTCATGAACTCCTCCGATTCTTCTGAAAAAGTATATGATTTTGTTTCAGGTGGAGTCGTTAAGAATAATTCCAATGCTTGCTTGTAAGTCGTACAAACATCCCCATCATAGTCCATTACCTTTTGTTTCCTTGTCGTCGTCTTTCTTGTTTTTTTCGACTTGGATTTCTTCTTCGGCATTATTATTTATATATTTATACGAGAAATTAATCAAGTATACCTAAATCGAACAACAACATAAACTTATGGGTAAAAACAATATTAAATAATAGATCGTTATCCAATGATATGGATTTTATAGAAGACAATAATCGTGGCCTACTTTTGAAACGCAATGTCGATATTTTCGGTTGTCATTCTAGTATGCGCGATATTATAGAGGGGTATATCGAAAAAGAAGAGACAGAAGATGATGCCTTTTACATTGTCGATTTGGGCGAATTGACCAGATCATATATGCGATGGACCAGACTGTTGCCAAACGTGAAACCTTTTTACGCGATTAAATGCAATCCAAATCCACTCATGTTAGAAGCATTGTCTCAACTTGGATGCAACTTTGATTGTGCAAGTGAAGATGAAATCCGAAAAGTACTCGAAATAACGTCTGATCCAAATCGAATTCTGTTTGCGAATCCCTGTAAAGTACCATCTCACATTCGATATGCGCAACAGAATCACGTGATGGTGATGACATTTGATTGTGTAGAGGAACTCCATAAAATAAAACTATACCATCCCCACAGCAAGCTTATCATGCGATTGGCCGTAGATGATAGTCAAAGTATTTGTAAATTCAATATCAAATTCGGGTGTTATGAACACGAAATGGAAGAACTGATAAGACTTACAAGACTACTACAATTAGACCTCGTCGGGTTTTCGTTTCATGTGGGAAGCGGATGTTCTTCTGCCGAGGTGTATTATGACGCGATTCGATGTTGTCGTATAGCAACCGACATTGCGACCGAGCTAGGTATTCCTATTTCTATCATTGATTTAGGTGGTGGATTCCCCGGGAAAACCAAAGAGGTCGGATTTGAAGAAATCGCACAACGTATAAATGAAGGGTTGAGCGATTTTTTCCATGAAGAAATAGTGGATGATATTATTGAAATTATCGCCGAACCAGGGAGATATTTCGCGGAGCGAACTCATACATTAGTGCTAAACGTCATCGGGAAAAAAGAAATGATTATAGATGGAGAAAAGACGTTCAGATATTACTTGAATGACGGGATATATGGTCCGTTCAATTGTATTTACTTTGATCATGCGGATCCTGTACTCATTCCGTTAAACCAAGAAGGCGACGATGTAACACTATATGAAACGACTGTGTTCGGGCCGACATGTGATAGTGTGGATAAAATCGCCGAATGCGTTTTGTTACCCGAACTGTTTATCGGTGAGTGGGTTTACGTGAGAGACTTTGGTGCATACACGGTCGCATCGAGCTCTGCATTTAATGGATTCAAAACGCAAGATTTCAAATACATTTTCAGAGGAAAAAACTAAACGTTATTTTATTTTACTTAATGAACAATTAAAATGAAATCTAAAACCCCATATCGTACTCGTCCATTTGACAAACGCTCTTTACCGCAGGTGTATTGGCCAGTTTATTATCAATCACCACGGATTCGATCGAACAAATATTGTTTTTACTGGCATGTTTCTTTGCCATAAACGAATTCTCCACGCTCTTATCGTAATCCACGTTATTCACTTTTTGTGGGCTGTCGTTGTTTTTCTCCATAGATTGAAGATCCAGTAATAGATTAAATGCCCCTGTACCAAAATATCCGAATTGTCCAGTCATGACATTCGATGAAACGCCGCGCATATTATCGAGATGTCCATGTCTTGCTGCATTCAAGAACATCTCCGTGTGCATTTCGAACGTCGCCTTTGCTATAGGTCCGATTGTATCTTTCAAAATCCCGGATCTATACACCGCAACCAAATCTTTACCGTTATAGGTCATGCGATCACACAATACACTCAAATGATGGTAATTGACATATACGTCACTGTGTTCCATCACGTCGGAGAATTCCGTCAGAATGGCCTGTCTGGCGGCTTCGATTCCCAGTGTCCTATATACTTCCTGGATATCGTTGCTATATGTTTTCGGTGCATCGATAAAACTCAACCCCAATACCTGTAGGAAATTCGTTCCGGTTGTATCCAATACCCAAGTATCTTTACGAACATATTTCCCGTCTTCTTTGACCACGCTGTTCGGGACTTTTCTCGGAAGAACTTTCGAAATACCATCGACCCCTCTTAGAATCGTCTTCTTCAACAATGTCTCTTGGAAATTCTTCAACATGTAGATTTCATCCGCACTGTCGATGGGGGTCGCTTCGGTTTTCTTATTGTTCGGTTTCATCAACCGTATTCGGAAAACCAACTTGTTGTCGTTGTAATCCGAATAAATACATGATATTTTATTTGCAAACGCATACCCTTCATTCATCGCGAAATACACGTCGTCCATACGGATGTTTTTATCGAGCATCAGATCCGCGTTCATTTCCATACGGATTATCCACTTGGACTTCACCAAATCTTCTTTGAATTCGATCTGGGTGAATTCTTGGACTAATCGTTCATATTCGAAATAATCTTCCAACATCGATCGGTCTTCCTCGATAACGGTATGTTCGTCGTACGGGTCGAAATAGATCTTCACATTTTTGACAATATCCTGTAATCGGGTATGTTCAATCATCGTGGCGTATTTCATGGCCCTGTCTTGATTCAACGAGTCCAGCGGTTTCAGGCAAATCGTGAGCGACGGGTTTTTCGGATTTTTCGTCAATCTCAAGATTTCCTCAATTCGCGGAACTCCACGCGTCACATTCGATTTGGACGCCACACCGACATTATGAAAAGTGTTGAGTGTGAGTTGGGTAGTAGGTTCGCCTACAGATTGAGCCGCAATGACCCCCACCATTTCTCCAGGATGCACAATGGCTTGTTTGAATTTGAGATATATCATATCGAGTAGTACATGGAGTGCCTTTTTGTTGTATCGACGTTTCATCAGCAACTCTTTGGGAGAAAGATAGAATTCGTACAAGATCTTGAACAATGGATTTTCCTGGACGAAATAACAGTAATCCATCATGCGTTTCCAGTTCTCGTCAATAAGTTGAAATGCTTCCATAGGAGTGATATCTACGGCAAACGTCTCATCGATTTCCAATTGTCCTTGTACGTTCTTGACCAATTGACCGATATTCACCGGCAGACGAACCACGTTGTCGTTTCGATATTGAAACACTTGTTCGACCAGGTATTTCCGATTGAGAATCATACGGTCAATCAAATCACGGACCTTGATTCGAGTAGAAACACGTTGTTTGGTCAATCGAGTAATGGTTGCCTTGGTGAATACATTCATGAGTTCATGTTTCTTGGCATCTGCCTCTTGTAACCCTATAATATCGTAATGCATGTAGATATCCTCGATACTCATTTCCACCAATGGAATATTCTGATTCTCCACTTTGATGGAGTCAAAATTATCATCCCCATAAGAGAACTGGACGATTTTTCCCATATGATTTCTTGCCGTCAAGTCGTAACAAATAGTAATATCTTCCAGTGATTTCACGATTCGTCGTTGGATATATCCAGTCTCTGATGTTTTCACTGCCGTATCAATTAACCCAATACGCCCAGCCATCGCATGGAAGAACATTTCATGAGGCGATAGACCACTGATGAATGAATTCTCAATAAACCCTCGGGCATTCGGAGAATCGTCGTATTTACTGAAATGCGGTAGAGTTCTGTGCTCGAAACCATAGGGTACTCTTTTGCCCTCCACACTCTGCTGACCCAAACACGACAACATTTGTGAAATATTAATCGGCGAGCCTTTCGAGCCGGAATTCACAATCATCAGGAAACGATTTTGTTTGCTGAGACTATTACGGCCAATTTTACCGGCTTGTTCGGTGGCTTTGTTCAGAATATTATTCACGCGCAGTTCGAAATCTGTCGCGTGGTTGTTTGCGCTTTTATTTTCATAGATTCCCAAATGCAATTCCTGAATCAAATCCTGTACGTCTTGTTTTTGTTTATTGACGACCTGGGTGATTTCCTGTTTGGTTTTTTTATTCGCAATCAGATCACTTATCCCCACACTGAATGAGCTGGTCCGCATATACTCGGTAATAATATTCTGGAGATCGTCGATGAATTGCACACACATCGGATTGCTGAAATCGTTGGTGATTCTATGGAGGATCCCTTTACTCGGCGATGCCATAATGGATTTTTCTATCTGCCCACCGATATACTGACCATTCTTGATGGTGACGGTATTGTTTTTATTGTACTCGGCGTCTTTATCTGCATCGAACAGTTTTGTTTTCTGTTTCATGGAAACCGGTGGGAAAATATGCGACAGAATTTCGAAACTGGTATATGTTTTGTTCTTTTCGACGAATTTTGTGCCATCTACGCGCTTACACATCATCAACAGATTCATCGCATCTTTACTATTTATCTTAATGTTGTTGCGTGTAAATCGGAAACAACCGAGCAACGAGTCTTGAAAGATACCGATGATCGGAGCGTTTTTCGACGGACTTACGATCTGATAAGTAACCGCGGGGAGTAACATGAGTTCTGTTTCTGCGGAAATACTTTGAGGCATGTGCATATTCATTTCATCTCCGTCAAAGTCTGCATTATACGGATTGGTCACGCCGACATTGAATCGAAACGTATCTCCTTTCTTCATCACTTTGACTTCGTGACACATCATGCTCATTTTATGCAAACTGGGTTGACGATTGAAAAGGACATAATCTCCATCCATCATATGCCGATGGACTTTATCGCCGGATTCCAGAACAATACTATCGCGATCTACATATCTCAACGAAATATTATCTCCATTCTTCCGTTCCAGCCGATTCGCACCGGGATACCCATCTGGACCATTCTGGATGAGTTTCATCAAATAGTTACGATTACGGTCATTCACTGTTACTGGTTTCGTGATATTTTTCGCGATTTTCATCGGAACACCTAATTGCGTAATCGACAGATTCGGGTCGCCGGTGATAACGGATCGGGCGCTGAAATCTACTCTTTTCCCCATTAGATTTCCTCTGATCCGTCCATACTTTGTATTTAACCTCGAACTAATACACTGAAAAGTTCTTCCAGAATTCTGTCCGAGTGGGCTGGTCCCACTGGCTTTATTATTGGCTATCATCGTCACAAAATATTGGAGTAATTGGTAATTCTTTTCGATTAGTTTCGGGGAGCCGTTCGTGGCAATCGCCTCTTTGATCATATTGTTGTATTTCAAGATATTCATGTAAATATGTGTCAAGTCGTCCTCGCTTCTTTGTTGCGCATCGTGTTTCACTGAAGGTCGTACTGCGGGAGGTGGAACCGGAAGAGCGTAACAAATCATCCATTCTGGTCGTGACCATATGGGGCTGAATCCCATAAACTGAACGTCCTCGTCTGAGATTCGTTTGAACATTTTATAGATTTTCTCGGGAGGTAGATTCTGCGTCACGGTGGTCTCTTCCTCTGCCCCGTCCACCCGGATTTTCTCCCAAACCGCGGTAACACTAGCGAATCCCTCCAGTTTCAACTTATCTGGCTGTTTGCATCCACATCCATCCTCAGTATCTTCACCACAGCGTTTCGTATGAATATTCCCCAGAACTTGCCATCTTTCTTCTGGTGGAAGGACCAATAAGTGTTTGTATTTGTTTTTATTAATCAAAAGTTTGCTGCATTTATAGCAGGTAACTTTGCAAATCTTGATAATATCCTTTATATGCTGCACGAAAAAGACCGGCATAGCCAACTCCATATGCCCAAAATATCCGGGTGTGTCCATATAGGTGAGTCCGTCCGTGGGACAAAATACGCCTTTTTCGAGCACGCCCATTTTGGCGTCAAATAATCCGCCGATCGAATCGCGCGAAACGATCTCCACGACCGAGTTTTTGCGGATTTCTTCAGGAGATAGCATACTGAATTGAATCCCGATGATTTTCGACGGATTTTCGTAATCATTCGTCTGAATGCGTTTCATAATGTTCGATCTATAATATATACTATATTTTATTTATATTGATTCAAATTCAATTTTTCACTAAAACAAAGAGATAAGAAAAGAGCATAAAATTGAATTCGTTTGTTTTAGCTTTTTGTACATATACAATATAATCAACCATGAAGAACGTAATGTCCAAGTTTGAAGAGAAGAAGACGAAGAATCACGCTGTTGAAAAGAAACATTCCAAGAAGCGAGTGGAGGAATCTTCTTCTGATGAAGATTTTGAGACGGTGAGTGATTCCGGCGAATCCTCTTGTGAGGATGATGACGATGACGAACAAGAAGAAGAAGAATCGGAAGAGTCTGTGAATGACAATAAGAAAAAACTTCGTCAAGATAAAAAGAAGGAACACGCGGATGACGAAAAACTCGGTCGAAGTCTCTTTAAGCTATTGAAGAAAAAGGCCATGGAAATCGTGGAAAAAGAGGGCAAAAAAAATGACAAGAAAAAGAGTAAAGTATCATCATCACCTGATGTAAAAAAAAAGAAGCGTATATTCAAGCCGCAGCAGAAGCATACCTGCCGACACAAACATCGAGACTATGATGACGATGACGATGGCTACGATGACGATGACGATGACGATGACGACTACGAGGATGACGAGGACGAAGAATATGATGAGGAAGAAGACGAAGATTATGAGGACGAGGATGAGGATGAGGATGAGGAAGACGAGGATGAGGAAGACGAGTATGACGAAGAAGAAGAAGAAGGAATTCCAATTGAACAGCTTGCTGGACAAGGTATTATTCTATCTTTCGATGGATTCGGAGGAGGAGGAGTAGGCGGGTCTTCGTTACGAAACGATGAAACCGATTATAAACAAATGATTAAAGAAGACAAACATGAGAAATGCAATAGTGACGACGAAGAGATGTTTATGAAAGAGTCTTATACGCATATTGCTCTACCTGAAACACCGCAAACGAGTCCAAACACGACCGCGAAACATCACGAGAAAAAGAGAAGACACGGTGGTGGGGGGAAGAAAAGTGCCCAGAAAAAAAAAACGAAAAAGAACACCGTCGAGGAAGAAGAAGAAGAGAAGAAAGAAGAGGCTGAGCCGTCTATTGATGACCAGTACAAGGAATTCGTGAATTTACGTCGAGACCTTATTGAACAGCTCGCGAAGCAGCCGAAGAGTAAGATTCTTCGAAACGCGATCAAAGAGTGCAAGAAATCGATATCTGAGTTGATCCGAAAGGAGAGAAACAAGAATGCGCACAATTACTATCGACTGGTCCATAAAGATCAAAAGGACAAGAAAAACATGAACGAAATCTCCTATTTCAAAAAGAATCTCTCACACAAGGAGCAAATGCGAGTGATGAAAGATCTGAAGGAAATCAATGCGTTGTCAAACATTGACAAGCCATACAGATTATCTCTACTCGAATCGAACATTCCTCCGAAGTTCAAGGCCATCGCATTACAGAAACTTCAAGTGCTCAACTCGATGAGTCCAAGCGATTCTGAGTACTACAAAATGAAGAATTGGGTAGATGGGTTTATGCGCGTTCCCTTTGGGCTGTACAAACATTTGGATGTGAAATTAGAAGACGGAACAGAGACGTGCAGTGCATTCTTGAAAAATGCCAAGAACACACTCGATAATTGCACGTACGGATTGAATGACGCGAAATTACAAATCCTGCAAATGATGGGGCAATGGATTGCCAACAAGGACGCTCTGGGAACCGCCATTGCCATCAAAGGTCCGCCAGGTACAGGAAAAACAACCTTGGTCAAGGAAGGGATCAGTAAAATATTAGGTCGAGATTTCGCGTTTATTGCATTAGGTGGGACAAGTGACGCGAGTTTCTTGGAAGGACACTCTTATACATACGAAGGGAGTGCATGGGGAAAAATCGTTTCTATCCTGATGGAGTCGAAGTGTATGAATCCGGTGATCTACTTTGACGAATTGGATAAGATCAGCGACACGCCAAAGGGAGAGGAAATCACGAGTATCCTTACGCATTTGACGGACACGAGTCAGAATAACCAGTTCAGCGACAAGTACTTTTCGGAGGTAAACTTCGATTTGAGCAAATGTCTGTTCATATTCTCGTATAATGACGAGTCGAAAGTGAATCCGATCTTGAAAGACCGCATGTATCGTATCCAGACAAACGGCTATGAATCCAAGGAGAAAATCATTATTGCACGGAAACATATCCTGCCTAAAATCCGAGAACAGATCAATTTCAAGGAGGGAGACATTGTTATACCCGATGAGACTTTACAGTACATAATCACTCAGAAACAGTTTTGCAAAGATGAACAAGGCGTTCGAAACTTGAAACGGTGCCTGGAGATCATACACACGAAACTGAATCTATTCCGACTGGTAAATAAGGACGAGAAGCTGTTTGAAAAGGATATCGCGATCGACGTGTCCTTTCCCTTCACGGTGGAGAAAAAGCATGTAGATATATTAATCAAGACCGACGATCCGTTGAATCAGAGCATGTTGTCCATGTATATGTAATGTAATTCATGTGTTTTTACACCTTAACAACAAACTCTTTTTTATTTATTTAGCGGAAATAACTGATATTATTTTCGAGAGTATATTATAGAATGACACAGGGTGGAAGTAGAAGTCTCGATGATCCTGAAATATACCTGGAGCTAATTTATGATAAAGTAAATGCGAAACCTTATAGAATGTCACATGTCCAAGCCATTCGTTATTTGATCCATTTCCTTAGTAGGGATGGGATCGCCGATATACTCGAAGACCATAAAGCTATTATAAATAAATTCGACGCGAGTGATTTTGATGATATCGTAAAAACACTCAATGAGAATACACTTTGGAGGATGTTTGCATGTGATATGTTGAGATGGCTTATACTCGATTATAGTACTGACTTAGTAAATAGTATTCTTAAGATTCTTATGGAAGCGATTTCGTCTCCGAATTTTTTCTCGACGGTTGTCTCTCCTCCATTCAAGAACAACGGATTACTTTTGATCATCCTTTTTCTTTGCAAAAAAATAAAGGCGTTGTCGTCGGGAAGACAGAGTCCTAAAAATGTCGATTTGTGCAATTTCCTTCGGCTTATTCTGAAGGTAGTGATGTTTTATTTCGAGCCAATCCATAAAGATATTATTTCCGAGGAACATATGGGTATTCTCTTACAGTATAAAGAAACCATAATGTGTGTGTTGAAATATTGTATAACGAATAATACCACGACCAGCATGGTCACAAAAGATTTACTCATTAAATTTATGGACGAAATGAAATTCGATTGGGCGAAGGTGTTAAGAAGTAATATGTTTCTGTCTTTAGATGTCGCGAAAAGTTGTGCGACGGTGTTTGCACACGAATCTGCCGTTAAAATTACGGCGATGTCAATCGCCACTGCTAAAAATACGGCATTGGCAGTTAGAAAACAGACATCAAAGTCAATCGTGGCAGCTAAAAATAGAACAAGGAAGATATTACGTAATTTAATCGGGTTAAGGTCCAAATCAAAGTGAGTCGATAATGAAAGGCCGATACAAATGAAAGGCCGATACAAATGAAAGGCCGATACAAATGAAAGGCCGATACAAAATTGACATTCTTTCAAAATAGTACATGCGCACAAAAATCTTAAAATTCAATCATGTCACAACCACTAAAAACAAAAAGAAGTCGCATCTTACGTGAGGAGCGGATACTGGATGCTTTAACATTCGCACTCGCCGATGGAGTGATTTCAAACGTAGAGGAGCGTGCGTTGTGGAAATCGATCACGTACTTGATGCATGATAAGTCGCGAGTGCAAAAGCTTAAATATATATTACAGAAGAAGTTCGGGACGATTCGAGAGAAGCAGCTGTTGGAAATAATGTTAAGATACACGAAACGAGTAGATACCTTGAATAGAATGAAGCATGCGATACAATAAGTGGAAACATAACTATTCATAAAATCATTTATAGATAAAATCATTTTATGAATAAATACGGATGAATATCGTACCACATGTCTTAAAATTAGAAAATGTATTTTATTCAGACAACACATTTTGGTTAAGTAGAGAACCACCCGACATCACTTCTTTTTTAGATAACTTTAAAATAGGAGAAAAAGAAATCACCGACGCAACAACAAAAATAGAAAATATGTTTGTCATGAATACGATTCATAGTTGTTTTGCACACGCAGTAATGGACGCAACGTTCCCTTATTTCTGGGCTATGAATGACGTTCGAGACTATGAACAAAAAAAAATAGAGTTTCAATTATTTGTTCGTCGAAAAGAAGTTCTGCTCTTTTCGCAACAAAATTTACCTATAATAGATTCAGACAACAAACGATATAAAAACGCGTGGAACACATTAGTCGAAACGTTAACTTCGCAACCAGTCCTTTTTGAGCATTTATTGGGCCATGAAGAAATGTTCTTTATAAAAACTTGTTATGTGTATGTGAAAGACGACAATCATCAACGAAGTGCCTGGAATTGTATTACAAATTATCCAGACGTGCATGTACAACCAAAAGACGTGTTATTTTCTGATGAAATGATTCAGAAGCAATTAAAACATTTTGCAAAGAACGTTACGTCGTGTTTAAGTGATCCTAATTTTACTCCAGCAAAAACCAATATTATAGTGATTAACCGTAAAACATCCTACCGGAATATCAATGATCAAACAGATACCATATGTAAAATTATTCAACGAAAATGCGCATCCTTATTAATGCATAAAAAATATCGATTTCATGGGATTGTTTTCTTGGAAGATTTAAGCTTAGCCGAACAAATCTCTATATTTCAAACCAATGATGTGATTATTGCTCCTCATGGCGCGAATTTGATACATTCTGTTTGGTTTCCTAATAAAACCATTATTGAAATTTTTTTTGAAGAAAGAAACAATATCATGTACAAACGTGTTTGTGATTTAGTAGGAAGTGACATTATTCAAATTCATCATTCCAATATATGTACTTTTTTAGAAGACCAGTTTTAAGTTCGTTCGTTCGTTATTCAATCGCTTTACTGGCTAATCTATCGGCATGATTATTCCCGACCGAATGAACATCTGTCTGATTCGTGTGTGCTTTTATATGTATAAATGTAACGTTTTGCCTATCTTTATACATATTATATACGGTTCTAACCAATTCTTTGTTTGGGATATCTACGTTCCAGTTTTTTTTACTGCATTTTTCTCCGTAAGAAGAAACACATTTGATGGCGTATTCAGAATCGCTCACAATGGCAATTTTTTTCCCACGGAGAACATCTGTTTCTATTATAGAATAGGTCTCAATAATCGCACTCAATTCGGCGGTATTATTCGTTTGTTTTCCTGTTATTGTTTTGGATACATTACGTGTATCGCCAACACCGAAAAAGATGCCGATACCTGCGACTGCAGTATCTTGTCCGTTTTTCGAACATCCACCATCCGTGTAGACGTAATAGTCTATAACGGCGACCTCTTCTTTTTCTTCCTCTTGTTTTCGATGTGTTTGCATAAACAGTTCGGCTTCTTCCATGGTATCGAATTTTTTATAGATGGCATGTTTGAATCCTTTTACGGAATGGCTACAATCGGTCCAATTGGAAAATATTTGAATATTTCTTCCATTCGCAACCGCATAGAACACCATTATTGAATAACACGCATACTACGTTTATTATCTTTTTGATGGCGAAATATATTAAACCCAGAAGGAGATAAACATGTACTCATGCCAACTACTACTACTGTAGCCGTCGCTTATTTTGGAATGACCAGATCTACGCGGTTTGTATATGAATCGCATCATAAAAAGTTGTTTGAGGTACTGAGAGATAACGATATCGTGTTTGACGCGTATATCCACAGTTGGAAAACAGATAAAAATGTGGTATGGTTCGACGACATCAATATTCCGAACGATTATGAGGAATATACATTATTAAATCCGACTGGATATCAATTGGACGACCAAGAGGAATTCTTGAAAACGATAAACATGGACGATTACTTTAAGAAAGAGTTATATGCACAACATGGTGGAGATTCGCCGCATGAGTGGCATCCCCAGCTCATTCAAAATCACATTTGTGCTTTAGAAAGCCAAAAACGGGTAACCGAGATGTGCGAAAAAGCGAATGTGAAATACGATTATATCATATATATTCGTCCAGATGTACAAATTCACGACCCTTTTCCGGTTGAATGTTTGAATTCTATGAAAGAAGACGAGATCGCAATACTTAACAAGGATCATTTTGAGGGATATAATGATAAATTTGCGGTGGTCCCTTTCCAGAGTTGCGGAAGATATGGAAAACGTATAGAGGAGATGAAAGAATTCCGAACGTCTCAGGGGAGAATAACCTCGGAGAAATGCGTGAAATACATCATTGACAAGTACTATAAAAAAGTTCATTTTATCTCGTTTGATTTCGATATTGTTAGACCGCATCAAAAATAAGAAAAGTATATGGTATTGATGTTTATGTGATAATATAATCATCAATAAGAACCACTTCCTCCGTTAAGAACCACTTCCTCCGTTAAGAACCACTTCCTCCATTAAGAACCACTTCCTCCGTTAAGAACCATCATATCCACGTCGTTTTTCAATTGTTTCATAAGTTCTTTGTCGTCTGACTCAAATTTCGATTGAAACCCCTCGAAGTTCTGTTGCTTTAACATCGCGAATTTCTCTTTGTTTTCGGTATTCTTTTCATCTAACATATTGTATCCATTGATCACCATCGTCTCAATCGCGTCTTTGCGATCTACCGTTCTCCATTTCTTGTTGGTGCCCATTACAGAAGCATATGGTAGTTTCTTGTTACTGATTTTAATGTTATGATTCTCTGGATGATTGGGGTCAAAGTGGATTTTTTCCAGTAATGACGGAATCGATTTATACACACGACCTATGCACGCCAGGATTGCTTTGTCGTCGAGATAATCGGTATTTTCGTTACCGAAAGCATTTATATTTATGGTTATATTTTGTTGTGTCTCAATATTATTCGTGTTATTGCAATTCGTAGAGGGGGTGTTATGTTTGTCCATAAGAAGAGATATTTGCGTTCTAAGCTCTTCTACTTCTTTCAACGCTTCTTCTCGTTCTTTCGTGGCTTCTTCTCGTTCTTTCAACGTTTCTTCTCGTTCCAGCTGACGTTGTCTACGCTCTTCCTGAACGGTATTCTGAAGTTCTTCAAGACGGTCGGCTATTGACGTAACCGGCACTGCGCACGTCATCTTGTGCACGTGCAAGCTTTGTCGATGTGAATATGTATTCCCGCAATTACACTTATACTTTGCATTTGGATTTGCTGTACCATTTACGCGGTGCGTATGTCGTTTGCCTTTCGTATGTTGGTGCAACCCTTTCATGGTTGCGAATTCAACATTACAAGAATTACATCGAATCATGTTATATATAAGTATCAAGGAAATAATGTTTATATTCTACTGATTTAAGTCAATATATTAGAACAACATAGTATGGGTTTCCATTCTCTATATCCAAGTATCCTGACTAAATGAAGTGTGTTCAAAAATATAAAGTTTGCGTCAATATTTTTAGACCTGACGTTTTTTATCCTAAATTTTGTGTTTGGTATTTTTCGTAAAAAGGTGAATATTTGTTCCATGAGATCGGTTGCGGATTAGAAATATTGACGCGTATCAGGTTTCACATGACGGTCTTACTATGTGGTTGTTTTTTCTTGTTATATTTTACAGAGATTGTTACTGTGAATAGGTTGGAAATTTGGAAGCATGGTGTAAGTATTGTAAGGTATTTTTGTAGAAATCTGGGAGGAG
>Ga0209443_1000407_pt1 | contig 28910 bp, 12 predicted proteins | sample LauGreBMM110DCMD_2_FD_187571 | JGI IMG/M metagenome (GOLD analysis project Ga0209443, IMG submission 187571) | Freshwater lake microbial communities from Lake Michigan, USA - Su13.BD.MM110.DCMD (SPAdes) (version 2) | ecosystem: Environmental > Aquatic > Freshwater > Lake | place: Lake Michigan... | reverse complement strand
GCGGGTGCGATCCGAAGTGGCGGTCAGTCGAGGTGGTATGAGGGAAGATCCCGGTAGGCGTGCCTGAGGAGGTCGGCGGCTACTTCCTACCCATGGAGGTCCCTGGCAGGAAAGATGGGGTCGCGCGGCAGCGCAGACCCTACCCACGAGGGTAGGGACGGGCTGCTGCCCGTCCGTGGATTCTTCCCGCGTCGTCGGGAGATCCGTCTTCAGGCACCTAGACCGCACACCCTGCCGGGCTGCGCTCCATCCGCCGACGTGTCCGCCACTTCCGATCACACCCGGGCCATGGCGGGCGGGTTTGAATCCCATGGAGCGCCGTCGCCGACTTCTTTTCGCTGGCCCTGTCTTCGGTCGTCCCTAACGTCGCTGAAGCTCGGTGCTTTGGATCGCTCCATCGGAGACGGAGTCGCCACCGCTACGCTCGGGCCGTCCTCCCTCACTATGAGATCGCGCATCATCATACCCGCTCTGCTTTGCGTTTTTTGGACGCACCTTCTAACTGCCGAAACTCCGCGCGCCCGGCTCCAGATCATCAACGGCAGCGCGCAACCGGCGGACGTCTTCTGGCTCAAGTCCGACACCGAGCGCGTGCCCAACGGTTCTGTCGCGGCGGGCGAGGACACGGAAATCACCACCACGATCGGCCACCGGTTCGCCCTCGTCGGGCGGTCCGACGGATCCGAATCCATCGTGGCCAGCACGGTGCGCGTGCAGGCCTTTCGCTTTGGCGGGGTGCCGTCGTTCTACACCCAGCGCATCACGGCGAAGGGGTTCCCCATCGTCGCGTCGGCCAAGGTGGATCCCTACGCGCTCAAGGAGGCCGCGTATATCGTGGACCTGATGCTGGCGAAGCGGCCCGATGTGCGCGAGGCGATGATCCAGAGCGGGTCGCGCCTCTGCATCCTCGCCTGGAACGAGTTCACCACCGACCCACCGGAGTTCGCACGCCTTGCCCAAGGGCGGCAGCCCGATTTTCCCACGTTGTCCGGCCGTGAATTCTGGGACGCCCGAGCCCGGGGCCTTGGCGGCAGCGAGACCGATCCGTTGTGCTCTTGTGGCGAGGAGAACCTGCTCTGCTATCCCGGTGATCCGTATCGGACGGAGAACATCTTGATCCACGAGTTCGCCCACAACATCCACCTGCGCGGCATGAACAATGTGGATGCGACATTCAATCCGCGGCTCCAAGCGACCTACCAGGCAGCGATGAAGGCCGGCTTGTGGAAGGGCAAGTATGCGGGCGTCAACCATCACGAGTACTTCGCCGAGGGGGTCCAATCGTGGTTCGACAACAACCGTGAGAACGACCCCGACCATAACCATGTCAACACCCGTGTGGAGTTGATCGGGTACGATCCCGGCCTTGCCGCGATCTGCCGGGAGGTCTTCGGGGACACGGTGCTCCGATACACCCAGCCGCAGACCCGCCTGACGGGCCATCTCGAAGGCTACGACCCGTCCACGGCCCCAAAGTTCGCGTGGCCCGGACGGCTGGTGAAGGCGAAGGATGAGATCCGGCGCCAGGCCGCGGCCCGCGACGCCGCAGCGAACGCCGCTGCCGCCCCGGCCAAGTAGCCGTCGGGCGGCGAGATCCGCATCATCGGCCACCGATCGCGACGGCACACGGATCTACTTCAGGTCGAGCAATCCCGCCTCGCGCCACTGCCGCGCCATCTCGGCGGTCCGGACGGGAAAGTAATCCTTCAACAAACGGTCCACCTCGGGACGCCAATGGGTTTCACGGGTGTAGATCTCGTAGGGTCCGGTCCGGAACGGCGCCACCTCGCGGCGGTAGGCTCCCCAGCGGGCCGCCTCGGCGGCGATGGCCGGGCCAAGGCCGTCCGCCAGTTTCTGGTAGCGCGCGGCCGCGGGTACCGGAGACAGGGGCCCGCCCTCTCCCAGCACGATCTTGGCCCGCGCCGCGAACGCTTGGACAAACGGGGCGTATCCGCGCAGGCGTTGAAAAAGGCGCATCGGACTTCCGTCGTCATCGGTGCCGAGACGGTTGTCGGTCACCGTCTCCAGCGTCCGTTCGCCGTCCCATACAAAGAACCGCCAGGGGCCCGATGGGGTCCGGCGCCGTCCGGCATACCAGTTGGATCCCCGGTCCCAGTCCGCGTTGGCGCCATAAAGATTCAAGAGGACGAAATCGATGAACGCCGGCAGGTCGAGCAACGCCCCGATGCGTCCGTAGTCGGCCTCGGAGCGGATGCCCGCGTCCGTGACCGCGAAGAGCTGTTTCCAGGCGGCATCGTCGCCCTTGATGATCTTGTCGGCATTGCGTGCGTCGTAGTCGGAAGCCGTCCCTCCGAAGCGGCTCGCAGCGAAATGAGCGTCCGGTCGCTCGGTCGCCTGATAGATGCCCCAGTACAGTCCGTTGAGGTACAGGTGCACGAACCGGCCACGCGACGCGGGATGCCCCATCGCGGCGTAGGAATCCCGCATCCAGGTGTCTCGCAGGTACTCCGCTCGCCGGCGTTCCTCGGTGGCGGGATGCAGCCAGCTATTGTTGTTCCCTCCCCGCAGGATCAGCGTCGTGAACTCGTCCGTACCGGTTCCGAACAGCGGATAGCGGAACCGCGCGGCCCCATAGCGTTTCCGGAACACCAGCCGGAACGAATGCTTCGGAGATTCTTCAGGACGCCGGCTCCAACCGCCCTGCATCCGGAGGCCGCAGCCGAGCTGGACCGGTTCGCCGCCGTGCGACTGCAGGATCTCCAGCGAGGCCGCGCGTTCCCAGCCATCGCCGATCTCCTGCGGATTGGAATAGATTCCCCGGGATCCGGACCATAGGTCCTCGGGAGGGACCACGAGGGAGATGGATGGCAACGCCCCGAGCGCCGCCCGGATCTCGGCGGTGGTCGCACCGGGGACCGCCGCTTGCGGTACCATGCGATAGTAGGCGGGCACCGGACGTCCTTCGCGGACGCCCCACGACCCCGGCAGCCCCGTTCCGTCCTGGTGAACGGTCGAGGACGGAACCAGATAGGATCCGGTGACCACCGGTGAGACCGTTCCCTCGAAAACGGTGACGGCACGGATGACGGTCGTGCGGGAGATCGATACCGGGCCCGACGCGAGTTCACCGTGGGTCGCGGTAGGAATCGATCCGTCGCGCGTGAACCGGACCACGCCACCGGTCCGGTCGGGGCGCATCCGTAGATCGAACGCGGCGTCGAAGACACCTCGGGAGGGGAGAAGTCCGGGCGGCCGGAGATCGGCCGCGTGCAGGGCGATCCCAGCGATGGAAAGGCCGAACGCCCAAACGATAGGTGCTAGGATCCGGGGTCTCACAGGTAACGTTTCAGGTCGGTCTCGCCCCAAGCGGGCTCCACGACCGTGGACCGGCATGGGTCAAGTGTGAAGGGCAGTCTGAAAGCACGGCGGGTAGCGGTCCCAAAGTGCGGTGCTTTTTGGCGTGGATGAGTTCTCGGGAGGATGACGAGGGCAAGGACCGGGGCCAGACGATCGAGCAGGGTGCCGATCACGCTGGCTACTTCCCCGGTGCGGCCCGCCACACGAGGTCCACGGGATGCCTCGTTGTCCGCCGGGCCATACGAAATCGGTTGCCGCGCAGGACGCGTCTCCGCTACGAAACCCCGCCATGCCACTGCTTAGATCCTCGTGCGCCACCGCGTTCGTCCTCTGCCTGCTTGCCGGCGTCCCGTCCCTGCGGGCCGCGGATCCTGCGCCGCCCGCGAAGTGGCGCTGGGAGCAGATGGACAACGGACCGTTCTTCGCCAGCAATCTGCAGGGCAAGCACGCCGCGCTGAAGACCTTCACGCTGAAGCTGGCCACGCCGTCCGACCCCGAGGCGGCGGCGGTCAGCTTCGACACCATGACGCTGCGTTGGAACGCCGCTTGGACCGGCGGTTTCCTGCATCTGCCCAAAGGCCGGGACGGTCTCGAAGGACTGCCCGAGCCGTGGGGCAACGTGCAGTTCTCGTCCCCGGTCGGACCCGGTTGGGCCAAGAACGGCGACTTCACCGATCCGCGCAAGGGCACGGAGCTGAACGCTCCGCTCCCGCATGACTGGGCGCAATGGCGCGGCGTGTATCTGAGCGGCGACAAGACCGTGCTGAGCTACACGGTCGGCGGCGTGGGCGTGTACGAGCAGGCGACTTTCCAAGAGGTCGGTGGCCAAGGCGTCTTCGGGCGCACGATCCAGTTCGAGAAGAGCACCGGGCCGCAGGCGTTGCTGGCCTTCCGGTCGCCGGGCGGCGTTTCGACCATCGCCGGGGCGCTTCTCACCGTGCGCGACCCAGCCACGAAGCGCTTTGTCGCGGCGCGTGTCGATGGCGCTCCGGACGCCTCTTGGGACTTCACTCCCGACGGGCGCGCGATCCTCCGTTTGCCGAAGACGAAGGCGCAACGTCCGTTCCGCCTCGCTCTCTGGAGCGGCGATGCGAGCAAAGGCGCCGGCACAGGTGACCCGCTCGCCATCGCCGCGCCTATCACCGACCTCCGCAAGGCCACCCAAGGCGGGCCCGCCCGCTGGGGCGCACCGCAGGTCACGCAGGGCAAGCTCGCCACCAGCGGCGGCGATGGACCGTACGTGACCGACACCATCACCCCGCCCGACGACAACCCCTACAAGTCGTGGCTGCGCTTCAGCGGCATGGATTTCTTCAAGGACGCCGGCAAGGCGGCGCTCTGTTCCGTGAGCGGCGACGTCTGGATCGTCTCAGGGTTGGATTCGTCGCTCGGCAAGCTGACCTGGAAGCGTTTCGCGACCGGGCTCTTCCAGCCGCTCGGCCTGCGCATCGTGGATGAGAAGGTCTACGTCATCTGCCGCGACGGTTTGTACCGCTTGGATGACCTCGACAAGGACGGCGAGGCCGATTTTTACGAGTGCTTCAACAACGACATCACCATCACGCCGGAATACCACGAGTTCGTGCTCGGGCTGGAGACCGATCGCGCGGGCAACTTCTACTTCAACAAGGGCGGCAACCTCGGCTGGGCCAAGGTCCCGCACCACGGAACGCTGCTCCGGGTCAGCAAGGACGGCAAGAAGCTCGACGTCGTGGCCAACGGCCTGCGTGCGCCGAACGGCATCGGTATGGGGCCGCATGACGAGATCACCACCAGCGACAACGAGGGCAACTGGGTGCCGGCCTGCCGCGTGAACCTCATGAAGCCGGGCGGTTTCTATGGCCACGTCTTCACCGCGCACACCGCCACGCCGCACACCAACGGCTACGACGGCCCGCTCTTCTGGATCCCCAAGAACATCGACAACTCGAGCGGCGGCCAGTTCTGGGTCACGTCGGGCAAATGGGGCCCGTTCCGGGGCGACCTGCTCCACACCAGCTACGGCATGAGCGCGTTGTTCAAATGCTTCTACGAGACGGTGGACGGCATCGAACAAGGCGGGCTCGTACGCTTCCCGTTGAAGTTCGACAGCGGTGTGATGCGCGGCCGCTTCAGCCCGCGCGATGGCCAGCTCTATACCTGCGGCCTCGTCGTCTGGCAGAGCAACGGTGCCAAACAAGGCGCCTTCCACCGCGTCCGCTACACCGGCAAGACGGTCGACATGGTCCGCGACCTCCGGGTGAAGGCCGACGGCGTGGAACTGACCTTCACCCGTCCGCTGGACCCCGCGAGTGTCGCCGATCTTCAGAACTACGGCGTGGACCGCTGGAACTATGACTGGGCCGAGCACTATGGATCGCCCGAGTTCTCGGTGAAGAACCCGAAACAGAAGGGCCGCGACCGCGTCGAGGTCCGCTCCGCGAAGCTCAGCGCCGACGGCAAGACCTTGTCTCTCGGGCTCGAGGACGTGATCCCGGTGATGCAGCAGCGCGTGAAGCTGAACCTCAAGGCGGCGGATGGCGCCGAGGTGCAGCAAGAGGTCTGGCACACGATCCACAAGGTGCCGGCCGCGAAGATCGCGGCGCGGTGACCCTCCGCACATCGCTTGTCGTTGATCCCGACGGGTCCGTCCCTTCAGGGCGGGCCCGTCCGCGACGGAACGTGCCGGTCGAAGACGGTCACGTCGCCGGGGTCCGGGGCGGCGCCGCGGGCGGCTTGGTACCGCGGCGAAGCAGCCGCCCTAGCACCAGGTCGCGCAGCGCGGCGGCTTGCGGCACCTTCAGCCACAATGCCACCGCCATGTACACGGCGCTGGCCGCCGCGATGGGCACGAACACCGCGCCGGCGCGCTGCATCAGATGCTCGTGGCCGAACGCGCGGTCCCACTGCGCGTTGGCACCCCACGCGGTGATCGCCGCGAGGACGGCCGCGGCCGCCACCGAGCCGAGGCCGGGGAGCATGTCGAGCAGGCCGAACTTGGGCAGCTTGCGCCTCAGCGCGTAGAGCAGGAGCGATGCGTTCAGGGTCGCGCTGAGCGTGTTCGCGAGACCGAGGCCGCCTTGCCGCATCGGGCCGACGAGCAGGAAGACCAGGATCAGGTTCACCACGAGGCAGAAGAGGCTGATCTGCATCGGGGTCTTGGTGTCCCCCAGCGCGTAGAAGGCCCGGGCCACGATGTTGCTGAGCGAGAACGACAGCAGCCCCGGCGCGAGGCACAGCAGGGCGAATGAAGCCCGCTCCGTGGCGGCCGGCGAGAACATCCCGCGCTCGAAGAGGAGCCGGACCATCGGTCCGGCGAGGACCACCAGCAGCACGAGCGCGAGACCGTTGATGAAGACCATCTGGAGCATCCCTTCCCGCAACGCGGAGCGGAACTCCGGGAACTTTTTCTCCGCCGCCAGCCCGCTGAGCTCGGTCAGCAGGTAGGTCGCGAGCGAGATGCCCACGACGCCCTGCGGCAGCTCCATCAGGCGCACGGCGTAGTTGAACGAGGCGACGATCTGCTTGCCCTCGGTCACGGCCAGGACCTGGGTGAGCAGGATGTTGATCTGGTAGGCGGCGACACCGAGCGTCGCCGGGCCCATCCGCCGCACGACCTCGCGGACGGTCGGATCGGTCCAAGGCGTCACCCAGCGCGGACGGAATCCTTCCGCCCAGAGCCCGGGGATCTGGAACGCCGCCTGCGCCAAGCCGGCCAGGAGCAGGCCCCATGCGAGTCCGAACACCTGCGTCTCGAGCTGGCTCCCGAAGAACGGTGCCAGCCCGAACACGCTGCCGATCATCACGACGTTCAGCATCGTCGCCCCGAGCGCCGGCATGAAGTAACGGCCGCGCGCGTTCAGGATGCCGATGAACACCGCCGCCATGCACACGAGCCCGACGTAGGGGAACATCACGCGGAGCAGCCGCACGATCAGCTCGCGGTCCAGCCCCATCGGGATGAGCGCCAGCGCCCCGGTCAACCCCATCCAAGCCAGCAGCACGAGCCCCGCGCTGAGCAGCAGGAGGGCGCAGATGACGGCATTGGCCGCGCGCCACATGGACGCCTGCCCGGCGTTCTTTTCCTTGTCCTTGAAGATGGGGATGAACGCCGCCGTGAGCGCGCCTTCGCCGAGCAGCCGGCGGAACAGGTTCGGCACCTGCATCGCGAAGATGAAGGCATCCGCCACCGGGCCGTCGCCCATGAACGCTGCGAAGGCCGATTCCCGCAGGAAACCCAGCACGCGGCTGATGAGCGTCGCCGCTCCGACCGCGCCCGAGGATTTCAGCATCCGTGACATGAGCCGCGGAGCATCCGGTCTGCGCCGCCGAGGGCAAGACCAAGCTTGTCGCCTTGGCTCGCAACGCGACAGAACCAGCTTTTCCCGGGTCGGGTCCGGGCGCATCTCCGTTTCTTCCAGCCTATCCGATCGCCAAGAACATCGCGGAGCGATGTCAGCCATGAGCCGAAAATCGAACAGCGCAGCGACGACACCCCCGGATTCCGTGGGCCAGCGCCACGCCCCCGGCAGGGGTCGCAGATCCGTCAACCGGGTCGTGGTCTGGCACCCCTTCTAGGGTGCTTGTCTCCTCGTATGTCACCGGGGGTGTCGCTATCGCTGAATCCAGGCTAATGGCTGTCAGCCTCCGGCTTGCAACGTCGACGCCGACGCCCGGCGATCGTCCGGGAGCGCGACGCGGCAGTTGAGGTCGGCCAACGGCTGCGAGCGCGCACGGGAATCCGGGACTTCGGGCTTGGAAGCGCCGGGGCCGCGCCGGAACCTCGGCCGCGATGAGCCTGCCCATCTGCGTCGTGGACGCCTTTGCCGCCGAGAAGTTCCAGGGCAATCCCGCCGCCGTCTGCCTGCTGCCGGCGCCGGCCGATCCGGTCTGGATGCAGAAGGTCGCCGCCGAGATGAACCTGCCCGAGACCGCGTTCGTCGCACCGCGGGCCGACGGCTGGGGATTGCGCTGGTTCACGCCGACCGTCGAGGTCGCGCTCTGCGGCCACGCCACGCTGGCCAGCGCCCACGCGCTCTGGGGTTCCGGTCGGCTCGCAGAGGGCCTGCCCGCACGCTTCCACACGATGGAGAGCGGCGAGCTGGTCTGCACCCGGCACGACGGGTGGATCGAGATGGATTTCCCGTCGTGTCCCGCCGCGCCGACCGATATCCCGGCCGGCCTGGCCGAAGCGCTGGGAGCGGTCCCGGTCCACGTCGGCCGAAGCCGGTACGACCACCTCTGTGAACTGGCGGACGAAGCCGCGGTCCGCGGGTTGCGGCCCGACCTTGCCGGGCTCGCGAGACTACCGGTACGCGGAATCATCGTCACCGCGCGCGGCGGCGGGGAGCACGACTTCGTGTCGCGCTTCTTCGCGCCGTCGATCGGCGTCCCCGAGGATCCGGTGACCGGGTCGGCCCATTGCACCCTCGCGCCCTGGTGGGCGGCGAAGCTCGGCCGGACCGAGATGCGCGGGTGGCAGGCCAGCGCCCGCGGGGGCGAGGTGCGTGTCCGCATCGCCGGCGACCGGGTCTTCCTCGGCGGCCGCGCGGTGACGGTGTGGGACGGCGAGCTGCAGCCGTGACGCAAGAGGCGTGGACGATGCGGGGCGCGTCCCGTATTTTCCCCGCCCCATGTCCGCTCCTGTCCGCGTCCGTTTCGCCCCTTCGCCCACCGGCTACCTGCACGTCGGTGGCGCGCGCACCGCGCTCTTCAACTGGCTCTACGCGCGTCGCACCGGCGGCACGTTCGTCCTGCGCATCGAGGACACCGACAACGCCCGCAACTCGCAGGCGGCGGTGGATGTCATCCTTTCCGGCCTGAGATGGCTCGGATTGGACTGGGACGAAGGTCCGCTCACCGGCGACGCCGACGGCCCGGTGAAAGGCGCCCACGGCCCTTATTTCCAGAGCCGCCGTGGCGATGTGTACCGCCGTCGCGCGGAGGAGCTGAAGTCCACGGGCCACGCCTACGAGAAGGACGGCGCGCTGTTCTTCCGCATGACCCGCGACCCGGTCACCATCCCCGACCTCGTCGTCGGCGATGTCGTCCGCCCGCTCACCGACCGCGAGGTGCTGGATCCCGATTGGGTGCTGGTCCGCAGCGACGGCGTGCCGGTGTTCCACTTTGTGAACGTGGTGGACGACCTGGAGATGGGCATCACCCACGTCATCCGCGGCGAGGACCATCTGAGCAACACCGCCAAGCACGTGGCCCTCTTCCGCGCGTTCGGCGTCGAGCCGCCGAAGTATGCGCACATCCCGCTCATCCTGAACCTCGACGGCTCGAAGATGAGCAAGCGCGACCAGGGCGCGAGCGTGCAGAGCTACGTGGACGAAGGGTACCTTCCGGAGGCCGTCATCAACTACCTGAGCCTGCTCGGCTGGTCGGCCAAGGACGTGCCGGAGCTCTTCACCCAGGAGGAGATCGCGCCGCGTTTCGAGCTGGCCGACATCAACCGCGCCAACGCCCGGTTCGATCTGAAGAAGCTGGAGCATTTCCACTTCGAGCACGCCCGGCGGCTCGCGCCCGATCGCTTCGTCCAGGCCGGCGTCGAGGCCCTGCTCAAGGCCGGCATCGACACCTCGGCTTTCCCGCCGGGCTACGTGTCCGCCGCGCTGGTCACCGCGCAGGAGAAGGGCAAGCTGCTCAAGGAACTGCCGACGTGGACCGACTTCTACTTCGCGGCCGACGACGCGGTGGTGTTCGACCCCGAAGCGAAGGCCAAGGCCCTGGTGCCCGCCGCTGTGTCCGTCTTGCAGAAGCTGGGCGAACGCTTCGCGGCGCTGCCCGGGTTCGACGCCGTCTCGCTCGAGGCGACCCTGAAGGCGCTCGCGACCGAGCTCGGCGTGAAGGTCGGCGTGCTGGTGCAACCCTGCCGCGTGGCCTGCACCGGCCGCCTTGTCGGCCCGAGCCTGTACCATCTGCTCGCAGTGCTGGGCCGGGAGAAGGTGGCGAAGCGGCTGGAGCGGGTCTCCACCGCGGGTTAGCCCTCGGTGCGATCCCAAGCGGCGGACGTGGAAGCGGACAAAGCGCCGCGTGGCACCCCGCCGGGTGGGCGGACCTTCCAGTCCGCCCTCCGCGATCGGGGTCCGGACGCGTGGGCTTCATCTCGTGCCCTGCGACAGCAAACTGAGGACGCCAAAGCGGACATAAGCGGCGCTGTGCCTATGATTGGAATCCCGGTTGTCGTCAGGATGGACAACGCGATCCTTCGCCATCCCGACTTCGGTCCCGGTCCCGGTCTCGGATCGCTCTTGGCGAGCGAGTCGACATGACCCGGGGCCAGGAACCGATCTGGAGCTCGAAAAGCTTCGGGGTCCGCGAAACGCCCCATTTTGGGTGCGACCGCTCCGGCTCTCAGCCGGAACGATGAAGCAGAGGTCTGGGTGGAACAGGCCACCGGCCTGTTGTGGCGGGCGACTCGCCCGCCGCTCTGGGTGCGCCGGGAATGCACACTTTGGTGGGCACGCTTCCGGTGCCGGAACTCGGCGGCAGGTCGCCACCGAGCACGGCCAAGTTGGCCGTTCCACCCGGATCCGATCGCATGGCTCCAGCTCTCAGCTGCCGGCGTCCACGTCGGGCGTGGACGCCTCGGTCCAGTTCACGGCAACGATGTCGTCCCCATGAGGAACTGGTCGCATTCGCGCGCGGCACCACGGCCTTCGTTGAAGGCCCAGACCACGAGGCTCTGCCCGCGGCGGCAATCGCCGGCCGCGAACACCTTCGGGATGCTGGTGGTGAACTTGCCGTGATCGGCCTTCACGTTGGAGCGCGGGTCGCGCTCCACGCCGAGGCCGTCGAGCAGGCCCTGCTCGGGCCCGAGGAAGCCCATCGCGAGCAGCACGACCTGTGCGGGCACGATGCGGTCGGTGCCGGGGATGTCCACGGGGACGAACTGGCCCTTCTCGTTCTTGTCCCACTTGATCTGCACCAGGTGGACGCCGGAAACGTTGCCTTGGTCGTCGCTGATGAACTTTTTCGCGGTGGTCAGGTAGACGCGCGGATCGGCGCCGTACTTGGCCGCGGCCTCTTCCTGGCCGTAGTCCATCTTGTAGGTCTTGGGCCACTCGGGCCACGGGTTGTCCTTCGCGCGCTGCTCGGGCGGGCGCGGCAGGATCTCCACCTGGACGAGGCTCTTGCAGCCGTGGCGCATCGAGGTGCCGACGCAATCGGTGCCGGTGTCGCCGCCGCCGATGATGACCACGTCCTTGCCCTCGGCGGTGATGGGCGCCGGGGTCTGGTCGAGCAACGCCTTGGTGTTGCCGTGCAGGAACTCCATCGCGAAACGGACGCCCTTGAGACCGCGGCCCTCGATGGGCAGGTCGCGGGGCTTGGTCGCGCCGGTGGTGAGCACCACGGCGTCATGTTCGGCGAGCAGCTCGGCCGAGGTGACGTCCTTGCCGACCTCGCAGCCGCAGCGGAAGGCGACGCCTTCGCGCTCCATCTGCTTGAGGCGGCGCAGCACGACCTTCTCCTTGTCGAGCTTCATGTTCGGGATGCCGTACATGAGCAGGCCGCCGGGGCGGTCGGCGCGCTCGAAGACGGTGACCCAATGGCCGGCACGGTTCAGCTGCGCGGCGGCGCTGAGGCCGGCGGGACCGGAGCCGACCACGGCGACCTTCTTGCCGGTGCGCTTCTTCGGCGCCTCGGGCACGACCCAGCCTTTTTCCCAGGCGTGGTCGATGATGGTGCACTCGATGTTCTTGATCGTGACGGGCGGCGCGTTGATGCCGAGCACGCACGAGCCTTCGCACGGCGCCGGGCAGACGCGGCCGGTGAACTCGGGGAAGTTGTTCGTCTTGTGCAGCCGGTCCAGCGCCTCGCGCCAGAGCCCGCGGTACACGAGGTCGTTCCACTCGGGGATCAGGTTGTTGATCGGGCAGCCGCTCGCCATCCCGCTGACCAGCGTGCCGCTGTGGCAGAACGGGATGCCGCAATCCATGCAGCGGGCGCCCTGCTCGCGCAGCTTCTTGTCGTCCATGTGCTCATGGAACTCGTTCCAGTCGCGGATGCGGTTCTGCGCGCTCCGGTCGAGCGGGAGCTCGCGGACGTATTCTAGGAATCCAGTGGCTTTGCCCATTTCTCAGTCTTTTTCGGGGTCAAGGTCTTCCGTCCATCCGATCAACCGCCACCGACGCGCGCGGCGTCCTTGGAGTTCGCCTCGAACGCGGCGTCCAACGCGTCGTCGCCGGTCAGGCCGTCGGCCGTCGCCTTCTTGATGGCCTGCAGCACGCGCTTGTAGTCCTTCGGCATCACCTTCACGAACTTCGGAAGGAACTGGTCCCACTCGGCGAGGATCTTTGCCGCGTGGGTGCTCTTGGTGTTGATGGCGTGCTCGCCGATGGTCGCCTTCAGGTCGGCCGCGTCCTCGGCGTCGGGCTTCTCGATGGCCACCATCTGCATGTTGCAGCGGGTCGCGAAATCCCCCTTCTCGTCGAGGATGTAGGCCACGCCGCCGGACATGCCGGCGGCGAAGTTGCGGCCGGTCGGGCCCAGCACCACCACCTTGCCGCCCGTCATGTACTCGCAGCCGTGGTCGCCGATCGCCTCGACGACGGCGGTGACGCCGGAGTTGCGGACGGCGAAGCGTTCGCCGGCCATGCCGCGGATGTAGACCTGGCCGGCCGTGGCGCCATAGAGCGCGACGTTGCCGGTGATCATGTTCGCCTCGGGCGCGAAGGTGGACGCGGCGGGCGGATACAGGATGATCTTGCCGCCCGAGAGACCCTTGCCGATGTAGTCGTTGGCATCGCCCTCCAGGAAGAAGGTCATGCCCGGCGGCATGAAGGCGCCGAAACTCTGGCCGGCGCTGCCGGTGAAGGTGATCTGGATGGTGTCCTCCGGCAGGCCGGCGGCGCCGTGGCGCCGGGTGAGCTCGCTGCCGGTGATGGTGCCGACGACGCGGTTGACGTTCCGGACGGGCAGGGAGGCGCGGACCTTCTCCTTGCGCTCGAGCGCCGGACGGCAGATCTCGAGCAGCTTGGTCATGTCGAGCGACTTGTCGATGCCGTGGTCCTGCGTCATCTGGCAGAAGCGCCCGATCTCGGGACCGGCCTCGGGCTGGTACAGGATCTTGCTGAAATCCACGCCCTTGGCCTTCCAGTGCTCGATGGCCTTGCGCGGTTCCAGGCGATCGGTGCGGCCGACCATCTCCTCCAACCGGCGGAAACCGAGCTGGGCCATGATCTCGCGGACCTCCTGGGCGATGAACGTCATGAAGTTCACCGCGTGCGCCGGGTCGCCGGTGAAGCGTTTGCGCAGTTCCGGGTCCTGCGTCGCGACGCCGACCGGGCAGGTGTTCAGATGGCAGACGCGCATCATGATGCAGCCGAGCGCGACCAGCGGCGCGGTCGCGAAGCCGAACTCCTCGGCGCCGAGCAGCGCGGCGATGACGACATCGCGGCCGGTCTTCAGCTGGCCGTCGGTCTCGACCACGATACGCGAGCGGAGGTTGTTCAGCACGAGCGTCTGGTGCGTCTCGGCGAGGCCGAGCTCCCACGGGATGCCCGCGTGCTTGATCGAGGTCTGCGGCGAGGCGCCGGTGCCGCCGTCGAACCCGGAGATCAGCACGACGTCCGCGTGCGCCTTGGCGACGCCGGCGGCGATGGTGCCGACGCCGACCTCGGACACCAGCTTGACGCTGATGCGGGCGTGGATGTTGGAGTTCTTGAGGTCGTGGATCAGCTCCGCGAGGTCCTCGATCGAGTAGATGTCATGGTGCGGCGGCGGCGAGATGAGGCCGACGCCGGGGGTCGAGTGGCGGACCTTGGCGATCCACGGATAGACCTTGGTGCCGGGCAACTGACCGCCTTCGCCGGGCTTGGCGCCCTGCGCCATCTTGATCTGCAGCTCCTTCGCGTTGACAAGGTAGAGGCTCGTCACGCCGAAGCGGCCGCTCGCAACCTGCTTGATGGCGGAGTTCTTGGAATCGCCGTTCGCCTCAGGGATGTAGCGGGCCGGGTCCTCGCCGCCTTCGCCGGTGTTCGACCGGCCGCCGATGCGGTTCATGGCGATGGCCAACGCCTCGTGGGCCTCCTTGGAGATGGAGCCGTAGCTCATCGCGCCCGTCTTGAAGCGCTTGACGATGGACTCGACCGGCTCGACCTCCTCGATGGGGATGGCGTCGGACGCCTTGAAATCGAGCAGACCGCGCAAGGTCGCCCAGTGCTTGAACTGCTCGTTCACCAGCTTCGAGTAGTCCTTGAAGGTGGCGTAGTCGGCGTTGCGGACCGCCTTCTGCAGCTTGTGGACGGTCTCCGGGTTGAAGAGGTGGTACTCGCCCTCCTTGCGCCATTGGTACTGGCCGCCGACGTCGAGGGTGTGCAGCTCGGTCGGTCGGTCGGGGAACGCGTGCCGGTGGCGGGTCTCGACCTCCTTGGCGATGTCGTCCATGCCGATGCCCTCGACGCGGGTCGAGGTCCAGGTGAAGTACCTGTCCACCACGGACTCGTTGATGCCGATGGCCTCGAAGATCTGGGCGCCGCGGTAGGATTGGATGGTGGAGATGCCCATCTTGGAGGCGACCTTCACCACACCTTTCACGGCGGCCTTCACGAAGTTCTTGCAGGCCGTCTTGTGGTCCACGCCCACGAGCAGCCCTTGGCGGATCATGTCGTCGATCGACTCGAACGCGAGGTACGGGTTGATGGCTCCGCAGCCGTAGCCGATGAGCAGCGAGAAGTGTTGCACCTCGCGTGGTTCTCCGGACTCGAGCACGAGACCGACGCGCGTGCGGGTCCCCTCGCGGATCAGGTGATGGTGCAGGCCGCTGACGGCGAGCAGCGCCGGGATGGCGGTGTGCTTCGCATCCACGCCGCGGTCGGAGAGGATGAGGATGTTGATGCCCTCGGTGATCGCCTTGCTCGCCTTCTTGAAGAGGTCGGTGAGCGCCTTCTCCAGGCCGTCCGTGCCCTTGTCCACCTTGTAGAGGATGGAGAGCGTGACCGACTTGTAGCCGGGCTGGTCGAGGTGCTTGAGCTTGGCGAACTCCTCGTTGGTGAGGACGGGCGCCTTCAGCTCGATCAGATGGCAGCTCTCGGGGACCGGCGCGAGCAGGTTCTTCTCGGAGCCGATGGTGGTGATCGCGCTGGTGACGATCTCCTCGCGGATGCAGTCGATCGGCGGGTTCGTGACCTGCGCGAAGAGCTGCTGGAAGTAGTTGTAGAGCGACTGCGGCTGGTTCGACAGCACCGCGAGCGGGGTGTCCGTGCCCATCGAGCCGATGGCCTCGACGCCGTCCCGAGCCATCGGGATCATCAGCATGCGCAGGTCCTCGGAGGTGTAGCCGAACGCCTTCTGGCGCTTCAGCACCGTGTCGTGGCCGGGCTCGGGCAGATGCACCGGGTCGGGCAGCGACGCCAGCTGGATCATGTGCTGGTTGAGCCACTGGCGGTACGGCTGCTCGCTGGCGATCTGGTCCTTGATCTCCTCGTCGGCGACGATGCGGCCCTTCTCGGTGTCGATGTAGAACATGCGGCCGGGCTGGAGCCGGCCCTTCTCGAGGATGTTCTCCGGGGCGATGTCGAGCACGCCCACCTCGGACGCCATGATCACGTGGTCGTCCTTCGTGACGTAGTAGCGCGACGGGCGGAGGCCGTTCCGGTCGAGCGAGGCGCCGATGCGCACGCCGTCGGTGAACGCGATGCAGGCGGGGCCGTCCCACGGCTCCATCAGGCACGAGTGGTACTCGTAGAACGCCTTCTTCTCGTCGCTCATGGACTCGTGGTTGGCCCACGGTTCCGGGATCATCATCATCATCGCGTGCGGCAACGAGCGGCCCGCGAGCACGAGCAGCTCCAGCACGTTGTCGAACATCGCCGAATCGCTGCCGTTCGGGTCGACGATCGGCAAGATCTTCTGGATGTCGTCGCCGAAGGCCTCGGATTCGAACAGCGCCTCGCGGGCGTGCATCCAGTTGATGTTGCCCCGGAGCGTGTTGATCTCGCCGTTGTGCGCGATGTAGCGGTAGGGGTGCGACCGGCCCCAGCTGGGGAACGTGTTGGTGCTGAAACGCGAGTGGACCAGCGCCAGCGCCGTCTTGGTCAACGGGTCGCGGAGATCGGCGAAGTACTTGCCGACCTGTTCGGTCAGCAGCATGCCCTTGTACACGAGCGTCCGGCTCGAGAGGCTGCACACGTACCAGAACGCCGCGCCGTCGAGCGTGGAGCAGCGGATCTCGGCGAACGAGCGCTTGCGGATGACGTAGAGCTTGCGCTCGAAGGCCAGGTCGTCGGCGAGTTCCGCGTCGCGGCCGATGAAGATCTGGCGGACATGCGGTTCCGAGGAGCGCGCGGTCTCGCCGAGCGAGCTGTTGTCGGTCGGCACGGTGCGCCAGCCGAGGAAGTCCTGGCCCTCGGAATTGATGATCTTCTCGAACGCCTCCTCGATCTTGCGGCGCTGCCTGGCATCGGGCGGCAGATAGATCATGCCGACGCCGTAACGGCCGGGTTCCGGGAGCTGGATGCCCTCTTCTTGGGCCGCCTGGGCGAGGAACTCGTGCGGCATCTGGATCAAGATGCCGGCGCCGTCACCCGTGTTCACCTCGGAGCCGCAGGCGCCGCGATGGTCGAGGTTCTGCAGGATCTGCAGGCCTTGCTCGACCAGCGCGTGGGATTTGACGCCCTTGACGTTGGCGACGAAACCGACGCCGCAGGCGTCGTGCTCGTTGCGCGGGTCGTAGAGACCTTGACGCACCGGCGCGTCCAACTGAGGCGTGACCGAGGTGCCCGAATGTGCGTTGCTGTTGCTCATGCTCGACGATTGAAAAACGACCACCGCATCCGATCTGGCTGCTCCGGCGTCCGGGTTTCCGATCGCCCGCCGGGCCAAATTCCTGCGACCCTAGGCGAGAAGAGCCAGTGGGGGTCAAGCAGGAGATGCGGCGAGGTCACGATTAGAAGCGGCGGACCAAAGCCGGGAGGGGATAGCTACTCGATCCTTCTTCCGCAGGTCCGGCCCGGGCGCCCCCTGTCCACGGGCTCGGATCGGGCCGGCTGCGTCCGTCGGGCCGACCCCGGACGCTTCCGCGCGGGCCGACGTTTTGCACTCCCCATGGACCGCTCGTTCTCCCCGAGGTCATGGGGTGCGGCGGCGGAGCCGCCGCTTTCAGCCAGGTCCGAAGGCGTGGCGGCACCTGATCGGCTGGCGAAGCCCTCGGCATCATGAAAGCGGTGGCAAGCCACACGCACTCCAAGACGCGGGCGCGCCGATGATGCCTCCTCCCTTTTGTCGGATCACTTCGATTTGTCGGGATATGCGGGCGGCGCGGGGATCGTGACCGGGTTGGCCGCGAGAGCGCGCTTCAGCTCGGCGATGGCTCGCGCGAGCTGGTCGTCCTCGCCGGCGAATTCGCGGGCCGGATCGTTGTCGACCTCGATGTCGGGGTCCACGCCGTGGCCTTCCATGATCCATTCGCGCGCCTCCAGGTCGAAGCGGCTGAACTCCGGCCGCATCAGCGTGCCGCCGTCCAGCAGCGGCAACGAACCGCGGATGCCCACGACGCCGCCCCACGACCGCTGTCCGATGATCGGGCCGAGCCGGTGCTTGCGGAAGCGGTAGCCCACGATGTCGCCGTCGCTCGCCGAATGCTGGTCGATGAGCAGCACCTTCGGCCCGAGCACCTGGCCGCTCGGGTCCACGTTCACCGATCCGTTGCGCGCGATGGTCCACATCGCCGGCTCGCGGCGCAGGCGCTCGATGATCATCGGCGACACGTTCCCGCCGCCGTTCCCGCGGCAATCGACCACCAGCGCGTCCTTGTGCAGCTGCGGATAGTAGAACTTGGCGAACTCGTTCAGCCCCGGCACGCCCATGTCCGGCACGTGGACGTAGCCGATGCGCCCGCCGCTCGCCTTCTCGACCGCACGGATGTTCTTCAGCACCCAGTCGAGATAGTACAACGGCTGCTCGTCCGCCGTCGGCACCACCGTCTCCTCGTGCGCGCCGTCCTCGTTCGCGGCGGCGTTGAGCTTCAAGCGCACCTGACGGCCCGCCTTGCCGACCAGCGCGGCGTACAGGTCGGGCATGTCCTTCGTCGACCGGCCGTCGATGGCCACGATGAAGTCGCCGGCCTTCGCCGCGACGCCGATCTCGGTCAACGGCGACCGGTACTTCGGGTCCCAGTTCTGCCCGGGCAGGATCCGGTCGATCTGATAGAACCCTGAAGCGTCGCGTCGGACCTGCGCGCCGAGCAGGCCGAGCGGGACGCGCTCCGGCTTCGGCTGGTCGCCACCGCCGACGTAGGCGTGGCCGATGTTCAGCTCGCCGATCATCTCGCCGATGACGTACGTGAGATCGGCCCGGTGCTGCACGTGCGCGAGCAACGGCTCGTACCGTCTGCGCATCGCCGGCCAATCCACGCCGTGCATCTTCGGGTCGAAAAGGAAATCGCGCATCTGCCGCCAGCATTCCGCGTGGATCTGCGCCCATTCCGCATGCCGGTCGAGCGACACCTGCATCTCGCCGAGACCGAGTTTCTTGTCCGCCAGGTCCAGCTTGGCGGACGGCAGGTCGATGATCGCGAAGTCTCCGCCGGTCTTCACCAGCATCTTCTTCCGGTCCGCGGTGATCCGGTAGCCGGCGATCTCGCCGATCTCCGTCTCCTTCTCCTTCGGGAGCTCGAAGACGTGCAGCTTGCCCTTCTTGAGATAGAACAGCTTGTCGGCCACCGAGGTCAGCTGGCCATAGCCGGCGGCGGCCGGCGCCAGCACGGCGATGCGTCCGGGCAGGCCCTCGGCGTCGACCTTCACCACCACCTTCTTGTCCTCTTTCTTGTCGTCCTTCTTCTCCGCGGCGGCCGTGGCGGCATCACCGGTCTTCGTCGTCCCGCCGCTCTCGCCGGTCTGCGTGTCCGGCGGCGAGGTCTTCGGCGCGTCGGGCTTCTTCTCATCGGCCAGCTTCACCTCGTCGGACCTCGGCGCGAAGGGCGACTTCGTGTCGCGCGCCAAGGTCACCAGATAGATACGCTGCATGTCGGTGTAGACGTGGTTCCACTCCGTGTCGCCATAGGTCGGATGGAACGTGCGGTCCGAGACGAAGAACAGGTGCTTGCCGTCCGCGCTGAACTCCGGGGAACCCACCGCCGACCATCCATCGGTCGCCGGCGCCTTCGATTGCGTGTCCAGCGAGTAGAGCTGGATCACCGGGAACTTCCGCGCCAACGGTTCGGTGAAGGCGATCCACCGGCTGTCCGGCGACCACGCATGGTCGCGGATCTCCGCCGCCTCCGACCGCGCCACCCGCGTGACCTTGCCGCCGTCCAGGTCGACGATGCTCAGCCGGTTCAGCTTGTCGCTCCAGGCGATGTGCCTCGAATCGGGCGACCAATCGGGCTGGTATTTGTACGTGTCCGCTCCGGTGGTCAGTTGGCGCGGCGTGCCCGAGCCGTCCTGCGCCTCGGTCCAGATCTCGTCCTCGCCGCTGCGGTCGCTGATGTAGGCGATCCAGCGTCCGTCGGGCGACCACACGGCATCACGTTCGTGCACGCCCGGCGAAGCGGTGAGGTTCCTCGTGGGACCGTGCTTCGCCGGCACGCTGAAGACATCGCCCCGCGCGCCGAGCACCGCCCGTGATCCGTCCGGCGCCACGTCGAAGCTCGTCGTGTCCTTCGACACGTCGCGCCGCGCGTCGCGGCCGATGGCCAGGTCCTCGCGGATCTCGACCGGCACGCGGGCGACCTTCTCCGTCGCCAGGTCGAAGCGATGGATGTATCCGCCGTTCTCGAACACGATCGCCGTGTCCCCGAGCGACGGGAACTTCACCGCGAACTCGGTGAACGTCGTCAGCTGCCGGACGGCCTTCGTCTTCAGGTCCGTCACGAACAGGTTCGCCTGATGGTTCGTGTCGCGTTCCGAGACGAAGTACACGCGGTCGCCGTGCCACATCGGGAAGATGTCCTGCGCGCCGTCCTCGGTGAGCCGCGTGGTCTGCTTGCTGGCGAAATCGTAAAGCCACAGGTCGTCCGCCTGGCCGCCGCGGTAGCGCTTCCAGGTGCGGAACTCGCGGAACACGCGGTTGTAGACCATCTGCTTGCCGTCCGGCGAGAAGGAGCACCATCCACCCCGCGGCAACGGCAGCACCTCGGGCACGCCGCCCGAGAGCTTCGCCAAGGTGAGCTCGCCCTTGAAGGGGTTCCACTGGGTGCGCCGCGACCGGTACACCACCGTCCCGCTGTCGCGCCACGCCATCACGATGTTGTTCGGCCCCATGCGGTCCGACACGTCGTCGCGTTCCAGCGTGGCGGTGTAGGTGAGGCGCCGCGGCACGCCGCCCTCGGCCGGCATCACGTACACCTCGGTGTTGCCGTCGTATTGGCCGGTGAAGGCGAGGGTCTTCCCGTCGGGCGAGAAGCGCGGGAACATCTCGTAGCCCTTGGGATCGCTGGTGATCCGCCGCGCCACGCCGCCCCGGGCGGACACCGTGAACAGGTCGCCGGCGTAGCCGAAGACGATCTGGTCGCCATGGATGGCCGGGAACCGGAGCAACCGCGCCTCGGCCGCCCCCGCGGCAGCTGCTCCGCCGAGCGCCAGGAGACAACCGAGCCACGCGCGCGCCGCGAGAGCCGACAGGACGAACCGTGATGTCATGCCCGCGACGCTACCGGTCCGCGCCCGAGTGGCAACGCGGATGAACCGCCGGGGACGGGGATCCCTGCCCGAAGCCCCGGGGTGAGCAGTCGCGGTCGAGAGGAACGGGACATCGGAGTCTCTTCACCTCGGTTCCGACCCCGTGGCGGAACAGCTTCGGACAGTCTTTCAGCGCTTCTCGCTCCGGATCTTCACCTCGGCTTGGCCGGCGGCCACGGGCTCGATCTGGATCTTCCCGCCCGGCCAGCGGACCCACACGGCCTTCGGTGCCGTCGGCACGCCGAGCACCGCCGCGGCCGAATCCTGTGAGCCGTAGCCGGAGCCGCCTTGGACCGCGCGGACCGGACCCTCGTGCCCGTCCTGGAACTGCATGCGAACCTGGGCCCCGATTCCGTCCGGATTCGATGTCGGGCCTTCGAGCACGACGCGCAGACCAGGTCTGGCCCGTTGGTTGAGGAAGAGCCGGGTCGGTCCGTCGAACTGGGTCACGACCAGGTCGATGCGGCCGTCGTGGTCGAGGTCGGCGATCGCCGCGGCGCGTTGTTCGCCGTGGACCGCGATGCCGGTGAGGCCCGCGTCCAACGCGGCGAACGTGCCGGCACCTCTGCCTCGCAGCCAGAGCCCGCGTCCGGCGTCGTCGCGCGAAAGCTCGGGGAGCAGGTCCGAACGGTTCTGGCTGAGGAAGAGGTCCTCGATGCCGTCGCCGTCGACATCGCCGACGTTCACCGAGAAGACCGGCGCGAGCTGGGCCTCGCGGGGCAGGGGATGCCACTCGAACCGGGAACCGCGGTTCAGCAGGATCCCTGAGGCGGACTCGTTCGACTCCAGGTACCGCGCCTTGGCGGCGTTGTCGCCGAGGATCTCCGCGACGGTGGCTTTGCCGAAGGCTTCGTGGGTCGGGAAGCGGGCGGGAAGATCGGGCAGGCCCGCGGCGAGGAGGTTGCGGTTCTTGATCGGCAACCAGGTCCCGTCGCGTCGCCACGCCTCGAGGATCTCCACGCGGTCCGGGACGCTCCATGCGCCGTGGTAGATGCGGATCGGTCCCGGCCCGAGCAGGGCGTAGCCGGTGTTGTTGCCGGAGTTGCCCACGGCGAGGTCCATGCGGCCGTCGCCGTCGAGATCGCCGGCCACGATGCCCGTCCACCCACCGGTCCGGTCCGCCAGGCCCATCGATAGGGTCACCTCCTCGAAGTGTCCGCCGTCGTTGCGGAAGATCCGGACGGGGCCCCATTCCACCGCGAGCGCGAGGTCGAGATCGCCGTCGCCGTCGAGGTCCACCAACGTCGCGCCGCTCACGAGACCTGCCGAGGCGAACGGCCGGCTCGCTTCGGCCGACCGGCGGAGCGTGCCGCCGTCGTCGGTCCAGATCGCGGACGAACCGGACTCAGGATAACGGCCGGGGCGGGATTGCCCGCCGGCAAAGACATCGAGGTCGCCGTCGCCGTCGATGTCACCGACCGCGAGCGGGCCGATCGGATCGTCACCGCCGTCGAGGTATCGTGGCGCGGACTGGCCATCTCCGTGCACGGCCAACCGGCCCGTGGATCGCTGGCCGGGGCGGGCGTCGGACGCGGCCCCGAGCCATTTCCGTCCGGCATGCGCATCGGCCCATCCGACGACCCCGCGTTCGCCGCCCGGGACGGCATCGGCCCGGGCCGGTTTGAACGACTTTCCTTGCTGGTTGCTGAAGATCGTGGGGCGTCCGCCGCGAGGAGCGCCGATCACGAGATCTTCCCAACCGTCGCCATCGAGGTCGGTCCACGCCACGCCGGGACCGGACCGGCTGAGGCGTCGCGGCAGGAGCGGCTGCAGGCCCGCATCGTCGAAGGGTTCGCCGACGCCCGCGTGGTCCAACCAATCGCTGACGTCCCGGAACATCGGTGCCGCGGCAGGCGGAGGGGCCGCTGGGGCCGGAGCCACGGTCCCGGCCTCGCCGATCTCGTAGATGTGGTCGGGGACGACATCGGTGATCCGGCTGATGGCGCCGTTCCGCCAGCGGACCTCGATGGCCAACGCGTTGGTCCGGGAAAGGTCGGTGGCGAAGACGCGCATCGATTGGTCGCCGGAGAGATAGCGTCCGCCTGCGACCATCTCCTGGCTTTGGGTGATCGAGGGGCCGGTGAGGCGGATGCGCGCGCCGACGCCGGCGGTGTTCGGGGTGGTGCCACGGAGGCGCACGCCGATGCGGCCGGCGGAGGTGTCGTTCCGGTACAGGGCCGCGGGAGCGTTCATGTGGCTCACCACGACGTCGAGATCGCCGTCGCCGTCGAGATCACCGAGCGCCATGCCGAACGCGAGTCCCTTGTCGCCGAAACCCCAGTTGCCGACCACCGGTCCGAACGTGCCGTCGCCCCGGTTCCGGAAGGCAAGGCTCTCGCTGCGCCAATCCGGGAAGTCTTTCATCCAACGCTTCAGTTCATCGCGCGTCCGGCGGCGTCGCGGGTCCTGGCGCCGGTCGTGCGTGTCCTGGTCCATCAGGTCGAACCCGAACCCGCTCGTCACCAGCAGGTCCTCGTAGCCGTCGAGGTCCACGTCGAGGAACACCGGCGTCCAGCTCCAGCCGGTGGCGGCGATGCCGGCCATCAGCGCCGTCTCGGCGAAGTCGGCGCCCGGGCGGCCCATGAAGAGCATGTTGCGGTTGTACTGCGGCAGGCCGGCGATGGCGTCGCGTTCGCGCGGATCGGGCGGGGTCTTCGCCAGTTGGCGCATGCGCCGCTCGTGCTGCGGCGCGAGCAGGTCCACCACGAGGATGTCGTCCAAGCCGTCGCGGTCCACGTCGGCGACGTCGATGCCCATCGAGTTGAAGCTCGTGTGCCGGAGCTTCAACGGATCGGCCGCGCGGAAACGTCCGTGCCCGTCGTTGATCCACATGCGGTCCGGGGACGCATAATCGTTGGAGACGTACAGGTCCGGGAATCCGTCGCCGTCGAGGTCGCGGAAGACGACCGCGAGGCCGTAGTCCCGCGGTGCCGGCATGGGGCGTCCCGCGGCGTCCGAGAAGACCCCGGGCTCGCCTTGGACCGCGGTGAAGCGGCCGTCCCCGTCGTTGCGGTACAAGGCGTCGGCCTCCGGGTTCTCGCGGACCTCGCCGTCGGGCATCACCTCGAAGCGGCCCTGGTAGCGAGGGTCGGTGGTCGGCACGTCGTTGACCTTGCTGACGACCCAGCGTCCGTCGCGTTGGCCCATGGCGAAGCGCGTCGTCGGATCGACCAGGTGCATGAAGTCGATGTAATGCGCGACGTAGAGGTCGAGGTCGCCGTCGCCGTCCATGTCGGCCAGGGCCATCGACGTGCCCGAGGCGGATCGGGAGAGGCCGGAACCGGTCTTCTCGGTCCAATGCCCATGGCCGTCGTTGAGGAAGAGCCTCGTGCCGGCCGCGATGCCGTTGACGAGCAGGTCGAGATCACCGTCGCCATCGATATCGGCGAACACCGCGCCGGTGGACATCTGGCCGGCGCACACGGCGGCGCCGATCTCCATCGGCGCGAACTTCCAGCCGCCGAGGTTCCGGAAGAGCTGGTTCGTGCCCTGCAGGCTGCACAGGTAGATGTCGGGCCGGCCGTCGCCGTCGACATCGCCGATGGCGACGCCCGAACCGTTGTGCGCGACGGCGTTGGTGAGATACGCGTCGCCGGCGAGGAGGTTGGTGAAGACCAGACCGGTGGCCGCGGGATCGAGCCGGGTGAAGCCGGCGCGGCCTCCTGCGGCTGGCGTGACCGCGGTCGACCGGACCTCCGATGGTGCGGCCACCGCGGCCGGGATCCAGATCACGGCCAAAATACCGAGCAGGAAGGGGACCTTCCCGGTCCACCACGTCCGGTAGCGCCGCAGGACGCCACCGCGATCAAACGCGTCGCGGAAACGGTCGGGATCGAGGTGGAGCTGGGACGCGATGGATGAGGGCTCCGCCGTTGGCATGAGGATGGTGTCGCGGACCGTATTGGCCGCATGGAAGCCTCGCAAGCGGTGTCTCCTGATGGCCGCGGGTGATCGGAAGTGGCGGACGGCTCGTGGCGCCGAGGTAGGGTCGGGTGTTTCGCCGGTTCGGACGCGGCCGGGGGTGCGACGAAGCGTCAACGAGCAAGAAGGAACAGCGTCTGCGGATCGCCGGACCGCGATGCTGCGGGGTGCCATCAGCTCTTTGGAACAGATTCTCTCCGGCCCTTGTTTTCATCAGAGCAAGCGCGATCCTGCTCCGGCTGTCTCGTCCGCCACTTCGGATCGTGCCCGCATCTGTCGTGTCGCAAAACAAAAAGGCCGGCGGACTCGAAGAGACCACCGGCCTTTCATCCGTGCGACCTGGATCAGACCGGGACGACCGCTTTCTTGCGCCACATGGCGACGAACATCCCGTTGCCATGGGTCTGCTGCGGCCAGAACGGGGTCTGCGCCGCCGGGACCGCGTCGGCATCGAACGGATCCGCGAACGGCAGGGGCTCGAAGTCCGGATGCGCCGCGCTGAACGCCTCGGCGACCTCGGTCGTCTCGGCACGGGTGAGCGTGCACACGGCGTACACCAGCTTGCCGCCGGGTTTCACCGAGGGTGCGACGTTCGCGAGCAGGCTCTTCTGCACGGCGGCCAGCTCGGAGACGTCGTTGGTCGTCGCGGTCCAACGGGAGTGCGGGTTGCGGCCCCAGGTCCCGAGGCCGGAGCAGGGGGCATCGACCAGGATGCCGTCGAACAGGGTCTTGGTGGGCGGCTTCGTTCCGCCGTCCCAAGGCACGGCGCGATAGTTGAAGCACTTCGCCCGGCTGGCCCGGAGCTGGAGCCGTTCCAGACGCCATTCGGCGCGGTCGCTCGCGTAGATCAGGCCTTTGCCCTGCATCAGGTCGGCGAGGTGGAGCGTCTTGCCGCCTTCGCCGGCACAGGCATCCCACCAGAACTGGCCGGGCTGCGGCGCGCAGAGATTTCCGACCACCTGGGACGCGATGTCCTGGATCTCGAACTCGCCGGACTGGAAGGCCTCGTTGTGGAAGAGGTCCTCCGTGCCGTCGTAGGCCAGGCTTTCGGGCAACGGACCCGGGCGGGACGAGCCGAGCAGGGTGGCGATGCCGGCGCGGCGGCCGGTGCGGGCGCGCAGCCAGAGCTGGGGCTCGCGCTGCAAGGCGCGCAGCCAGGCGACGTCGGCGGACAGCGCATCCCAGGTCCACGCCGGGACGGTCTTCGCGCGGAGCTCCTCTTCGGTGAGGTCGGTCGGACGGGAGCGGAAGCGTTCCGCGAGGCCGTTCGCTTGGACGATCTGCAACCCGACGGGGACCTGTGGATCGAGCCAGCCCGACCAGCGGAAGTAGCGGAACACCGTGCGGGCGATCTGCGCGGCGGTCTCCGGCGGAAGGCTGCGACGGCGCTTGAGTTGTTGGCGCAACGCGAGGTCGGCCGCCACTTCGCGGCTCGATTTCTCGATGATCCGCTCGATCAGCTCCGTGGTGCTGACCTGCGTCTCGGTCGGCGCGGTCGCCTGACGGTTCTCTTTGACCGGATGCCGCGGAGCGTTCGACCGGCCGGCGGCAGGCCGCGGGCGCGGAGCCGCTGGGGCCGGCCGGGGCGCGGCGGGCGCCGGTTCAGAGGGCAAGTTGTCGTCGTCACCGTCGTCGAAGGCCGCATCAGGGCGCGGAGCCGGTGCCGGGCGGGGCGATGGGTTGCGTGCGAAACGGTTATAGAACGCTCGCGGTGCGGCGGGCTGCGCCGGGGCACGGTGCTCCCGATCGTCGCGGTCCCCGCGTTCCCCGCGTTCCTCTCGGTCCTCTCGGGGTTGCGGCGGTCCGGCCGGCGGGCGCGGACGGAACGGCGGACGCGTGGGTCCGGTGCCGTAGTTGGGCTTGCCGCCTTCATAATCGCTCGGGCCCGCACCGGCACCGGGGACGGCCGTCGGGCCGGTAGCGGTCTCGGGCGACGCTCGGCCGAGCCAGAACGGGCGTTCCCCACGCTTGATGGCCTCGCGCTCCAACCGGCCGGGCCGGGGGCCGCGCGGCTCGCGCATCGGCGGGACTGCGTCGCCATCCGGTCGCCCGCCGGACGGGCCGTCCATCGGACGTCCACGGGGGGCGTCGTCGCGGAACGGACGAGGACCGCCGGCCTGTGGCCGTTCGTCCGGGCGATACGCCGGCGGACCGCTGCGGAAAGGCCGCGGTCCGGCGCCGCCTTCGGAGCGGAACGGGCGTGCATCTTCGCGGCCGCTCGGGGCGTCGCCACCGGAGGGACGCGGTGTTCCAGAGGGGCGAGGGGCTCCGTAAGAAGGACGCGGCGCGCCATACTGCGGGCGCGGAGGACCTGGCTGCGGCCGCTGCTCGTCGCGGAACGGCCGGGGGCCTGGAGCGGCGGGACGCGGACGCGCGTCGTCGCGGAAGGGGCGGGCGGGAGGACGGGAGCCATCGCGCGCCGAAGGAGGGCCGCTACGGAACGAGGGACGACGGTCAGGGCCGCCGGGACGGGGATTCATTTGGATTTCGGAGAAAGTTCGGCCGTGAGGCGCTGCGCATGGACGCGGGCGACATCGCCCATGTAGTCATCGCGCGCCGCGAGCGGCAGAGAGGCAAGGATATGCTCGCGCATCCGCGCGGCATCGCCGAGCGCCTCGAAATAAAGACCGAGATAGAGATGGGCGTAGAAAGTCCGGTTGCGACGGTCCGCGGGCGCGGCCTCGCCGGCAGCGGCGGCGGCGAGCACGTCCTCCGGCGTCGCCTTCGAGGCGAAGAGGTCGTGGATCTCCTTCATCGGGATGCGCGTGTCGCCCCGGATGGGGATGAGCTGCTTGCGGGCGGCCTCGACACCTTGTTCGCGCGCGGTGCAGAGGAAATGCCAGACGGCGTTCTCCACGTCGTCGGGGTTCACGGTCTGGTGCAGCTCGAACTGCTTGCGTCCTTCCGCGAACTTCCCGGCGTAGTAGAGCGCGATGCCTCGTTGCCAGTTGTGCGGCGCCGACTTCGGCAAGAGCTCGTTCACCCGGTCGAAATCGGCGACGGCAGCGGCGAAACGGCCCAGTTTGAACAAGGCGTTCGCGCGTTCGCGGACGAGGAACCCGGAATCGGGCTCCAGCTTGATCGCCGCGTCGAGGTCGGTGACGGCGGCCTCGTGGTCGCGCATCATCGATCGCATCTGGGCCCGGAGGTTCAGGAGTCGGGTTTCCTTGGGCGACGTGCTGATGGCCTTGGTCAGGATGGCGATGGCGTTGGTGTGCTTGCCGTCGCGCCAAGCGGCCATCGCGCGCCCGAAGTCGTCCTTCGCCTCGGACTCGGCAGCCGGGAGCGCGCCGGCGGACCATACGCAGGCGAGCAACGTCAAACAAACCCGTCGGAGATGTGCTCTCATGGACTGGTCACCCGACCAGAATGCGTCCATGTCCGCGAGCCAAATCTGGGCTGTCCACGCACCGCGTATGGCCGGGAGGGCGGGCTTTCCGGCCCGCCCACGCCGCCCTTTGCCAAGCGCCAAGGCCTCTCCTTGCGTCTTGCCGAGTGGAACCCGGCGACACGGGAGAGCACCCCTTTTCAAAAACGGACCGTCGCTTCCGGCCGCCCTGGGATCCGGCGGCGGAGTTGCGCCCGCGCTGCTTTGCTGGAATCATTCCGAGCATGCGGAGCGCTTTGTCGATGGACGTCATGATGCCCGCGGCCGGGACCGCGCGCGCTTCGTCGCGCCCAGCCTGGACCTCGATCGCTCTGCTCTTGGGCGCGGCGTGCATCACCTTCGGCATCCTTTGGGACATCTCGTGGCACGTCTCCATCGGCCGCGACACCTTCTGGACGCCCGCGCACATGATGCTCTACCTCGGCGGGACGCTGGGCGGCTGCGTGAGCGGTTGGCTGGCGTTCCAAGCGACGATCCTCGACCGGGCCGGTCTCCGCGGCGTGACCGTCGGGGTCTGGGGCGCGCGCGCGCCGCTCGGGGCCTGGATCTGCATCTGGGGCGCCACGGCGATGCTGACCAGCGCGCCGTTCGACGATTGGTGGCACAGCGCCTACGGGCTCGATGTGAAGATCCTTTCGCCGCCGCACTCGCTGTTGGCGGTCGGGATGTACGGTGTGGTC